>Ga0306920_100005910_pt1 | contig 15867 bp, 13 predicted proteins | sample flu12Cox44000170_FD_204666 | JGI IMG/M metagenome (GOLD analysis project Ga0306920, IMG submission 204666) | Lab enrichment of tropical soil microbial communities from Luquillo Experimental Forest, Puerto Rico - flux4day.12C.oxic.44.000.170 (v2)... | ecosystem: Environmental > Terrestrial >... | reverse complement strand
CGCGATTGGCTCGCGCTGACTAGCGAACTTGGTGACCTGTTGCTGCAGGTGCTGTTCTACTCGCAGATGGCCGCCGAGGAGCAGCGCTTCTCCATCGACGACGTACTCGACCGCCTTTCCCGTAAGCTGGTTGCCCGCCATCCCCACGTGTTCGGCGAAGTCAAGGTCGAGACCTCGGGTGAAGTTTTGCGGAATTGGCAGGCGCTAAAGGTAGAGGAAAAGAAGAAGCGTCAGCAGGACTCCGGGGAAACCCTTGATGCCAATAAGGGCGGTCACCCGGACTCTGTCCTGCATGGCATTTCGTCGGCAATGCCCTCCTTGATGGAGGCTTACAAAATCAGTTCGCGGGTGGCCCAGGTTGGCTTCGACTGGCCCAACATCGAAGGCCTCTTTGACAAGCTCAAGGAGGAAACCGATGAGCTGCGCAAGAATCTGGAAGACTATCCCGAGCCCGGCCCGCAGCCGTTGGCGACTTATTCCACAGCCAGCGCACGAGGAATGAAGGTTTCCGCAGAGTTAACGGCGCGCCTCGAAGATGAAGTAGGCGACCTGTTGTTTGTGCTGGTGAACGTCGCCCGCTATCTCGCGCTCGATCCCGAGTCGGCGCTGCGCAAGACGAACCGGAAGTTTCGCCGCCGTTTTGAGTATCTGGAAGACCGGCTGCGGAAACAGGGTCGCAAGCCATCGGACGCGTCGCTCGACGAAATGGAGTCCCTGTGGCACGAATCGAAGCAGCAGGAGTCCAAACAGCAGGAGAGACGGTGACCGTCGAGACCCTGGCGCTGCGCAATTGCAACACGCTGGAAGAGTTTCGAGCTTGTGTCGCTCTGCAGCAGGAGGTTTGGGGTTTCAGCGATGCGGAACTCGTGCCATTGCGCATGTTTTCGCTGGCTCCAAAGATCGGCGGACAAGTGGTCGGCGCTTGGGACAGCGAGACGCTGGTCGGCTTTGCGGTGGCAATTCCGGGCAACCGCAACGGGCATCCCTACCTGCATTCGCACATGCTGGCGGTGAAGGAAGGGCATCGCAACGCCGGACTGGGGCGCAAGATCAAGCTCTTCCAGCGCGAAGACGCCCTCCAGCGCGGCTACGAGTTGATGGAGTGGACATTCGATCCCCTGGAAATCAAGAACTCCTATTTCAATCTCGAACGGCTTGGCGCGATCGCACGACGTTACAACGTCAATCAGTATGGAATCACGAATTCACCGCTGCAGGGTCTCCTGCCTACCGACCGACTGGTAGCCGAATGGTGGATGACGTCGCGACAAGTGCAGACGGTGCTGTCCGCTGGCCACCATCCCCCGTTGCAGGAGGAAGTACGGGTCGGGGTGCCATGTGAGATCTACGCATGGAAGGCCGATCCTGCCATGCGTAGCAAGGCGGCCGAGGTGCAGGCGCGAAACCGGGAGCTATTCCAATCCGCATTTTCTCGCGGGCTGTCGTGCCTCGGATACGAGCGCGACGCACCGGGAAATGGGTGTTTTCAGCTCGGTCGATGGGACGAGAACTGGTCGTACGCTCCACCTTTGTAGTTGAAGACGGGACAAGTGAAAATTGAGGCAATCACACTCCGCGAGCTGCAAATTCCGCTGGTCCACTTCTTTGAGACCAGCTTCGGGCGGACCTACACCCGGCGTGTTCTTTTGCTGACACTGCACTGTGACGGTCTCGAAGGGTGGGGCGAGTGTGTCGCGGGCGAAGATCCGTTCTACAGCGAGGAATACATCGACGAAGCGTGGGATGTGATCGTTTGCTATCTGGGGCCGTCGCTATTGGCTAAAACACTGGAAACGGGTAGGGGAGTGCCACCGCTTCTGGCCAGGGTGCGCGAGCACCGCATGGCGAAGGCCGCGTTGGAAAACGCCGCATGGGACGCCGAGGCGCAGGAAAAGAGCGTTCCGCTGTGGAAGCTGCTGAACGGCACTCAGCGAGAGATTGCCTGCGGCGTCAGCATCGGCATTCAGGATTCGCACGATCAATTGCTGCAGAAGATCGAGACCGAACTCGCGGCCGGCTACCAGCGCATCAAGCTCAAGGTGAAACCCGGATGGGATGTAGAGGTGCTTGAGAAAGTGCGCGCCCGCTGGCCCAGCATCCTTTTGAGCTGCGACGCCAACTCAGCCTATACGCTAAACGACACCGAACATCTGAAGCGCTTCGATCGTTTCAAGCTGCTCATGATCGAACAGCCTTTGTGGAGCGACGACTTTTTCTTTCACGCGCGGCTCCAGAGGCAGGTACAGACGGCAATCTGCCTCGACGAGGCCATTCGTAGCTCGCGTGACGCCGAGGCTGCCTTGGAGCTCGGAGCCTGTCGCATCGTGAACATTAAGGTCGGCCGAATCGGCGGTTTCAGCGACGCGATTGCGGTGCATGACGTCGCTCAACGCTTTGGTGTGCCGGTATGGTGCGGAGGCATGTTGGAATCGGGTATCGGCCGCTCCCACAATGTGGCACTCTCGACTCTGCCAAACTTCACGTTACCTGGGGACGTTTCCGCCTCGAAGCGCTACTGGAAGGAAGACATCATCGAACCCGAAGTTGAGGTGTCGTCGCGCGGCACCATTACCCTGTCCGACAAGCCCGGCCGCGGATACAACTTGCGCCATGACCTGATCGAAGAATTGACGGTCCGGAAAAAAACGCTGCTCCCGGCAGCCGTGTAAATGACACGCAAAGTTATCGCCGAATGGCTGGACGACGATTTAGGGACGCCCGAAGAGATCGCAACTTCTCTCGATGATTTGCGGCATATCAACAACTGGTTTGGAGGAACACGTACAACAACCTCGCTTCTGCGACTCATCGCAAAAGAGATGGGCGAGAATGAGTTGTCGCTGCTGGAAGTCGGCGCTGGCTTAGGCGACGTGCCGCTTTCTGCGCGGCGCGTACTCGGAAAAGACGGCATTCGCTTAAGCGTCACACTGCTCGATCGCGTGTGGTCGCATCTGCCGAGGAACGGGACACCTGCAGTCACGGGAGATGCCATGCGATTGCCATTTCGCGATGACACATTCGATGTGTTGAGTTGCTCGCTGTTCGCCCATCATTTCGAACCCGACACACTTCCCCTGGTTGTGAGAGAGGCCTTGCGTGTCTGCAGGCACGCAGTTCTGATCAACGATCTCATCCGCAACCGGTTGCATCTCGGTTTGGTTTACATAGGACTGCCCCTATTCCGCAGCTCAATCACCTGGCACGATGCGCCAGCCTCGGTGCGCCGCGCCTACACGTTGAACGAAATGAAATCGATGCTCGCGAAAGTGCCAGCGCAGCGAATCGATGCTTCAAGGCATTTTCTGTTTCGCATGGGGCTATTGATCTGGAAATAGGATTTCGAGACGACCAATGCAAGACACCCGAACCGAGTTCGACATCGCAGTGATCGGCGGCGGCCCGGCTGGTACGTCCGCGGCAATCACTGCGGCGCGGGCCGGAGCCAGAGTCGCGCTGTTCGATGCCGGAGCATTTCCGCGTCAGAAAGTCTGCGGCGAGTTCGTCTCTGCCGAATCGATCGAGGTCTTGCGGGATCTGTTGTGGTCTTGCGCGGATACCGAATCGCCATTCCCTGACGCTCCGGTAATCGATCAAACACGGCTGTTTCTGGCCGGGCGGCTCCTCAAGGCACCGGTATCGCCTCCGGCCCTCAGCATTCCGCGCTATGTGATGGACTCCCGGTTGTGGCAGGCAGCAAAGCAGGCGGGCGTCGAAGCCCACGCGCACTGCGAGGTGCGGGGAGTTCAAGGAGACGGGCTATTTCGGCTCGACACGAACGCTGGCGAAGTCTGTGCGTCGTCAGTGATCGTGGCTGCAGGGCGGTGGTCGAAGTTCAAGCCCCACACTGCCATCCCAAGCGGCCCGAAGTGGATCGGCGTGAAGGCGCACTATCGCGAGCTGAATCCGCCTCGCTCAACCGACCTGTACTTCTTTGAACATGGATATTGTGGCGTACAACCAGTAGCCGACGATATTGTCAACGCGTGCGCAATGGTGCGTTCCGACTGTGTCACATCGTTGGAAGACGTGTTCGCGCTACATCCCGCCCTCGCTGAACGACGCCGCAATTGGCAGGCGATCATGGAGCCGGTGACGACAGCGCCCTTGCTTTACTACGCGCCCCAACCCGTCCGAGACAACAGCATGTTCGTCGGGGATGCTGCAGCATTCATCGATCCCTTTGTTGGTGACGGCATCTCTATCGCATTGCGTGCTGGCCGGCTTGCCGCTGTACATCTTGGAGCGTTTCTCGACGGCACTGCTTCCTTGAGTTGCGCGGTGGCCAGTTACCAGCGAGATTACGCGCAGCAATTCGCTCCCCTTATCGCCGCCGCGTCTCGAATTCGAGCGGCGCTCACCTGGCCGAAGCCCGTCCAAAGGGCTGCCTTCGAACTGCTGCGTGTGCCCGGGGCCATGTCGTACGTGATTCGCAAAACGCGGCGCGTCGCCTAAGAAGTCCTACCGAATGACCAGGACTTCGCGAATGTTGTCCCGCCCCAAGAAAAACTTAATCGAGCTGAAGTCGCGGAACAAATTCTCGACGTGCCGGTTGTTAAAGACTCGCTCAAGTTTATAAGGATTGGCGGGCTGTAGCTCGAGCGTGTCTTTCGACGCGATGTTGTAGCGGTAGAACGGCGCTTCCGGTCCGGCGTCTTTGGTGTGGAAGAAGGAAAGCAGGATTGCGCCCGCTTTCATCCCCACGTGGATGCGTTCGATTACCGGCTTTACTAGCGGCTCGGGCAAATAATCAGCTAGGTCCCAGAACATGACGGCACCAAATTCCTCACGCTCGAAACAGAGGTTCTCCCTCAGAAAACGGTCGACGTCGACTGTCTTTACCCCGTCGCCGTTTGGAACGAACAGCGACTTATCCGAAGCGAGGCGCAGAACGTCTTCCTGGTGGAAGCGGTGGCCGAGCCCGATAAAAAAGGTGATATTGGCCGGTGAAGTGGCCCCGAGGTCAAGAACACTGAGCCCCTCTTCTCGTGCCAGCCACTTCATGAACTCGCTGAAGCCGGTCGAGCGGCGCTGTATTCGCTCACCAGACACAGCTCCGCCACCCGAGCCATGCTCGCCAGGCCCTCCGAAGACTTTGCTGAATATGCTCGGCGCCACTGCCCACCATTGTAAGGGGCAGGCGGTGCGAGCGCCAATCAATTGATTCTCAAGCGGGCACGTTATCGATTATGTAGGATCGGATTTTAAGGAGAAGCGCTGTTGACCTCAAACAAGTAGCGGGAGGCAAATCACGCGTCCCGCTGAGCTCGGGATCATCACCCATTAGAACTTCTTTGGCTCGAGCAGAGAACCCTGGGCCGCGGAGGCGGAAGCCGGACTCCCAGGGGCGGAAACCGCCTGGGACTTGGATTCAATCCGGGCCGCAGGCTCAGCTTTCTGAATGTCGATCGTACCTTTGAAAAAAGCTCCGTCTTCGATGGCGACCCGCGCTGTCGAAATGTCTCCTGATAGCGATGCGCTCTTACGCAAATCGACGCGGTCACTGGCATTGATGTTGCCGTCCACTCGGCCGTGAACGATCACATTACGAGCTTCGATGTTTGCGCGAACCCGCCCATTGGGACCGACGGTCAGGCTTTGGCCGCGCAAGGCAATCGAGCCTTCCACCTCGCCATCGACATAAAGATCTTCGCTGCCCGACAACTCGCCTTTTACGACGACCGACTTCCCAATGGTCGCGACGTCCACCCCTCGAGGGGCTTCACTACGGGATGGTTCTGTGACGCGGACCGCTGGCGCACCGGGGTTATAAGCCGGCTTCGGAGCAGTTTGCTCTGGTGTCTGTGCCAAAAATTCGTCTTCCTTGCGTGTTGATTTCCACATAAGTCTTAGCTCCGCATTACTATTAAAACAATATCGTTGCCGTTCGGCCCTCCAAATGCGGCCTGAATCCACTCTCAAGAGAATACAGAAGGTTTCGCTTGGCGGCCAACCCTTTTCCAAAGAATCAATAGGTTAGGGGAGTGGTTACTCAGCGACCATCCGGGCCCGCAACTGGCTTGTAACGCTCATTTCCCCGACTGCGCTCTCTCGTCTACGGGACCCGGGCGGCTCCCGTATAATTGGGGGTCTCGTAAGTCTCCCGCCGCCGCGTTACCAGTTGCGGAACATGCGCTTGGGCAATTAACTAACTAGGTGTTGCGGGTTGTTGAACACGGGAAGCGTCGCCTTTGGTATTCCGCTTCCCGCACAGGCAACCGGTTCTCCATAAACTGGGAAGCAAATCCAACGGTGCGAGACGAGGACTCATACCCATGACTCAGATCGAACTGGTACTTGCGCGCGAAATCCTGGATTCCCGTGGAAATCCTACGGTCGAGGCCGACGTCATGCTCGAAGGCGGTGCCCGTGGCCGCGCTGCCGTTCCCAGTGGAGCCTCCACTGGCGAGCACGAAGCCGTCGAACTGCGCGATGGCGACAAGACGCGCTATGTCGGCAAGGGTGTGCTCAAAGCCGTTGATAACGTGAACGAACTCATCGCCCCTGAGCTCGAAGGCATGGACGCCAGCGACCAGCGGGAGATTGACACCGCCATGTGCGAGCTTGATGGGACGCCTAACAAAGGCAAACTCGGTGCCAACGCGATTCTTGCTGTTTCGATGGCAACCTCACGTGCCATGACCGATCACCTCGGCATCGAGTTATATCAGTATCTCGGCGGATTCACCGCGCGCCTGCTGCCCACTCCCATGATGAACATCCTTAACGGCGGCGCACATGCCGACAGCAACGTTGACTTCCAGGAGTTCATGGTGATGCCGGTTGGCGCCCCTTCATTCAGCGAAGCTCTGCGCTGGGGAGTGGAAACCTTTCACGTGCTGAAGGGCGTTCTCAAGAAGCGTGGTTACAACACGGCTGTTGGAGACGAGGGAGGATTTGCCCCCTCGGTGAAGTCGAACACGGAAGCTATCGAGGTCGTGCTTGAGGCGATAACCCAAGCTGGTTACAAGCCGGGTGAGCAGATCGCCATCGCTCTCGACCCCGCCGCCAGCGAGTTTTACGATAAGGACAAGAAGAAATATGTCTTCAAGAAATCTGACAAGAGCGAGCACACCAGCGAAGAGATGGTGAGGTTCTGGGCCGACTGGGCTCGACAGTATCCCATCGTTTCGCTCGAAGACGGCTTGGACGAGAACGATTGGGCGGGTTGGAAGGTCTTGACTAGCGAGCTTGGCAGCAAGATCCAGCTGGTTGGCGACGATATCTTTGTGACGAATATCGGAATCCTGCAGCGTGGCATCGAGTCCGGTGCGGCCAACTCGATCCTCATCAAGCTCAACCAGATCGGCTCGGTCAGCGAAACTATTGACGCTATCAACCTGGCACGCGAGAACGGCTACACTGCGGTTATCTCGCATCGCTCGGGCGAGACCGAAGACACTTTTATTGCTGACCTCGCGGTCGCCACCGGTGCCGGCCAGATCAAGACGGGCTCGGCATCGCGAACCGATCGCGTCGCCAAGTACAACCAGTTGCTGCGCATCGAAGAAGAGTTGGGCCCGGCCGCACGCTTCAACGGACTAAAGGCGCTAAACTACCACGGCGAGCTGGTTGCGAAGGCGAAGGCGTAATGCGTCCCAAGCCACTCGTTCTCATCATCCTCGACGGCTGGGGCTATGCCCCGCCGTCGCCGGCCAACGCCATTTCTCTGGCCCGCAAGCCGAATTACGACAAGTTGCTCGCCGACTTCCCCAACACGCTCATCCACACCAGCGGGCGTTATGTCGGGCTGCCCACGGGGCAGATGGGCAATAGCGAAGTCGGTCACCTGAACATCGGCGCCGGCCGCATCGTGTACATGGACATCACCAAGATCGACCTGATGATCGAGAACGGTGAGTTTGAGAAGAACCCGGCATTGGTCGATGCCATGACGAAAGCGCGCACAGGCGAGCGGCGCCTGCATTTGCTCGGCCTCTTGTCGGATGGTGGTGTCCACTCGCACCAGAATCATCTCTATGCGCTGTTGCGCATGGCCAAACAAAACGGCGTGGAGCGTGTCTTTGTTCACTGCTTCCTGGACGGGCGCGACACCCTTCCGACCAACGGTGTCCTGTACATCGAGCAATTGCAGCAGAAGATGCGTGAATACGGAGTCGGGAAGATCGCAAGCGTCAGCGGGCGTTACTACGCCATGGACCGCGACAAGAAGTGGGACCGTGAAAAGCTGGCGTTTGACGCCATGGTGAACGGTACCGCCGAAGGTGGACACTTCTTCGACCCGGTCTTGGGTGTCAAAGACTCCTACAACGACGAGGTTACGGACGAATTCATCATCCCATTTGTTGTGGCCGATGGACGCGGCGAACCGGTCGGCACGATTCGTGATGGCGATGTTTGCATCAATTTCAACTTCCGCGCCGATCGCGCCCGCCAGATTACGCGCTGCCTGGCGCGCAACAGTCACTTTACTGCGCAGGATGGTGCTGAGCTCGAAGGGGCGGCGGAACTCGCAAGCATCATTCCGCGTGACCGCGTGCCCAAAGACCTGACGTACGTCTGCATGACGCGTTACGACAAGCACTTCACGCTGCCAGTCGTTTCGTCTCCGGAATCGCTGGCCAATATCCTGGCCAATGTGATGGCTAGCCTCAACATGCGCAACTTGCGCGTGGCTGAGACCGAGAAGTATGCCCACGTCACATACTTCTTCAACGGTGGCATCGAGAAACCGTTCCCGGGAGAAGACCGAGTGCTAGTGCAGTCGCCGAAGGTTGCGACTTACGACCTCAAACCGGAAATGTCCGCCCACGGAATTGCCGACGCTGTGGTCAAAGCGATTGAAGACAAGACCTTCGACGTGATGGTGGTGAACTTCGCCAATGCGGATATGGTGGGCCACTCCGGCAGGATTCCTCCGACCATCAAGGCCGTAGAGACGGTCGATGGCTGCCTCGGCCAGATCTATGCGGCCTTGAAGCGGGCGGGTGGGGCCATGATCGTCACCGCCGACCACGGCAACGCCGAACAGATGATCGATCCCGCCACGGGAGGTCCGCAGACTGCTCACACTACAAACCCGGTGCCATTTATCGTGGCCGCCGAGCACGCCGTTCCGACCGCCGGATTCAAAGGCGATGGGCGCCGCTTCACTCTAAAGCCCGATGGCGCGCTGCAGGATATCGCTCCGACTATGTTGGGCATCCTCGGTGTCCCGCAACCCAAAGAGATGACTGGGCACGATCTGCGCGTGGTAGCAGAGGAAGAGAAGAGTTGAGTCCAGCGCGTCTTGGAGATTCAAACAACAGCCCCGAACGGCCTCCCGCAGAGGGCGGCGCTTTACATTTCGGAGCATGTGTGGCGAACTGCCGCGCTACGACCGTGCTCTCCCAACCTGAAACTGGAAACTCGAAACTGTTCTCGTGAAGCTCCTGATCGCCCTCTCTCACCGATTCCAGCCCTGGATCGCGCCGCAGTGGTTTTCTCAGCGGTTGCGCAACGATTTTCCCCAAATCGATGTCATGCAACTTCCGAATTATGACCGCATTACCGAAGAGATTGCCGACGCTGATCTCGCCATCGCGTGGTCCCTGCGCGGCGATCAGATCGCCGCTGCGAAAAAGCTTCGCTGGATCCACTCCACCGCTGCCGCCGTGCATGGGTTAATGACTTCGGAACTGCAGGCCACCGACATCATCGTGACCAATGCCCGTGCGGTTCACGGGCCGGTCGTCGCCGAGCATGCCATGTCGCTGGTCTTAGCGATGGCAAAACGTCTGCCCGAGGCGGCCCGGTATCAAGCGCAACGCCACTGGGCACAGCAGGAGATATGCGAAACCGTTCCACGCCCCCGGGAACTGACAGACGCGACCCTGGTGATCGTTGGCTTTGGGTCGATCGGCACCTCACTGGCGAGGCTTGCCCGGGCGATGGGCATGTGCGTTATCGGCGTGCGGGAGCACCCGGAGAAGGGAGATGAACTCGCCAATGTGATGTACGGATCCGGCGACCTAGATCGAGCTCTCAGCGAAGGCGACTTCGTCGTCCTGGCGACTCCGGTGACAGAGAGAACGCACCACCTGATGAATGCCGAGCGGCTCGCACACCTGAAATCCGATGCTTATTTGATCAATGTGGGTCGCGGCATTCTGATCGATGAAGAGGCCCTGCAGCATGCGCTGAGGGCTAACCAATTTGCCGGAGCAGCACTCGACGTCGCCACTGAAGAGCCCTTGCCGCCCGCTTCTGCGTTGTGGACGATGGACAATGTCTTCATTACTCCCCACACCGCTGGGTTTGCCGAAAAGATGTGGGAGCGGCATTACGTTTCGTACACTGAGAATCTGCGGCGCTACCTGGCCGGCGAGCCTCTGCTATGGATTGTCAACAAACAGGCGGGATATTGATCGGAACCCACGCTAGGCAACAGGAACCGTGAAGTAAAACACCGATCCGCTGCCCACTTGCGAGGTCAATCCGATCATGCCCCCATGCGCCTCAACAATCGCCTTCGCTATAGCGAGTCCCATGCCGGTCCCTTGCACCCGATAGCGCTGGTCCCGTCCGCGGTAGAACTTTTCGAACACCAGCGACTGCTCGAGGTCGTCAATGCCTGGACCGCGATCGGCGACGCTGATCTCCACTATCCTTCCGCGAACTTCGGCGCTGATGGTGATAGGAGTCCCTTCCGGCGAGTACTTGGCAGCATTCGCCAACAAATGGTTTAACACTTCCGCGATCCGCTCGAGGTCAACTCGCACTTCGGGGAGATTATCGGGCAGGAGTTTACACAATTCATGTTTGCCCAATACTGCCCCAGACTTCACCAACGCCATCTCCACGATCTCGCTCACGGGGTACGGTTCGCGGTGCAACTCGACCTGCTGGGCATCGAGTTGCGCCATTTCGGCCGCTTCGCCGACCAACCGGTTGAGCCGGTCAGTTTCCTCCTCGATGACCGCGAGTAGGTCCCGTCTCCCCACCTCGTCGATCGTGGCGGACGATAGAAGGGTTGAAACCGATGCCTTGATCGAAGTCAGCGGAGTTCGAAACTCATGGGTCACACTATCGAGAATTGCCGAGCGCAATTTCTCGCTTTCGCGTGATGCCTCCGTCCGCGACAGGGTCTCGACGGCTCCCGCCCGCTCGATCGAGATTGCAATCAGGCTGCCGAGTGCTTCCAGGGTTTCTCGTGAGAGTAGCGCGCCTTCCAGTCCGATGCTGCCCACCGGGCGCGCGCCTATCCGTAGCGGCACAATGGAAATCAATCGGTCGGCGTTGATGACCAACTCTCCCCTGACGCTGACTGCTCGGAGATCCTCGTCACTCAGCTCAGGATGTTCAAGTTCCGTCCAGTACACTTCATCTCGCTTGGGCAGGAACATAGCTGCCTCGGTCAATCCGAAGGCATCACGCACAAAGAGCGGAATGGAATTATTGAGTTCCAAGACGTTTTCGGTGGAAAGCAGCTGTTGGCTCAATGAATACAGCTGCTCTACCTCTTTTCGTCGGCGGTTGGCGTTTTCTGTCTCGCGACGGGCACGCTCCGAGAGTCGGCTGGCCAATATAGCACTCACGAGGAAGGCGAGCAGCGCCACCCAATTCTGCGTATCGGCGATGGTAAAAGTGTGGATCGGAGGCAGGAAGTAGTAGTTAAAGAGCATGGTCGCAACCACCGCCGTGGTGATCGCGATGGTCAGTCCCCATCGCGAAGCGACGAACAACACTACCAGGAGAAAGCTCAACGCCACCGTCGTTGGATTGACTGGCAAGTGGGTAAACGTCCACACGAGAAACGCGATAGCGCCTAGTGCTATGCCGTATCGGTAGGCCAGCTTCTTTGCCCTACGCAGCCAGACGGCTACCGGCTTATCGGCAGCCACGTTATCGGTGGGATTCACGTCAAGATTGTATCGAATCGACATTTTAAGACGGCTGCCGCACAATAACTGAATCCATGCAGAAAACCCCTGAAGAGTGGCTCGAGGAGACTGCATCCGAAAGGAAGGGTGGCGTTTTCAAGCTATTCCTCGGTTACGCTCCTGGGGTTGGCAAGACCTACGCCATGCTGAGTGAAGCCATCCGCCGCCAAAGCCGCGGTGAGGACGTGGTTATTGGGGTGATCGAAACCCACGGCCGCAAGGCTACGGCCGAACTCGCCTCCCGGCTCGAGAGTGTGCCGCGCAAGAGGATTGACTACAAGGGCACACTGTTCGAAGAAATGGATGTGGATGCCATTCTCGCTCGCAAACCGCAGGTGGTGCTAATCGATGAACTCGCCCACACCAACATCGAGGGCAGCAAACATCCCAAGCGCTACGAAGACGTCTTCGAGGTACTCGACGCCAAGATTGATGTCCTGTCGACGATGAATGTTCAACACTTGGAGAGCGTCACTCCCATGGTCCAGAAGGTTACGGGAGTGGTGGTGCGCGAAACCGTCCCCGACTGGGTGATGAAGCGGGTGGACGAGATCGTGATGTCCGACCTCACGCCCGAAGCGCTGCAGAAGCGTATGCGCCGTGGCGACATTTACCCGATGGAACGTGTCGATCGGGCTCTCGGCAACTTTTTCCGTCCAAGCAATTTAATCGCCTTGCGCGAAATCGCGCTTCGCCAGGTGGCGCAAGTAGTCGATCGCAGCCTGGAGCCGTATCTCGACAAAGAAGCCACCTTTGGACGTAATCTGAATATTGCGGAGCACATCGGTGTGGGCGTCAGTTCCAACCCGGCGGCGCAGTATCTGATTGCTCGCGGAGCCCGCATGGCCCAGGGAATTGGCGGCGAACTTTATGTCGTTTACGTCGATACGGGGGCAGATGACGACGATCCGGAACGACAGCGCTCTTTGGACGCAAACCTTCGTTTTGCGGAGAACCTCGGCGCCCAGATCGTAAGAATGAAAGGCCGTAGTGTCGCGGAGATGCTGGCGGAATTCGTGCGCGAAAAGCACATTACGCAGGTCATCTTTGGGCACTCGGCTACCAGCGGCTTGCGCCGATATTTGTTTCTCTTGGCAGTACACCGCTTTCTGCTGAAAGCTCCGGAAGTGGATGTTCACATCGTTAAGCAGCAACCTGACTGATGCACACCCGACCGCACATTCTCGTAGTGGATGATGAACCGCAAATTACGCGCGTGTTGCGCACCAGTCTTGAGGCCCAGGGGTACGACGTGCGCGTGGCCAATGATGGCGAAACCGCGCTGGAAATCGTCAAGGACTTCACTCCTGACCTGGTCGTAACCGATCTTGCCATGCCGCGAATGAACGGCATCGAATTGTGCCGCCAACTCCGCAAGATTTCGCAGGTTCCCATCATCGTGCTGTCGGTCCGCGGCGATGAACATAGTAAGGTCGAGGCGCTCGATTCCGGTGCCGACGACTTCGTGACCAAGCCCTTCGCCAGCGGAGAATTGCTGGCGCGCATTCGCGCCGCCCTGCGCCGTTCTCCTCCGATTGGCAATGAAACGCAGACTTTGATCGAAGAGGGGGACTTCCGCATCGACCTCGATGCCCACTCGGCTTCCGTGGCCGGCAAAGAGGTACGGCTCACTCCGAAAGAGTTTGATGTTCTGGTTTACATGGCACAGCATCCCAACAAAGTGCTCACCCATCGCGCCATTCTCAACGCCGTTTGGGGGAGCAACAGCGTGGAGCAGCATGAATACCTCCGCGTGTTTGTTGGGCAGTTGCGCAAGAAACTGGAACCAGACTCCAGTTCGCCGAAGTACATCTTGACGGAACCTTGGGTGGGATATCGCTTCGAGCCCGGTGAATGAAGCCCTCGCCGGTTAAGCCAAGAACCATCGCCAAGAGCCAGCCAATTCATCTAGCCACCCGCGCGTCCCATCTGTTACCTTCGCTCAATTCGCACTTGTACCTTCGAAAGAAGCAGGACGGTTGACCTCACGGCACAGCACGACACGTCCGCACTGAACTCCGACCGATGGCACGCGGTTACAGCCGGTTTTCTCGGCTGGACGCTCGATGCCTTCGACTTCTTCGTTGTGATCTTCCTGTTCGACGTGCTGGCCCAATATTTTCATGTCAGCAAGGCCGCCATCGTTCTGTCCGTTACAGCTACGCTGGCGATGCGTCCGGTCGGTGCAGTGATCTTCGGCATGTTGGCCGATCGCTACGGGCGGCGGCGCCCGCTGATGGCCAACGTCATCTTCTTCTCCACCGTCGGACTGCTGTGCGGCTTTTCCCCGAACTTCACTGTGTTCTTTATTCTGCGCCTTTTATTCGGCATCGGAATGGGAGGCGAGTGGGGCGTAGGTGCCTCGCTTGCTATGGAACACGCTCCCGTGCGCTGGCGCGGGGTACTTTCCGGGATCCTGCAGAGCGGATATCCGATTGGCTATCTGCTGGCCGCGATCGCCGCGCGTCTGGTGCTACCCAATCTTGGCTGGCGGGCGATGTTCTGGGTCGGAGGCTTTCCGGCCCTGCTTGCGCTCTATATTCGGACCAAGGTACCCGAATCGGAAGCGTGGCGGCAGCACAGGGTGGCCAGAGTGATCGACGGCCCCAGGATCGCCATGCAGCACAAGCGACTGGTGCTGTACATGGTCGCATTGATGTTTCTGATGAACTGCCTCTCCCATGGCACGCAAGATCTGTATCCCGATTTCCTGAAGCACGGACACGGCATTGTCCCGAATACCGTTGCCTACATCACAGTGTTCTACAACGTGGGTGCGGTGACCGGCGCGGTCCTATTCGGGCTCTTGTCCGAAAAGATAGGGCGCCGCTATGGCATGCTGAGCGCGCTGGCGCTGTCACTGCTCATCATGCCGGTTTGGGCGTTTGGCGGCACGCTGATGGGGCTGGCGCTCGCAGCCTTCGTGATGCAAATGGGCGTCCAAGGCGCATGGGGCATCATCCCGGTGCACCTCAACGAACTATCGCCCAACCCGATCCGCGGCCTGCTGCCGGGCTTCACGTACCAGATCGGCATCTTGCTGGCTGCGTCCACGCCAACCCTTGAATTTGCCCTGCGCGATCGATTGGGTTATCCGTGGGCGCTGACATCGTTCGAGTTGATTGTCATCAGCGGACTCGCTTTGCTGCTGCTATTCGGACGCGAACACCACGGCAAGAGCTTCTTTCGGCAGTCAACCGACGAAGTTTAACGTGCCCGGAACATTGGAGCGGGAGACGGGGATCGACGGCTTGGGAATGGGTGGCTCCTCCCCTATGCCGTTGACAACGTAAGCGGCGCAGCGCGGCAAATGCGGCAAAAATGCGGGGCTAACGGCGGGTTTTGCTGCCAAATTGCTGCCAAATTGGATCCCCTGCGAGCCTTCACGCTCGCGAAGATCGCGGGGCACTCGTCGATCACGATGACCGGGCGGTACTGTCATCCGCAAGCCGAGGCGATCGAGCGCGCGTTCCCGAAGCTGACCGCTCGTGAGCTGCCACCGGTTGGACCTTCGTCCTAGCCGCATCAACATCGAGAGAGTGTGAAGCTCACAGTGGAATGGGATGGCGGACTATTGACCCGGCACACTAACTGGCCATTGGTTGGCGAACCTTAATGAAGCCAGTCTTGGTTTATTTCGTCGTCGCGCCGAACGGCTCTGTAGCGAATGTCAAACTGTTAAGGCGTTCTACACCGGATTTTAACGACTTTGCGGTAAGCGTAGTCAGCAAGTGGAAGTTTAGACCAGCGACCAAAGACGGCACTCCTGTGGCCCGTGCATCTTGAGACAGAAAATGCATACTGACCCAATAAATTGGGGTTTGAAATATCGCTCTATCACTTGCTATTTCCCGTTTTAGCATAGAGAGTGATAAGGCCTGTTAACCGGCTAATCGCTGCTCATTTTTTCATTCAGTTGTTTTGGAGTTTGCGTGTTTCGGTGAGGATCTTGGTGAGTCGGTTTGCGAGCCGGTTGAGGCGAGAGCGT
>Ga0306920_100005909_pt1 | contig 15868 bp, 14 predicted proteins | sample flu12Cox44000170_FD_204666 | JGI IMG/M metagenome (GOLD analysis project Ga0306920, IMG submission 204666) | Lab enrichment of tropical soil microbial communities from Luquillo Experimental Forest, Puerto Rico - flux4day.12C.oxic.44.000.170 (v2)... | ecosystem: Environmental > Terrestrial >... | reverse complement strand
ATCACGGCCACGTTTATTCTGGGAATTGTGCTGGTTAGCGGCCGCACGCTGGTCATCGGCATCCTCGCGTTCATCGAGAAACTGCGGCCGGACCGCGCCGAGATTCGCGAGCCGCTGCCCGGCGTGAGCGTGCTGATTCCCGCACACAACGAGCAAACCGTCATCGTGCAAACCGTAAACTCGGTGCTGCTTTCCGACTATCCCGATCTCCACATCGTGGTGGTGAACGACGGTTCCACGGACAAAACGGCGGAGCTGCTGGACACGCACTTCTCGAGCGAACCTCGCGTGCGCGTCATCCACCAGGTGAACCGCGGGAAAGCGGCGGCGCTGAGCGTCGCCATGTCTCAGGCGCAAACGGAAATCGTGGTGACCATCGACGCGGATACGGAAATCGAACCCGACGCCATTCGCAAGCTGGTCCGCCATTTCGCTGATCCCACCTTGGGCGCGGTCGCCGGCAACGTCAAGGTCGGCAATCGTTCGCGCTGGCTCACCCGCTGGCAAGCGCTTGAATACATCACCAGCCAGAACATGGAAAAGCGCGCCTTTGATCTTCTCAATTGCATCACCGTGGTTCCCGGCGCTCTCGGCGCCTGGCGCAAGCAGGCCATTGAAGCCTCGGGCGGGATCACCGCGGACACCGTGGCCGAAGACGCCGACCTCACCATTGCCATTCGCCGGGTTGGCTGGCGCATTGGCTACGACGAAGAGGCCATTGCGTGGACCGAAGCTCCCGAAACGGCAGGCCAGCTCATACGCCAGCGTTTTCGCTGGACCTTTGGCACGCTGCAATCGTTCTGGAAGCACAGCAGCACGCTGTTCCGGTGGAGGTACGGAACGCTCGGCTGGATCGCGCTGCCGAATATCTTCGTTTTTCAGCTGGTGCTCCCGCTCATCTCTCCGCTGATCGATTTATTGTTCCTGTGGTCGGTGGGGCTCTGGGCGCTCGAAAAGCTGCAACTCACTTGGCTGCCGACGCTGCACGCGACCACCGGCGATTTGATGCGCTCGGTGTTTTTCTTCATCGGCTTCCTGTTGATTGATGTCCTTACCTGTGTTCTCGCGTTCGCGCTGGAGCGCAAGGAAGACTGGACCTTGCTGGTTCCCGTGCTGCTGCAGCGCTTCTATTACCGCCAGTTGATGTACGTGGTGCTGTTCCGCTCGGTGAGGGAAGCCGTTCGCGGCCGCCCCGTGGGGTGGCGAGGGGTCGAGCCCGAACCGCCACTCGAACCGCAAGCACCCCAAGCTCCACCGAAACCAGCTGCAGTGGCAGGGAACTAGCCTGCTCACCTCCGAAGGACGCGAGCGTCACTAGGCAATAGCGCTTCTCGTGTCTCCCGGGGCCAGATGGGCGCCATCAACCCGGCCCTCGATAGCTGCTGCGCAGGAGGGGCCCGTCCGGATTTTCGCCGGATTTGAGTAGTTTTCCGTAGCGGCGGGAAGTTGGTGTAGGATATGTCCCTCGGCAAGGAGGTACCCATGGCGATCAGTTTCACCTTGAACGGCAAACCTGAATCCGTTGACGTTAGCCCGGACATGCCTCTGCTCTGGGTGCTGCGCGACACATTGAACAAGACCGGGACCAAGTTCGGCTGCGGCATGGCCCTTTGCGGAGCCTGTACCGTCCATATCAACGGCGAGGCCACGCGCTCGTGCATCACGCCGATCTCGAGCGTGGCGGGCAAGAAGGTCACCACCATTGAAGGGCTCTCCGCCGATGGCAGCCATCCCGTGCAGAAAGCCTGGATGGAAGAAGACGTTCCGCAGTGCGGCTACTGCCAGTCCGGACAAATCATGTCCGCAGTAGCCCTGCTGGCGAAGAAGCCGAACCCCACCGACGCCGAAATCGATGGTGCGATGAGCGGCAACATCTGCCGCTGCGGCACTTATCAGCGCATCAGGAAAGCGATTCACCGCGCCGCGTCCGAAGTGGCCGGCAAATCCCATTCGGCGGCGTAGTTTTTGGCCGGGTTTCTCCCACAATCTGTTCGGAGGTGTCCCATGGCAACTGCCCCCGTTGTAAATCGCCGTGACTTCCTGAAGAAAAGTGCCGCCGGTGGCGCCGCGCTTGTTGTCGGGTTCCACCTTGCTCCCCGCGCTTTCGCGGATCAGGCCAAAGATCAGGAGGAAAAGACTGCCAATCCCTTCGACGCTTGGGTGCGCATCACGCCGGACGATCACGTCACGCTCGTGCTCGGAAAGTCGGAGATGGGTCAGGGCGTCTTGACCGCTCTGCCGATGATTCTTGCCGAAGAGCTTTCCGTCGATTGGAAGCACGTGCACGTGGAGCAGGCGCCCACGAATCCTAAGATCTATGACCTAGGCACCGGCGGCAGCGGCAGCGTGGCCGGCTCGTGGTTGCCCTTGCGTCAGGCGGGCGCCGCCGCGCGCGAAATGCTGATAGCGGCTGCCGCCAAAAGGTGGGAAGTCGGCACCGATACGTGCAAAGCGAAGAACGGCCTCGTCGTTCATGGTCATCCAGAACGCTCCTTCCGCTTCGGCGAGCTGGTCGCCGATGCTGCGAAGCTTCCCATCCCGAGTCTGAACAAAGTTCCGCTAAAGAACTCAGAGGACTTCACCATTGTGGGCCGCGACACGCATCGGCTTGATACCGCAGATAAATCGAGCGGCAAAGCCAAATTCGGCATCGACTCGCGCGTTCCGGGCATGCTCTATGCCGTGGTTGCACGCTGCCCGGTCTTCGAAGGCAAGGTGGCTTCCTTTGACGCCACGAAAGCGAAGGCCGTGCCCGGCGTGCGCGACGTTTTCGAGATCAAGACCAGCGGCCGAGGCGCCTCCACGACCGGCGGCGTGGCCGTCCTGGCCGAGAATTCCTGGGCCGCGATCCAGGGCCGCAAGGCGCTCGAAGTGACCTGGGAGGAAGGCGCGGCGGCCAAGGAATCCAGCGAGGAATTGCGCGATCAGTTTTTGGCAAACGCTCAAAAGCCCGGAGGAGTTCTTCGCAACGAGGGCGACGCCAACGCCGTCCTCGAAGCCGCTCCGAAGAAACTGGAAGCCATTTACGAACTGCCGTTTGCTGCGCACGTCTGCATGGAGCCCATGAACTGCACCGTCGACATCCGGCCGGATAGCGCGGAAGCCTGGGTGCCTTCGCAGGGCCCGCAGTGGGCGCAGGCGGTGATCGCGGAAGCCGCCAAGCTTCCTCCGGAGAAAGTCACGGTGCACACTACGCTCATGGGCGGCGGGTTTGGCCGGCGCTATCAGGCGGATTTCGTGATGGAAGCAGCCCAGGTTGCCAAAATCTCAGGTAAGCCGGTGATGGTGTTGTGGACCCGCGAAGACGACATGCAGCACGATTTTTATCGCCCGGCTTCTTATCACAGGTTGCAGGGCGCACTGGACGGTCAAGGCAAGCTTGCTGCCTGGAAACACTTCCAGACATCCACTTCTATCGCCGCCAAGTGGAGTCAGAAGGGGGCTGACGATCCGGGTCTCGGTGAATTCGGCACCGGCGCAACCATTCCCTATGCCACGCCGAACATTCGCATCGAGTATACGCTCGCGCATTCCAGCGCGCCGCGCGCCTGGTGGCGGTCGGTCGAGCACTCCAGCAGCGGTTTCGTCATGGAGAGTTTTGTGGATGAGCTGGCGCATGCCGCGGGGCAGGATGCACTCGAGTTCCGCCTGAAGCTTCTCGGCGAACCCCGCAAGATTCCCCAATTCGGAGAGGGTCGCGAGGACTATCATCCGCTCGATACCGGGCGTTTGAAGGGAGTTCTCCAGCTCGCCGCCGACAAAGCCGGCTGGACGAAGCCCCTTCCCCAGGGCCAGGGTCGCGGTATCGCCGGCTTCTTCTCTTTCTATAGTTATGTAGCGGCGGTTGCGGAAGTCTCCGCTTCCAGTTCGGCTTTCAAGGTAAATCGCATTGTTTGCGCGGTGGATTGTGGCCGTGCGGTCAATCCCAACGGCGTACGCGCCCAAGTGGAAAGCGCCGCAATTTATGCGCTCACCGCAACACTCAAAGATGCCATCACCGTCGACCGCGGCCGGGTCGTGCAAGCGAATTTCAACGACTATGCGATGATCCGCATGAATGAGGCGCCACCGATCGAGGTTTATCTGGTGCCCAGCACGGAAGCGCCGACGGGGATCGGCGAGCCTACCGTCCCGGTGATTGCCCCGGCGATCTCGAACGCCATCTTCCGTGCCAGCGGCAAGCGCCTGCGCCGTTTGCCGATTCGTAAGGAAGACTTGGCTTAGAGTCTTAGAGGTGATAAGCCCACCCCTCTCCAGTTGGTACGCCAAACCAAGCGAGGCAAAATCGGTTGGCGTACTTCTTGTTTCGCTCAAAACGGAAAACTGGCCACTCGGAACTGCTTTTGTTCCACAATAGCGCGTGCCTCTGACCCCCACGCTGCTCGCCGCAATCCCCTTTGCCATTTGGCTGTACCTTTTGTTCGCTCGGGGGAATTTCTGGCAGGTGCACGAGGATTCCGGTCGAGCAAAGTCCCCCAAACGATGGCCTCGCGTCGTAGTGATCGTTCCGGCTCGCGATGAAGCGGAAACTATCGCTCGCTCGGTCACCTCCTTAGCAAAGCAAGACTATCCAGGCGAATCTTCCGTCGTTGTCGTAGATGATCACAGCAGCGACGGCACCGCCGAGCTGGCTCGGAGGGCCGCGGATGAGTCCGGGGCCGCGCGAGCGGTTGCGGTTCGTCCGGCAAGCGAGCTTCCTCCGGGCTGGACCGGAAAGATGTGGGCCACGAACGAGGGCCTGGCCGCGGCGAGAGGCCAGGCGCCCGAATATTTCTGGCTTACCGACGCGGACATCGAGCACGCTCCGGATACGCTACGACGCCTGGTCTGCCTGGCGGAGAAAGATTCGCTCGACCTGACCTCCCTCATGGTGTTTCTGCCGGTCGAAACCCTTCCCGAGCGGTTGCTGATCCCTCCGTTTCTCTATTTTTTCCTGATGCTCTATCCGCCGAACTGGGTCTCGGATCCCCGGGCACGCACTGCCGCGGCGGCGGGAGGCTCGATACTCGCGCGGCGCGAGGCGCTCGAGCGCATTGGCGGTATGAGCGCGGTCCGGGGCGAAGTCATTGATGATTGCGCCCTCGCGGCCGCCGTGAAGAAGAGCGGAGGAAAAATCTGGCTGGGACTGACCCGGGCGAGCGTCAGCCTGCGCCGTTACTCCCGCTTTGGTGAAATTCGCGATTTGATTGCGCGCGCCGCGTTCACCGAGCTCCAGTATTCGTTCTTCTTGCTTCTCGCATCCCTGGCAGGTCTATTCGTCGTCTACTTGCTTCCCTGGGTGCTCTTTTTTGCCTACCCCGGGGGAGCTTGGCTGCTGGTCGACACCACCGTAGCTTTAATGGCGGCCTCTTTTGCGGGGACGGTGAAATTTTATGGTCTTTCCTGGCTCTGGGCGCTGACGCTCCCCTTTGCGGTGCTCTTCTATGCCTACGCGACGTGCGTTTCTGCCGTGCGTTACTGGCTCGGCCGAGGCGGCCAGTGGAAGGGCCGTGTACAAGCGCCGCGGAAAGCTTAGACGGCTTTAGGCGGGCAAGACCATGGAGAGGTAGAACGGTTGGTCGCCGCGGTCAGTCGGTGATGAGGTGGGCGACGACCGCGGCAAGAATCGCAGCGGCGACGAGTGTTGCTGTTCCCAGAATCGCGACGGCGAAATGCCGGCGAAGGCTCTCGAGCGCGGCAGCTACATCCTGACGCAAAGCTTCCTTGTGACGCCAAGCGAGCCAGAGAGCCACCGAGCCTGCGACAACGGCGACGCCCGGCAAGCCGATGAACAGAAGGCCGGCTTGGGAGTGCGAGATGTGGGTGGTGGCCCACCCGAAGATCACCCAGCCGGTGCGCGCAGGTTCGAATTGGCGGGGCGCGAGGAGACGCAGCGCCGCGGCTAGAAGCAGCACCGCAGCGGGCAAAACGAGCAGCCACTCCGAGAGGGCCAGGGTCAAGAGCGTGAAGCGGTTTGCGGACGAGTTCATCGCCACTTCCATGAAGTACTTTGTAAGACAAAGTACATAATCCTGTCAAGCACAATCTATCTTTTGATCGGCGGCTCGCACCGACGCCCGCTGCCGTTTATCGGAAAAATTGCAAAATGTGCCTCCGAGCAACCCGCTCTGGGAGTGGATTTCGGGAAATTTTCTGGAGCTTCCCGTCACAGTTTGTTATCCTGGCCCTGTTAGATGGTGCAGGGCTGCATCCCGAAGTAAGGGAGCGGCACCGGAGGCCAACATGAGTGTCGTTTCTAATCCTGGGAACGGCAAGGTGACCGTTCCCGAGCTGCTCGAGCGCAAGACTCGGGCCGCGGGTTTCTTCTCCAAGCCACACAAAATCACTTGCTTGACCGCGTATGACTATCCGACCGCGCGGCTGCTCGACGAGGCCGGCGTGGACGTGATTCTTGTGGGCGATTCCGTGGGCATGGTGGCGCTTGGGTATGAAAGCACGCTACCGGTAACTCTCGAGGACATGCTCCATCACACGCGGGCGGTAAGGCGCGGCACCAGGCGCGCATTGCTCGTGGCAGACATGCCCTTTGGCAGCTACCACACGGACGCGGCGGAGTCCGTTCGCAACGCGGTACGCTTTGTGAAGGAAGCCGGCGCCGAGGCCGTGAAGGTCGAGGGCGGCGAGCGGCGCTTGGAGCTGATCGCGCGGCTCACCGAAGCGGAAATCCCGGTGATGGGCCACGTCGGTTTGACGCCGCAGTCGTTGAACGCTTTGGGCGGCTACCGCGTGCAGGGAAAAACGCCCGACGCGGCAGAACATCTGATTCGCGATGCGCGGGCTGTCGAAGCCGCGGGCGCGTTTGCCGTGGTGCTCGAAGCGGTCCCGCGCGAGCTGGCCGCCGAGATCACCCGCGAATTGCGCATTCCCACCATCGGCATCGGAGCCGGGCCGGACTGCGACGGCCAGGTGCTGGTACTGCACGACATCCTCGGGCTGACGTTTGCTCCCGTGCCCAAATTCGCGCGGCCATACGCGCAGCTCGGAGAACTCATCTCGGCCGCAGCGCGCCAGTATTGTGAGGACGTGCGCTCGGGCGGATTTCCTTCCGATCGGGAGTCCTATCACGCGCCGCACGTGGCCAAGGAAGAGAAAGAAGCGCCGGTGAATATGGACGGCGACTGGTAGGGGAAGCAGCTGTTCTCCTCTTCCCAAGGCTATCCCGGCGCAACAAGCGCATTGCCAACGATGCCAGTCAACTACGCGTTCTGTTCGATGCCAAATCGGAGGAGGTCTTCATGACGCCGGAAGAGATGCGCATACTCTATGATTACAATGCGTGGGCGAATCATCGGCACCTCGAGGCCGTTTCCAAACTCACCACCGAGCAGTTCTTGAAACCCATGGGTTCAAGCTTCGGCTCGGTTCGAGACACACTGGCGCACATCTACGGCGGAGAATGGGTGTGGCTCGAGCGTTTCCAGGGGCGTTCGCCGGCTTCGCTCCCCGATGTCACGCAATTCAAAGATGTGCAAACCCTGGAGGTGCGCTGGATGGAATTTGAACCCAGGCTGCTCTTGTTTGTGCGGGGGCTGACGCAAACGGACCTTGATCGAGTGATGGAATACAAGACGCTGAAATTTGGCGTGTACAAGAATCCGCTGTGGCAATCGATGCAGCACCTGGTCAATCACGGAACCTATCACCGGGGACAGGTGACCACGCTCTTGCGGCAGCTCGGCGCTCTGCCTATCCTGACAGACCTTATGCACTTTTACCGCGAGCGCGCCGTAGCCGCCGGTGTATAGGTCTTTAAATCCTTTCTTTCGTGGAGATCATTCGCACGATTGCGTGGATGAAGGAGAAGGCGCGGCAGGCGCGCGCGGAGAACTGCATCCTCGGGCTCGTTCCGACCATGGGAGCGCTGCATGAAGGTCACGCTTCGTTGATTGCCAGGGCCAAGCGGGAATGTTCTCCGGTGATCGCCTCGATTTTCGTGAACCCGAAACAGTTCGGCCCCAACGAGGATTTTGCAAAATACCCCCGGACCTTCGCGAGCGATTGCGAAAAATTGCAGCATGCTGGTGTTGATGCGCTGTTCGCGCCGGAAGCTGCTGAGCTCTATCCCGAAGGTTTTTCGACCTATGTCCATGTCGAGGGGCTCAGCGAGAAGTTTGAGGGGCGCTCGCGCCCCGGGCATTTCCGCGGCGTCTCGACCGTGGTGCTGAAGCTGCTCGAAATCGTGCAACCGCATCGCGCGTATTTCGGGAGAAAAGATGCGCAACAGGCGCGTCTGATTACGCAAATGGCGCGCGACCTGAATCTCGATTCGGAGATCGCGGTGTGCCCTATCGTTCGTGAGCCGGATGGCCTCGCGCTTTCCTCCCGCAACGCCTATTTAAATCCGGAGGAACGCAGCGCCGCGACGGTTTTATATCGTGCGCTCGAAGCCGCGAGGCAGGAACTCGAGGCCGGGAACCAGGACGCGCTGCACCTCAAAGCAACACTCCAGCGCAAGCTCGATTCCGAGCCCCTCGCAGCGGTAGACTATGCGGAAGTCGTGGATGCCGAGTCCTTCGAGCCGGCGCCGCGGGTCAACCGAGCGTGCTATGTCCTGCTCGCCGTGTTCGTCGGCAAAACACGATTGATAGACAATCTGTATGTGGAGAGGAAATCGCCGGGCTCCGATCGACTGGTGTTTCATCTTTAGCGCTATACGCGCGGTGTTCCGGGGCGACCTGACGATTTCCTCTGCTAGAATTTCCCGAAAGCGCCAATTTAGGTTGGAGGTAACGGAGATGAGATTACGAATTGCTGCGGTTGCAATTTCTATCACGGCTGCGTTCCTGCCGGGGGCTCGGGCTGAGGGTGCTGGAACGGTTCCCAAGGGTACGGTCATTTCTGTGGTAACCGACCAGCCCGTCAGTTCGAAGGACGCCAGAGTCGGTCAGCCGGTCTCGGCCTCGGTGGCCAGGAATGTGACCGTAGGCGGCAAGCTGCTGATTCCCAAAGGCTCAGCGGCAAAGCTGTCGGTCAGCGGCGTTCAGGCTTCCGGGCGGCTGTCGACGCCGGCGAAACTGTACCTGCATTTGGTCAGCGTGACGGTCAAGGGCAAGACCTATACCTTCGCGACCAGCTCCGCCGGCAAAAGCGAGAAAGGCAAGGGCAAGCGGGATGCCGGGTTTATTGGCGGCGGCGCGGCCGGAGGCGCCGTCATCGGGGCGCTCGCTGGCGGGGGCAAGGGCGCGGCTATTGGCGCCGCCGCGGGCGCCGGCGCCGGCACGGCGGGCGCTGCGGCCACGGGCAAGAAAGACATCGAGTTTCCCGCCGAGACTCGGCTAAGCTTTACCACGCGAACCGACGTGTCCATCAGGTAAGTCAAAGCGCCCGCGGCTAACGGCTCCCGCGGGGCCTCGGGCGCAGCCAGACCGGGCCCTCTCCTTTCACCCATTCGCAGTTGCCAAGAAAATCGGACTAATTTAGTCTTATATGGTAGCTGCAAATTACTTGCAAGGAGATCCTCGTTCGTGTTCCTTCCTAAAGTTCTTGTGCCCATCTTTCTCCTTTTGGCCCTCATCGGTTTCCCGGCCGTTGCGAGAGCCCAGGAGAACCCCTACTTTGTCGCCTATGACCACTACTTGGAGGAACCGGGGAACCTAGAAATTGAGTATTTCTCGACTTTTGGCACTGAGCGGGGAGGCCACGACTTTCACTCCTACTGGACGGAGTTCGAATACGGCGCGACCGCTTGGTGGACTACCGAGTTCTACCTCGACGGCCAGACCACCTTTGGCGACAGCACGGTTTTCACCGGCATCCGCTGGGAGAACCGCTTTCGGCCGCTCAAGCGCGAACACTTCGTCAATCCGATTCTGTATGTCGAATTCGAACACAAAAGCGCCGCCGATAAGATCTTGAAAGAAGTGGAAGGGCACGATGTAGAGGCGGACTTTCTCACTCCTAACGCGGTGGCGCGCCCAGACATTAGCAACGAAGTGGAACTAAAGCTCATTCTTTCCGGTGTCCACAAGGGATGGAACTTCACGGAAAACACCTTGGCGGCGAAGAATCTTGCCGGCTCGCCTTGGGAATTTGGCTACGCCCTCGGCGCCAGCCGCCCCCTCGCGCTGAAGGCCTCGGCGAAACCCTGTTCGTTCTGCCGCCAGAATTTCGTCGCCGGTGTCGAAATGTACGGCGGTCTCGGCGACCGGCACGATTTCGGCTTGCGCGACACTTCGCATTACCTAGCCCCGGTTCTTGTCTGGAATATGCCTTCAGGCTGGACACTGCGCGTCTCGCCGGGCTTCGGACTGAACGACAATAGCCACCAGTTCCTGCTGCGCTGGGGCCTCTCCCGCGAGATCACTGGCTTCGGCCCGATGGTCTCAAGGCTCTTTCGGGGCCGCGGATGAAAGCGCGAGCCGCTTGCGTGTTGGCCCTTGTGGTGGGTGCCGGCTTTTTTTCGGCGACGAGAGCACGGCAACCCGGCACTTCCGCCGGTCCACAAGAGTCAAAGGGGGAGTCGGTGTATTCGGAAATCGGCAAAGCGCCGGAAAAGGCTCGTGCCAAACCGAATCCCCTGGAAAAAGACCCCGACGCGGTTCGTGCCGGTCGGATTCTTTTCGAGCAACGCTGTGCGGAATGTCACGGGGACAATGCCACGGGAGGCAAAAAAGGGCCAAGCTTGCGCGCTCCCGAGATTCAGAACGCGGAACCCGGCGCGGTTTTCTGGATCCTCACCAATGGTGTGGTGCGGAAGGGAATGCCGGTGTGGTCGAAACTGCCCGAGCCACAGCGCTGGCAGCTGGTCAGCTACATCAAATCGCTTGGAACGGTGCCCCCACCCTCGCCCGGTTCGCCGCCGCCTCCCGCAGCTAGGGATTCGTCTTTGCGGCCTCGTTGAGGATCATCGCCAGCCGCAGGCCGGCCTGGGCCAAGCCCACCTCGACAGCCTTTGCCGCTCTCCTCTGATAAGCCTCGTCGGCCGTCAAATGCCTTTCGAACATGCGCTTCCCGATGTGATTGTTGTCCGAGCAGCTCTTGGGCTTCGCCTCCGGCTCGACGGGTATTTTCCTAGCAAATGCTTCGTAAACCTCGGATTCCGCGCGCTCGTGAACTTCCCAAGCCCAATTCTCGACGTGAAGGCCTTCGGCCTCCCAGACAGCGCTCTCCGCGCGGAACTTCTCGTCGAGTTCGTCGGCGTAGCGGTGAGGACTCGAGACCTCCATGTCCCGCTCGACAATCTCGGTGTCCCATATCTGGTGCAGATTCGGCGAATAGTCTTCGCGCTCGGGGTGCTCGGGATTTGGCAGCGGTTCGCGGCGCAGGTACTTCACCGGAACGCAGTTTCCCCCGTTATCCCCGTTGTTGATAACGTGCAGCGGCTGGTGCATGTCCCCGACAAAGTGAATGAGGTAACGGATGGCCTCGGCGCGCTTCGGCCCTTCCGCCGAACTGTCCTTTAGGATGGCGCGTTGTTGTTCGATCGCCCGGGTCAGACATCCCTCGGCGCCGCAGTATTCCTCTAAAGAGCCTTTGTGCTTTCCCCTCGGAATGTCGACGTAATGCCAAGGGCCATTACGCCGCTCGTTGCGCACATCGTCCGGCCACGTGGAGGCATCCGCCAGGAGATCTCGCGTGGCATTGCCGCACCAGCGTTTGAGCGTGGGGTCAATGGGATTCGCGCCGAGAAGTTTCTCGACCAACTGCTGCGCTTCCCTCGTGAGATGTTTTTCCGCGATGAGCGCGACGGTTTGGTGGCCCCTGCAGCCCCATGCCCCAGCGCGCGGCGCCGCACAAAAACAGGCAACCAGAGCGCCTGCCGACACTAAGAATCTATTGCTCATCTCCCTGAACCTCACGAGAACGGCGAATCGTGGAGGAAAAAAAAACGGCCACCGCCTCAGTCGCTCAGCCAGCGCCCGACCGGTTTCCACGATTCCGTGTGATCGCAGACCACCCGCAGCGTCGCGGTGATGGGAATGGCAAGCACCAAGCCCATGCCTCCCCACACCCAGCCCCAGAACAGCAGCGCTATGGTAATGGCCACCGCGTTCAGCCGGACGCGCCGGCCCACCACTTTTGGCCCCAAGAGATTTAACGCCAGAAGGTGAATGGTCGTCAGCACGGCCGCAATAAACGCGAACTGACTGACGTTGCTCCATTTCCCCAGTGCAATCAGGAAAGCGGGAAGCCAGGCGAGCACCACGCCAATGTACGGCACCATGTTTAGTATGCCGGACACGATCCCTGTCAGAACGGGGAATTCCATGCCAAGCGTCCAGAAAAACAGGCTGCTCGCCGCAATGACCAGCAGCGTCACGACGGTCATGCCTGCGAGGTAGTCCCGCAGCACGTCACGCACGTCTTCGAGCGTCTCCTTGACCGGCGTGCGCCGCGACGCGGGAAACAGTTGCAGCGTGCCATGCCAGACCTGCCGCTTTTCCGCCAACATGAAAAACACCAGGAAGGGCATGAAGGTAATCTCAAGAAACAGCGCGTAGAGGGAACCGATGCCTCGCAGGATCAGCGCGCGCATCACGCCCTCCCCCATGGGTGCACCGGACCCCGGGGAGGGTCCTTCGGTTGGCGCGATTTGCGAAACTTGACCCTCAAATCCCGCGATTCTGGCCTGCACGGCCGTCGCTACATGTTGCAGCAGGCGGCTGTACTTGGGCCAGTCGGCGGAGAAATCGGCGGCGCGCGTCCAAAGCCCGTAACCGACCGCGACCATGACCGCGGTGAGAATCAGCACCATCACCATGGCGCCCGCCGTTCGTGGGAGCCTGAATCTTTCAAGAAACTCCACCGCAGGGTCGAGAAAATACGCCAGCAGAATCGAGAACAGGAGCGTAATCACGACCCCGGCGGCGTAGTAGAAGAAGAGCAGAATGATCGCCGCGGCAATCAAACGCAAGCTGAAGCTCGAGCTGGCGAAGCGAACGACCGATGGCGGGGTCTGGGTGGCGGACACGAGGGTCTCCCCTGCTACAAGTTAACACATTCCCGTGAAACTCCGTCGGATCAGGCGACTTGATTCTTCCGCTGCCTGTTTCCTCGTATCGTCCACGAGGTCAGCCTGCGGTTCTTTGCGGAGAATCGAAGTCTTCTGTCACGGACAAAGAAAACTGTCTGCTTGCCTGTGTTAGACTTGCGAAGTTGCCTTCACGCACCGAGGCTCTGGCGGCTACCTTTACCGCCGCAAGCGGCCCTTCAAGGAAGCGGTCTTTAGTTTTCATGGCCAAAGAGCTTTTTGGAACCGATGGCATTCGCGGTATACCCGGGACTCCGCCGCTTGATGACGCTACGCTTTACGCGACCGGGCTCTCACTTGGCAATTATCTCAAGCGCGAACACGGCTCGGCGGGTGTGCTCATCGGCACGGACACGCGGGAGTCCGGGCCGCACATCGCCTCGCTCCTTGCCGCCGGGCTGAGGCAAGCCGGGGCCGCCATCTCCTTCGCAGGGGTCATAACCACACCGGGCGTCGCCTGCCTGGTTCGCCAGAACGACTTTCAGGCTGGAGCGGTGATTTCGGCTTCCCACAATCCGTTCCAAGACAACGGCGTGAAACTCTTCTCGCACGCCGGAATGAAATTTCCCGATGCCGTCGAGGAACAGCTCGAGGAGGACATTTTCAAGCACCGTGCTGGTCCCGCGCCGAAAAATCCGCCCCGCCTTACGGCGGATGAATCCTTGGACGCCGAGTACCTGGAGTTTTTGAGGAAAAAGTTGCTTCCCGGGGCAAACCTGCGCGGCTTTCGCATCGTTCTCGACTGCGCGAACGGCGCAGCGTACAGGCTGGGCCCGGAATTGTTTCGCTCGCTTGGCGCAGACGTAGTCGCCATGAGCGTTTCGCCCGACGGCCGCAACATCAACGCCGGCTGCGGCTCACTTCACCTGGAAGGGCTCGAGAAACGGGTGGTCTCAGAAAAGGCGCGCCTGGGCGTGGCTTTTGACGGCGATGCCGACCGCGCCCTGTTTGTCTGCGAAACGGGAAAAGTGGTGAACGGAGACGGCGTGCTTCTCGCCGCCGCGCGTTTCTTGAAATCCCAAGACCAGCTCAAAGGCCATCGCGTCGTGGCTACTTCCATGTCCAACCTCGGGCTCGAGCGCATCCTCGCGCAGGAAAAAATCTCGCTGGTTCGCACTGCCGTCGGCGACCGCTACGTTCTCGAAGAGATGTTGCGCAGCGGGAATGTGCTCGGCGGAGAGCAGTCCGGCCACATCATCTTTCTCGACGACAGTCCTGCCGGCGACGGTTTGCTCACGGCCGTGAAGATGGCTGCGCTGGTCTCCATGCACGGAAAAATCGAGTCGCTCGTCGAAGGCCTGCGGGATTATCCGCAACAAATCGTCAACGTGAAGGTGCGTTCGAAACCGCCGCTCGATTCTCTCCCGGAGGTCTCCCGCGCGCTCGCCGAAGCCCAGTCGGCTCTTGGCGAAAACGGCCGCATTGTTCTTCGTTATTCCGGCACCGAGCAGCTTGCCCGCGTCATGGTAGAAGCCGAGCACGAAGCCGACGTCCAGCGCTTCAGCCAGGCCCTGGCTGAAGCACTCCGGTCCTCGATCGGCGCCTAAATCCCCCCGTCTCCCCGTGCTCCCGAGGTTCACGGCCTCGTCTTTTTCCTGTTCTTCGGTCTCGGCGGGAACTTTTCGACCGCCCGCGAAATTACCGTCTATGAGGCGCAAGGGCAGCTCACCATGCAAGAGGCATTGCCGACGTTCGTTCTAAACTCGGAGACTCTCCCTCGAAAACCAATGAACGACACGCCCGCCACCCCAGCGAATCCATCCCCGCCGGAAGGGCCGGGTATGAGCGATGAGCGCCTCATGCTCGCCTTTACGCAAGGCTCTTCGGAAGCTTTCACGGAGCTGTTTCATCGCTACAAACAACCCGTTTACGGCTTCTTTTGTCGGCGCATTGCAGATCCTGCCAACGCGGAAGAACTCGCCCAGGAAACGTTCTTCGCACTGCTTCGCGCCAGAGATCACTATGAGCCTCGCGCCCTCTTTCGCACCTATCTTTACGCCATTAGCTTCAAGATTCTTCGCGCCCACCGCCGCAAGGCCGCCTTTCGCGCCACCTTTCTTGGTCATGGCAACCCTGTTTGGGATCTTTCTAAACGGGATGCGACCGAATCTGGCCTTTGGGTTCGCCGCGCCGTGGAAAAACTGGATCCTCTCGACCGCGAAATCGTCATGCTCCGCGAATTCGAGCAATTGAGCTACGCCGAAATCGCGGATCTCCTCGAGCTTCGGTTGAACACTGTCAGGTCCCGGCTGTTCCGCGCCCGCACGGCGCTGCGCGATTTGCTTGAGCCAGGCGCCCGGCCCGCCAAAGAGCATCACCCTAGGCAAACCGCCTCGCCCCATGCGGCAGAAGCTACTGCGCAAAAAGGAGAATGCGCGTGAATGACACAACCCATCCCGTTGCTCCCGAAGAAGTTATGTCCTTCCTCGACGGCGAGCTTTCGACCGACCGCAGCCAATTTGTTTCCTCCCACATCGAGGAATGCTTCGATTGCCGCAAGCTTCGCGATTCGCTCCGTAACACCTCACGCTGTTTCGCGCATTGGGTGGTCCCCGCACCGCCTGTTGCGGCCGTCGTCAAAAACCTTCTTTCTTCTTCCGCGTTTGTGGCTTCCTTCAAGAGACCTTCTCAGGCCGGGCTAAGCCTAGCTGTCTCGCGTCGCCGGCAGTGGGCACTGGTGGTCGCTTCCGTCATCCTTGTGGTGCTCGCCCTGTCGGTTCCGAACAGGATGGTGCGTGACCTCCCTGTGACGGAAGCTCGGCAGGCCCGAGCCAACGGCGGCAACCGAGAGAGCATGAATGGCAGCCTCGATCAATTCGACAAGGAGAGTAGGGGCAGGTTGCAGGTGCCCCGAGCTCAGTCGAATGAAATAGGTATGAGAGAGGTGACAGAGGAACC
>Ga0306920_100005908_pt1 | contig 15868 bp, 14 predicted proteins | sample flu12Cox44000170_FD_204666 | JGI IMG/M metagenome (GOLD analysis project Ga0306920, IMG submission 204666) | Lab enrichment of tropical soil microbial communities from Luquillo Experimental Forest, Puerto Rico - flux4day.12C.oxic.44.000.170 (v2)... | ecosystem: Environmental > Terrestrial >... | reverse complement strand
CCAGGCGATCTTCGCCGTGCTCCTCGCCCGCCTACCGCGCCTCGTCACCTGAGAGCCGGGGCGTTTGCCCCAAAACTCGTCCGCTCCCCTTCAACCTCCAGCACCTACCCAATCCCGACCCGACAAAACCGCCGCAGCGGCAACAATCCCCATGCCTGCCGCCGCCAATTGCAATCAAAACGTGAGTAATTCGATTAACGTTACAGAGATGTACTCTCCTCGTGCATCGATCGGGCTAGCTCGCACCGATAATCTGTTGTGAATGTCCGCAAACCACCCTTCTGAGTCCTACGGGCTCGCTTCGGGGAACGACCGAAATCGGGGCAAAACCCGCCGTAGCCTGTGACCCAACCTTCTAACGAAGCTGGGGCGCATCATGGCTAGATCAGCCGAGGGGTAGGACCAGGCGCGGCCCATTCGCGCGCATTCTGAAATAGTAGCCGCACGCGTGCTTTCAGCCTCCTCGCGACCGCTACTCGGGGAAAACCGGGACCGTTGAGGTGGGGCAAGAATTTTGAGCAATGACCGAGGCCGCACCGCTCCGCCGTTGCCAACAGGCGCTCGGGGTGATGTAGGACCAGTCCCGGGGTCCCACCACACAGCCTCGGTTTTCCCCAATTAGCCGGCCGCAAGTGCCTGGCCGTGGACGACACGGCATGCACTCGCCACCAAGGTCCGTGACGCCACGAAGGCCGGGGTCACCGGGTCGGCGAACTGGTGGCTTGGGCAAGGGCCGGGAAGCGATTGGACAAAGCATCAGCCGCGAAACCGGCGAATGTTTATCGGCGGCTCAGGAAGAGATCCGCTTCACGGCGCCGCGCATCTCGCAGTGGCGCACCCAGCTCGCGCCCGCACTACCGCGGCCAATACAGCGCCATCGGCGACCGCCACCCTTCTCCAAAAATCGCACGCGGTTTCTGAGACCCGCCAATTTTGTTCACCCCACCCCGGCGGCGTTCTACCTATACGCGAAACGCCCCGGACATATATAGTTTGCGGAGGGGTAGTCGTGTTACGCGCCCACCCCAGTCCGCGGCGATACCCCCCGCAGGGGGGTCGATGTTCCTGGCACGCGGGAAATCTCTCCTACGTTACCGTGCCCTCCGTCCGTCGCAGCACGCCGGCGGCTGCAACGCGGTGCATGGGTGTCAGTGCCTCGAGGCTGCCGAGCAGGTGGGTCGAGGCACCGAAGAGGTGACGATCCGGGTGCCGCCGGGTTCGGCGATGGCGGCGGTCTGTGCTGACGATCGAGTGATATGCCGCTGCCGGCGTTATCGCGCAGAAAGCGGACGATGAGCCGCCAGAAACCCGTCATTTCTGCACCACGCCCTCAGTTACAGTCTTGAGTATCGCCAAAAAAGCCGGGGGCACAGTGCACGGTACGTCCACCGGGCAACTCCAGATCGATACCGCCTGAACCGTCGCGGCGGGCCGTTATCGGGCCGGATGAATCACGTTGGGCATCCATCCGCCCTTCGTCATAACCTTGAAGACGACCGTCCCAAAGTCCGTCGTTGTACGGCTTGCTCAACACTTCAGGCTCATATGACTGTGCCTGCGCCGATCCGCCGATGATCAGCGTCAGCGCGACAGCGGTTGTGATAGCTTTGATGGTGGGCATTGATCGAACTCCTTTGCAGTTCGGTGGTGTAAAGGGCGGCTGCGGTGTGGCGCGCATCGCGGTTGCCCACCCCAGATGTGACCGGCACGCAACGGCTGCTTGATAATCTCGGCCAAAAAATTGATATTTTGCACGTACAAATAAGACGTGCGGTTTTACAGACCGCTTTCTACCTAACGGAGAAATGCGTCAGGCTCCTGTAGATTGCGGAGGAGGAGGCGTTCGCGGCGGCCACCTCTATCGGCGCCGGCCCCACACCCGGGGGGATGGCCAACACGCGAAATCGCCCGGCCGAATGTATGCCTCGAGCCCTGCGTTGTAGGCCGTATCCAGACAACAGTTCTGGCGGTCCTTTCATTCCTATCAATCAGTTACCTGCCAGTGGACGCTGTTGGGTAGCATATGGGTTGCTCAACCATCATAGGCCCTTTAAGTGGAAGGAGCAGCCGCCATACTCAGGAAGTCATCCCAGCGATCAGGTCGGTTCGTCGCTCTGATAGATAGCAACGCGTCGCGGAACGTCGCCGGCAATTCGTGCTCGAGCTTGGCCGCAAACGAGCTCGGCGGCCACGCCCAGTCACCAGGCCAGCCTTCCGGCCACGGAAATTCGTCGCTCGGCTTCAGCGCCCAGTCATCGCCGCTCGCGATGACACCGTGCCAGCATTGAGCCTGACGAAAGGTGCGGCTGCGCTGGCTATTGACGAGATGGCAGAGAAGCTCGCGTTTCTGGGTATTCGTCACTGCGCTGCTTTTAACGGCTGCCCGCGCGTTCTCGACCGCGGCGACCGATTTCAATGCCCTGAACCGTAGCGCTTCCGGGGTTCGCGGATCATCGACCGCGGCGTTCAGGAACTGATAGCTGGTTGCTGCGATCTGATCAGGATCAGCACCGACCGCGGCGCCAGGCCCGAGTTCGAAGCTCAGCACGACCTCGGCTGCGTCGAGCCGGCGATGCAATGGAATGCTCGGATCGGCCATCAGCGCACGCAGCTTGGCGAGCGATCGCGAGCCGCCGGCTTCGCCATTCGCCTCAGCCGGGATCTCGACCGTAACCTCGAGCGCAGCACCCCGTTCGTTGACCGCGTTTTTCGCTGATCGGCGCCATTCCTCACGGTTCTGTTGGCGCCGATCAGCCTTCGCTCTACGGGATTCCGCCCAGTGCTCACTCCACAGCGGTTCGCGCGGCTTATCCATGAGCACGCAGCACGGACCATCCGCCATCTGGTCTGGGTAGCCGCGAAAACCCCAGACCAAAGCCGTTTTTGGTCGGGGTAGAAACCGGCCGAAATACTTGTGGGTCCAGGTGGTCTGGGTGGTCTGGGTATACGACTCACGTATGCGCGCGCGTAAAGCAATCCGCCGACGTCGACATGCGTGCGATGAAAAGAGTTGGGGACTCGCCGCCGCCGGAAAAAGTTTTTTTTGTGGCTGTCCACCCTGACCCTAAGACCATCAATGGGTTAGCTAAGCTCCTACCTGGTCCACCCAGACCAGGATGAGGTTCGGCAAAGCGATTGCTTTGGCTATCATGCGTACCCCCTTCCAGCAGTCACGCGTTCTTGCAGATCGTCCGCACCTGGTCCTGAAACAGCCCGTGCTCGGCGGCGATGTCCCTGGAGCTCTTGCCGGCTGTCCAGGCCTCGCGGATCGCGGCCTGCTGTTCTTCGGGAATATCGCTGAGCTTGCGGGGTGGCTTGGCGGGCTTGGTTGCCTGCGACGCCGGGGCCAACCCGCCTTTCTCCCCCGGAGGCGGCGTCAGTCGTTTGACTTCACGCTGTGCGGCGTTCAACACCAGGCTTACCTTGCCCAGGCTCGAGCGGGCGGCTCCGTCCTCGACGAACACCCGCGCGATTTTCTCGGGTCCGTCCCTCTCCCAGACGAACAGATCGCCGCTGTCGCGGGCACGGGCGGTCTGCAACCGTGCCAGCCGCTCGGTCTCGACTTTGACGCTGGGCGGTGCGTTCTCTGCCGGGGGCTTTGCGTGGCGCGGTTTTGTGGTGCGCCAGCGCCCATCCTGGCCTTGTGTCGCATCGAGGTTGAACAGTTCGCCGAGTGCCTCGAGATGGGCGCGCACGGTGCCGACGGTCTTGCCATCGACGCCGACGAGCTGTGCAATCTGCCGGTTCGAGTAGTCCGGCATGTCCTTGAGCAGCTCTGCGATCACGGTGCGCTTCTGGGCGGTGGTCCAATGCCGGCGTACCGCATTCAACGACACCACGCGCTCGAGCGGGTAAGGGACCTCGTCGCCGCGCAGGTAACGGCATGGCAATGGGCTGGCGACGCCGACGCGGTCGCGCATCAGCCGCTCTCCATCACTACCGATGGCGAAGCGGTAGCCGGCTTGCTGCAGCGCGTCGAGTCGGTTGCGTCCATCGAGCAGGGCAGCATCGACCTCATCTTGGCCGGGCTCGACCCAAAACTCGACCGGTACCAGCAGGCCATGCCGTCCGATGTCGGAGGCCAGCGCGGCGACTTCGCCCGGCATTGCCGGCGGCAACCGCTCGCAGTCCGGATGAACGGCATAGACATCGCGCCACGGTTTGAATTGCGCTACGGTTTCATCAGCCATTGGTGTGGTCCTTTCACACTGGGGTTAGAGGCGGCGTACCCGGCGCGCGGGAACTGCCGCCTCGTTTTATCACCGCGCTGCGACGGTCGCAATGATCAACCGAGGAAATTCTGCAGTTGTATCTTTGCGTCAATTCGCCGGCGGGCTCAGTACCGGCAGGCTGGCATAGGGTTCGGCGCATAGCGGATCGCCCGGATAGCGCCCGGCCTTATCGGGATAGAGCAGCTGCCGCACCTGGTAATCGTCGGTCCCGTAATAGCGCTCGACCTGGAAGGTGTAATCGGCCTTCGCGCGCGCCGTCGCGTCGACCATCAGCACGGACGGCTTGCCTTCCTGCAATGTGACGAGCTCACCGTGCTCGAAGCCCCTGCCGCGCTCGCGTTGCATTTCGCCGGCCCGGTTCAGGGCGGAGCCGCAGGTATGGTAATTGTCCTTTGCGCCGGGATAGACGATCAGCAGCTCGGGCAGGCCCTTCTCGCGGTTGCCGATCGTGTAGGAGAACCAAGTCTCGCCGGGCTCGTCGAAGACGGCCAGGATGAACTGGCCGCGATCGGCGATGTGTTCGCGGGCGTCATCCTCCCAATGCGGGCCCTGACACTCGATCCGCTCGTTTTTCTTGTGTGCTGCGGCAGATTTGGCTTTGTGCTCCTTCACCCAAGCGTGATCCTCCTTATGCGTGCCGATGCGGCCGAATTTGGCGTCGAGGTCGGCTTTGATTGCCGCGAGCGTCTTTACCCAGGGACCGCGCTTGTCGACCTCGACCTGCTCTGGCGTCATGCGAAAAACCTCGTCGCCATAGGAGCTGACGGTGATCGTCGCGCTGCTGTCCAGACCCAGCGCCAACAAGCCGAAATCGAAGATTGCCGGAGGGAGTTCGCCCTCGCGCGCCGTGCCGAGGTGATACATCACTGGTTCGCCATCGGCGGCCGTGACCTTGTTGTCGAGGCAATGCCGGATGACGGCCTTGGCGTTGCAGCCGGGGCAGAGATTGTCCCCATCATGGTTGTGCCCAGCGGTCTTCGCGGATGCGCGGCGTTGTTTCCTGTTCATTGTCATCTCCTTCTCAGATGCGCGTTGAAATTCTGTGCGAGCCCCGCCTGATGGCGGTCTTACGGGAGCGGCTACTCGGGGATGGGTTGGGATCACGTGCATCGGTGGGCTTCGGAGCGAGACCGAGCGCGTTGCGCGCGGCCTGGCGCCAGCGTTGGCCGTGGCGGATCAGGCAGTCGTAGCCGTCGGCGCCGTGCGGTAAGTGGAAGCGGTTGTCGTCGGCGAGCTCGAGGGACTGCCTCGCCGGGCCGGATCGGGCGTCGGCATCCGGCGCACAGCTCGCGCGGAATCCGTTCGCCGTGCATGAGGTGCCATTCACTCTCATTGATCGATCGCGAGCCCCCAGCCGGCATCGATGTCGCACACGTCGAGAAAGCGGGCGCGTGCGGGCTCGAGGTCTCCGACCCGGTAGCCATTGGGATGCTCGAACCTGACGATGGCGATCTCGTCGAGGGATTGGGGCGGGACGAGCCAGCCGCCGCCTTGATCAGCGATGCCGTCGAGTTCGCGGCGATCGATGCTGTCGATTTCGTAGACGGGGTGCTCACCGCGGGGACGCGCTGCCTTGTATGTTTCGGCAAAGAAGCGGCCGAGTTGTTCGCGGCTCTTGCGGTCGTAGGGCCGGGTCTCGTCGCACCATTGCAGGTAGGACCGCGTCAGCAACTCGGTCGTGTAGAAGTCGTGCCAGGTGCGGAACCACGGGGCGCCGTGCTTGCTCTTCCAGACGAAGCCGCGCGCCAGGATGGCGTGCCACCAGCGCTCGATCGAGCCCAAGGTCAGCGTCTTTTGAGTTTTAAGCGCGGCGGTGGCGGGGACGTCGCGGACCTCGAACCCGGAGATATCGCGGTGGAGCATGTCCCAGATCAGCGCGGCGAGACCGCCCCCCTCCATCTGCGCGGCGATGGCGGCGAAGTAGGCGCGTTGGCCGACGCGGTTGTCGGCGACGTCGATGACGCAGAAGCGGCGTTCGTCGATCGCCGCCGGGACGACCCAGTCGGCATTGCTGCTGATGAAGATGTGCAGCATGTTGGGGACTTCGACGAGGTTCTGGTATTTCCCTTCGATCGGCAGTGAGGGCTCGGTGATCAGCGCCTTGAGCACGCCCTCGTGGGCGCGGTCGCCGGCGAAGAAGGCCTCGTCGGCGAACAGCATCACGCAGTCGCGCAGGTGGGCATTGAAATTGCCGGTGAGGTGCTTGGCGTTGCTGATGTGGACGCCGTGCTGGCCCCAGGCGCGCCACAGCCAGTTGAGCAAGATGCCCTTGCCGGCGCCGCGCCTGCCGCGCAGCGCAACGGCGACCTCGCCGGGCTTGTCGGGCTGCTGGAACATGCGGGCGATGTAGTTGAACAAATATTCGGCGAGAGCCTGGTCGCCGCCGCAGATCACCCGGCGGATGTGATCCTGCATCAGGCCCCAGTCGCCGGGTGCCGGAGTTACCGGGAACCCGGTCCACAAATTCCAGTAGTCGCGCGGCACCGTATTGCTGGGATCGAACACGACCCCGCCGAGATACTGCCGCCGCCGCGGGCTCGCGAGCCACCATTCGGCAAGCGTTTTGGTGATCTCGGTCGGGGTGCCGGTCTTCGGATCGACGATGACCACCGTCAAGGTGCGGTTCATGTAGAACTTGCGAAAGTCTTCGAAGTGGATGCGGGTCAGCACGGTGCGGCGGCGCACCGGGTCGATGACCGGCTCGAAGACCGTGGCCTTGCCGGCCTCGTTGGCGACTGAGTAGCGGCTGTTGAACGAGGCGATCAGGTCCGCGTAAGTCGTGAAAACGGGATCGCTTGCTGACAGCTCGTCATCGTCGGGCTCGGCCGGCGGCGCCTCGTCGAGGTATGATGGTGGCGGCTGGGTCCAACCTTTTGGCGGCCGGTCACCGTGGATCTTGCGAATACCGGTGATGATGCCGTCGAGGAAGGCGTCACTCTTGTAGCGCTCGATTCTGTCCTGGCCGCGCCCGCCCGGGTCGGCCGCGTCGATCGCCGCGCGGATCGCCTTTTTGAGATCCTCGGCGTCGGCCGCGCTGCCGTAAATCGCGACGAACGAGGCGACGGCCGATTTGATCGGCCCGTGGAATCCCCTTCTGCCGCCGATCTCGGCGAGATAAGCCTCGACGCCGAGCCCGACGGGCCAGCCCTCGTCCGAGGCCAGTTCCGGGCGCTTTGGATCGGCCGGGGGGATGATCGGCGAGACTTCGTCATCGAGCCCCCACAGCATGACGAGGCGCTGCGGCAGCGGGTCCGTCATGCCGTCCTCGAAGATCGGCGCACAGGTGTAATGCGCCTGGATAGCATGGTAGAGCGCGGGGTCGATCACCCGCCCATGCTGGTTGTGGTGCGCGGCCCAGCGCTTCAGATCGGCGTCGCCGAGCGGGACAGCGCAGCGGAACCACAACCGTGCGGAGAGGTATTCATTGTCGAGAGTGCCGTCGTTGCGCGGCAGTGATTGTGAGCTGGTGAACTGGCACACGCAGCGCGCGTCGTGCGTCTCGGGCGGCAGCAGGCCGCGCAGATAGTCGGCCGCGTCATAGGGATCGGCGACGGGATCGGTGCCCGCCGGCGCGGAGATATGGTCCATGTCAGCAGCGAACCAACGCCTCGGCGCCTCGCTAAACGTCGCGGGCTCGCCGCCATGCGGACGGAACCGCCGCTTGGTGTAGTGCAGATTGGTGCCCGGCAACGGCTCGCCGCGGATGACAAAGGCGTGCGGCTGGCGGCTGAGGGCGTCGAGCGCTGCGGCCAGCTCATCAAAGCTGGCGACCGGGCGAAGCTCGACGCGGAACACGTAGGCCTTGTCGTAGCTCCTGTTTCGCAGCTTCCCGGTCTTCGGGTGGCGGTTGAACCGCTTGGTGGCGAATTTGCCGTCTACGGAGTGCAGGATCGGCAGGATGTCGTAGAAACTTGCATCATCGCCCATCGATCCCCCCCTTCAGCCGATGATCGTCGACTGTGCCTGCCGTTGAAACGGGACAGCCGCCTGTCGATCACGTTTTGCCTTGCGGGCCTGGTCGACAGCCTCCTGCCCGCGTTTTTTCTGCGCTTCCCAATCCTGCCGGCGGCGCTCCATGTCGCGCTGAGCGGCTTCACGCTGCGCGGTGTTGTAACAGTTGAACCAGAGGTGATGCCCGTCGACTGTCAAGTAATCCGCGCCATAACCATGACGCTCAACAAGCTCCGCGAACCCGGCAGCCTTGAGCGCCTCCTCTAATTCCTCAACGGCCGGACCAGTATCCTCCCACTCGAAATTGATCATCGAGCCCCCGGAGGTGACGGAGATTTTGACTTTTGGAAAGGCGGCGCGAAGCGCGGCGCGGACTTTTCTCGCGCTCTCGGTGACGGTGACGTAATTGGGCATTTGCGGTCCTCCTCTGGGTGGAAGACCGTCGCCGGATTGATTTTTGCGGGGTTTAGAGGCTATAGTCGCGCCGACTTATCCACAGGTCAAAGCGCGACAGCCCGGCCGCCCGCCACCCCCAGCGAGCGGTCGGGCTACGTGTTTAAGGCGGGCTCGGCCGCGCTGCGCCGCCGGGTCGTACGGGCTGCGCCATCGTGTGTATCGATAATTTGCCGGATCAGCTCGATGGTCGTGATGCCGCGACGAGCGGCTTCCTGCGCAAGCATGCGCGCGATTTCGGCAGTGCAGCGCGCGTCAGCCGGATCCTCCGTGCGGCTCGCGCGCGGGCGAGGAAACTGAGGAATTTCCGCAGTTGCCGGAGTGGACACGATGCGCCGGTTGCGCACCCGCTGCTCGACCCACGCATCGACTTCGTCAGCCATCCAGCCCACGCGGTTTGGACCTAGGTTGAAGTGCATCGGAAACTCGCCGAGCCTTTCCAAGGTCGTCACGTGCTTGCGCACGTACGGGACGCCGTTGGGCCTCAGCTCCTTCCAGACGTAGATGCGCGGCATGTTGGGGCCCTCAGGACGAGTGACTGTCGCCCTGAGGTTTGCACAGGTGCGCGGAATTGCCCGCCAGCAACCGCTAGCAACCGCCAGTAACTAGCGCCCGCGGGCTAACCGCTCGTAGATCTCCGCCATTTTTTCGCGCACGGTGCTGTCGGCCGGACCGTCGCTCCAGCTGGCAACAAAATCCTTCATGTGCTTGGTGAGCTCATCGCGCTCCGGAAGTCCATCGAAATGCGCGATTGCGACGATCTCGCGGTAGAATGCATGCCAATCGAACTTTAGCGGCGGCCCGCCGCGCCTGACGCGCGGCTCTTTTTGTTGCACCGGCACCGCGTGATGCCCTGCTTCCTCACCCAAGGGGGAGAGGCGGATCGACCGGTATTGACGTCCACCCATAGTCACGGCGTGCGCCCGGTCGACAATCTCCGCTCGACCGGCGCCTTCTTCGTTACGAGCCGTTGTCCAAAATCCTGGCGATAAGGGGTCGAAGGCAGGCGGGTCGTGCGCGGGATCATACACGAGCTCACAAAGCCAACAGCCCTCGACTTCCCTGGCCACCCAAACTTTGGCTTCGGACTGTCGCAGCCCTCCTTCCACCTCGTCCAGCAATGCCTCTCGCGCGTCCTCGCGGGACAGGTTGCGCCTCTCGGCTAGTGCGTCAACCTCGTCGCCGAAGTAGGCCCAATGCTCCGCCACGGGTTATCCCCGCGCAACGGCAAGCGTAACGACGTTGGATGGTGCGACCAGCGCCTCGACGTGCCGGCTCCAGGCTAGGAGCGCAGCCTGGCGCTCGGCGAGATATTCGTGACGGTTGTAGATGCGGGCGACGCCGCTGATCGTCCCACCGGAATGATTGAGGATGCGGTCGACGACGTGCGGCGCGACCCCGAGTGCCGCCATGCCGCTCGCGGCGCTGCGGCGCAGATCATGCAGCGTGAAATGCGCGATCGTAGCCCGCTCGGCTTCCTCGATCCGGCCGGCCTCGATCAGCTCGGCTTTGTGCCGGTTGAGCATCGCGGCGGTAAGCCGCGCGGCGGCATGACTGAACCCGGAGACGGAGGTTTCGCCTGAAGTCGTGAACACGAACCCGCGAGCACCGATGCACGGCAGCTCGCGCAGGATCCCGACCGCCGCCGGCGACAGATGCACCACGTGAACCCGCTCGTTTTTTGTCCGCGCGCGCGGCAGGGTCCACAGCCTCTTGTCCAGATCGAATTCGGACCAGGGAGCCTCGGCGAGCTCGTCGCGGCGCTGGCCGGTCAGCAGCAGCAGTTGGAACAGCGGGCCGAACGGCCAACCCAGATCGTCGCAAGCGCGCCAGAACAGCGCGATCTCGGAATCGTCGAGCGCCCGGTCCCGTTCCACTTTGGGTGCGGGCATCTGCAACCCGGTGCATGGGTTGGTCTCGATCAGATCGTTGGCGACGGCCCAGTTCAGCATCGCGCGCAGATAGGCGAGACAGTGATTCGCGTGCGACGGCGAGCCGCGATCGACGATCGCCTCGAGCAGCTCGCGGATTTCGCTGCGGGCAATGTCGCCAATCGGCCGCGACCCCAGCGCCGGCTTGATGTCGCGGTCGAGGGTCCGCTTCGTCTCCTTGAAGTAGTCGGGGCGCATCCGCTTGACGGCGTAGCGCTCGAGGTAGCGGTCGATCGCCGCGGCGAGGGTCTGCCCCCGGCCGTTCGCTTCGGCCGCGGCTGCCTGTCGGCGCTCCCTGACCGGATGGATGCCCTGGTGCGCCTTTTGAATGGATGCGCGAGCTAGAGCGCGAGCCGCGTCCACCTTGGGGATCGTCGCTGTGGTGCCGAGGGTTTCCCTGACCGACTTACCGCCGACCCGATAGAGCACCTGCCAGCTGCGCCGGGACGGCTGTCCGGGACGGGGCGCCGCGATGCGCAACCCAAACCCCGGCAATACCGCATCCCAGATTTCGACGCGGCCCGCAGCGGGTGGTTGCAGCCGGTCGACGGCGGCTTGAGTGAGCCTGATTTTCGGCATCTGGTGGTCTCCCGATTCCCGCTACCCAACGGCACCCGGTCTTCGCTGGGTAGCGCATGGGTAGCGCCAAACTGAGTTTACCCAGGTTTACGACTTCTGTATACCTGGGTATACGTTTAGCGGGAAATCAAGGGGTTATGACGTTCTGGAGTGGTCTCAGGTAGCCCCAGTCATAAGGTCTGGCACAGACTACGGATCTGGGGGTTAGGGGTTCGACTCCTCTCGGGCGCGCCAATTATCTCAATAACTTAGTAAACGATCGTCGTAAATAAGCAGAAGCCGAATAAGCGATAAATAACCGCTGCCAAATCCGGTCATGCGCCTCCTCCGCGTCATCTCGCCGCATGTCACTTCCCGCCATCCCTACCCCAGCGGACATGGTTGATCTCCGCGAGGTGATTAGACGAAGGGGATTCGTCATTTGCGCAGTACGAGGCAGAACGAGGTGTCCATCGTGTTCGATGGGCGCCACGCCAGGACATAGCGGCTGCACCAGTCCATCACCACGACCAGGTAGAGAAAGCCCCGGGCTATTGGGACGTAGGTAATGTCGGCAGCCCACACTTGGTTCGGTCGGTCGATCGTCAGGCCGCGCAACAGGTAAGGGTAGACCTGGTGCTGGGCTGAGCGGCGGCTGGTCTTGGGCTTTGGGCCCAGCGCTTCGAGGCCCATCAGCCGCGTCAACCGTTGCACCCGCTTGCGGTTGACTTGACGGCCGGCTTTGCGAAGCTCCGCCGTCATTCGCCGTGAGCCATAGAACGGCGTCGCCAGATACTGCTCGTCGAGCCACCGCATCAGCGCCAACTCTTCGGGATCCGGCGCCGCCGGCCGGCGATAGACCCCGGAGCGCGCCAATCCAAGCAGCGCGCATTGCCGCCGCACCGACAGGTCGGGCCGACTACGATCGACCATCGCCACCCGCTCGGCCCGGTTCATCGCCCGGACCTCCGTGATAAAAAATCGCGCTCTACCGTCAGCTCGCCGATCTTGGCGTAGACCTCCGTAACCTCCGCCTCCCGGCTCGCCTCCTTGCCGCTGTTGCCGGAGAAAACCGCCGCCGCGCCGTCGAGGAGCTGCTTCTTCCACGCGTAGATCTGGTTCGGGTGAAGCTGATACTTCGCTGCAAACTCGGCAACGGTTGCTTCGTTCCGTAACGCCTCCAACGCCACGTTCGCCTTCACCTCCACCTTAACCCTGGTCCCATTTTCGGGGAACGCTTCCACAAAACCCGTTGCTGCACTATTTATCGGTCGGAGAGAGAGGCAAACGGATCCCTGAAGCAGTTGGCAGTTGGGTTGCGGTTACCGAGGCCGAGATCCAGTGTCTGGAGGAGCCCTCGTTCCGGGACGAGGTGGCTCTTTTCGTCACCCACTCCCCCGTGGCGAATTGAAGCCGCACGTGCGACATTATTTGGACCGTCTCAAGCAGCATGGCGTTTCTGTTATTCTAATTGTGAATTCCGACGGACCGTTTACGGCGACTGGTATCGATAAAATAAACGGTTTGGAGGGCATGTTCGTTCGTCGAAATGAAGGATACGATTTTGCTGCCTGAGCGCATGTTCTCCTTCTGCATCCCAAGCTTTACAACGCGAAGATCGTTTATTTGCTCAACGACAGCGTGATCGGGCCGACCAACGATGGCAGCTTTGGCGCTACGTTGGCTAGGCTGCCGGATAGCTCCGCTGGACTCATCGGCCTAACCGAAAATTTCGCGCGGGGCTGGCACATTCAAAGTTCCTTTCTTGCGCTCTAGTGCTCTGCCTTGTCGTCAATCGCTCTGCGTAATTTCATCAGCGAAGTTGTCTCGTACAAAGACCTCGACGACGTTATTAACAACTTCGAAATCCGTCTCGCACCGACTCTGAAGGCTGTGGCGTCGAGTGCGAGGTATTGTTTCGATCGACGGAGTTTCGCGACGACCCTACTGTGTATCTGTGGAAGCACCTGCTACAATCCGGCTTCCCGTTCGTCAAGGTAAAGACAATCGCCGGTGCTTTCGACGGCGTCGATATTAGCGATTGGCGCGAGCTTCTTGCGGCTCAAGGCTACGACGTTTCTATCGCTGACCGCCGTTGGCAGAAGCGAAAGCGTCAGTGCCGGTGCCGCTCTCGCGACCGTCCGTCCGGGCGGTCGGAAGAGCGGCGAGCGCTACACTCAGCGCCGGCACTTTTCATCGAGCCGTCAAGGCCAGATCGCATTGTTCCAATTTCGGGTGCGAGACGGCGCAAGCTGATAGTTCTCGTGCTGGGCATGCATCGCAGCGGCACCTCGCTGGGCTCGCATATTCTGAGCGCGCTCGGCGTCGATATTGTCGACAAGATCCCGGGCCCGGGAAACCCGGCACCGACGCCGGACAATCCGCGGGGTCATTGGGAGCGCTGGGAGATCGTCGAGTTTCACGATCGCATTCTCGGCCTCTTCAACCGGGACTATTCCGGACGCTTTCACGATTTCGCCCTGCCGGTGGCGTGGTGGGCGAACCCGCGGGTCGCCGAGATCAGGCGCGAGATCGTCGCTTTCCTCGAACGGAGAATGGGCGACGGCTATTTCGGTTTTAAGGATCCGCGCACGGTGCGGCTGATGCCGGTTTGGCATCAGATCTTGAATGAGCTCAAATTGACGCCGAGGATTGTGCTGTGCCTGCGCAATCCCGCCCAAATCGCCCGATCGCTCAACGCACGTGAGCGGCTCGATCGCGAAATCGGGGAGTACCGATGGCTCGTTCACATGATCGACTTCTATCGCTACACGAGCAACTTTGATGTCTCCACGGTGGAATATGAGGGTTGGTTCACCGACCCCGCGGCGAACATCGAAAAATTAAGAAAATTTCTTGATCTGCCATGGCAGCAGAGCGAAGCAGATCTCGTTCTAATGCTGTCGGGCATAATCGATCCCGCTGCGCGGCATGACGACCCCGGTCGCCCCGAAGCTAGTCAGCCGCTCGTCCGTACCTTGTACAAGCTGGTCGGTCGTGCCGATCAGTATGCCGCGGCGCGTAGTCAGATCGCATCGATCGTCTCTCAGTTTATTAGCTTTCAGCAATTGCAACGACCATGATGCCAAGCCTTCGAGGACATCGCCAAGACCGCTACCAAATATCCCGAGATTGAGCAGGAAGCCATAGCCTTACGGACCGCAGTCAAAGAACGTGATGCGGTCCTCGAGGCCGCCGACGCGCGAGCCACCGGCGTCGAGAAGCGTCACGCCGAAGCGCTTATCGAGATCGATCGCCAGCGGGCGCGCAAATCGCTGAACTTGCAAAGGAACGCGATGAAGCAAGCAGGCTTAACGCGACGCTCGCGACGCGTGAAACAGCGTTTGTGGACCTGTTGCGCCGGATTGGCGAGCTTGAAGTGGCACTGCGAGCCTCGCAGGAGGAGCTCCTAACACGCGAAGCCGCTGTGCGGCGCGCTGAGCAAGAGGCGCACGAACAAGCGGCTGCGGCGCTGACCATGCAAAGCGAAATCGTGGCGTCGCGGATTGCGCTCGCAGAGGCGGAGCGGGCAGAGGGGGAGCGCTCGACGGCAGTGATAACTCTGAAGGCCGAGCTTGGAGCGCTGCGCGAGGCGCTGGCTGAGCGGGATTGGGGACTTGCGGCTCAGCTCTATCGCAAGGCTCTCGACCGTGATCCTCGAGATCTGCCTATCTGGGTGCAGTACGGTCACGCATTGAAGGAGGCCGGTGAGCTGCGTGACCCCGAGAAGCTGGCGCAAGCGGAGACCGCATACCGAAGGGCGTTGTCGCTCGATCCGCGCATAGCCGACACACACCTGCAGCTGGGTCATGTTCTGAAACTCCAGGGCAAGATCGAGGATGCGCAGGCGGCGTATTTGCGGGCCTCTGTGGTCACGCCATCAGCCTCCGATCCACTGGACGCGCTCTGCGGGCTTGGCTGGTCTAGGGCAGAAGTTTCCGAGCTGCGAACCCTAATCCAACCCGCTGCCGCGGAAGCGCCGTCTTCAAACTCGGGGGACGGCTCCAGCGCTTATCTCGGTGCGGTGGTTGCTGGCTCGCATACGGTTTAGGAGTAGGTTGCCGCTGCAGTTGGCGGGCGCGGGGCTATCCAGATCTGCTCGGTGGGTGGGCTTGGGCACGACTGCGAGTCGTTGACACACTGGAACGAGTTATCCGAGAGGTTGGCTGCCCAAAGGTGATCCGGTTCGACAACTGCCCGGAATTTGTCAGCAGAGGGCTCGATCTGTGGGCCCTCACGCGCGGCGTAACACTCGATTTTCAGCGGGCCCGGCAAGCCGACCGACAAAGCGTTTGCAGCGCTTCATCGATCGGTCGGCTATCCCGGCCATCCTGCCGCCTTCTGAAGCCGCAACTTCCCCCTTGGGGCGTGGTCTAAGGGAGGCAAGTTCAAAGTTCAAACCGACTCTACGCATCCCTGGATGAGAAATGAGGCGCAGGTGAATCGGTGCAGTCTATAACCACAACGGCCAGCCCCGAACCGGAAGCTCGGACGCCGGCTCTCGAAATGCCGAGTTTGGGATGCTCCGCGCCGCGGCACCCGGAACATAGACTGTCGCCTTGTGCACAACCCGAAAAAGGTGATAGTATCCATAAGGTCTCTTTCCCGCATGGGGTTCTGTAAGCGCAATATAGAGATGACACCCCTCTGCAAGATAGAGGTGACACCCCCCGGGGTTCTGGGGTCCCGGGAGGTGCGCCGTGGCGGTGTTGTCGATGAGCAAGCAGGAGTTCAGTCGTCTTG
>Ga0306920_100005907_pt1 | contig 15869 bp, 11 predicted proteins | sample flu12Cox44000170_FD_204666 | JGI IMG/M metagenome (GOLD analysis project Ga0306920, IMG submission 204666) | Lab enrichment of tropical soil microbial communities from Luquillo Experimental Forest, Puerto Rico - flux4day.12C.oxic.44.000.170 (v2)... | ecosystem: Environmental > Terrestrial >... | reverse complement strand
TTTACGTCGGGCACGAGTTCCGGAATCAACCAGGGAACAACCACAGGAAATCTCGGCACGGCGACTTTCACCCGTCAGACCGGCCAGTACTCTTCGATTGGTCTCCAAGGCTCGTACCAGCAATTCACCCAACCGGTTTCCGCGTCGGGCAATGGAACTGGATCGGGCAATGGAAATGGCCACATATCGACTGTATCGGTCTTCAGCACCTATGGTTTGCCCTCCGGACTCTCCTTCTCGGGTAGCTTGGGTTACAACCAGCTCGTTGAATCAGGTCAATCGGATCAAGGAGGAGTGACGACCAACTCGACGGTGAGCTATACGTTTGGGCCCGCCTTCGCGTCGATCGGGGTATTCTCCGGCTTTCAACAGACTGGTCTTACCGGACAGAACTTCGGCACCGTCAATACTCATGGGGTCACGGGGAGTTTCCGCTACATCTTCACGCCACTCGTCAGCTCGTGGCTCAGCGCGGCCTACACGGTCAACGAGCCGACGGGTAGCGGAAACAACTCATCATCTCAGAACACTGACAATTTCTACCTCACCTTGAATCTTAATTGGCAGTTCCTCAGGTGGCTCGCTTTCTACGGTCAGTACGGCTATTCGGCGTGGACCAACGGAGGCGGCTTCGCATCGGGCGTCAACAACAACTCCTCGAATAGCAACGGCACGATTCATGTGAACTCGGTGCTGATAGGGCTTCAGGCTACCTTCTAGTCGCAGTCTCCCTTTGCCGCGCCTCGGTGGAAGCCTCAGCTTTCGTAACGATTTCCTTCACCAAGCGCGCACATATTGCGTAGACGGCCTGTGTTGCAAGTGGCTGATCTACTGTCGGAATATCTTCCCCTTCGGTCTTCTTGTCGACAAACCACGCAATTTCCACTATCGAGGAATCATCTTTCCCTGTCAGGGCAGTAAAATACTCCGTCACATTTTTGAGGTATTCCAAGCAAATCAAGCCCTTAGCGTCCATGCTCACGAATAGACCCCTGGCACTTCACTTGCTCTTTAGCAGCGCGGTCGACATGCTGAGAATCTTTCGCCACTACATTCCTGGTCTCATGCCCGTGCTTCTCGCGGGGGACTTGTTCGTCATCATCGGTGCTCTTTCCATCGTGTCAGCCTCTGGGACTTGGCTGGGCGAGGGTCCGCAAGCTCCAAAGCTGGCCTTCGTAGCGGCACTCCAGATCTTCCTCCTCTATCTGGCGGACCTCTACAACTCCAGGTTGCCGCTTGGGCGACGGGAGCTCGTGGCGCGGTTGCTCATCTGCCAGGCCGCCGCCGCTTTCCTGCTTGCGGCAGCCGGCTACGCCTTCATTGATCTCCGTCTGGGGCGGCGCGCCTTCCTCGAGCTCGGGGTGCTGACCACCATCGGCCTGTTGCTCTGGCGCACCGCATGGCTCGGATCGTGGTCCCTGGCTCGTATGACCATCCGGGTGCTCGTCGTCGGCTCTGGCTCCATCGGGCGCGCCATCGCAGACCTCGCGCCGGACAGCGCCCGCCCATTCAAGCTCATCGGATACCTTGACGACGATCCCGCCGCCGCCGACTCCATCCCTTTCGGCCAAGAGCTCCTGGGAAAGATCGCCGATCTCTCGCAGATCGTGGAGGAGACCCGACCCGACGTGGTGGTGGTGGTGCAACAGGACCGCCGTGGACGCTTTCCGGCCAATCCACTGCTGGAGTGCCGTCTCCGCGGCATCGCCGTGGAGGATTGGCCCACCTTCTATGAGAAGGCCACCGGTAAGATCCTCGTGACGGAGCTCCGGCCGAGCTGGCTGATCTTCGCCGATGGGTTCGTCAAGACGGCGCGCACCGAGATCATCAAGCGTCTCTTTGACGTCACCCTGGCCTCAGTGGGACTGATTCTTGCGTCTCCCTTGATGGCGCTGGCCGCCATCGCCATCAAGCTCGAGTCGCCGGGCCCTGTGCTGTATCGCCAGCCGCGGTCCGGCCAGAACGGCTGTGTCTTCATCCTCAACAAATTCCGCTCCATGCGTCGGGACGCCGAGCAGGGCACAGGAGCGGTGTGGGCGCAGGAAGCCGATCCTCGCGTTACGCGAGTGGGAGCGATCCTCCGGCGCACCCGTCTCGACGAGCTCCCGCAGCTGATCAATGTGCTGCTCGGTCACATGAGCTTCATCGGGCCCCGACCGGAACGACCGGAGTTCGTGCAGAGCCTGCAGAGGGAAATCCCGTACTACATGAAGCGGCTGTCGGTGAAACCGGGGCTCACTGGCTGGGCGCAGGTCAGGTATCGCTACGGTGCCTCGGTCGAAGACGCGCTGGAGAAGCTGCAGTACGACCTCTACTACATCAAGAATCTCTCGTTGTTCCTCGACCTCCTGATCCTGCTCAACACCGTGCAGGTGGTGCTGTTCGCCCGGGGTCGATGACCACCGCGGATCTGAACATCCTCTAAGGAGACGGTAGCCGATGGACATTGTTAGCACCCTCAAGCAAGTCGCCCTGTCGCTGTTCGTACGGCGAAAGAAATGGATCGCCCTCACAGTGGCGGGCGCGCTCGCGTTGTTTCTGCCCGTCGCGTACCTCATCTCCCGTGAGCCTCCCCGGTATCAGACCACCGCCACCATCTTCCTCGAGAGCAAGGCCCCGTCTCCGCTCTTCGAAGATCTCTCGCCCTACCGGCCGTTGGCCGTACAGCTCGCCATCCTGCAGAGCCGCGGCCTGGCGCAGTCCGTCATGGAAGCGCTTCCTCGCGCATCCGTCCAGGACCTCATCGCCAATCCGTACGGCCACGACTACCAAGTCGACATTCTAAACTGGATCCGGCGCCTTCGCGGGGAGGCGCCGGTGGTGGACAGTCCCGAAGTCCGTGCCCTCGAAGAGCTCCGGGTCGCGCGCGTGGCGTTCTTCCCACAGGGCGCTTCAGGCATCGTGCAGATCCGGGCGGAGGCCTCGAACCCCCGGGTCGCTCTCGACATCGCCAACACCTACATCGAAGTCCTGCTCGCCCGTACCCGCTCCTTCAACGTCGACGACGCCAAGAGCACCCGTGACTATATACAGCAGCAAGGGGCGCAGGTGACCGAGGCCCTTCAGGCCAGCGAAAAGAACTTCCAGGAGTTCACCATGGCCAAGGGCGGCATCAAGCTGCCCGACCGAGTAGGTGACATCGCGGCCAGGCTCAATCAGCTCGAGACCACCCTCGCCGAAGTGCAGGCCAATCGGGCCATGAGTCAGGCCCGCCTCACCGGCCTCCGGGCCAAGCTCGACGCGATGCCCGCTCCCGTCAAGAAGGAGGCGTCCGCGGCCCCCGCGCCGCAGACTCAGCGGCTGCGGGCTCGTCTGGCCGCCTTCGAGGCACAACTCGCCGAGGCGAAGATCCGCTACACCGACGATCATCCGCGGGTACGCCTCCTCCGTCAGCAGATCGCCGAGGTTCAGCGCGACCTTGGTGATGCCGTGAAAGACTCTACCTCGGCCGATCTGGCGAGCAGCTCCGTGCCCTCCGAGGATCGCGAGGCTTTTGCGGAGATGGTGGCGGCCCTCGACACCTCCGTCACCTCGCTCAGTGGACAGGAAGCCGCCCTGAAGGAGCAGATCGCCGGCCTGCGGAAGAACCTCTCCGGACTGTCGAAGGACGAGCTGGAGTATCGACGGCTGTCCTCGGAAGTCGACATGAACCGGAAGCTCGCCAGCATCCTCCAGGACAAGCTCGGCGCCTCGCGTATTCGCTCCTCCGGTGAGATGAACGTGGTCAAAGTGATCGATCCGGCGAGCACGCCCGTTCCCGCCGTCAACCAGAAGCGGCTGAAGCTCCTCGGCATTGCGCTCGCCGTGGCCATGGTCCTCGGGGTCGCGGGGCCCGGCCTCGTCGAATATGTCAACCGGCCGCTGCAGACGGAACAGGCCATCCGCCAATCGACGGGCCTGCCGATTCTCGCCATCGTGCCTCAGGTGGAGTCGCGGCGCCCCGTGTTCAACAGCGGCGAACGCCAGCCTCAGGATCCGCAGCAGCAGGACTACGTGCTGTTCGTCGACGCCTTCCGTCGCCTCCGCGTCGAGCTCCAGATGCTGAGCGAGGACATGCCGCTTCGCCGCATCCTGGTGGCCAGCGCCTTGCCCGGAGAAGGGAAGTCGACGGTGACCTACAACCTCGCCCTGGCCTTCGGCGAGATTGGCCAGCGGGTGATCATCGCCGATGCCGACTTCCACCGCCCGACGTTGCATCGTACGGCCAAGGCGAGGAACGAGAAGGGCTTCACCGATCTACTCGCAGGCACTTCCGCTCTGCCGGAAGCCATGACCTCGGTCAGCGAGCAAGTGCGTCTGGCCCCGCGCGGCACCGCTCTCAACGTTCCCGCCCGTGTCGGGCTCGGCACCAAGCGACTCACCGAAGTGCTCGTGGGGATGGAGGAAGAGGCCGAGTACGTGCTCATCGACTCCTCGCCGATCCTTCTCGTCCCCGACAACCTCTACATGGCCTCGGCGGCCGACGCGATCTTGCTCGTAGTCGACTCGGGATCCACGCGGCCCCGTGACCTGCTCCGAACGAAGGAGGTCCTGGAGCGAACGGGCACGCCCATCGTCGGCGTCGTGATCAACCGCGCGCCGTTGAAGCGGACTCATTACTACTACAAGCAGTACATGACCTACTACAAAGCCTGATGACGGCTCTGACGAAAAGGAGATTGTAAGTGATCGCGTGGAAAGACAGTCTCAAGCGCAAGATAGAAGACCGCAGTGCCCGCGTCCACGTCATCGGGCTGGGCTACGTCGGACTCTCCCTCGCCGTGGAGCTCGCCCGCGCTGGCTTCACCGTGCGGGGCATCGACGTGGATCTGGAGCGGGTGGCCAGTCTGAACCATGGTCACTCCTATCTGGTGGACGTGCCCACCGAGACCTTGACTCCCCTCGTCAGCTCGGGGCGCCTCACCGCGACCACCGCCTTCGACGAGGTTGGCCAGGCGGACGCCCTGATCATCTGCGTGCCCACGCCACTCAGGAAAAGCAAGGAGCCGGACATCTCCTTCATCGTGGCCTCTTTGGAGAGTCTGCTCCCCCATCTCCATCAGGGGCAGCTTCTCGTCCTGGAGAGCACGACCTTCCCGGGCACCACGGAGGAAGTCGTGCAGCCTCGCCTGGAGGCAGCCGGCCTCGTGGTGGGAGTCGATGTTTTCCTGGCTTTCTCCCCCGAGCGTGTCGATCCCGGCAATCGCAAGTTCACGACCGCTAACATCCCCAAGGTGGTGGGCGGGGTGACTCCGAGCTGCACCGAGCTCGCCGCCTGCCTCTACCGTCACGTGACCACCAGCGTCTTCGAGGCCTCGAGCCCACGCGTGGCCGAGACGGCCAAGCTCCTGGAGAACACCTTCCGCAGCGTCAACATCGCCCTCGCCAACGAACTCGCCTTCGCGTGCCGGAAAATCGGGGTCGATCCCTGGGAGGTCATTGAGGCGGCCGCCACCAAGCCGTTCGGCTTCATGCCCTTCTATCCGGGCCCGGGCATCGGGGGACACTGCATCCCCGTGGATCCGCTCTACCTCTCCTGGAAGGTCCGCCTCACGGGCTACGAGGCGCAGTTTATCGCCCTCGCCGACCAGATCAACCGCGCGATGCCGGAGCATGTCGTGCACCTCGTGGCGGGCGCTCTCAACGATCGCGGACGAGCCGTGCGCGGCTCGTCCATCCTGGTGCTGGGTGTCACCTATAAGGCCGACGTGAACGACATCCGCGAGTCCCCCGCCCTCGAAATCATCGAGCACCTCATGAAGCAGGGGGCGCACGTCAGCTACGCCGACCCTTTCACTCCGCAGCTCGCGCTCGAGGGTCACAAGCTCTCCGCCGTCGAGCCCACGCCGGAAGCCCTGGCCGCGGCCGACTGCGTGCTCATTCTCACCAACCACTCGAGCTTCAAGTACGCGGTGATCGCGGAGCGCGCGCCCCTCGTCGTCGACACTCGCAATGCGATGAGGGCCTTCCGCGGCAGCCGGTCCTCCATCATCAGCCTCTGAGATCTGCCATGGGTACGATCCTCGTCACGGGCGGTGCCGGCTTCCTGGGGTCTCATCTCGTCGATCGTTTGCTCGACGGCGGGGCAGCCGTCCGTGTCCTGGACAACCTCTCCACGGGCTCGCTGCGGAATCTGCAGCACGCTGCCCATCGCTTCCGTCCACCGGTGGAGGTCGCCCCTGAAGGGCGGCTCGAAGTCGTCATCGGGGACATTCGAGACCGCGATCTGGTCCGGAAGGCGACGCGAAACGTAAACGCGGTGTTCCACCTCGCCGCCCTGCCCGGCACGGCCCTCGGCCGCATCAGCCAAGCGGAGTTGCAGGCGGTGAACGTGCAGGGCACCCTGAATGTGTTGGAAGCAGCGGTGGCGGAGGGCGTGTCTCGGCTCATCTTCGCCTCTTCCGCCGCAGTGTACGGCACCCCCGAGACACTCCCCCTCTCTGAGCGCTCTCCGCTCAGGCCAGAATCACTCTTCGCCGCCTCGAAGCTGGCGGCGGAGATGTATTGCCGGACCTACGGCACCATTCACCCGCTCGAGGTGGTCGCCCTTCGGTATTTCACGGTTTACGGTCCCCGGCAGGCCACGGCGACGGACGGTGCCCTCATCCCGGATCTCATCGAAACGCTCCTCGAGCGCCGAGCCACCATGCCGCACGATGATGCGGCGGCCGAGGACCTGACGTACGTGGACGACGCGGTGGAGGCGACGTGGGTGGCGGCCGAGGTGCCCGACGCGGTGGGTCAGGTCATCAACATCGGTTCGGGGCGTATGTCGTCCGTGCTGGAGATCCTGCACCTCCTCTATCATCTCTTGAAGATTCCTCCCCTCGTCGGCCTCCGTTCCGGCCCCTCGGCCGCGCCGACTCAGGTGCAGGCGGCCATCGATCTGGCCGCCGACATCCTGGGATGTACCCCCCGCGTATCCCTAGCCATGGGGCTCGCGCGCGTGGTACGGGCGCTGACCGATGCCGAGCCTATCGGAGGGCGGGCGCTCGCCGGCGCGCGATAAGCATGCGGAACGCCCTCACGTTCGACATCGAAGAGTACTTCCACGTCGAGGCCTTTGCCGGGGCCTTCCGGCCCGAGGAGTGGCCCGGCCTCACAAGCCGCGTCGTCGATGCCACTGAGCGCCTGCTCGACATCCTCGATTATGCCGATGCTCACGCCACCTTCTTCGTTCTGGGTTGGGTCGCCGAGCGGTATCCGGCGCTCGTGCGGGACATCGCCGCTCGTGGGCACGAGGTCGCCTGTCACGGCTACGCGCATCAGATGATCCATCGCCAGACGCGATTGGAATTCGCCAAGGACGTTCAGCGCGCCAAGACCGCCATCGAGGATGCCGCGGGGACCGCCGTGGTGGGATTCCGGGCGCCCACGTTCTCGATCACCCGGAAGACGCTCTGGAGTCTCGAGGTGCTGTGGGAGGCGGGCTTCCTCTATGACTCGAGCATCTTTCCCATCCTGCACGACCGATACGGTATCCCCGACGCCCCGCGCTTTCCGCATCGCGTCCCCGTGATGAACGAGCACGGCATCGCGGAGTTCCCCTTGTCCACCATCCTGGTCATGGGGCGGCGCCTACCCGTGGCGGGTGGCGGCTATCTGCGGCTCATGCCCTACCCCATGACCCGCCGGGCCATCCACCATCTCAACAAGTTCGAGAAGCAGCCCGCCATCGTGTATCTGCACCCGTGGGAGATCGACGCGCACCAGCCCAAGGTGCGGGTCGGCCTGATGACTCGCATGCGCCACAAGATCAAGACGGGCAGCACCGAGGTCAAGCTGCATCGTCTCCTCAAGGATTTCCGGTTCGGGCCTGCCCGCGACGTGCTCGAGAATGCCGGCGTGCTCAATGCGGGAGAGGCGCATTGAAGATCGCCGCCATCGTCGGCGCCCGCCCTAACTTCGTGAAGATCGCGCCCATCGTGACCGAGCTCCGCTCGAGACCCGAGGCCAGCACGCTCCTGATCCATACCGGTCAGCACTACGACGGCCCGATGTCGGACAGCTTCTTCGCGAACCTCGAGCTGCCGGACCCCGACGTCAATCTCCGCGTACAGGCGCCCACGGCCACCGCGCAGATCGCGGAGATCATGCTTCGTCTGGAGCCCGTCCTCGCGGAGGGCCGGCCCGATGTGGTCGTCGTGGTGGGCGACGTCAATTCCACCTTGGCGGGCGCGCTCACCGCGGTCAAGCTCGGCATTCCCCTTGCTCATGTAGAAGCTGGTCTACGGAGCTTCGACCGCCAGATGCCAGAAGAGATCAACCGGGTGCTGACCGATTCCATCTCGGACGTGCTGTTCACCACGGAACCCGCAGGCAACGAGAACCTCGCGCGAGAGGGCGTGTCCGCGGAGCGGATCCACTTCGTCGGCAACGTCATGATCGATACGCTCTTTCGGTATCGCGAGCGGGCCCGCGCGTCCAAGGTGCTGGAAACGCTCGCCGTGGATCCTCGAGCGTACAGCCTGCTCACGCTGCACCGGCCCAGCAACGTCGATTCCGACGCCACCCTTCGTGGCCTGCTGGAGGCGGTCGCCCGGATACAGGAAGTAAGCCCTGTCGTCTTTCCCGTGCACCCTCGCACCCGTCAGCGACTGGAACGGCTCGACGGCCAGCTGCCGCCCATGCCGAATCTCCGTCTCGCAGATCCGTTGCCCTATCTCGATTTCTTGCAGCTCATGGCCAACGCACACTGCGTCCTGACGGATTCCGGGGGCATCCAGGAAGAGACCACGGCGCTGGGCGTGCCCTGTCTCACCCTGCGAGAGAACACCGAACGGCCCATCACCGTCACCCGAGGCACCAACAAGGTCATCGGTGTCGACCCTGCCGTGATCCACGCGGAGTGGCGTCGGGCTGCCCATGGACAGTGGCAGGCCGGCGAGCTCCCCGAGCTGTGGGACGGCAAGGCCGCCTCCCGCATCGTACCGATCCTGCTGGAGGCGCGTTGATGTCCCTCAGCATCCGTCCGCTGGCCACGGAAAGCATCGAATGGGACGCCTTCGTGCGGTCCACCCCCGGAGGCAGCCCCTTCCATCTGGTGGCCTGGAAGCAGGCGGTGGAAGCGAGCTTCGGCCATCGCCCACACTACCTCATGGCCATTGGTGCTCACGGCATCGAAGGCGTATTACCTCTCTTCGAGGTGCGGGGGCTCCTCGGAGGCCGCGGCCTCATCTCCGTTCCGTACGGAGTGTACGGCGGCATCTGTGCCCGATCAGCGGAGAGTCGTCAGCTCCTGCTTGACCACGCAGGCCAGCTCGCTCGTGAGATGGGAGCGAGCTACGTCGAGCTTCGTCACCGTGCGGGCCAGGAGCTCGATCTGCCGACCAAGTCCCTCTACGTCACGTTCGCTCGCCCGATCACCGCAGACGAGGAAGAGAATCTGATGGCCATTCCGCGCAAGCAGCGCCGGATGACCCGTCAAGGCGCCAAACACGGCCTGCGCGGCGAACTCGGCATGCAGCATCTCGAGGCCTTCTACGAGGTGTACGCGCACAGCGTGCACGCCCTGGGTTCGCCGGTATTTCCACGGCGCCTGTTCACCGCCATCGCCCAGGAGTTCGGAAAAGAGTGCGAGCTGCTCACCATCTGGAAAGACGGGAGGGTGCTCGCGGGCGTGCTCACCCTGCTCTACGAGGATCAGGCGCTGCCCTACTACGGGGGGGCCCTGCGCGAAGCTTTCCCCTACGCTATCAACGACTTCATGTACTGGGAGCTCATGTGTCACGTGGCCCATGCCGGGTATCGGGTGTTCGATTTCGGTCGGAGCCGCGAGGGGACGGGCCCCTACAACTTCAAGCGGCACTGGGGCTTCGAGCCGCAGCCCTTGCCCTACCAGTACTTGCTTCTGAACGGCGCCACGATTCCAAACGTCAGCCCGGCCAATCCGAAGATGCGCCTCGCCGTCGAGGCCTGGAAGCGTGCTCCCTTTGCTCTGACTCGCCGGCTGGGTCCGGCGCTCACCCGCTATCTCCCCTGACCTGGACAGATCATGAACATCCTGATGCTCGGCCCCTGGCTCCCCACGACGCGGCGACCCCTCGCCAATGAGCGTCTGCACCAGTTCGCCCGTCATCTCTCCAAGGAGCATCGACTCACCCTCGCCTGCGCCACGGATCATCCGAACCCCGTGGCAGCGGTATCCGCCTTGCGGGAGCAGTTCGATGACCTCGAGTTTGCCGTGGTGCCCAATCGGTGGAAGCGCTTGTGGAGCGTGGCGCACCTGGCCGCCGGTTCCTCGGCCGAGGTCGCCTACTTCAGCTCGGCCGCCCTTCGCACCCGCATCCGCGATCGCCTCCGCGCTGCGCCCTACGACGTAGTCTACGTCACCTCCACGAGCATGGTCCCCTACGCTCTGGATCTCGTGCCCGCTGTTCCCGTCGTGGTGGATTTCGGCGACCTGGATTCCGAGTGGTGGCGGGAGAGATCCCACCGCTTCTCCGGCCTCAAGGCCCGGGTGTACGAGGCGGAGGCAGAGCGGCTGCGCGCCGTCGAGATCATGGGTGCTCGCCACGCCACGCGCTGCCTCGTCACCACGCCCGAGGCGGCTCGACTCGTGGCCTCCTTCGCCCCCCACGCGTCCGTCACCGTGATCCCGGAGGGCATCGATCTCGAGGAGTCCTCCCCGCATGTCCGGGCCGGCGGAGCCTCCGTCATCGCCTTCAATCCGTGCCTGGAGCGAGAGAGCGAAGCGCGGGCGGCCACGCAGTTCTGCAACGAGATCCTCCCGCGTGTCCACGCGCGAGTGGCGCGCACGAAGCTTCTCGTCGGCTGTAAGTCACTCTTCCCCATGGCCCGTCGCCTCGCCGGTCTGTCCGGTGTCGAGATGTCGGCGCCCGTCAGTAGCCTCCGGGGACTCCTGCGGCGGTCGACGGTCGCGGTGGCCCCCAAGCGCTTCGGCACGGAGACCCGACGCGGTCTCCTCGAGGCCATCGCGGCGGGGGTGCCCGTCGTCGTCTCCCCCGATGGCATCGACGGCCTCTCGCTGCAGAACGGGCGAGAGGTCTTCGTGGAAGGTAGTCCCGCAGGATTCAGCGAACGCCTGATCGAATTGCTGCAGAGGCCAACCCTCCGAGAGGCTATGGCCGCCAAGGGGCGCGCCTTCATCCGGCTCCACTATTCGTCGACGGCGGCGGCGAGCCGACTGAGCGACCTCGTGGAGGCGACGGTGAACGGCCACGCCCGGGCTCGCACTCATCGCAGCGGGAGAGACGCCGGAGTGAGCGCGTGAAGGTCAGACGTCTCGACACGCTCGAGGCCTTCGAGGCCGTCGCGCCCATGTGGCAGGCGGTGGCCACGGAAAGTGGCCAGACTTCGCCTTTCCTCAGTCACGAATGGTTCAGCTGCTGCTGGCGGGCCGCGGGTCCCGGCCGCCGGCCTGAGGCGCTCCTCGTGGAGGACAGCACGGGTCCCGTGGCGCTGGTACCGCTGCTGCACTGGACCGGTGCCCTCCATGGTCTGCCGGTTCGCTTCGTGGGCCTGCTCAATGCACCCGATACCGCGTTCGTGGACTGGCTCATCGTGGGGCGGCCGGAGCCCGTCATCGAGGCGGTCATGGCGGACTTTCGCTCTCGCACCGACTGGGACGTGATGTCACTCAGTAGTCTGCCCGCATCCTCGGCCACGGCCAAGGCGCTCCCGGGATGGCTGGCCGGACGCTATCGCTGGCAGCCTCTCTCGCCTCTCCACTCGCCTTATCTCACCACCACGGGCTCGTGGGAGCAGTTCTGGACGAGCACGAGTCAGCGTTTCAAGAAGACAGTGCGAAACGTGCGAAACCGGCTCGGCAAGACGGGCACGGTCTCGGTCGAGGAACACCGGTCCGTCGACCCCGCCTCGTCGATCTTCACAGATCTCGTCAGCGTCTCGGCCCGGAGCTGGAAGGCCTCCCAGTCGGTGGCCATCGCCAACATGCCCGGCATGGCTCGGTTCTTTCGTGAGTTGACGGTGCACGCAAGCGCGAAGGGCTGGCTGCGCCTCTGGATCATGCGACTCGACGGCCGGCCGGTGGCCACCGAGTATCAGCTGGAGGCCGACGGACGAGTGCATGCGCTGCGGGCCGACTTCGACGCGGCGGTTCCTGGAGACCTTTCGCCAGGCACTCATCTGTCAGCGGAGATCATCCGTGCCCTCTTCGCTCGCGACACCGTCTACGAATACGACATGGGGCCCGGAGACGACGACTACAAGTCTCGCTGGGCCCGCGGCGCTCACGAGCTCGGGCGGCTACGCATCTTCCGGCCAGGGATGTATGGAACGCTACTCCACACCGTGGAGGCGCGGATGCTGGAGACGGTTCGCCGGCTCCGCGGCCAGGGAATCGCCGCGTGAGCATCATCGGCGGCCTCGTCTACCGCGACCCCGCCCGGACGGTGGAGCCGGCGGTCCGGGATGCCCTCCTTCCGGGCGCCATGGCTGCCGAGAGTTTCAGCCGGCTCGATATCCAAGGCGGCGCGCTGGCGGGCAACGGGAGCGGAATCGTGAGCGGACGGTCGGGCGACGCGACGCTGATGGCCGACATGGACCTGACCAATCTCGACGAGCTGCCCGGCAGTCCGGACGGGGCGGACCTCGTTCAGTGCCTCGAGCGCTTTCACGCCCAGGACGATACCAACTTCGTCATTCAGCTTCGGGGCGCCTTCGGTATCGCCCTCTGGATCCCGTCGCGCCGCCGGCTCGTGCTGGCCGCCGATCGCCTCGGCTTCCGCCGTCTCTACTATGCCGTGAGCAACCAAGGGATCGCCTTCGGCTCTCGCGTCAAGGCTCCCCTCGCCTTGCCGGGACTCTCCCGGGAGATCGACGCGGACGCCGTCTATGCCTACCTCAACTTCGGGACCGTCCCCGCTCCGCAATCGATCTACCGGGCCGTGCGCCGGCTCGCCCCCGGCCAGATCCTCGTGTGGGAAAACGGTCGGGTGAGCCTCCACCAATACTGGGACGTCGTCTACAGTGAGCGCCGGCTCGATAAATCCGAGGCAGCCCGGACCATCTACGGTCAGACGGCGGAGGCCGTGCGTCAGACCCTGACCGGGCTCGAGGCCAAGGATACGGGCGCGTTCCTGAGCGGCGGCACGGACAGCAGCGTGGTCGTGGGCCTGATGAGCCGGCTCACGCGCGAGCGCGTCCAGGCCTTCTCTATTGGCTTCCAGGAAGAGCGCTACAACGAGCTCGAATACGCGGAGCTGGCGGCTCGGCATTTCGCTGCCGCTCACTACGCGAGGATCGTTACCGCGGACGAGGCGCTGCAGTGCCTCCCGGACATCGTGGAGGCCTACGACGAGCCGTTCGGCAACAACTCGGCGTTGCCCGCCTACCTGTGTGCCCGGTATGCGCGCGAGGCGGGCGTGCGGGTCCTCCTCGCCGGTGACGGCGGCGACGAGATCTTCGGTGGCAACGAGCGCTATCGGCGCGAGGGGATTCTCGCCCGCTATCACCGCATTCCCCGCCTGCTCCGGCGGGGGCTCATCGAGCCTCTCGCCCGCTGCCTCCCCGCGGAGGCTCCGGGCCTCACCGGAAAGGCGCGCCGCTACGTCGAGCGGGCCTCGGCTCCGAATCCCGATCGCTTTTACTCGAGCGAGTTCTTCGTGAGCCAGAACCGGCAGTGGCTGCTCGAGCCCGGTTTCCTTGGCCGGATCACCGGGGACTGGCCTTTGCGCGTCGCTCGTGGCCACTTCGTCGCCGCCGGCCGCACCGCCGAGCTCAATCGGCTTCCACGTCGATCTCAAGATCACCCTCGCCGACAACGACCTCTTCAAGGTGGCGAGGACGGCGGAGGCGGCGGGGATCGGCGTGCGTTTCCCGTTCCTGCATCATCCGCTCGTGGAGTTCATGGCCACCCTCCCCGCGCGGTACAAGGTGCGGGGTACGGAGAAGCGCTACATCTTCAAGCGAGCCTTCCGCGATCTTCTGCCCGAGCCGACCCTCGCCAAAGTCAAGCACGGCTTCGGGTTGCCCACGAGCGACTGGCTCAAGCAGCACCCGGGCTTCCGGGAGCTGGGACGGGACACGCTGCTCTCGCGACGGGCCCTCGAGCGTGGCTACTTCGTGCCAGGCGCCCTGGAGCAGCTGTTCCGGCTCCATGAGGCGGACCACACGCCGTTCTACGGTGATCGGCTCTGGGTCCTCCTGATGTTGGAGCTCTGGCATCAGCGCCACGGGGATGCCCGATGACCCTGCGCACCTCGGTGATCCGGGGCATGGCCCGGGCCGCCTACCACGGCGGGCTCATGAGGCCTATCGTGCGCGGTGCCACCCTGCTGCACGCGCAACCGAAAGTGCCCATCCTGACCTTCCATCGAGTCAACGACGACAACGATCCGTTCCTGCCCGCGCTGCCTACGGCCGTGTTCGCCGAGCGTATGGCCCACATCGCCCAGTACTATCAGGTGCACACCGTCGAGGACCTCGCGGGACGACTGCTGGAGGGACGGGTGCCGAGGAACGCGCTGGCCATCACCTTCGACGATGGCTTTCGCGACAACCTCACTCATGCCGCGCCCATCCTCAAGCGCCTGGGGCTTCCCGCGACGGTCTTCCTCGTGACGGGGCACATCGATACGCCGCATCCCCTCTGGGCCGACCGCCTCGCTCTCGGCTTCAAGTCCGCGACCGTCCGCCAGGTCGAGTTGTCCGACGGCCGGGTGCTGGCCTTGGGCACGGTGAGCGAGCGCCTCGCCGCCCTCAAGGAGACATTCGCGCACCTCCGGAGGGTAGCGGACGAGCATCGGGTCGGCGCCGTCGAGGCCCTCCTGACCACCCTGCGTCCGAGCCCGGAGCGCCCAAAGCGCCTCATGCTCAGTTGGGACGAGGTCGACGCCCTGCGTGGTCTCGGCTTCTCGATCGGCGCCCACACCGTCTCACACCCCATCCTCTCCCGCGTCACTCCCGAGAAAGCGCGAGAGGAGATCTTCGGCTCGAAGCTCGCCATCGAGAAGTTCACCGGCGAGACCGTGCGCGGTTTCGCCTTCCCGAACGGGAGACGTGACGACTACAACGAGACCGCGATCCAGCTGGTCCGCGAGGCTGGCTTCACCTGCGCCGTGACCACTCAGCGCGGTCTGAACGATATCCATACCCCGGTGCTGGAGCTGCGTCGCGGCGGTCCGTGGGAAGTCGACCTGCCCACCTATGCGATGAAGCTCGCCTACTACCGTGCCACCGGTGCCTGAGAGAAAAGGAGCATCGTGATGTGCGGAATCTTCGGATACATCGGTACCCGTGAGGCCACGAGCATTCTCCTCGACGGTCTGCGTCGCCTCGAATATCGCGGCTACGACTCCGCGGGATTGGCCATCCAGACCGCGAGCGGCCTCGAGGTGCGCCGGAGCGTCGGCCGCATCGACGGGCTCGATCGCCTGGTGGCCAGCGATCCCGTGCGCGGCAGTGTGGGCCTGGGCCACACGCGTTGGGCGACCCACGGCCGCCCCGCCGACCACAATGCGCATCCGCACCGCGACTGCAGCGGGCGCATCGTCGTGGTTCACAACGGAATCGTTGAGAACTACCTGGAACTCAAGCGCGAGCTCACGTCGCAGGGGCATAAGTTCGTCACCGAGACGGACACCGAGATCATAGCGCATCTGATCGAACAGGTTCAGAAGGACTCCGAAGCAACGGGCAAGCCGCTCTCGCTCGAAGACGCGGTCCGGCGTGCTGTGAAGCACCTTACCGGAGCCTTCGCCCTCGGAATCCTTTCTTCGGCCGAGCCGGACAAGATCATCGCTGCGCGCCTGGGGCCTCCCGTGGTGATCGGCGTGGGCGAAGGGGAGTACTTCATCGCGTCCGACGTGCCGGGGATACTGCACCACACGCGCAATATGTACTTCCTTGCCGACGGCGACATGGCGATTCTCACCCCTGACGGGGTCACGCTGACCAACTTCGCGGGC
>Ga0306920_100005906_pt1 | contig 15873 bp, 13 predicted proteins | sample flu12Cox44000170_FD_204666 | JGI IMG/M metagenome (GOLD analysis project Ga0306920, IMG submission 204666) | Lab enrichment of tropical soil microbial communities from Luquillo Experimental Forest, Puerto Rico - flux4day.12C.oxic.44.000.170 (v2)... | ecosystem: Environmental > Terrestrial >... | reverse complement strand
AATGCATCGAGCCGCCCGCCTGATGTCTCGAATGCGCGCTCGACATCCTCGGACTTTTGCACGTCGAGGAGGTGGGCCTCGATGCCGACCGACTGCACGAGCTTCTCAAGCTCTTTCCAGCGGAACGCAAAGGTCGGATTGCCCATGTTGTAGACGACGCCGAGGCTGCGCAGCCGTGGAACCACTTCCCTGATCAGCTCGAGCCGCTTCGACTCCAGCTCCGAGCTGAACACGGTGAGGCCGGTGACATTGCCGCGCGGCTGCGCAGCGCCGGTGACCGCCGCAAGCGGATCGCCGATGGCGGCCATGACCACCGGAATGGTGCCGGTCGCATTCCGCACTGCCAGCACGGCGGGCGTTCCTCTGGTCAGGATGACATCGACATTGAGCCGCACCAGCTCGGCGGCGAGAGCGGGATAGCGCTCCTGGCGCTCGTCGGCCGAGCGATATTCGATGATCAGGTTATGCCCCTCGACATATCCCTGCTCGCGCAGCCCTTCCCGAAATGCGTCGAAATTTGCGTTTTGCGCGGCTTGGGATGTCTGCTCCAGCACGCCGATCCGATAGGTCCGATTTTGCGGGCGCGCGCGAGCGGCAAGCGGGGAGGTCGCCGCGCCGCACAGCGACCCAAGAAGCGACAGGAATGCGCGCCGGCTTGTGTAGCGGGAAACGGGCGTATTCGCCTCCATCTTTGTTTGAGCGGCGCGTGCGCGGCTAGGGCACCGGCGGCCGCCCGGCGCTCGCAGGGCGAGCCTCGCGCGCGGGCGCAAGCCATCGCCCGCAGGAGGCCCGCAGGGCCTGTACCGACGGTAGGCCGCCTGCGCGAAGCGGGTTGTGATCTGGATCACAGCGCGGGCAGCTCGCGGCATGAAAGTGTGACGTGGCTCACACTCCGGCTTCAAGTGGGCCCGCAACGAACCAAGCGCCGGTTCGACACGATACGTAGCACGCCTGAGCATTCGTCATTCTCCGGCATCGGCGTTGCCTAAAATAAACGTTGCAAACTCGGCAAAAGGCGAATAGAACGTATAGGGAACATATGACCCCTTTTCGTAGCAAAGGAGACAGATAATGGACCAGTCGAACGAATTGATGCCGCCCGGAGCCGATCCCGCCGTGAGCACGCTTGCGCTGCTGGGGCCACCCCCGCTGGCGCGGGGAGAGGACGTTGGGAGCTATGACGAGCTTCTCGCGCGCATCGTGAAGACTCTGCACCCGAGCGACAGCCTCGAGGAGGTCTGGATCGGCGACATCGTTGACCTGGTCTGGGAGGCCTTCCGGTTGCGCCGCGCAAAGGCAAACACATTGACGCGCCAGATCGAACGGGAGATCCGCGCTGCGCTGAAACCTGAGTATTCCGACGCGGACGAGATGGTGCGGGCTTGGGCCGCTGGGGAGGAGAATGCCGAAGCCGACGTCAACGAGGCGCTCGCGGAGGTCGGCTCCTCGATGGACACGGTCATGGTGGAGGCGATGTCGGAGCGGATGGGTGAGCTCGAGCGCCTCGACCGCATGCTGGTGAGCGCCGAGGCACGCCGCAGCGCCGCGTTGCGCGAGCTCGATCATCATCGCGGCCCGTTGGCGCGGAAGTTGCGCCGCGCCATTGCCGAGGTGGAGGAGGTGGCGGGCGGACAACCTGCCCTGGCAGCGGACGCGCCGCCGATCGCCGCCCTGGTAGCCCAGGGATGATCAGCGAGGCGCGCCGCCGGGCGAGCCAGGCGAACGGGCGCCTGAGCCGCGGGCCGAGCACGCCCGCGGGCAAGGCGCGCTCGGCTCGCAATGCGCTCCGGCACGGCTTGAGCCGTCCCGCCGCGCGCGATCCCGCACGGGCCGCGGAGATTGCGGCTCTCGCGCGCGCCATTGCGGGGAATGCGCCCTTACCGCTGGAAACCAGTGCGACCGTGCGCTTCGAGCTTGCCCGTCGCATCGCTGCCGCGCAGATCGATGTCGGGCGGGTGCGCCGCCTGCGCGCTGAGCTGCTTGCCACGGACCTGCTCGATGAGAGCATGGTCGCCCGCGCCGCCGCTCTCGACCGTTACGAGCGCCGCGCGCTCTCGCGGCGAAAAGCGGCAATGCGTGCATTCGAGGCGGCCACGGCGGCGAGGCCTGATGTTGGGGCCGCATGCACGGTGTTGCAGTCGGTAGGGCCGGGTTTCAAACCAGGTTTCAAACCCGCCCCCGATCGTGCGCCATCAATGGCCGAGTATTTGGCCAAACGAACCCAGCAGCAACAACAACACAGGCACCTGGAAGACAAGCCGGCGCCGGACGAGAATACCGGGGCGCCGCAGACTTGGCAGAACGAACCCGACGCGATCCGACTGAGTGCACGCGGCTCGGCCGGACGGGCCCGATGCACCCGACACATCGATCGCGGGCCCGGCCAAACGAACCCGAGAATACGCGTCCATCCGTGTCACGATCCTCCCGGGCGGGCGGCAGGCGCGCGCGGCCCTGCTTCCTTGAGCACCTCGGCTGCGATCCGGTGCGCCTCGTTCGCCGCGGGGATGCCGCAATACATGGCGACGAGCAGCAGAATGTCCTGAATCTGCTCGGCGGTGGCGCCGTTGGCGAGCGCGCCCCGCACGGGGACCGCAAGCTCGTTTGCGCGTGCGGCCGCCGCCATCATGGCGATCATGGCGAGCGACTTGGTCGCCGGCGGCAGCGCAGGCCGGCTCCACACGTCGCCGTACGCATAGGCATTGATGATGTGCTGGAGCGGCTCGCCGAATGCGCCGAGCGCGTTCATTCGTGCGTCGACCGCCTCCTGGCCCAGCATCTCGCGACGCAGCCTGAGTCCTTTCTCGTAAAGCGCGCGTGTATCCATCATTGCCTCCGGCACGTGAATGATCGATGCTGCGGATGAATGTAGAATGTAGGGCGGATTAGCGTCAGCGTAATCCGCCGACCGACGGTGGGTTACGGCGCGCGCCGATGTCAGGCTTGCCGAAAAGCCAGGGGCGCGCGCCTAACGCACCCGACAGGGAAAACGCCGCATGAAATTCGGCATCTTCGATTACATCGACGATCGCGGCGAGCCGCTCGAGAAGACCTTCGAGGACCGCCTCGCGCTGCTGAAAGTCGCCGAGGCTGCCGGGTTCTACGGCTATCACCTCACCGAGCATCATGCGACGCCGCTGTCCATGACGCCGTCGCCCGGCATCTTTCTTGCCGCCGCGGCGCGCGAGACGCGCCGTATCCGGCTCGGCACGCTGCTCTATCTGTTGCCGCTCTACCATCCGCTCCGCTTGATCGAGGAGCTTTGCATGCTCGATCACCTCAGCGGCGGCCGCCTCGACGTGGGCGTGGGTCGCGGCATCTCACCCATGGAGTTCGAGGCCTACGGGGTCGATTTCAACCGCTCGGGCGAGGATTTCGAGCACGTGCTCGCGATCATGCAGCAGGGCTTCACTCGCGATCGTATTGACTATCGCGGCGGCCGTTTTGCTTTGCGCGATGTGCCGGTCGTGATCAAGCCGCATCAGCGCCCGCACCCGCCGCTCTGGTACGGGCTGCGCGGCGAGCACGGTCCTGCCTTCGCCGCCCGGCACGGCATGCATGGGGTGACGCTGGGGCCGGACGAGAAGGTGGCAAGGATGCTGGCCGCCTTCCGCAGCGCGTGGATGGAGACGGGCGAGGAGCGCAGGCGCCGATCCTCGCCGGTCGAGCATCCTTTCTGTGGCGTGATGCGCGCCATGTTCATCGCCGATACCGACGCCGAGGCCGAGCGCATCGCCCGCACCGCCTACAAGCGCTGGTTCGACGCGCTCGCCTGGCTGTGGGTCGAGCGCGGCTCGTTCCCGCCCATCTCCATCTCGGCCGACTACGATACTTCCGAGGCCGCCGGCACGCTGGTGGTGGGGAGCCCGGATACTGTGGCGCGCATCCTTTGCGCGCAGGCCGAGCGCATCCGCCACAACTACCTTGTGCTGCTATTGGCATTCGGCTCGCTCACCCATGCGCAGGAGATGCATTCGCTCGCGCTGTTCAGGGACGAGGTGATGCCGAAGCTCGCGACCATGAACGAGGATGTTCGGCCCGTGGCGGCGCTCGCCCGCGCGTGATCAGGGAGTATCCATGCCAGCGTTCGATTTCACCCCGCTTCTGGCCGCCGGCCTGCCCCCGCCGGCGGCGAGATGGACTGGCTTTGCCAAATATAATTTCAGCGGTGGCCACAACGATGCCGATGAGGTGCCGGTCGAGGAGCTCACTGCGGCGGCGACTGCGGTGCTCGCGCGCGAGGGCCGCACGCTTGCCACCTACGGGCTGGAAAGCGGCCCTTTGGGCTATCGTCCCCTGCGCGCGTTCCTTGCCGAGAAGCTCAAGCATCACGCCGGCATCTCCTGCAGTCCCGATGAGATCCTGATCACGTCGGGCTCGCTGCAGGCGATCGATCTGGTCAACGGCATTCTCCTGGCGCGCGGCGACACCGTCCTCATCGAGCAGGAAAGCTACGGCGGGGCGCTCACGCGCCTCGCTCGTCTCGGCGTCAGACCGGTCGGCATCCCGCTCGACCGCGAGGGGCTGCGCATGGATGCGCTCGCGGCCGCGCTCGATGATCTCAAGCGCCGTGGCATCGGTCCCAAATACATCTACACCATTCCGACCGTGCAGAACCCAACCGGCGCCATCATGGGCGAGGAGCGCCGGCATCAGCTTCTGCGGCTCGCCCGCGATCACGGGGTGCCGCTCTTCGAGGACGAGTGCTACTCGGACCTCGTCTGGGATGGACGCCGGCCGCCTGCGCTCCATGCGCTCGGCGAGGGGGACAACGTGATCCATATCGGCTCGTTCTCGAAGTCGATCGCGCCGGCGCTGCGGGTCGGCTACATCGTGGCGCGTTGGGACGTGCTTTCGCGCATGCTTGCGCTGAAGACCGACGCCGGCTCCGGTGCATTGGAGCAGATGGTGCTGGCGGAGTACTGCAAGGCGCATTTCGCGGCCCACGTGCCTGCGCTCACGCGCGTCCTGCGCCGCAAGCTCGACACGCTCATGGATGCGCTTGCCGAGCAGTTCGGCACCGCCGCGGAGTTCGATGAGCCGCGCGGCGGCATCTTCCTCTGGGTCAAGCTGCCGGATGTGGTCGATACGCAGAAGCTGGCGCAGGCGGCGCTTGCGAGCGGAATTGCGCTCAATCCCGGGATGGAATGGTCGACCGATGCATCCCGCGGCCGGACGCGGCTGCGGCTGTGTTTCGCGCATCCTTCCCATGCCGCCATTCGCGACGGCGTCGCTGCGCTGGCCGAGGTCTGCCGGCGCGAGTTCGGCGTGCCCGAGCGCATCGCCAATGTCGAGCAGCGCGCGGCGGCCCGCTAGTGGTTGTGATTGTTACGACTCGCGGTGCAACAAACACTTGATACCTCCCCTGAAAGGGGAGCATAGGCGGCCCGCGGCCGCCGTTCTTAGAGAGAATGGACGCCGACGCGAAGCGTCAGCTATGCGCCGAACGAAGTGAGGCGGTCGGGTGGGGCGGCGAGGGTTCCCCCACCCGGCCTTGCTTCGCAAGGCCACCCTCCCCCAAGCGGGGAGCCCAAGCGGGGGAGGGATGGCGCTCGTCAATCTGGCAGAGAGTTAACCCTTTCCCGCGAAGAGCGGCGCGAAGGGAGCCCGTTTGCCGCCTGCGGCTATTTGCGCTGACACCGCGGATGAAACTGTGCCAAGGTTCGCGCATTGAGCCGAATCCACATGCCAGGGTCTGGTCGGGATGCTCGGCACGCGGCCACACATATTCGTCCTTGCCGTCGCCGGCGCGTGTGCTCTCGGCGGGCTTCGAGCGCTCGCGCAACCCGCGCGAGTTGGCGAGGCGGCCGGCTATCAGGGGGCGGACCGCCAGCAACGGCTGGTCGAGGGGGCCAAGCGCGAGAAGGAGGTCACGTTCTATTCGTCCATACCGCCGGCCGATATCGCTGTGCTGGCTGCGGCCTTCGACAAGAAATACGGGATCAAGGTCAAGGTCTGGCGGGCCGATTCCGAGGGCTTTCTCCAGCGCATTCTGAGCGAGTCGAGGGCCCGGCGCTTCGAGGTGGACATCGTGGTCGGCTCGGCCTCCGCGCTCGAGCCGCTCTACCGCGAGAACCTCTTGGCTGAGGTCAATTCGCCGTATCTTTCAGACCTGATCCCGCAGGCCGTCGCCCCCCATCATCAGTGGGTTGCGGTTTATCTCAGCATGTTTGTCCAGGCCTACAACACCAGCCTGGTGACAAAGGAAAGCCTGCCCGCTTCCTATGCCGACCTGTTGCGGCCGCAATGGAAGGGGAAGCTCGGCATCGAAGCCGAGGACTTCGACTGGTTTGCCGAGGTCCTCAAACAGATCGGCGAGGAGCAGGGCCTGCGGCTGTTTCGCGGCATCATGGCTGCAAACGGCATCTCGGTGCGCAAGGGCCACAGCCTGCTCAACAATCTCGTCGCCGCCGGCGAGGTGCCGCTGGCGCTGACCGATTACGGGTTTCTCGCCGAGCAGAGCAAGCGCAACGGCGCGCCGCTCGACTGGTTCGTCATTCCACCAACCGCCATTGCGCGCATCACGGCCGAGGGCCTCGCGCGCAATGCGCCGCACCCGTATGCGGCGGTGCTGTTCCATGATTTTCTGATCTCGGACGCCCAGCCGATTCTCGCCGAGCGGAAGTTCATGCCGGTCACCCGCTCGATCGAGCCGCTTTACAAGGGGCCGCTCAGGCTCATCGATTCCGCCGCCACGCTCGACGAGGCCCGCAAATGGCAGGAGCTGTTTCAGAAGACGATCATCGGCCCCTCGCGATAGTTGTGCTGCACAGTGCTGTTGATTGTTTGAGCGTCCTTTGCATCGGTTGGAAGTCAGGTAGGTTGGCAAGCTCCATCCCTCCCCCGCGCTTGCGGGGGAGGGCGGCCTCGCGAAGCGAGGCGGGTGGGGGCCAATGACGTTGCGCGCGTATCTCCGACCAAACCCCACCCGACCGCCTCACTTCGTTCGGCGCATAGCCGACGCTGCGCGTCGGCGTTCTTGGGCTGTAGAACGGCGGCCGCAGGCCGCCTATGCTCCCCTTTCAGGGGAGGTATGGGATTTTGTTGCACCGAAGTCGTAACAATCAAAATCACTGTGGCGAGCCGCTCTAGGCAAGCATGCGCTACATCGACGCCTTCAATCATTTCTTTCCCCCGCGCATCTACGAGCTCATGCTGCGATCGCCGGCCGGGCAGAAGGATCTGGGCAAGCGCATGCGGTCGGTGCCCGCGCTCTACGATATTGACGAGCGGCTGCGCGTGGTCGATGCGTTCGCGGACTATACCCAGGTGATCTGCCTCGGCATGCCGTCCATCGACCGGCTCACTGATGCCCAGCATGCGCCGGAATGGGCGCGCATCGGCAACGATGGGCTGGCCGAAATCGTGGCGAGATATCCCGACCGCTTCGTGGGCTATGCCGCCTCGCTACCCATGAATGCGCCTGCGGCGGCCGCGCGCGAGGCCGAGCGCGTGCTTGCCAATGGCGCCAACGCCATCCAGTTGCATACCAATGTAGACGGCGCGCCAATCGATCAGGACGCGTTTTTGCCGATCTATGAGATCATCGAGAGATCCGGCAGGCCGATCCTGCTGCATCCCATCCGCACGCGTGAGATGGCGGACTATCGCACCGAGAGCAAATCCAAGTACGAGATCTGCAGCGTGATCGGCTGGCCGTTCGAAACCGGTGCGGCGCTGGCGCGGCTGGTGTTCTCCGGCATCATGGATCGCTTTCCCGATCTCAAGGTGATCGCGCATCATCTCGGCGGCATCATCCCGTATTTTGAAGGCCGCGTCGCGCATAGCTGGGACCAGCTCGGTGCCCGCACTTCGGACGAGGACTACTCGTTGATCCTCAAGCGATTGAAGAAACGCCCGTTCGATTACTTCAAGGGCTTCTATGGCGACACTGCGCTTGCGGGAGCGCGGGCGCCGACTATTTGCGGCATCTCCTTCTTCGGGCCGGACCACGTCCTGTTCGCGTCCGATTGCCCCTTCGACAAGGAGAAAGGCACCGGCTACATCCGCTCGACCATTGCGGTCATGGAATCGCTCGACTTGCCGCGGGCGGACAAGGAGAAGATCTGCTACCGCAATGCGCAGCACATGTTCGGCTTGCCGGATTAAGCATGCAGCACGGCGCAAGGTGTCATGCCATTGAACGGCCGCATGCGAATGGCTAGGCTGCGTTGAGCAAGGGAGGGTGAATGCTCGCGCGCCTGGCCGCGGCGATGTCAATCGCAATCTTGGTATGGACGGTGCTCGCCGGCGCTTCCGCCCAGGCGGTCGCGGCGGGTGAATACCACTTCGAGGGTCCGGTCACTCTTATCGTCGGCTCCGGGCCAGGCGGCGGCCATGACATCTATGCGCGCCTGCTCGCGCGCCATCTCGGCGGCTTCCTTCCGGGCAGTCCTCACGTCACCGTGCAGAACATGCCCGGCGCCGGCAGCCTGCGCGCGGCGAGCTATCTCTATAATTTCGCGCCGCGCGACGGAAGCGCGCTCGGGATGTTCTCGCGCAACATGCCGCTGCTCGGTCTGCTCGGCGGCTCCAACGTGCAGTACGACCCGCGCAAGTTCACCTGGCTGGGCGCGCCGACAAGCTTCCATGATGACGCCAATATTCTCATCGTGCGCAAGGATGCGCCGGTGAAAACCATCGAGGAGGCGCGGCGGAAGGATTTCCCACCGTTGATGCTCGGCGGCAGTGCCGACGGCGGCGTCGGCAACGATGTGCCGATCATCCTCCACGACACCATCGGGCTGCATGTCAAGCAGGTGGTGGGCTACTCGGACGGCCCCGCCATCTTCGCTGCAATCGAGCGTGGCGAGGTGCACGGCCGCACTGTCGACCTTTCCACCCTGAAATCCGTGCGCCCGCAATGGCTCAAGCCGGACAGCGGTTTTCGCGTGCTGGTTCAGTTCGCACGCGCAAGCAGGCATCCCCAGCTCCCCGACGTGCCGACCGCTCGTGAGCTTGCCAGGAACGAGGCGGCGCGCTCGCTGATCGAGCTTGCCGAATTGCCTTATGCCATTTCGCGGCCGGTGGCGGCGCCGCCGGGCCTTTCACGCGAGCGCGCCGCCGCGCTTGAGCAGGCTTTCCTGGCTGTCCAGCGCGATCCGCAATATCTCGTGGACGCCGGCGGCCTCGGGCTCGATGTGAGCCCGATTGATGGCGATGAGCTGCTGCGGGCGATTGAGGCGATCGCGAGCGCCCCGCCCGAGTTCCTGGAATATGCGCGCAAGCTCTATGCGGAGACCAAGGGCGGGGGGTAGGTGGGTTAGGCGCGTTCTTACGCGCCGTAACCCACCGCTTTTGGCGGATTACGCCATAGCGCGTCGAAGACGCGCGTCAACGCGCTTATGGCTAATCCGCCCACGAGGCTGGGCTTTAAGCCGCCGATGATCAGGCAGCGGAAATCATCATGAGACGCAGCAGCGAGCGCATCATCACCACCCATGCCGGCAGCCTGCCGCGGCCGCCCGATCTCCTCGATGAGGTCGTTGGCGCCCAGCCGGGAAAATCGAAAGACGAGAAGGCCCATGCGGCAACGCTGCGGGCCGCGGTCAAGCAGATCGTGACGAAACAGATCGAGCTTGGAATCGACGTGATCGATGACGGCGAATTCGGCAAGCCGAGCTTCGTATCCTATGTCAACGAGCGGCTTGACGGTTTCGAGGCGGACCGCGAGCTGCCGCGGCAAGGTCCATGGGCGGGCTCGCGCGAGGCGCGATCGTTTCCGGAATTCTACGCCCAGGCGGCCTCTGCCGCGCGGCCAAACCGCAAAGTCTGCACCGCGCCGGTGCGCTATCGCGGCAAGGCGGCGCTGCAGGTCGACATCGACAATCTCAAGGTGGCGCTTGACGGCAAAAAGCCGATCGAGGTTTTCATGCCTGCGATCTCGCCAGCAAGCGCAGCAGACTGGCAGCGCAACGGCTATTACAAGACCGAGGAGGAGTATTTGTTCGCGATCGCGGACGCGCTGCGCGAGGAGTACGAGGCCATCGTGCATGCGGGATTTCTGCTGCAGGTCGATGACCCTCAATTCGTCACCCAGTGGACCAAGCATCCCGATCTGACCCTGCCGCAGTGGCGCAAATGGGCTCAAGTGCGGGTGGAGGCGCTCAACCACGCGCTGCGCAATATCGCGCCGGAGAAAATTCGCCACCATACCTGCTACGGCATCAACATGGGGCCGCGCATCCACGATCTCGAGCTCAAGGATATCGTGGATCTCATTCTGCAGATCCGCGCCGGCGGCTATTCCTTCGAGGCCGCCAACCCGCGCCACGAGCATGAGTGGAAGGTGTGGGAGGATGTAAAATTGCCCGACGGCAAGTGTCTGATCCCCGGAGTGATCAGCCATTCGACGGTTCTGGTCGAGCATCCCGAGCTGGTCGCCGAGCGCATCGGTCGGTTCGCCCGCGTGGTCGGACGGGAGAACGTCATCGCCGGCTCCGATTGCGGATTTGCGACCTTTGCGGGCTCGAAGGAGGTGCACCCGAGCATCGTGTGGGCGAAGCTCGAGTCGCTCGCGGCGGGGGCAAGCATCGCAAGCAAGCAGCTATGGGGCAGAGCGTAGCCCGTATTGACCGGGCTGCGGAAAATATGGGTTGGAAGGCGCTGTACTGCGTCAAGCTATTGGCTACCCGCTCCTGCGCGCCCGGAACAGCGACGGTCCGTAGAGAGCGGCAAACCCGCCAAACGCGATGATCCATCCCAGCGCAGCGGCGTGGATCAGCCCCAGCATCCATGTGGGGAAGAGCGCCGCCGCGATGCGCGCCAACGCCGCGAATACCACGGCGGCATAGATGATTTGCGTGCCGGCCCCCGCGGCCAGCGCCTGCCCGGTGTGCCCGAGGCTGGCGCGGGTCATGACCGCGAGGGTCATCGTTCCTGCTGCCCCGGCCATCCAGGCATGAATCCCTGCACTCTGTGGAACGAGTTCGAAGGCGGCAAGCGAGGCGAGTGCGAGTCCAAGCGGAACAAAGGCGTAGGCGACATGCATCACGAGCACCAGGCGGTTACCGAGGGTGCGCTCTCCGGCCCAGCGGCCAAGTCGGACAAGTTGAAGAACTGCCGCAAGCGCAAGTACCGCGCCGGTGATGCGGTGGTCGGGGATGATGATCCAGGCCAATAGCCCTATCGCCCCCAGCGCGATGGCCATGGCGTCGAATTGTCCGAATGAAATGGGAAGACGCCCGGGATTTTCCCGCACCAGCCAGTTGTGCGTGAAACTCGGGATGATCCTTCCTCCGATCAGCATGATCAGGATGAGGATTGCCACAATGCCGGCGCGCGTGGCGAACACTGCAAAGCCATAGAAGTGTGCTTCAAGATGAAAGGCGATGTTGGCGAGCGCCAGAACGCCCAGCGGCACAAGCACGCGCAGATTCCGCCAGTTCCGCCCGGCGACAATCTCGCGCGCGGCCGCAGCTACCACCAGCACGAGGAAAGCGCAGTCGATGATGGCCGCGAATATCCAGCCAGTGTAAGCCGACCAGCAAACGACCGCGCGCCCGGCCAGCCAGACAATCAAGAGCCCAAGCAGCGGCAGGCCCTGCAACGGCAGCCGCCCGGTCCAGTTCGGAATGGCAGTAAGCAAGAAGCCCGTGATCACCGCGGCGATATATCCGAACAGCATTTCATGAATATGCCAGTCGCGCGGCGCGAACTCGGAGGGGACGGCGATCTCGCCTTCGAACAGGGGCAGCCACAAGGCGATGCCAAGCGCCGCGTAGCAAGCACCCACGAAGAAGAACGGCCGGAAGCCGTATGAGAGCACGGCCGGCCCCTGCCAGGGTCTCAGTCGTGGGATGGCGTTCACGTCGATGCCGAAACTCTCAGTTCAGCTTGCACACTAATGGCGATGGCTACCTCCACTGCGTCATAAACGGTGCAGCGGACGCCGACGGTGGTTACTGTGCCCTCTCCCCTTGCGGGAGAGGGCTGCGATCAGATTGCAGCGAACTCGGAAGGGTGAGGGGCACCTGCTCCCCTCACCCATCCTTTCTGTTGCACTTCCGGAGTTGCCCTCGCCCGCAAGGGGAGAGGGCGGCCACAACCTGCGGCGTTCCCGTGCGCTCAATCCGGGCAATAAGCGCTACTGCCTCGCGCCTGTGGCGCCCGTCCGCAGGCGCGCGAGCAGATCCGCGGTGGGCCAGCCGTCGGCCGGCAGCCCAAACTTGATCTGGACGTCCTTGACCGCGACGCGGCTCTTGAGCCCGAGCACGCCGTCCACGCGCCCGACATCATAGCCGCGCTTCTCGAGAATCTGCTGCAGCTCGCGCGTCTCCTCCTGGCTGATGCGTGGAATGTTTCCGCCGCCCTTGTTCATGAGCGGCGCCCCGTCGATGCGTGTCGAGTAATAGGCTGCGGTCAGCGAATAGTTGAGCGACTGATTCCACTTCAGATAGGCCTGGAAATTGTCATAGGCGAGAAAGGCCGGGCCAAACCGTCCGACCGGAATCACCAGCGAGGCCGGCATGCTGTCGGCGACAATCGGCTTGCCGTCGGCGCGGGTGACGCCCCATTTGGCCCATTGCGAGCGCGGGTGCTGAACGGCAAGGTCCGCCTCCTTCCACGGCAGGCTCGCGGGTGCCCGCACCTCCTCGAGCCACGGCTCGCCCCGCTTCCAGCCGAGGTGGACGAGATACTTGCCGGTCGAGCCGATGACATCGGGGACGCTCGTGATCAGGTTGCGACGGCCGTCGCCGTCATAGTCGATCGCGTGTGCCATGTATTCGGAGGGCATCAGCTGCGTCTGGCCGAGCTCGCCGGCCCAGGAGCCGATCATCTCGTCGGCGCGCAGGTCGCCGCGCTCGATCAGCCGCAGGGCGTCGAACAGGTGGCCGCGAAACATGTCCGAGCGGCGGCAGTCATAGGCGAGGGTGGCAAGAGATTTGATGGCGTTGTATTTGCCCTGCTCCCTCCCGTAGTCGCTTTCCAATGACCAGAAAGCCGTGATGACGGAGGCGGGGACGCCGAACTCCTGCTCCTCGCGCGCAAACAGCGCCTGGTGCTTCTTGATCTGAGCTTGACCGCCGGTGGGCGAGCGCCCGGCCAGCATCTTGTCGGAAATCTCGAGAAAGGTCTGGGTGAAGAAGGCCGGCCTGCGATCGATATCGATGATGCGCTGTTCGAGCACGAGATAGGGCGAAGCTGCCGTAATGGTGGACGGCTTGATGCCCTTCGCCAGCGCTTCCTTCTTGAAATCGGCAAGCCACGCGTCGAAATGACCGGTGTTTTTGCAGTTCGCCTGCGCCAGCGCCGTGGTCGGGAGTCCTGCCAGAATCACTGCCACAGCGGCGAAAGCGCCTCGCATCCGTCGGATCGCCATCTTGTCCTCAGCTGCCCGTTCTGTTGTGTTCTTGCCGTCGAGCGCGGCTCGCGCTGCTTGCCCGTGCAATGACAACTCGCCTATCCTGACCAAGCGGCACGCAGCCAAGTTTACGCAGGCTGCGTAAACTTGCCTGCGGTGCCGCGCAACAGCACGGGTCTGTCGGCACCCCCCGAGTGACGATGACTTTTGGACAACTTCATGACGCCGCACCCGGAAACCCGGCCGGAGACAGAAGCATGCGAACTCGTTTCCTGATCGCGCTCGGCACGTGCTCTATGCTGGCACTTGCAACGCCGGTGGTTGCGCAGCAGACCCCGGCGCCGTCGCCACCAGCGGCGCCATCCGCGCCCGCGCCGCCGGCAGCAGCGATTTCGAGACCGGATTATGGCCCGCCGATCACCATTGAGCAGGCCAAGGCGGTTGCCGGTGCCGCGGTGGCCGAGGCCAGGAAGAATAACTTCCGCATGGCCATTGCGATTGTGGCATCCACCGGCGAGCTCGTCTATTTCGAGAAGATGGATGGCACCCAGATGGCATCGATCGAGCTCTCGCTCGGCAAGGCGCGCACGGCCGTCATGTTTCGGCAGCCCAGCAAGATTTTCTACGAGCAATCGCTCGGCGGCAACATGGCGTTCATGTCATTTCCCGAGCGGCCGGTGGCCTCCGAAGGCGGCATACCGATTGTCGTCTCTGGCAAGCTGATCGGCGCAATCGGGGTAAGTGGCGGCCTCGCCTATCAGGATGGTGCCGTGGCGACGGCCGGCGCCAGCGCCGCAAAATAATGTCGGCCATACCCGCAAGGCGCTCGGCCCGCTTTCTAACAATCGGGAAAACCTCATCATTCTGCGTAGCGGCCTAAGTCCGCTCGCCAGCTATAAAATGTTCGCGAGCCGCTATGGCGGTCTGCCTTCTCGTCCATATAATGTAGGAACCACTCCTGCCCGAAGCGGTTTTTCCTGTTCACTTTGTCGATCTCCTCCAACCCGGGATTGGGCATGACGCCCCCGACCTCGTCTCCCGCTGTTCGCCGCCCCATTCACGAAGATTTAAGCCCGCTCTCCGCATCGCCTGCGACGAGCGCTGGCCGCATCGGCTGGCGGGACGCATTTCGTGCGGTGCGCGCTGAAACCGAGCGGCGCGCCGCGCCGCTCAGCGCCGAGGACCAGGCCGTGCAGTCGATGCCCGACGCGAGTCCGGCGAAGTGGCATCGCGCGCATACGACATGGTTCTTCGAGCAGTTTCTGCTGATCGCCCATCTGCCCGAATATCGGGTCTTCAACGAACAGTTCGCTTATCTATTCAACTCCTATTACGTGGCGGCCGGTCCGCGTCATGCGCGGCCGAGCCGGGGCTTGCTCACGCGGCCTTCGTGCGAGGAGATCGCCGCCTACCGCGCGCATGTCGATGCGGGGATCGAGCGCCTGCTCTTCGGCGCCGCCAGCAGTGAGTTGCCGGAGGTGTTGCGAATTCTCGAGATAGGGCTGCACCATGAGCAGCAGCACCAGGAGCTTCTGCTTACGGATATCCTGCACGCCTTTGCCAGCAACCCGGTCGTGCCCGCCTACGATTCCGCCTGGCTGCCCCCTCGCGCGCGTACGGAATCGGAGGCATTCGTTGCGTTGCCATCCGGCATTCATAGCGTGGGCTTTATCGGGGAAGGATATCGTTTTGATAACGAGCAGCCGGCGCATCGGGTGTTTCTGGAGCCCGCGCGCATCTCGCGCTCGCTGGCGACCAATGCACAATGGCTTGAGTTCATGGAGGACGGCGGTTATGCCACTCCTTCGCTGTGGCTCTCCGATGGCTGGGCGATGGTCGAAGCGCACGGCTGGCAGGCGCCCGGCTACTGGCGCAAGGCCGAGAGCGGCTGGCTTTGCATGACGCTGGCGGGCGAGAAGCCAATCGCTCCGCACTCTCCGGTGATGCATGTAAGCTACTATGAGGCGGATGCGTTCGCGCGCTGGGCAGGCAAGCACCTTGCGAGCGAGGAGGAATGGGAAATCGCCGCGCGCGCGGGGTTGCTCGACGATGCCTTCGGCGTCGTGTGGCAATGGACGCGAAGCGCCTATCTGCCCTATCCCGGCTATCGTGCCGCGGAGGATGCGCTCGGCGAGTACAACGGCAAGTTCATGATCAACCAGATGGTGCTGCGCGGCAGCTCGCATGCCACACCCGACGGGCATGCGCGCACGACCTACCGAAACTTCTTCTTTCCGCACGTGCGCTGGCAATTCAGCGGCGTCCGGCTCATCAATTGTGACAAGCACGCGCCGTCGCGCGCACATTAGGTTTGGAGTCTTGAGATGGCCGCGCGCAGCCAAGCTGCCGTACACAAAACGGCCGAGGTGCCAGTCTCGGCGCTGGCGCAGGAGATCGTCGCCGGGCTGACGGCAAAGCCCAAGCAAATTCCGCCAAAATATTTTTATGACGAGAAGGGAGCTCAGCTCTTCGAAGCGATTACGGAGACGCCGGAATATTATCCGACGCGCTGCGAGATCGCGATTCTGCGTGAGCGCGCGCACGAAGTGGCGCGGTTTATCCCTGAGGGG
>Ga0306920_100005905_pt1 | contig 15873 bp, 11 predicted proteins | sample flu12Cox44000170_FD_204666 | JGI IMG/M metagenome (GOLD analysis project Ga0306920, IMG submission 204666) | Lab enrichment of tropical soil microbial communities from Luquillo Experimental Forest, Puerto Rico - flux4day.12C.oxic.44.000.170 (v2)... | ecosystem: Environmental > Terrestrial >... | reverse complement strand
CCGAGATACGCCATCAGCTGGCGCGGATTGGCGAAGCGCGAGAGATCGCCCAGTTCGGCGATCAGCGTCGCCGCATTGACCAGCGCCATGCCACGCATCGTCTGCAGCGCCGCCACGACCGGAGCCAGCGTCCAGTCCGGCAGCATCGCCTCGATCTGCGCCGTCAGCCGATCGCGCCGCGTCTCAGCGGCTTCGACCGCCACAATGTAATCTTCCAGCACGATGTGATGGGCCGCCTGCTCGAAGCTGAGCCCGGCCAGCCAGCGGCGATGCAGCTTGGTCCAGGCCGACCGCCCATAGTGGCATCCCTGGCGCAACAAAAACCCGGCGAGCTGCTGGCGTGCCCGGCGCAGGCTGTGCACCGCGTCAAGCCGTGCCCGCACCAGATCGCGCATTGCCTCGTGCCGGCAATCCGGAACCCACACCGCGGTCAGCTCGCCCGCCCGGTGCAACTTGGCCAGGCTGGTGGCATCTCGCCGGTCCGTCTTGACTCGGTCGCCCGGCCGCTTCGGGATCAGCGACGGCGCTACCACAACGCACTCGTGTCCGTTGGCTGCCAAGCGACGCTGAATGCCATAACCGCACGGCCCCGCCTCGTAGCAAAACCGCAGTCTCACGCCGGCGCCGCCAAGCTTGCGCAACAAGCGGTCCAGTGCCCTCGCCGTGTTCGCAACCCGGCCGTACTGTCGCACCTCGCCGCGCCGACCGTCCGAGGCCACTGCAACAGCGATGCTTTCCTTGTGAACATCAAGCCCAACGTAAGTGATACGATCCGCCATGACCCGTCTCCTATGCATGAGGCTCGGCACCGGCCTACCCGGCGCAACCCTCGTTTACCTGCATACTGTGAGACGGGTCGCCCCGTACTTAGGCGGACATGTGGTCTAGCTGATCAAACTCTTCGTTTCAACAAGCCGATAGGACGCGACGCAGGGTCAGTCGAGGCCGCTTTTTGGCCCCTCAGCGCCCGCCGGGCTCGACCCAAACGGCGGGCCATGCGGCAACGCGCCGCAAGGAGCCAGCAAGGAGCCAGCGAGATAAAGGGGCCGAAGTATACTTGAGGTGGTGCGTCCCACGGAGGAATCCGGCCGGCATTCTGCTCAGTGGGAAAATAGAACGCACTCGGTTCCGCGGTAGCCAGTTTGGTTGAGCAGAGTAGAGCAAGAGTTTGGATCACCAGCGGTCGCCTGTGCACGAGCGTCCGGTCCCATGAGGTGCAGCAATAGTATTTATGACGGCTGTTTTGCAAGCCCACCGAAACGGTATTGTATTGGGCTGGCACAACGGATCAACTGAACGCTAGAACATACACGCTTGAACTGGAGCCATGGGCCATGTTATAGAATCTTTGGCAATAGTGAGATTGTCACTGTGCCTCGAATTATCACCCGTTGGACGGAGCAATGATTCTTGCCCTGCTCTTCGCGGTCGGCACGATCTTCGCCGTGATCGGTCTGTGGCCGTTTGGCCCCTATCAGCTCTCACTTATCGTGGCTCGGCGACTGCACCGTACCTCACCGGCTCCTGATCCCACCCGGATGGTTCGTCCGTCAGGTGACGACACTTTTGCGATCTGCATGTGCGCGTATAACGAGGCTGCGGTCATCGCCGACAAAGTAGAGGATCTCCTCAGACTGAGGGAAGCTGCTGGAGCGGATCTGGATATCCTGATTTATGTCGATGGGGCGTCCGATGAAACCGCCTCCATCCTCGAACCTTATCGAGACCGCATTCAGCTGGTGATCGGCAGCGACCGGCGTGGAAAGACCCACGGGATGAACCTCCTCGTTGGACGCACCCGCGCCTCGATCGTCATGTTCACCGACGCCAACGTCAGAATCGACCCCAGTGCGGTTGCGGTCTTGCGCCATTACTTCGCCGACCCGTCTATCGGCTGCGTGTGCTCGCATTTAAGCTATATCAATTCTTCCCAGTCGCCGACAGCCGCCGTCGGCAGTGCTTTCTGGTCGTTCAACGAATGGACCAAGGGTTTGGAGACCGCAACCGGCTCGGTGATTGGGGCTGACGGGTCAATGTTTGCGATCAGGCGCGAACTGCACCGCCCGGTGCCAAAAGGTTTGTTCGATGACATCTTTGTCTCCCTCGACATCCTCCTGGCTGGGTATCGGGTGGTTCGGGCGCCCGAGCTTCGAGCATTTGAGGCCCACGCCACCGAGGCCGCCGACGAATTCCGGCGCAAGGTACGCATCGGCTGTGAAAGCATGAACGTTCATTTCGAGCTCTGGCCCGCGCTGTGTCGGCTAGACCTATGGAATTTATATAAGTACATCGGCCATCGCCTGATGCGATGGATTGGTGGTTACTTCCTGCTTATTGCTAGTATGTTATTTGAAGTTGGTACGTTACTTATGTTCGGCCCGGTCGTTCTTGTAACAGTTAATGGATCATTCCTTCTCCTTTTCTTGGCGACGATTTGGGCGCGGTTTGGCCCCGCAATGACATTGCTGAACGTGCTGCTCGCGCTTGCGGGGAATGTCGTCGGTGCTTGGCGCGCTTTCCATGGCGAGCGAGCTATCACTTGGGAACCGCCAGCATCCGCCCGCGAAGTTGGTATCGGCGAGAAAGGAGCTACGCGATGAGCGGCGCGCCGAGACCCGATGCGGATCGGATCATCCTCGTGGATCCCAGCGACTTTACCACTCCCTACGATCTCGCGCTTGCCGGCGCGATACAGGCCGAGGGGCGGTATGTACGTCTGGTCGGCCAGGCCGGTGCGTTCTCGACCCTCCAGCCACTTCACTATGGCCTTTTTTACCCCGTTCTCGCCTCGCGGTGGGGATGTCGACTTCCGGGCGGCGGAGTGAAGCTGGTCAAAGGAGCGTCCCACGGGTTCGACATGTTTCGGTTCATTCACTGGGTGGCCGCCTGCAACGCCGGGATTGTACATTTCCAATGGTCACCCGTCCCGGCGATTGATCGGTGGATTATCCGCTTGCTGCGAAATCGCGTGCCAGTTGCTATCACCTTGCACGACAGCAATCCCTATCAAGGGGCAGCGAGCTGGTTAATGCGGCAAGGCTATGCCAATCTGCTGCGCAGCGTCGATGCGATCATCGTCCACACGCAACAGGCTCAGCGTCGTGTGGCCGCAATCGGGATTGATCCCGCCCTCATGCACCGAATTCCGCACGGGCTGCTTGGCGAAGTCGGTCACGCGGTGGCAGCCCCGCGGCGCTCTTCTGGAGACCGTCTCGTTCTGCTGCAGTTTGGCAAAATCAAGCCTTACAAGGGCGTCGATCTGCTGCTGCTGGCTCTGACTTTGGTGCCGCGAGAGCTGCGCGACCGGCTCGACGTGCGCATTGTCGGCAAGCCCTACATGGACACTGCCGGGATGGAGCAATTCGTCCGTGCGAACGAGCTTTCCGGCTGTGTGACGTTCCGGTTCGAATTTGTCAGCGAGGCCGAGACGGAACGGCTGTTTGCCGAAGCGGACGCAATCCTTCTTCCGTATCGCGAGATCGACGCGAGCGGAGTGGCGATGACCGCGATCGCTCGTGGCCTGCCGGTTCTGGCGACCGCTATCGATGGTTTTCGCGAGCTCTTTGAGGGGGAAGGCGGTGCTCGCCTCGTGCCCGCGACCGATGCCGCGGCAATGTCCAGAGCGTTGACCGACTGGATAAATACTCCAGAAGAGCTCGACGCACTCGCCGAGGCCATGCGTCTGCGGCGGACCGGCATTCCCCGCTGGGACGAGATCGCACGCCGCCATCTCGCCGTCTATGCAGAGGCGCGGGCCCGCTGGATGGCCGGCCGCAAACACGGCAACCGCCAGTCCCCCGTCGTGAGGCAGACATCTTGAGCGAGCCCCTCGGCGTCAGCATCATCGTCGTCAACTATAACAACGAGCGCTTCCTCGCGGCGGCAATCGATAGCGCGCTTGGCCAGGATCATCCGCTCTGCGAAGTCGTCGTCGTCGACGATTGTTCGACAGACAACTCGCGAGCGATAATCGCGCGCTATGGCGACCGGACCCGTTCCGTGCTGCGCGAGACTAATGGCCATCAGATCGCAGCACTCAACAGCGCCTGGCCGCTCGCGCGCTACCCGATCCTAATCTTCCTCGACTCGGACGATCTGCTTTTGCCGCATGCTGCGTCAAGGATTACTGCCGGTTGGTCGGCCGGAACCGTGAAGGCGCAGTTCCCGCTAGTGAGCATCGACAAGGCGGGGCGCCCCATCGGCCATGTGGCGCCGAAATACCCGTCTAATTTGAATACCGCAATGATCCGCGAAGCGCTTCTGCACTCCAGCCAATCGCCTAGCTCACCCGGCAGCGGCAATGCGTATTCGCGATCATTGCTGGAGCGCGTCGATGAAGATGACGGCTTCGACCTCGACAACTTGCGTGATTATTGGATGGACAACATTTTAGAGTGCAACGCGCCATTTTACGGCGACATCGTGACCATTCACGAACCGTTGGCGTGTTATCGCATGCACGACAGCAATTTGTTTCTACCGAACACGATTGACCATGCGCGTTTTGTAAGGATGTCTGACACCTTCGCCTTAACGCTCAATTATTTTGCCCAACGTTGCCGGAAATGGGGGATCCCGTTCGATCCTACTGCTGCTTCTAATCTTTCACCCTGGCTGCTCGACTGCAGATTGGTCATGACCAAGCTCGCGCCCTCGAATGATACGTCGCGAGAGCCGATCTCCAAGATCCTCTATTATGGTCTCAAGGCCTATATCGGTGACAAGGGGCCGATAGGCGTGCGGATTGTCCGGGCGTTGTGGTTCGTCAGCGTCGCGCTCAGCCCGAAACGTCTGGCAAGCTGGTTGATCGCACTCCGTTTTCGGGTCGCTCAAAGGCCCCGATGGGTCGTGCTGCTATTCGCCATGCTAAGAAAGTCACGACCTCCTCATGGCTGGCGTCGCGTGCAAAAGACAACCCCCTGAGCCGACTGTAGAAACCAATCGTGGGCCGAATTCGCTTACACGGTACCAGCGCTGGACCCGGGACGCCCTGGAAAACCTCGAGGCCGATCTCCAAGATCTGGAGCAGCGCCGTTCACTCTGTCATGGCGCCCTAGACCCCAGCATCTCGTCGACCATCGACACTCGAGATCGCTGCCATCAACTTGTCCGCTGCCTCCAATCCGTTAAGTCGATTACTTTCGAGCGATCCTGGGAATTGCTTTTATTGTGGATCACGGATCCACGCATGAGACCGCAGCCGGTGTTCGGGAGTTTGTCGCCTCTGCTTGTGTGTCCGTGCTTTACGTGTTCGAGCGAGCTTGTGAACCAGCGGCTGCAAAGCCGCCGGCGTGTTCGCGATCCGGCAGTAGTCCCGAACCTCGCCCCGCAGGCCGCCTTCCGCTGACGCCACAACGATCCCGTCCTTGTGAACATCAAGCCCGACGTAGGTGATACAATCCCACAAAACCCGTCTCCTATGCATGAGGCTCGGCACCGGCCAATCCGGCGCAACCCTCGCTACCCTGCATACTGTGAGACGGGTCGCCCCGTACTCAAGCGGACATGGTGGTCTAGTCCAAGTCGCGCATTCTGGTTCAGTCTTGCATGAAATGAACAGTATCGCGAGCAGCGAGACAATCGCCATAAGGCTCCAAGAATCTGCATCCTCTCACTCAGCCCTACGAGTAATGTCAAGCCTCGCTGCCTCAGATCGAAGCGTTTTGGTTCGGCTCGGCAGCGTTAGGAAAGTTGACTGCAGAATCCGATGCTCACGTAAGCCTCGTAAAGGGTTACTCATTGTGATTTATCTTCACAGAACGTGATGCCATCACTAAGATGAAGCCGCTGGAAGGAAGGGAGTTCTCACATTAGGGCAGCCGTGCAAATAGCGACGCGACTGCGCCACACTCGCGAGGCTCTCGGAGTCAACCAGCGAGAATTCGCGACACGCGCCAATTTGAAACCGAACCGATATAGCCAGTATGAGACCAGAACTCGGCCGCTCACCATCGACGCGGCTCACAGAATCTGCGACGAATACGGCGTCACCCTTGATTGGCTCTTTCGTGGCGATCGCTCGACGCTTCCCCATCGACTGGCTATCAATATCGCACAAATCGAAGCCGCCGAGTCCGGACATTAACCATCACTAAATGTGAGTTTTTTATTGACGGAATCGTGGTTTTTGTGAATAATTTCTCTGCCTAACACGCGCACTGGGCAGAGAAGCGATGAGCCTCCGTGACGACGGCGAAACAAGCAAGCTCCCGCCTGGAGATCCCCGGCGTGGACAGACCACTGGCCCCATTTCTTCGCTAAACGAGGCATGGTTCCACACCCTCGACAGCTGCGTCGTCGACGGCCCGCTGAGCGAGGTCATTCTTCCGCTGATGCGCAACTGCTTTTTTGGCGGAGCGATGCACGCGGTTTTCTTGCTGCAGAAGGGTCATGGTGACCAGCTAGCTTCCGATATTGCTGGTTTCATTATGGACGAGCCGCTTCCGTGACTTCCAAAGCCTTACATGTGACCGAGCGAAGCGAAAAGCCGGTTGAGCAGCTACTGCGAGCGCCACTATCGGACAGCCCTTCCATGGTTTTGGCGTTGATTGAAAGGGTGGCGCTTGACCCCCGCGCCGATGTCGAAAAGCTCGAACGCATGATGGCAATGTACGAGCGGCTCGAGGCGAAAGCGGCCGAGCTCGCATACAACGCCGCGAAGGGCCGGATCCTGAAAAAGCTCGCCGGCATCAAGATCGTCAAGAACCGGCCCGTTTTACACGAAGTCGAGAAAGGGAAGCCGCAAAAAGGCACCTATGAAGCCTTCAAATACGCGCCGCTGGAGGAGATCGACAAACATCTGCGCCCGCTCTTGGCGGATGAGGATATGGATCTCTCCTATTCCGGCGAACCGCAGGAGAGCGGCGGCATCCTGATCCGCGGCCGCCTGAAGCACCTGCCGAGCGGCCATTATGAAGATTCCTTTATGCCGGCCCCGCTCGACACCTCGGGCGGCAAGTCGGACGTGCAGGCAGTGGGGAGCACCAATTCTTTCCTCCGCCGCTACGTCGCGTGCAACATCTTCAACATTGTGGTGGTCGGGGATGATGACAACGGAACCGGAGGAACAATCGACGAGGCCCAGACCAAGACAATTCTCGGTCTGCTCAAAAAAGCAAAAGGCGGGCCGAAGTTTCTGAAATACATGAAGGCGCAGAGCATCGAGGAAGCCGGTTCTCTCGAAGCTGCCGTAGCGACAATTGCTGCTCGGGACTATCGCAAGGCGATTGCCACTCTCGAGGAACAGATAGCTAAGGCAGAGGCCAGTCATGCCCATCTTTCATGACGTGGCGCAATATTCGGAAGCTCATGACCGCCTCAAGCTTGGGATCCCAACGAGCTCGCACTTCCACAAGATCATCACGCCCCAAGGCAAGCCGTCGAAACAGTGGCGGGAATATGCCTGCCTTCTGATCGCCGAACGGATACTGCAGCGGAAAATCGAGTTCTACAGGTCGCCCGCCATGGAGTGGGGCTTGATCGTCGAGGCCGAGGCGGCCGATTGGTATGAATTCGATCAAGATGTGACCGTTGAGAGGGTCGGCTTCATCACTGATGACCATCACACTGTCGGATGCAGTCCTGATCGGCTCGTCGGTGACGAAGGCCTATTGGAAATCAAGGCCCCGCTACCGCAGACACAGGTCGAATACTGGATTTCCGGCCAAGTCAATGAACGCTTCAGGCCTCAGTTGCAAGGTCAGCTCTACATATCCCAGCGAAGCTGGGTCGATATCGTATGCTGGCATGACGTGCTCCCCAAGGTCGTCATGCGGGTTGAGCCCGACGAGAAGTTCATCAAAGCCCTCGACCGCGAACTGCAGATCTTCAACTTCTTTGTCGAGCGGGTCATGGAAAAGATCCGCGCTACGAATGACGTGCCGGTTCCGCAAGGCCAATTGGCATTGAAGGCGGCGCTACGGGCAAGTCTGGGGATTGTCCCGTGACGGAACATCCGAAAGCGCGGTTCGGCTCGGCTGCATATGCACGGCCGCGATCGTCGATATAAGACTGATGCCCGCCCCCCGCATCCCCCGCACGGTGACGCACGGCAAGCCCGCGCCTGACTTCCGTAGGCGGGTGCAGCACCTAGCTTTTGTCCGTCAGCTCTCCTGCGTCGCCTGCGGTAGAGCCGCGCCATCAGACGCCGCGCATGTGCGTACCGGAACCGATGGTGGTGTCGGGATGAAGCCGGGCGATCGCTACGCCGTTCCTCTGTGCACCACCTGCCATGCGAAACAGCATCGGATCGGCGAGCTTGCCTTCTGGTCCGCGCTCCGCATCGATCCTCTCAATGTGGCTTTGCGGCTGTGGACTATATCGGCCGATGTAAAGGCCGGGGAGCGCACTGTCTTTCGGGCGCGACAGCAGATAGATCTGGAGAAGGTATCTGGCTGAGAGCCACACCGTACTCCCAGAACCGATTCTCACTGCCGGCATTGATAAAATTTCGCGCGATCAGCGGCCTCAGTGAGTGCATGCGAACGCCAGAGCAGCGGCACTGCATATGCTGCCAGCTCATCCGCGAAGTGTTGGAGGCGGCATTGGCGGAGCCACGGCGCCACCCTCAAGGCAAAGGCCGAAAACACCTGAGTTGCGATATCGGGCGGGCTGTATTTCAAGACGGAAAATTCCAGGACGGGCTGCGCGAGCATCGGCAGCTGCAGACAGAAAGTAATGCCGAGGAGCGGGCAAGCTTTTGCGGGACGCGACTTCCCCAACCCGAAAGTGTTAGAGAGCTACGTGGCCCGATTTGGCATGCTTCCGCCCGAGCGGCGGCGGACGGGAATGCTTCGCTGCCTAGGTCAGCAACGGCGCCTGTAATGGCGATTTCTAAGAGCCCAAAGGACACCAAACGCTCTAAGATCCCAAAAGACACCCAGTGCGAATATAGCACTATTGCGTTTTTACTATTATTAGACTTAACAACGGCTGGGCTGAGCCCGTCCAATGCGATGAAATCAGGGGAACGCGGGAACAATGACGAGCGAACGACAGAAGGCCGCTAACCGGGCGAACGCTCTCCACTCCACGGGACCAAAGACGCAGGAAGGAAAAGCCGTCGTCCGCCTCAACGCGCTCCGGCACGGGCTTCTTACCCGTGACGTCGTCCTCCCGGGAGAGGACGCAGATGCCTTCGAAGACCTCCTGAACCAGGTTCGCGCAGAGCTCTCGCCTGTAGGGCCGATCGAGGAACTTCTCGTGGACCGCGCGGTCAACACTATGTGGAGGCTAGGGCGCTTGGCACGCGCCGAGACCGCGCTCTTCGATTGGCGGGTCCGGGTACTCAAGGTGAACCAGCTCGCAGACCAGGTCGGTTCCTACGAGGTGACCTTCCCGGTCTTCGCCCCCGACATCACGGACAAAGCCGCGCATACGGAAGCGACGGAGGCGCTTGCGCGGGCTAAACACGAGCGGGACCAGGACAAGCTCCTCCTCGGACGCGCGCTCGACGCCGACGCCAAAGAGGGCGACGCCTTAGGCAAGTTCTCCCGCGCGAAAGGGGCCTGGAACGGTCGCTTTTTCGGACCCTCGACGAGCTCCGACAGCTACAGGACCGACGCCGGAATCGTCCCGCGCCCCCGATTTTGGATGCCGTTACGCTGGTCGCAGGAGATACCGAATGACGAGCTTTTGACCGATTTACGAGGAGCGGCGAGCGCGGCCGAAAACATCTTTCTTGCGAAACAAAGCCATTAGCTCCTGCCTTGCATCGATCGACGTCCGCGGGATCTAGGAGCTATCGCATGTGTCGCCACGGCAACGACGCCCGTCGCGGTTTCTGGGCCATGGGCGAATACGGTCGAGACCTTCTTCGCCTCGCTTACCCGTCGACGCCTGCAACGCGGCGCCTTTCCATCGCTGGTCGACTCGTAAGCCGCGATCAACCGGCAGCCCGGCGAACACAAGCGCAAACCCAAGCCGTTCATCTGGACCGCCGGTCCCGACTGCATCATCGAAAACGTCAATCATGGCTATCAAGTGATTGTGTCAGACCACTAGGAGGGCGATCTGCTGCTGGTGCGAGAACTTCCTCAATCAGGAGGCGCGATTCGGCGAAAGCTACCTTTTTCGATGTCGAAGCCGGCTAGTGGAACGCCGGCCGGCAAATGCTGACGGTCCTAAGTACGGTCTCTACTCCGCCGCCATTGCCGGGCGCTCGCCGAGATGCTGCAAGCAGCGGTCGACCCAGAGCTTGGTTAGCTTTTCCTGGACACCATTCTGGGACAGGCGGCGGCGCAGGGTACGGAAATCGACACGGTCCATCTCTTGGTCCTGGTTGAAGCAGGAGAACACGACCGTCTCGGTGCCGGTCACGGGATCGCGGTGGCGCTGGAGGCACTGCGCGCATATCTCCTTCATCATGCACTGCATCGGCGAGTTGATCGACGCGATCGCCCGGTGGTCGGGGCGGAAATAGCGTTTCAACCCGGCCCGGCGCGCCTCAGCGACGGCGTTCATCATGCCGTCCGAGCCGATCGCGATGATCCGATCGACCGCGGAGAGCGGGATCCGGGTCGCTCCCAGTGCGCCCGAGCCGTAGGCCTCGATCGCATCGACGATGTTGCCGACAAAGGCGAGATCCTGCGGCCGGCCGGGAACGAAGCCCGGCGCCTCGTCGCAGCACCAGACGACGCAATCGGCGGCGTGCTCGATGTCCACGACCTTGTAGCGGTCCTGCAGCAATTTGTAGCCGGCGAAATAGAGCACCCGCGAGCCGCGCGCGCGAAACGCCGCGCCGATCGAGAACAACACCGCGTTCCCGAGCCCACCTCCCACGAGCAATACGGTTTCGCCCGACGGCGTTTCGGTCGGAGTTCCGGTCGGACCCATCAGGATAACCGGCTCGCCTGGCTTCAGGAGCGCGCATAGATCGGAAGAGCCGCCCATCTCCAGCACGATCGTCGACAGCAGGCCCGCTTCCGTGTCGATGCCGGCACCGGTCAACGCGAGTCCCTCCATCGCCAACGTCGTGCCGTCGATCCGCGCTGCGCAATGTTCGTAATTCTGCAAGCGGTAGAACTGGCCGGGCTTGAAAGCGCGCGCCGCAATCGGCGCCTGCACGACGACCTCGACGATGTTCGGCGTCAGCCGAACAATCTCATGCACTCGCGCACGCAATTCGAAATCGAGCCGCGCCGCCAGCTCGGCCGTCGACGGCGCCGAGGGGGTGAGGCGCCCCAGCATGCGGCTCACCACCGGATAACCCTGCGTCGCACCACCCATCGCCTTCACGACGTTGCCGGAGAAGCTTGGATGCAGGTCGCCAAAAAAGCTGACCGCGCGACCGTCTGGCCGCAAATGTGTCAGCACCCGCACAGCCGAGGGCTTGGCGACCCGCTCGGGTGTCGCCGGGTTTCCGTCCTCGTCGAGCGCGCGGAAATGGCGCCCATCGAGGGCGATATTCGCAGGATCTTCGCGGCCGAGCACTGTGTTCGGCTGAGTCCCGGCAGCGACGAGGATCGTGCGCGCCGGCAATACGATCTCCTCCGGCTCGGCTTGCGTTTCGGTCGCGGGTCGGGTCAGGCGCAATGCCGCGGCTTGGCCGAAGACGTCGACATCGACCTCGACCGGGGTGAGGAGCTCCGCAAAGCGGATTCCCTCTTCCATCGCTTTCGCGACTTCCTCGTGGTTGAGCGTGTAACTCGGCGAGTCGATCAGGCGCCGGCGGTAGGCGATCGTCACGCCGCCCCAATCGTCGATCAGGTTCGCGAGGCGAGGCGCCCGGCCGTCGCGGCGGGCCGCCTCGCGCTCCGCGCGGATCGCGCGGGCATGGTCGATGAACTCGGCGGCGACCTCGCGCTCGGCGGGGTTCCACTCGGCGCGCACCGCCTCTTCGCCGCGCTCGGCGACGAGGATCTCGTACCGCGACAGGAATTTTTCGACCTGCAGCGGATAATAGGCGAGCGACTCGGTCGCCGTGTCGATCGCGGTGAGACCGCCGCCGATCACGACCACCGGCAGCCGCACGGTCAGGTTGGCGATGCTCTCGGTCTTGGCGGCACCGGTCAATTGCAGCGCCATCAGGAAATCCGAGGCCTGCCGCACTCCCGGCGCCAGCCCGTTCTTCATCGCAATCACCGTGGGCCGGCCGGCTCCGGCGCACAGCGCCACATGGTCGAAGCCGAGAGCGAACGCGCTGTCGATCGTCACCGTCCCGCCAAACCGCACACCGCCATACATCGCAAAGCCCGCGCGACGCTCGAGCAGCAGGCGGACGATCTTCAGGAAATTTTTGTCCCAACGCACGGTGATGCCGTACTCGGCGACGCCGCCGAACCCGGCCATCACCCGGTCGTCGAGCCGCTCGACGAGGCTCGCAATATCCCGGATCGGCTCGAACAGGCGCCGCGCGCCGTCGACGGTCACACCGCAGATCTCGGGCGGTAGCGGTTCGATCTTGAGCCCGTCGATCGCGGCGACAAAATGGCCGTCATTCAGCAGATGATGCGCCAACGTGAACCCCGCCGGACCGAGCCCGACGACGAGCACCTTGTAGCCGCTCGCCGGGCGCGGCAATGGCCGCCGGAGGTTGAGCGGGTTCCACCGCGTCAGCAGCGAATAGATCTCGAAACCCCACGGCAGCCCGAGAACGTCCTTAAGCGTGCGGGTCTCGATCTGCGGAATGTCGACCGGGTCCTGCCGCTGATAGATGCAGGCCTTCATGCAGTCGTTGCAGATGCGGTGGCCGGTCGCCGCACAGATCGGGTTGTCGACGGCGACGATGGCGAGGGCGCCGAGGCTGTTGCCGCGCGCCTTCACCAAATTCATCTCCGAGATCTTTTCCTCGAGCGGGCAGCCCGCCAACGTCACGCCAAAGACGCTCTTCTTGAATCCGCCGTCCTTCTCTCTGAGCCCCTGCGAGCAGCTGTCCTTGCCCTGGTTGTGGCACCAGATGCAGTAATTCGCTTGGTCGAGCGCCCCCGTAAGGTCGGTACCCCCGTCGGTCAATGCGAAGCCATCGCGGTGCCGCCATTCGTCTTCGGGCAGCCGCAGCATCGTGACCCCGTCGCGCTCAACGGTCTCGACCGGCACGAGGTGCTGCATATCGAGCCGATACGGAACTTTGAACAGCACGCCGCGCCGGTGTTTGCGCCGGCCTTCGGGCGACAATGTCGCCCAGGCAGCATAATGCTGCGCTGTCTCCAGCGGTCCGGTATTGGCGGCCTCGTCCTCGAGCCAATTCGTCACGTGCTCGGCATAACGCCGCTCCCAGGCGGCGATCCCGCCACCGGCGTCGCGCAATGCCCCCATCAGCCGATCAAGCTCCTGCGCGAGGCTGATCCCGTCGATCGCCGCGGCGTCGGCTTCGTTTACCCCTTTGACGGCGCGACGCTGGACAAAGAGGCGCTTAACCGAATGGAGCGGCGCCAGTTCGTGATGGCGCTCCTGCAGCGCCCGAACCTCGGCCTCGATGCCGAACAGCTCACCGGCGAAATCCTCGAGATGGGGCGCGAGATCGACCAGCAGGTTCGATTCGTCGAGGCGCTCGATCGCGTTCGGGTCGCGCCGCGCCGTCATCAGTCGGTCGTGCAGACCGACATCAACCGTAGCGAGATGCGCGACGAATGCACGATCGAGGCGGACCAGACCCTCGCGGGCGTAAAGATCGGCGCAGGTGAGCCCGTGCTTGAGGACGAGATCGGTCATCGGAAAGTTAGGCGTCCTGCGGCGGCCGACAGCAGAGTTCCCCGAGTCTTAATTCGTAGTTAAATGGCAACGCATCGAGAGGGCTACGACAATTCGCCGCGACAGATCTGCGCCATCGGAGATGCTTCGACACAAGCCTAAATTGGGTAAGATTCTTTTCTGATAAAGGTGCCAGGATGACCTGACGGGTGGGGACGCGCCCTACCGGGAGCACGCGCTCTTGAGTAGTGTCGGCCATCGGAGCGTTCGATCGGGAGGAGGGAGGTGGGGCAGGCCAAAGTAATCGACGGCAGCGCGGTCGCCACTGGGTTGCGACAATGTGCCCGCGGGATTGCGTCACGGCTGCTCGACGAGATGGGGATCGCCCCAGGTCTCGCTACCGTCTTGGTCGGAGACGACCTGGCGAGCCAGGTCTATATACGAACCAAGGCTCGGGCGTGCGCTGGTTCCGGGCTCGAAGCCTTCGACATTCGTTTGCCGGCAGATATCTCGGAGAAGGGGCTCATCGCGGAGATCGAAAAGCTCAACCGCGACGACCGGATCGACGGGATATTGGTTCAGCTGCCGCTGCCTCGACAAATCGATCCCCACCGCGTCATCGCCGTGGTCGATCCCGCCAAGGACGTCGACGGATTTCATCCGCTGAATGTCGGCCGATTGTGGAGCGGACTTCCCACCATGGTGCCGTGCACGCCGCAAGGCTGTCTACGTCTGCTGCGCACGGTGCGTCCCGATCTGACCGGCGCCGCCGCTGTCGTTCTCGGGCGATCGAACATCGTCGGGAAGCCGCTGGCGGCGTTGCTCCTCGCAGCGGATTGCACGGTCACGGTGGTCCACTCCAAAACAGCAGACGCCTCCGATATTTGCCGGTGTGCCGATATCCTTATCACCGCGACCGGCCGGCCTCAGTTGATCAAGGCCGACTGGGTAAGGCCGGGCGCCACAGTCATCGATGTCGGCATCAACGCGGTGGCGGGCCCCGAAGGGCGGAGCCGCGTCGTCGGGGACGTCGATTACGCCTCGGTAAGCGCCGTTGCCGGAGCAATCACGCCGGTGCCGGGCGGCGTGGGCCCGATGACGATCGCCTGCTTGTTGCTCAACACCTTGCTCGCCGCCTGCCGTCGCCGCGGTCTTCCTGATCCAGATTTCTAAATCTGGTCCACGACAACCTAGCTTCTTAGATATTCCCTCGCGCGGAACGTAAGTGCCATGTCGTATGTTTGCCGTCGGGGGCAACCATCTTATGGAGGTGATTGTCATGCTGCTTAAAACTGCGACGAGCTTAACCTTCGCGACCGCCTGTCTGACGGCAGTTGCGATGATGCCTGCTCACGCCCAAATGGCCGCCACCCCTGGTACAAGCGGGACCCGGATGGTGACCAATGGTCCGCAGGCCACTCCTGGCGACTCCTCGCCTTCGTGGTCGGCGCGCCAGAATGTCATCGCGAGCCAACACTACGATAACTTGCTCGAAACCAACCGCGCCTTCCGTCAAGCGCGAATGCGGAAGGAATGCGGCCCGATTACCGATCCGCAACTTCGTCAATCCTGTCTGGCCAGCTTTAGTCAGGACGAGCCGTATACCGGCTCTTCGACCCCGCGCCGGAGTTACCACAGCGAATCCGGTCGCTAATATTCCTAACAGTGAATACCTGAGGCCGCCTCAACGAGACGGCCTCTTTTCGTTAGATTACCCTCGCCCCCTGGCTGGTGGTGTCAAGACTTCGACGCCGGTCGAGGACGCTACCACCACAATCGAGCTGCGGTCGACAAAGAGTCCGCTCTCGACCGTCCCCACGGTCAACGCGATCCTCTTCTCGACTGCGCGCGGATCAGCGAGTGGTCCGAAGCAGCAATCGAGAATGAAATTACCACCGTCGGTGACATAGGGCTGCTCGCCAACAGTGTAGCGCCGTTCAGGAACACATCCGAGCTTCGCCAGCGCGACGGCGGTAGCTTGCCAACCGAACTGCGTCACCTCAACCGGCACGGGCGTGTGCTCGCCAAGCTGCTCGACGAGCTTTTCCTGATCGACGACGATGACTAACCGGTTGCTAGCGGACGCGACGATCTTTTCGCGCAGCAAGGCACCGCCCAGCCCTTTGATCAAATCGAGCGTGCCGAGTTGCACCTCGTCGGCGCCGTCTATCGTCAGATCCAAGCGCTGATATTCGGCGAAAGTCGCGATCGAAATCCCGAGCCGGCGCGCTTGCGCGGCAGTCC
>Ga0306920_100005904_pt1 | contig 15875 bp, 16 predicted proteins | sample flu12Cox44000170_FD_204666 | JGI IMG/M metagenome (GOLD analysis project Ga0306920, IMG submission 204666) | Lab enrichment of tropical soil microbial communities from Luquillo Experimental Forest, Puerto Rico - flux4day.12C.oxic.44.000.170 (v2)... | ecosystem: Environmental > Terrestrial >... | reverse complement strand
ACCCGCTCGCGGTGGTCGAGGACATCGCCACCGATAACAACTGGTCGTTCGAACGCTCCGGCGACGACGAGGTCACCATCGTCTCCAAGGGCGAATGGACCGACTATCAGCTCTCCTTCACCTGGATGGCGGAGATCGAGGCGCTGCATCTGGCCTGCGCCTTCGACATGAAGATTCCGCTCGCCCGGCGCGCCGAGGTGCAGCGGCTGATCGCCGGGATCAACGAGCAGCTCTGGATCGGCCATTTCGATCTCTGGACCCATACGGGGATGATCATGCACCGCCAGGCGCTGGTGCTGCCGGGCGGCATGAACGCCACGACCGCGCAATGCCGCAGCATGCTGGCGGAAGCACTCGCCGCCTGCGAGCGCTATTTTCCGGCGTTCCAGTTCGTGGTCTGGGCCGGCAAGTCGCCGACGGAGGCGATGGCGGCGGCGATGTTCGACACCGACGGGGAAGCCTAGATTGCTCCGTTCGTCATGCGCGGGCTTGACCCGCGCATCCATCTAAAATCTAAAATGGGCTCTCGTTCTGATGGATTGCCGGGTCATTTGGCCCTAAGACGCGCTTCGCGCTTTTGCCCGGCAATGACAAGCTTGGCTCTGTCCGATGACCGCAAACAGCAACGCATTGCAAAACATCACCGGCGCGATTGCGCTCGCGGGCGCGGGAAAAATGGGCGGCGCGATGCTGACGGGCTGGCTGGCGCAGGGTCTTGCGCCCAGCCGAGTCGTCGTGATCGAGCCGGCGCCGTCGGCTGAGATCACTGCGCTCGCCGCCAAGGGTATCCGGCTCAATCCGAAGGACGCCGGAACGGTCGAGACGCTGGTGGTCGCGGTGAAGCCGCAATCGTTCCGCGACGCCGGCACGGTGCTGAAACCGCTGGTCGGAAACGCAACGCTGGTGGTCTCGATCATGGCCGGCATGACCATTGCCGCGATCTCGCAAGTCTGCGGCGGCGCCGTGGTGCGCGCCATGCCCAACACGCCGGCCGCGATCGGCCGCGGCATCACGGTCGCGGTCGCGGCAAAGAGCGTAAGCCGCGCGCAGCGCGCCACCGCCGATTCGCTCCTGCGCGCCACCGGGTCGGTCGAGTGGGTCGATGACGAGACCTTGATGGACGCAGTCACGGCCGTGTCCGGCTCGGGGCCAGCCTATATCTTCCTGCTCGCGGAAGAGCTGGCGCGCGCCGGCATCGAGGCCGGCTTGCCGGCGGAGCTGGCGACAAAACTCGCCCGCGAAACCGTCGCCGGCTCCGGCGAGCTGCTCTGTCGCTCGGATTTAACTGCGGCAACGCTGCGTCAGAACGTCACCTCACCTGGAGGGACGACGGCCGCCGCATTGAATGTGCTGATGGGCAAGGACGGCTTGCAGCAGCTGATGATCCGCGCCATCGCGGCGGCAACCGCGCGCTCGAAGGAGCTGGCGAAATAGTGCTGTTTCCCCCTCATGGTAAGGAGCGCGTCTGCGCGAGCGCGCGGAGACTACCCTTGCGCCAACCGCTTGTTGAATGAATCGAGATTGACAAGCGCGCGCCCATGGCGGCCGTCACCGATCTTGCGCTCGCCATCGAACGCCTCGACCGCGAAGCGGATCACCCTGCGCTCGACCTCGATGACCCGCGCGGTGGTCCTGATCGTGGCGCCGACAGGCGAGGCCGCAAGATGGCGGATATCGACCGCGATGCCGACCGTGGTCCAGCCCGGCGCGAGGTGATCGCGGATGGCGTCGCCGGAGGTCATCTCCATTTCCAGGATCATCATCGGCGTCGCATAGACCATCGGCATGCCCTTGACGAAATGCCCGACCGTGCGCTCCGGCGCCACGACCAGCGTGCGCTCGGCGCTCATGCCGATCTTGATGATGTCGCGTGCGTCCATGTGATTGCTCTCTTACCCTCTCCCACGCGACAGGGGTCTACCCCGGTTGCGCATTATTGACTTGCGCAAGTCGGGCAAGCCCGACTTGCGAGGGGAGAGGGTGGCGAAATCGAGCGGAGCGGGATTGAGCCAGATGAGGGGTTTGCCGCGTACAGGGGTCAAAGACCCCTCACCCGACTTCGAGGCTTCGCATTTCAGGCACCTTCTCCCGCAACGGGAGGGGAAGGAGCGTTACTTCTTGGCGGCGGCCGCGCGTTCGACAAAGGTCTTGCCGCCCTTCATCTTGTGGTGAAGCGGCGCCTCGTTGATCTGGATCACCACCGCATCGGCATCGACGCCGAGGTTCTTCACCAGCGCCTGGGTGATGTCGCGCATCATTCCGGCCTTCTGCTCGTCGCTGCGGCCGGCGGCCATGCTCACGGTAATCTCAGGCATCGCTTTCTCCCTGTTGTTGACATGGCCATCGGCCACATTCGATCGAGCCTATCAAACAAGACGTGGATGGCGGGCACAAGGCCGCTTGAATGGCTAACCCCGCTTCACGTCATGCCGCGCTAGCACCTCACGCACTTTTGCGACGATCTCGCTCTCCTTGCATGAAAATTGCGCAGGACGGCTCTCGCGCCATTCCTGGTTGGAGGCGATCGCGGCCGCGGCCTTGGCGCCTTCGATCAGATCCTTGATCTGCACTTCGCCCTTCGCCTTCTCGTCCGAGCCCTGGATGATCACGCAAGGCGAGTTGCGGCGATCGGCATATTTGAGCTGATTGCCCATGTTCCTGGGGTTGCCGAGATAGAGCTCGGCGCGGATACCGGCGTTGCGCATGGCGCTGACGAATTTTTGATAATCGGCGACACGATCGCGGTCGAACACGGTGACGACCACGGGGCCGAATTCCGCGCCGCTATCGAGTTTGCCGAGCATCGTCAGCGCCGCCTGCAACCGCGACACGCCGATGGAAAATCCGGTCGCCGGCACCGCCTCACCGCGGAAGCGCGACACAAGCCCGTCATAGCGCCCACCGCCGCCGACCGAGCCGAAGCGCACGGGCCGGCCCTTTTCGTCCTTGGTCTCGAGCAGCAATTCGACTTCATAGACCGGACCCGTATAGTATTCGAGGCCGCGCACGACGGACGGATCAATCTTGATCCGATCGGCGCCATAGCCGGAAGCGGAAACGAGCCTTTCGATCTCATCGAGCTCGGCGCGGCCTTCCTGCCCGATCTTGCTGTCGCGCAGTCGCGGATCGATCTTCTCGCTCCCCTGCTCGACCGATGAAACCACAAGCGCGATATCCGCGCCCTTCAGTCCTGCGCCCTTGGTGAAATCCCCGGACTCATCCTTGCGGCCCTCGCCAAGCAACTGCTTCACGCCATCGATGCCAAGCCGGTCGAGCTTGTCGATCGCGCGCATGACAGTCAGCCACTGACCATCATCGGCGATGCCGAGCGCATCACGAACACCATCGAGCACCTTGCGGTTGTTCACCTTCACCAGGTAAGCGCCGCGGGGAATGCCGAGCGCTTCCATCGTGTCCGCCGCCATCATGCACATCTCGGCATCTGCCGCCGGCGTCGGTGCGCCGACGGTGTCGGCATCGAACTGCATGAACTGGCGGAAGCGGCCGGGTCCCGGCTTCTCGTTGCGAAACACCCAACCGAAGCGATAGGAACGATACGGCTTCGGCAGCGTGTCGAAGTTTTCCGCGACATAGCGCGCGAGCGGCGCGGTGAGATCGTAGCGCAGCGAGATCCACTGCTCGTCGTCGTCCTGGAACGAGAATACGCCCTCGTTCGGCCGGTCCTGATCGGGCAGGAATTTTCCGAGTGCGTCGGTATATTCGAACGCCGGCGTCTCCACCGGCTCAAAACCATAGAGCTCGTAGATGGCGCGGATCTTCTCCACCATCTGCTGTGTGGCGTTGATCGCGGCCGGGCCGCGATCCTCCAGCCCGCGCGGCAGCCGCGCTTTCAGCTTCTGCGGTTTTTTGGGTTTGTCGGCCATGGGGCGCGTCGGCAGCTGCATCTGTAGGGTGGGCAAAGGCGCGCTGTTCGCGCCGTGCCCACCAGATTGGTGGGCTCGCTTCGCTTAGCCCACCCTACGCTCTATGCAAAGACGTGGATGCCCGGGACAAGCCCGGGCATGACGAAAAATTGTGCGTCTGTTCACGCCGCCGCCTTATTCCCCCTGGGCTGCACCTCGGCGGCATAGTCGGCCATCAGCTGTTCCGAGATTTTTCCGGGCGTGAACGTCCAATGCGCGATCTCGGAGACTGGCGTGACTTCTGCCGCCGTTCCCGTGATGAAGCATTCCGAAAAGCTCGTCAGCTCCTCCGGCATGATGCGCCGCTCGATCGTCTCGATGCCGCGGCGCCTCGCCAGATCGATCACCGTCGCCCGGGTGATGCCGGACAGGAAGCAGTCGGCAATTGGGGTATGGAGCTTGCCGTCTTTGACAAAGAAGATGTTGGCGCCGGTGCATTCGGCGACGCGTCCCTCCCAGTCCAGCATCAGAGCGTCGGCATAACCCTTCCGCTCGGCCCGATGCCGACTGATGGTACAGATCATGTAAGGGCCGGTGGCTTTCGCCAGCGCCGGAATCGTCCGCGGATCGGGGCGGCGATAGTCGGCGAGATCAATGCGGATGCCTTTCAGCTTCTGCGCCGGATCGAAATAGCTCGGCCAGTTCCAGGCGGCGATCGCCAGATGAATGGTGTTGGTCTGCGCCGAGACACCCATCATCTCCGATCCGCGCCAGGCGATCGGGCGCACATAGGCCTCCGGCAGATTATTGGCGTCGATGACGAGCTGCTTTGATGCATTGATCTCGGCCGCCGAGAAGGGAATCTCGAAATCAAGGATGTTGGCAGATCGCTTCAGCCGCTCGGAATGCGCCGTGCTCTTGAAGATCCGGCCGCCATAGGCGCGCTCGCCCTCGATCACGGCGCTGGCGTAGTGCAGGCCGTGGGTCAGCACATGAACGTTGGCATCTTTCCACGGCACCAGCTTGCCGTCATACCAGATGACACCGTCGATATTATCGAATGAAATTCCCATGGCTCTCTCCCGGATTAGCGCAAACATGCGCCGTCGCGCGGCGCGACGAGACGCGCGCGGTGCACAAGTCAAGAAAGTCAGTCTGTCGCGGCCGCGGCGGACTTAAGGTCCGCCGTGTTCAAATCACCTTTCTGATCCAGTCGTGCGGGTCGTTGGTCCGGCCGTACTGGATGTCGACCAGCTTCTTGCGCAGCCCCATGGCGACGGGGCCGGCGGCGCCGCCGCTGATGAGAAAATCGCCGCTCGCCGAACATACCTTGCCGATCGGCGAGATCACGGCTGCGGTGCCGCAGGCAAACGCCTCTTTCAGCTTGCCGCTGGCAGCATCCGCGCGCCACTGCTCGACGGTGTAGGGCTCCTCGCGCACGCGCGTGCCGGTATCCTTGGCGAGCGCGATGATCGAATCGCGGGTGATGCCGGGCAGGATCGTGCCGAGCGGCGGCGTCGAGAGCGAGCCGTCGTCGAACACAAAGAAGATGTTCATGCCGCCGAGCTCTTCGATGAAGCGGCGCTCGACTGCATCGAGGAAGACCACCTGATCACAGCCGTGATCGATCGCTTCGGCTTGCGCACGCAGGCTCGCGGCGTAATTGCCGCCGCATTTGACCGCGCCGGTGCCGCCGATCGCGGCGCGCGTGTAGTTTTCCGAGACCCAGATCGACACCGGCGCAGGTCCGCCCTTGAAATAGGAGCCGACCGGCGAGGCGATCACCGCAAAGATGTATTCCGCCGAAGGCTTCACGCCGAGGAAGACCTCGCTCGCGATCATGAAGGGCCGCAAGTAAAGACTGCCCTCGCCGCCCGGAATCCAGGCGCGGTCCGTGCGCACGAGTTGCTCGACCGCTTCGATGAAGACGTCCTCGGGCAGCAGCGCCATGGCCATGCGCTCGGCCGAATCGCGGAAGCGCCGCGCATTGGCATCGGGCCGAAACAGGTTCACACCGCCGTCGTCGCGCTTGTAGGCCTTGAGGCCTTCGAAAATTTCCTGTGCGTAGTGCAGCACGGCCAGCGCCGGATCGAGTGCAAAATTTGCGCGCGCTTCGACGCGCGCGCCATACCAGCCGCCCTTGGCCTTGTCGTAGCGGACCACGGACATGTGATCGGTGAAGATGCGGCCGAAGCCCGGATCAGCGAGCTTTGCCGCGCGCTCCTTCTCGGGCGTCGGATCGGCTGAGGGGTGGATGTCGAAATTCAAACTCATTCCCTTGCTTTCCACTGTCTGGACCGGGTGCGATCCGTTGCACCGGCCTGCCTCTTTGGGGCGTGCTGGTTTAATAGGTCTGAACCTGCCCGCAAACCGGAGTTTCAAGCCCGCCTGTCCAGCAGGACAAGCTTTTGCCGGATACCGAAGTCCAGTATGTTTGCCGATATGCCGCTCGACAATCGCACGGTAGATCAATTGGCGGCTTGTCACCGTCTGGTATTGGCCTTTGTTGGGCCAATTAAAAACGCCATCACAGCTCGAAACGATCTAATATTTCGTAGCGGCTGATCGTTTTGTAACATTGAACCCAAGATATGTCAACATGGCTGACGTAAACTTATCAACTCGGATGGCAAGCCCCGATTCGCGGCTGGCGGAGCCACGCGCGCCGGCCGCGCGCGAGGCCGATTTGCGCTGGGATATCATCGAGCTGCTGTTCTTTGCCTACCGCGATTTCGTGGGCGACGCGGACAACGAATTGGAGGCCTTCGGCTTCGGCCGGGCCCATCACCGGGTGATGCATTTCGTGCACCGCTATCCGGGCCTCAAGGTCGCCGACCTCCTGGACGTCCTGCGCATCACCAAACAATCGCTGGGGCGGGTGCTGAAGCAGTTGCTCGACGAGGGCTATATCGTGCAGAAGACCGGCAACAATGATCGCCGCCAGCGCCTGCTTTATGCGACGCCCAAGGGCGAGGCGCTGGTAGCAAAGCTCGCCGGCCTGCAAACCAAACGGATCAACCGCGCGCTCGAGGATGTTGGCCCCGCCGGCACAGAGGCGGTCCGCCGCTTCCTGCGCGCGATGATCGATCGCGATGACCCCGACAAGGTGCTGCAAACCATCTTCGGCACTGCCAACGCAAAGGAGTGATGGTGTCGCTTGCTGCAACCGTTTCGCGTACGCCGCTGCAACCGGCCGACGACGCGCCGCATCTGCTTCTGGTCGATGACGACCGCCGCATCCGCGACCTGTTGTCGCGGTTTCTATCGGCCGAGGGCTATCGCGTTACCACCGCGATGAGCGCGAGCGACGCCCGCGCCAAGCTCGCGGGCCTGCATTTCGACCTGCTCATCCTCGACGTGATGATGCCGGGCGAGACCGGGTTCGACCTCGCGCGCTTCATCCGCACCACCTCCTCGGTGCCGATCGTGATGCTGACCGCGCGCCACGAGCCGCAGAGTCGTATCGAGGGCTTGCAGATCGGCGCCGACGACTACGTCGCAAAGCCGTTCGAGCCGCGTGAGCTTGCGCTTCGGATCGGCAACATCCTCAAGCGCGCCGCACCGCCGCCGCCGGCGGAAGCGCTGGAGCAGGTCGCCTTCGGTCCCTACGTCTATCATCTCGGCCGCGGCGAGCTGCGCCAGGGCGATGAGGTCATTCACCTGACCGACCGCGAGCGCGAGATGCTGCGCATTCTGGCGGTCGCGCCCGGCGAGACCGTGCCGCGCGGCGCGCTCACCGGCAACGGCACCGTCAACGAGCGCGCGGTCGACGTGCAGATCAACCGGCTGCGACGCAAGATCGAGCGCGATCCGGCAAGCCCCCTGTTCCTGCAGGCGGTGCGCGGCATCGGCTATCGCCTGGTTGCCTCGCCCTGAGGCGGCGTCAGTTGGTCCGCGCCCGATGAGCACGCTCGACACCGGCCTGACCCTGATCCGCACCGCGGCCGGCCGCGTCTCGGCGGTGAACGACTGGCTCAACGACAAGTTCAAGAGCTGGATGCCGACCGGGCTCTACGCCCGCGCGCTGCTGATCATGATCGTGCCGATGGTGGTGCTGCAATCGGTGGTCGCCTTCGTGTTCATGGAGCGGCACTGGAACACGGTGACCCGTCACCTCTCGGCCGCCGTGGTGCAGGACATCGCGGCGATCATCGACGTCTACAAGGGCTATCCGCAAGACAAGGACCGCGCGCAGATCCGCCGCATCGCCCAGCAGCGGCTCGGGCTGGTGGTCGACTTCCTCCCTGTCGGCGATATGCCGCCGCCCGGCCCAAAGCCGTTCTTCTCGCTGCTCGATCAATCGCTGTCGGTGCAGATCGGACGGCAGATCGGCCGTCCGTTCTGGATCGACACGGTCGGCAATTCCAACCTGGTCGAAATCCGTATCCAGCTCGATGATGCCGTGATGCGGGTGTTCGCGCTGCGCAGCGCCGCCTATGCCTCCAATTCCGAGATCTTCCTGTTCTGGATGGTCGGCACCTCCTCGATCCTTCTGATCGTCGCGGTGCTGTTCCTGCGCAACCAGATCAGGCCGATTCTGCGGCTCGCAGACGCCGCGGAAAGCTTCGGCAAGGGCCGCGAGGCGCCGAATTTCCGCCCCCGCGGCGCGCGCGAGGTCCGTCGCGCGGCGCACGCCTTCCTCGAGATGAAGGCGCGCATCGAGCGCTCGATCGAGCAGCGCACCGCGATGCTCGCGGGGGTCTCGCACGATCTTCGCACCATCCTGACCCGCTTCAAGCTCGAGCTGGCGCTGATCGGCGACAGCCCCGAGATCGACGCCATGCGCAAGGACATCGACGAGATGTCGATGATGCTGGAGGATTATCTCGCCTTTGCGCGCGGCGATGCCGGCGAGAATGCGCAGCCGACCGACATGGCGGCCGCGCTCGAGGAGCTGCGCAGCGACGCCGAGCGCAACGGCCACGCGGCCACGACGGCATTCCACGGCTTGCCGGTCGTCACCGTCAAGCCGGCCGCATTCAAGCGCTGCCTTGGCAATCTCATCTCCAACGCCGCACGGCACGCGAATACAATCGCCATCACCGGCCATCGCGATCACCGTAACCTGACGGTCACGGTCGATGACGACGGCCCGGGCATTCCGCTTGCCATGCGCGAGGAAGTGTTCAAGCCGTTCCTGCGGCTCGATGATGCGCGCAACCAGGACGAGGGCGGCACGGGTCTGGGGCTCGCGATCGCCCGCGACATCGCCCGCTCGCATGGTGGCGACATCAGTCTCGGCGACAGCCCGCTCGGCGGCTTGCGCGCGACCGTGCGCGTTCCGGTTTGAATCTCATTTTGTCGCCGACGGCGCCGATGATGGCGACGGCGAAGATGACGGCAACAGATTCTTCAGCTTCTCCGCATCCCTGACGTTCAGCTTGAAGCCGCCGGGCATCACGATGTCGCCGGGCTTCTGGCCCGCCTTGCAGTCGCCGAGATATTTGGCATCGATCTTGGTCGTGGTGTTGCGCAAGGAATCAGGCCCCTTGTCGAGATGCGACTGGGTGGTCACCGAGTAGGCGGCGTTGAAATCGCCGGTGATCTCCGAATGCGAGGTCATCGACACGCCGGCCACCGAGCAGACGGCATCGGTGACGTAACCACTCGCGGTCTGCTGCACGTCCTGCTTGGAGCAGATCTGCTTGGCGAGCGGCGAAACGCTGTTGATCATGTCCTTGTCAGTGGTCTCGTCGGTGCAATGCTGCATCGTCATTTCCGGGATGACCGAGCCCACCTTGTTGACCTTCATCTCCCACAGCCCTGGCCTGCGCGTCGGCAAATCGTCGGCGCGGGCAGCGGCGGATGCAAGGCAAGCGGCCAGACAACAGGAGGAGCAAAGCAGGACCAACTGACGCGTCATGTTACGCAAGTCCAATCGGAGCGCTTGACGAGCGCCCTAGTATTTCGTGACCAGAGGCTGCTGCTCGGAGCCGTAGGGCACCCAGCGACAGGCGAAAGAAATGTAGCCGCCCTCCTCCGGATCGATAGCCAGAAACTTCGCCACTTTGCCATAGGCGGCACAGTGATTGACCGCGATCTGACGGGCGTCCGCCTCCCTCGCCAGCGAGTAGGCGATGATGCCGCCGGTATCGTTGCCCTTGAAGCGCGGAACCCAATCGGCCTGGGCCGGCACACAAAACAGCGTTCCGGTCAGGATCGAGAGGCCCGCGGCCACCACCTTTCGCATCGACAGACTCCCTTTGCTCGCGGCCATCTTAGGGGGCATCAAGGGCCAAGAAAAGCACACCCCCCGTCATTCCAGCGAGTTACGGACGAGTGTTGCCGCGCTGCACTTGATCGTGGCCCGCCTTGGCGGCATGGTCGCTGATCGACCGGCTGGACTCAACTTTTCCTGCGGATTGCTCCATGCGCAACCTTGCCCGATCCCTGGCTACCTCCTTGAAACCGCTCGGCCTTGTCAGACTCGGCTGTTGCGCCATGTTTGCCCTTCTTGGCCTCGGACAGGAGGCGCAGGCGGCCAACCCGTTCGAACTGAATTTCTGGCTGAACGGCCCGAAATATGAGGGCCGGGTCAAGCCCTGCGAGGCGGCCCTGGGCGCCATCACCTACATGTTCCAGGAAAAGGAAAAGACCTTCTGGAATTCGAGCCTGGTCATCACCGGCTACGGCAACATTCACGAAATCGCGTTCCGGCCCTGGCAGTCCGACAATATTCCACGCCGTTATTGCGCCGGCGACGTCATGACCAGCGACGGCAAGCTGCGCAAGGTCAACTTTTCCATCATCGAAGACGGCGGGTTTGCCGGCTACGACCAGGGCGTGGAGTGGTGCGTGACCGGCCTCGACCGCAACTGGGCCTATAACCCGCGGTGCAAGGCAGCCGGCCCCTAGCCCGATTCGATTCGCAAGGCCCGGAGCGGCGAAAGGTCGGTCGCTTTTCCGACGGCTGCCATCTTTGTTCTAGAAACGTTCCAGCCGCCGGCCAGGGTTCCGCCGAATCAGCAGGAGGCGTCATCATGTTTCGTTCATCCCCCGTCCGGTCTCTGATCCCTCCCCTCTTCCTTGCAGCCGTGCTCGCCACCTTGGCGGGACGTCCGGCCGCGGCCCAGGATCAGCGCCAGAACGCGCCGGGCGCGTTCGACTTCTACGTGCTGTCGCTGTCCTGGTCGCCTTCCTTCTGCCAAGAGGCAGAGGAGCGCGGCCGCGAGGGGAGGTCCCAGGCCCAGTGCGGCGGGCGGCCATTCTCGTTCGTGGTGCACGGTCTGTGGCCGCAATATGAGCACGGCTTTCCCGAATATTGCCAGCGGCCCTCACCGCGACTGGCGCGCGAGATCATGACCTCGATGCTCGACCTGATGCCGGCGCCGGGCCTGATCTACAACGAGTGGGACAAGCACGGCACCTGCTCCGGCCTTGGCGAGCGCGCCTATTTCGAGACCATCCGAAAGGCGCGCGCGGCCATCAAGATTCCGCCGGAGTTCTTGCAGCTCTCCGAGCCGAAGACGATTGCGCCCGGCGATATCGAGGACGCCTTCGTCAAGGCCAATCCCGGGCTGACGCCGACGGCGATTGCGGTGACCTGCAACCGCTCGCGGCTATCGGAAGTGCGCATTTGCCTCAGCAAGGACCTGCAATTCCGCGAGTGCGGTGAGATCGACCGCCGCGCCTGCCGTCGCGATCAGGTGACCATGCCCCCGGTCAGGGGCGGGTAGCAACGCCTTCCGCCGTCGTTGCGAGCAGCGAAGCGACGAAGCAATCTGGTTCTGTGGATTGCTTCGCGGCGCTCGCAATGACAGGTCATTCAATGCCATGAACTACCGTCACGCCTTTCATGCCGGCGGCTTCGCCGACGTCATCAAGCACATCGTGCTCGTGCGCATCCTGCTTTATCTGCAGGAGAAGCCGGCCGCGTTCCGCATCATCGATACCCACGCCGGCAGCGGTCTCTACGATCTCACATCCGACGAAGCGCGGCGCGGCGGCGAGTGGCTGACGGGAATTGCGCGGATCATGCAGGCGCGCTTTTCGCAAGACACCGCGTCCCTGCTCAAGCCGTATCTCGACATCGTCAGAGCCTTCAATCCACAAGGCGGGCTTGCGGCTTATCCCGGCTCGCCGCTGATTGCCCGCGCGCTGCTGCGGCCGCAGGACCGGCTCACCGCCTGCGAGGTCGAGATGGGTGCGCGCAAGCGCCTGATCGATGCGCTCCGCCGTGACGCGCAGGCGCGCGTGGTCGATCTCGATGGCTGGATGGCGCTGGGCGCTTTCGTGCCGCCGAACGAACGGCGCGGCCTCGTCCTGATCGATCCGCCCTATGAGGCCAAGGACGAGTTCGAACGGCTCACGAAAGGTTTTCGCGTCGCCTTCAGCAAATGGCCGACCGGCAGCTATCTCCTGTGGTATCCGGCCAAGAGCCGGCGCGCCACCGACCAGCTTGCGCGCGAGGTTGCCGGCTGCGCCGCTTCGGTGAAGCCTGCCGGAAAATGCCTGCGGCTCGAGTTCAGCATCGCGCCACAGGCAGCCGATGCCGCGCTCGCCTCCAGCGGGCTATTGATGGTCAACCCTCCCTTTACGTTGCATGGCGAGCTCGGGACGATCCTCCCGGAGCTCGAAAAGCCGCTCGGCCAGGGCGGCGCCGGCCGGTTCAAACTCGAGGCGCTCAAGCCCTAGGCTGGGGTGTTAAGCCACAGCTTCCTGCGGAAAGTCCGTAGTCAATTTGCCGGGAACCGTATTATGCTCTGTTCCCTGAGACTGGCTTTACGTTCCGCTTCCGCGAATGGTTGCGGCGGAGTGATGAAGGCCCAAATAAATCCAGGCGGACCGGCTTGAACAGGCCGGCCCGTTAAGGTGGCCAAGCTTTCCGGCAGCGAATGTCCGGTCGGACCGTGACGCGGTCCGCGTCGCGGGGGAGCAATGCGGGGGAGGAGTTTCCCGATGGCCATGACTGGAACGGTCAAGTTCTTCAATGGAGAGCGCGGCTATGGCTTCATCAAGCCTGACGACGGCGGACGCGATGTGTTCGTGCACATCACTGCGGTCGAGCGGGCGGGGTTGAAGGATCTGACGGAAGGACAACGCATCTCATTCGAGGTCGAACCGGACAAGAAGGGCAAGGGCCCCAAGGCGGTCAACCTCGTGATCCAGTCGTAAGCTTTTCCGTTCCGAACAACCTCGCGTCACGCGATTCGCAAGACTTCAAAAAAAATCCCGGCCGCTTGGCGCGGCCAGGAGGTGATGGTCCGCTTTTTTTGTGGATTGTTAGAAATGATAGTTCAGGCCGGCGCGTACCATGCCGAAGCGGTCGCCGTTTGACGCCCCTGTAATGACGAATTGGCTCTCCGACAGATCGACATAGAGATATTCGATCTTGGCGGTCCAGTTCTGCGCGATCCCGAACTCGGCGCCGACGCCGATGGTCCAGCCTGCGGTGGTATGGGACTCCGTGAGTCCGAAGGTCTGTCCCGTCAGCTCGCCGAAGGCGAGGCCAGCGGTGCCGTAGAACAGGATATTGTTGAAGGCGTAGCCGGCGCGGCCGCGCAAGGTGCCGAACCAGGGGTTGGAGAATTTCCAGGGCGCAAAGGTGTCATCGGCGCCGCTCAACTCGATGTCGCCCTCGACACCGAACACCCAGCACCCGCTCTGCCAGTTGTAGCCGGCCTGGGCGCCGCCGACGAAGCCCGACGGCTTGGTCGGATTTTTGCTGATGGAGCCCCAGTCGTAGCCGAGATTGCCGCCAAGGTAGGGCCCGGCCCAGCTATAGGCGTTGAGCGGTTGATTGACGGTATAGGCCGCTCGCGGCGCGTAGGACAGATCGGCGCCGTGGGCCTGTCTCGCAAAGCCGGCGAGCGCCAGGGCTGCCGCGCTAAGAAAGAACCGCTTCATCACACACTCCGACCCAACAGCCATCACCCGCGCTTTCGCGTCACGCCGCCATGGGAGGCGCGCCGACAAACCCGCGTGGTTACGGAACCCCAGCCTTGTTCGGAAAGATTTATCGAGAGTTTTAAGTTAAAGGCCTGTTAAGGGCGGTTACCGGCTCTTAACGTTCTTAATGAACTGTGAAGGCCGCAGTTAAAGTTCTTTACGAAGTGTAAATGGCCCGCTCAAGTTGTTAATGAAGCGTGAAAATCGAGCTCAAGTTCTTCATGAAGTATGACCGGCTCGCGTCGAGCAGCCAGACCATCACCGCCGTAGCTCGTACGCCTTTCGGCTTGCGAAGAGCGCGCCTTTCGGCCGGCCCGGCCGCTGGCGATGCCGCTCCCGAGCGCTTAAATTCGGCTCCATGATTGCCCAAAATCCCGATTCTGCGAAGGCGCCCCGCAGGGTGAAGGCGGCTGGCCTCGACGCTCCCGTCGAGCAGGCCTCCCCTCCCGATATCGACCCGGCGGCGACCGGGCCAGAGGAGGACGAGGAGCAACTGCTGCCGGAACCAATGGAGGACGGCGCAGACGCCGTCGCCGAGGGTCGGCTTGCGACCGGGCATGCCGCGATCGAAAACGCGGTCAAGCTCGCGCCGACCTCGTCCGGCGTCTACCGCATGCTCAATGCGGCGAGCGACGTGCTCTATGTCGGCAAGGCGAAAAACGTCAAAAAGCGCCTGGCGTCCTACGCGCGCGTCAACGCGCTGCAGCCGGCGCGCATCCTGCGCATGATTGCAGCCACCGCGTCGGTCGAGATCGTCTCGACCGCGACCGAGACCGAAGCGCTGCTGCTCGAGGCCAACCTGATCAAGCAGCTCCGACCGCGCTTCAACGTGCAGCTGCGCGACGACAAGTCGTTTCCCTACATCCTGCTGACCGGGGACCATTGGGCGCCGCAGATCCTCAAACATCGCGGCGCGCAGAGCCGCCCGGGGCGCTATTTTGGGCCGTTCGCCTCCGCGGGCGCCGTCAACCGCACCATCACGGCGCTTCAACGCGCGTTTTTGATTCGCTCCTGCACCGACGGCTTCTTCGAGAGCCGTACCCGCCCCTGCCTGCTCTACCAGATCCGCCGCTGTGCCGGCCCCTGCACCGGCGAGATCGACTTTCCCGGCTATAGCGAGCTGGTGCGCGAGGCGACCGACTTCCTGTCCGGCCGCAGCCATCTGGTGAAGCAGGAGCTTGCCGCAGAGATGGAGAAGGCCTCGAACGAGCTCGAGTTCGAGACTGCCGCGCTCTACCGCGACCGGCTTGCGGCGCTGTCGGCGATCCAGTCGCAGCAAGGCATCAACCCGCGCACCGTGGAAGAGGCCGACGTATTCGCCATCCACCAGGAAGGCGGCTATTCCTGCGTGGAAGTGTTCTTCTTCCGCACCGGCCAGAACTGGGGCAACCGCGCCTATTTTCCACGCGCGGAAAAGTCGTTCACGCCCGAGGAAGTGCTGTCCTCGTTCCTGGCGCAGTTCTACGACGACAAGCCGCCGCCGAAACTCATCCTGCTCTCGCATGAGATCGAAGAGGCGAGCCTCCTCGCCGACGCGCTCGCGGTGAAGGCCTGCCACAAGGTCGAGGTCTCCGTGCCCAAGCGCGGCGAGAAGAAGGAGATGATCGCGCATGCCCTGACCAATGCCCGCGAGGCGCTGGGGCGCAAGCTTGCCGACACCGCGACGCAAGGCCGCCTGCTCGATGGCCTCGCCGCGACGCTCGCCCTGCCCAAGCCGCCGCAACGGATCGAGGTCTACGACAACAGCCACATCCAGGGCACCAATGCGGTCGGCGCCATGATCGTCGCGGGACCGGACGGGTTCATCAAGAACCAGTACCGCAAGTTCAACATCAAGTCCGAGGGGCTAACCCCTGGCGACGACTACGGCATGATGCGCGAGGTGCTGCAGCGGCGCTTCAAGCGACTCCTGACGCCCTCCGACAGCGACAAGGCCAAAGCGGAGGAAGACGCCGTTCCGCAATGGCCCGACCTCGTCGTCATCGACGGCGGCCGCGGTCAGCTCAACGCGGCCCGGGGAATTTTGGAAGAGCTTGGCGTCACTCAGGTGTCGCTGCTCGCCGTCGCCAAAGGACCGGACCGCGACGCCGGGCGCGAAACCCTGTTCATGCCCGATCGTGAGGC
>Ga0306920_100005902_pt1 | contig 15877 bp, 15 predicted proteins | sample flu12Cox44000170_FD_204666 | JGI IMG/M metagenome (GOLD analysis project Ga0306920, IMG submission 204666) | Lab enrichment of tropical soil microbial communities from Luquillo Experimental Forest, Puerto Rico - flux4day.12C.oxic.44.000.170 (v2)... | ecosystem: Environmental > Terrestrial >... | reverse complement strand
TACCCTGCTGCAGCACCTGCGATCAGCACGAGTACGAGGAAGATGGAGCCGAGGACGTAGACCACCTTGCGTCGGGTAGAGCGCTTCTTCTTCGGAGCAGCGTGCGCCGGACCACCCGCGCCCCGCGTGTCCCGCCCACCGCCACCTCCATTCCCACCACCACCCGCGCCGCCGTTCCGCTCCGCCTCGTCGATCTGGCGTCCAAGTTCGTGCAGCCCGCGCTCGACGGGGTTGTCAGCCGGGTCGGCCTCGAAGGTCGCTGACGCTGCGGCTGCCGATGCCGATGCCGATGCCGCTGCCCCTGCCGCGCCGCGCTCGCCTTCGGGCTGAGCGGCGTCAGGCGGCGTGTGACGCGGTTCGGGCGTCTCCGCGGGCGACGCGGATGGCCACGGCATCTCGGCATCGGCGTCTTCGCCGGTGGCTTCGGTCGGCGTCGGTGACGCGCTCTGGACGACGGGGTCCTCGTCGCGCGCCTCGGTGGCGGAGGTCGCAGACTCGTCGATCTGACGGCCGAGGTCGTGGAGTCCCTTGTGAACGGGATCGTCTTCGGGATTCGGGGGGCTCATGATTCAGTCTTCAGAAGAATGACGTACGACCTCTGGTCCTGGTGGTGGTCGACGTCCGCTGCCCCCGAGACGGCTCCGGACAAGGCGGCCGGAACGGGAAACCAGCCTAGCGAGGACGGCGTCAAAGGTGCAGTCAACGAAAACGTCGTTCCTACCGTCGATCGCACCGTTCGGACGCGATCGGATCCGAGGTCCCCATACTTGACGCATGGTCGCGAGGAGCGCGGGGCTGCTGCTTTACCGGGTGTCAGACGGGGATGTCATCGAAGTGCTGTTGGCGCACCCGGGCGGGCCGTTCTGGGCGCGGAAGGACGCGGGAGCCTGGTCGATCCCCAAGGGTGAGTACGAGCCGTCCGACGACCCGCTCGCCGCCGCCCAGCGCGAGTTCGGAGAGGAGATCGGAATGAACCCGCCCGCGGGTGACCCGGTGCCCCTCGGGGAGCGCCGCCAACCGAGCGGCAAATGGGTCACTGTTTGGGCGCTCGCGGGCGATCTCGACGTCACCGGCGCCACGAGCAACACCTTCGAGATCGAGTGGCCGCGGGGTTCGGGCACCGTGCGTGAGTTCCCCGAGGTCGACCGTGTCGAATGGATGACCCTGGAGCAGGCACGAGGCAAGCTCCTAAAGGGTCAGGTGCCGTTCCTTGACGCCCTGGTCGAGATGCTCCAGCGCCTCTAGGCGCCTGTCGAGTCGGGCTGCCCGGATTTGAACCGGGGACCTCTGCGTCCCGAACGCAGCGCGCTAACCAAGCTGCGCCACAGCCCGTTCACCCCCTCCCGGGAGCCTCTCGACATTACCTCGGCCTCAGCCGCTTGCTTCCCCGCTGCCGTTGTCCGACGGCCCCCCGTTGCTGTCTGCGCCGGAGCGGGGCGCGTCGCCACGATCCCGGACAGACGGCGGCGTCGCGCCACCGCCGTAGGTCGCCACGACCTGGGCCACCCGCCGCTTGTCCATCTCGACCACCTTGAAATCCCAGTCGCCCACCCGTACCGCTTCGCCCTCGCTCGGGATGTGGCCGAAGCGCTCGAAGAGCAGGCCCCCGAGCGTCACGTACTCGCCGTCGGGGATCTCGACGCCCAACCGTTCGCGCACGTCGTCCACGTTGGTCTGCCCGTCGAGGAGCCACCGCGAGGTGTCCACCCGGACCATCTCCGACTCTTCTTCCTCGTCGAACTCGTCGTGCAGCTCGCCGACGAGCGGTTCGAGGAGGTCCTTCACCGTGAGCAGCCCGGCGACGCCGCCGTACTCGTCGACGACGACGGCCACCTGGCGGCGCTGCCGGCGCATATCGGCGAGCGCCTCGAGCACCCCGAGGGTCTCGGGCACCAGGTGGGCCGGCCGCACCTTGCGCGAGATCTCCAGTGGGCTGGGGTCGGTGGCATCGCGCTCGCCGGTGGATGGACCGCCCATATCACCCCGCGGATCGCGACCTCCGGTCCGGAAGATGTCGTTGACGAAGAGGATGCCGATCAGGTCGTCGAGGTCGTCGTGGACGACGGGAAAGCAACTGTGGCCCGTCGTCCGCACCGCACGGCCGACGTCTTCGGCGTGCACCGGGATCGTCAGGTAGGTCACGTCGACCCGGGGCGTCATCACCTCCCGCACATCCATGTCCCGCAGGTCGGCCAACGCTTCGAGGATGATGCGCTCCTGCTCGGTGGCGGACGCCGGCGCTTCGGCGGTGCGGGGTTCGCCGTCGCCCTCGTCCCTGGCATGGCGGCGGAACAGGCGTGACCGCTTCGCGGGTTTCGATGGTTTCGCTGGTCGAGGTTCTGGGGGTTCCCGGCGTTCCGGCACTGCGGCGCCGGTCAGGGTTTGGGCTCGGACCCCGCCGGGAGCTCGGGTCCGGCGCCCACCAGCACGGGCACGGGGCTGAAGGACTCGTCGGCGAAGGTGCCGTCGTTCAACAAAGCCGCGACCGCGCGCCGCAATCGCAACGGGTCGAGTGGCTTGACGATCCACCCTTCGGCACCGGAGCGCCGGGCTAGGAAGACGTCGGGCCGGCGGTCGAGGAGCATCAGCACCGGGATGTGGTCGATGGCGTCGTAGGACTCCTGCAGCCGGAGCTCGAGGGTGACCGCCATTCCGCCCATGTTTCCCATCTGCATGTCGACGATCACGAGGTCGGGTGACTCCTCGGCGACGAACGACACGACCTCGGGTCCCGAGGTCACGGAATGGACCTCGACGTCGGGCCCGCTGATGACCGCCTCTATTTCTCTGCGGAGCGGCGCCAAGTCGCTCGCGACCAGGATGGTCTGCACCGCCCCGGACATTATCGGACCCTCCCGTGGGCGCGGTAACCCGGAGCCGGCCCGCCGGCGGTCGCGGCCCGTGGCGTCGGTCAGCCGAAGAGGGCGTCGGCGGCGCGCTCCAGCCCCGCCAGCTCGTGCACATCCTCGCCGAACAACGGGATCCGCCCGACCGGGGCCGGCGACACCTGCGACGCGAGCCCGGCGTAGCCGGTCGCCTCCCGCGCTGCCACGGCATTGAGCGAGGCCAGGTTCTCCTCCAGGGGCGCCAGGGCCACCACACCACTGAGGGCCGTCGGCAGCGATGAACCCCCGTCGGTCCCGAACGACGGGGCGATCCGGTTGACCACGAGTGCGGCCACCGCAACGTCGCGCTCGACCAGTTTGGAGGCGAAGAAGCTCGCCTCGGCGACCGCGTCGGGCCGTGCCGAGGTCACCAAGACGTAGGCCGTCGCGGGGTCGGCCAGCAGCTCGTGCACGGCGCCTGCCCGCGTGCGGAACCCCTCCTCCATCCCCTCGAAGGCCTTGAAGAAGGCGACCGCGTCCTGGACGATCTCCGCGCCCGCCACCTTCGAGATCGTGCGGAGCAGTGCCTGGGTGGCGACCCCGACCGCCCGCAGCGAGATCCGGGTCGGGACCAACAGCGCACGGAACAAGCGGTTCTCCAGGAAGCGGGTCAGCCGCCGGGGTGCGTCGAGCAGGTCCAACGCGTTGCGCGTCGGCGGCGTGTCGACCACGACGATGTCGAACTCGTCACTGTTGACGAGCTCGTACAGCTTTTCCATCGCCATGTACTCCTGCGTCCCCGACAACGCGCCGGCGAGATTCTGGTAGAGCCGGTTCGACAGGATCGACTCCGCCTGCTCGGGGGTGCGGGCGTAGCGCTGCACGAGGTCGTCGAAGGTCCCCTTCGAGTCCAGCATCAGCGCGTGCAGGTGCCCGGCCCAGGCACCGGCGACCTCCGTCGGGGTGTTGGGCAGCGATTGGACGCCCAGCGCGTCGGCCAGCCGCCGTGCGGGATCCACCGTCACCACGCACGCCCGGCGTCCGGCTCGGGCTGCCGCTAACGCGAAGGTCGCGGAGACCGTCGTCTTGCCGACGCCGCCGGAGCCGCAGCACACCACGACGCCGCGTTCACGCACCAGGGCGGAGAGCTCCGGGGCGGGCACTGAAGGTGGGGCCATCGCTCCGCTCACGCCGCGCCCTCCGGCACCAGCGCCTCCACCGCGGCGGCGAGCGCGTCGGCCAGGACCTTCGTCTCGGCCGGTCCGATGCGGGCGCTCTGGACGGACGGCACCAGCAGGTGCGCCAGCGGCAGCTCGCGGCGCATCCGTTCCAGCTGCTCGGTCGACACCGCGTGGCGGGCCAGGCGGAACTCGCGTGCCGCCTCGAGCGCCGCCACGTGCGCAGCCGGCACCGAGTCCGCCGCCAATCCAGCCGCGGCCGCGGCGTCCGCCACCACGTCGGCCGCGGGCCGGTCCAGGCCCTCGGGCTCGGGGTCGCAGGCGTTCACGATGACCGGCCCCAGCTGGACTCCGGCCTTGTCCTCGAGGGTGTAGGCCGACTCGATGGTCTCGGAGACCGGCAGTTCCTCGGGCAGGGTGACCAGGATCACCCGGCACCGGGCCGGGTCGCTGAGGAGCTCGACGACGTCCTGAGCCTGCGTGCGCAGTGGGCCGCCCCGGGCGGCGTCGACCATGCCCCGGGCCGAGGTCAGGAACGTGATGGCGTGCCCCGTGGCGGGCGCATCGACCAGGATCAGGTCCGCCACCTCGGCCCGCTCCAGTTGCTTGACCTTGCCGAGGACCAGGATGTCCCGGATGCCGGGGATGGCCGTCGCCACCACGTCCAGGAGGCCCGAGTGCGCCAGCCGCTTGGACACGCGCTTCAGGCCGTGGTCCTCGAGATACTCGACCAGCGCGTCGTCCGGCGTCAGCCGCCGGGCCCGCACTCCCTCACCCAGCGCCTCCTCCTCGTAGCCCAGGTCGTCCCTGCGTCCGAAGGCCGCGGCGATCCCGGACTTGCCCTCGAGCTCGACGATGAGCACCGATTTTCCGGAGTCGGCGGCCAGGCGGGCCAGGGCCGCGGTCATGGTCGTCTTGCCGACGCCGCCCTTGCCGGCCAGCACGAGGACGTGGCTCTGTCCAAGGAATGTCCCCACGTCCATGTCGGGCCGAGCGTAGTTGCAGTCCTCGCGCCGGTCAGCCAGCGTCCGCCAAAGATCCTGGTCAGGACCCTTGAAAGCCGGAAACCCCGGCGGTAGCTTGGCCCGCCAGGGGGGTTCTGTAGTTGCCCGAACGGGGGATTTGATGCGCCAGGGACCGGAAACGTGGCAATTGAAGGCAGCGTGCAGGGGGCCGCAGGCAGCGGTCTTCTTCCCGCCCTCTCATGCCGAACGGAAAGAGGAGAAGGCCTCCCGCGAGATCAGAGCGAAGGCGATCTGCGACCAATGCCGCGTCAGGTCCGAGTGCCTCGACTACGCCATACGGATCCGTGAGCCCCACGGCATCTGGGGCGGCCTCAACGAGATCGAGCGCAAGATGATGCTCGACCGTCGCGCCAGCTGAGCCCGCTCACCGCCCAGCCCCGAACCCGTACCCGGCCGGCCTCACCCACAGCCGGCTCCCGCACTGCAGTTACGGCCGCGCCGCGCCCGCCCCTACGCCGGCGGCGTGATCCCCAGCGCCGCGTCCGCCTCCAGCACCCCACGGCTGTAGCACACGCCCCCGGGCTTCTGGCCGTCCACCGCGCAGATCGACGCGGTGATCTCGTTCGCCGCCGACACGACGGCCTGGGTCAGGGGGCTCGCCGGTGCGCTCAGGTCCCCGGCGATCTGGTCCTGGGACAGCCCCGTGAGAACGCTCGGCGCGAAGCTGGCCCCGTTCAGGACCCACCGGTTGGCGACGTCGAGCAAGGGGAACGTCGTCGCGCTCGATGCGTACGTGGCCACCGCCGAGCGCTGCCGCCCGTCGGGCGTCTGCAGGCTCAGATACCTCGCCCCCGTCGGGTTCAGCGAGCTGTAGCGCTCGATCGGCTCGAGGACCACGTACTTGCTCGTGTAGTACGTGTCGTAGAAGGTGAACGTCGAGATATTGGCGAACGCCGCCGTCGTGCTCGACTGCGCCAGCCCGATCCGGCGGAACGTCCCGAAGCGTGACAGCGCCAGCACGAGCGGCCAGCGCTGGGCAGCGGCGTAGGGGGCGAACTCCGCGCCGTAGAAGAAGACCACCGGCTCCCGCTGCCCTCTGGTCACCGTCGCCTCCCACATCGGTGTGTTGCCGGCCTTCGTCGTCGCCTGCAACGGCGTGACCGGGCTGTCCGGTGAGCTGACCCCCACCGCGTCGTAGACCGACTGGGGCACCGAGGCGACCGTGTTCACCAGTGACGAGGGCGCTGCGTTGAACGTCTCGGTCGTGGGCGAGCTCGGCGGCGAGTAGTTGTCCCGGACGAGCACCAGGGTCCCCAGCAATGCGATCGCCACGATGATGACCCCGAACGCCACATAGCGACGAGGCAACCGTCGTCCCGGTGAGGTTGGCGCCGGCCCGGCTTCGGGCGCCGAGACGGGCGCGGGCTCGAAATCGGTGCTGCTCATGGAAGGGGTCAGGTTAGCCAAGGGGTGCCCCCGTTTCGGGGGCGCCACCTCGTACCGCCGGTACCCTCATGGCGTGCCTCCACCGGTTCCTCCCGGCGAAGTCGAGATCCGCCCGGCCGCCACCGTCATGCTCGTGCGAGACGCCCCCGCCCACGGCGGCACCGCGCTCGAGGTGTTGATGGTGCGACGCAATCTGCGTTCGGACTTCGTCGGCGGCGCCTATGTCTTCCCCGGCGGTGCGGTCGACCCGCTCGACGGCGGCGCCGAGGCAGAGGCCATCTGCGCCGGACGCACCGACGCGGAGGCCAGCGCGCTCCTCGGTTTCGCCAACGGCGGGTTGGCCTACTGGGTAGCCGTCGTCCGCGAAACGTTCGAGGAGGCCGGGCTCCTGCTCGCTCGCCGGGAGGGTGGGCCGGACCTCCTGGCCGGCGACCCCCGCGAGGAGGCTCGGTTCGTCGCCGAGCGTGCCGCAGTGAACGCCGGCACGCGCCGCTTCCTCGACGCGTGCCGGGACGAGCGCCTCCAGCTCGCCGTGGGCGACATCCACTACTTCGCCCACTGGATCACCCCACGCGGCGCGCCACGTCGCTACGACACCCGCTTCTTCGTGGCTGCCGCCCCGCCCGGGCAGATCGCCGCACACGATGCCGGCGAGACCATTGCCGATGTCTGGATCACTCCGCACGACGCCCTCGCCCGCCACCGATCGGGCGAGATCGAGATCATCTTCCCCACCATCCGGAACCTCCAAGCCATCGGTCGATTCTCGACGAGCGCCGAGCTGCTCGACGCGGCCGCGGCCGCCTCGAGCTCGGTGCCGGCTATCGAGCCGCGGGTGGTGCCCGACGGCAACGGTATGCGCATCGTGCTTCCGGGCGACCCCGCCTACGAGCGCGCGCCGGTGCCGGACCCCGGCGGCTCCGCCGCGCTAGGCGACTTCAACGCCGCGGTGCGGGCGGTTTCCATGCAGGCCAACGAGGAAGGTCCCGACGCCGCTCCGGGCCCGCGGCCGGACGGTACGTGATCCCTGCGGTGCCCGACTTCGGCGTCGGCCCGGCTCCCAAGCCGGGCCGTGTCGACGAGGTGGCACGGGGAGTCCGCCGCCTCACGGCGCCCAATCCCGGGCTCATGACCGGACCGGGAACGAACACCTACCTGGTCGGCGATCTCGAACCGATCGTCGTCGACCCGGGCCCGGCTGATCCCACCCACACCGAGGCCATCGTGGCGGCGGCGCAGCCACTCGGGCCTGTCCGCACGATCGTGGTGACGCACACCCACATCGACCACGCTCCCGGTGCCGCGGCCCTCGCCACTGCGACCGGAGCAACGGTCTTCGGCTACGCCCGGGCCGAGGGTTTCGAGCCCGACGAGTGCGTCGGCGAGGGCTGGCTCCTCTCGGTGCCGATGCGCCCCGGGCCTTCCCACTCGCCTCCGACGCTCACCCTGCGCGCGTTGCACACGCCCGGACACGCATCCGACCACCTCTGTTGGCTGGTGGAGGAGCACGCACTCTTGCTGACCGGCGACCACGTGATGCATGGCTCCACCGTCGTGATCCGTCCGCCAGACGGTGATCTGCGCCAGTACCTCGACAGCCTTGCTCGCGTACGCGACAGGACACCCGCCATTCGCACGCTCGGCCCTGGACACGGCCGCCTGATGGATCACGTCCCCGACGTGATCGACGCCCTGGTCGCCCATCGTCTCGGCCGCCACGAGCGGGTGGCGGATGCGTTGACGCGCCGTCGCGAGGGCACGGTCGACGACCTTCTCGAAGAGGTCTACGGCGACGTCACCGAGCAACAGCTCCCCGTTGCGCGCTTCTCCCTCTGGGCCCATCTGCGCGCGCTGACGCAGGAGAGCCGGGCCACGCTGGTCGGATCCGACCCGGGGCAGGACACGATCGAAAGCCGCTGGGCCGCCTGACCGCCGGTCAGCCTGTCTCGACGTCTCCCTGCGCCACCGCCGCTTCGACGCGTTCGAGCATTCGGGCCGTGCAGCCCTCGGCCTGGATCAGTGGTGCGACCTCTTCGGCGACGACCTGCGCCATATCGGCGAAGACGGTGGCCAGATCGCCCTCCTCCGCCAGAGCGACGGGCACGCCGGCATCCCCACCCGCGGCCAAGTCGGGGTGCAACGGAATGGAGCCAACGAGTGGCACGCCGAGACTGCGCGCCAGACGCTCACCACCGCCAGACCCGAAGAGGGCGTACGTCGTGCCGTGCTCGCATGTGAAGTCGCTCATGTTCTCGATCACGCCGGCCACCCGCAGGTAGCCCCTCCGGGCCATGTCTGCCGCCCGGGCAGCAACCTTCTGTGCGGCGACCGGTGGCGTCGTAACCACGAGCAGCTCCGTTCTCGGCAACAAGCGGGCCAAACCCATCTGGATGTCGCCCGTGCCAGGGGGCAGGTCGATGAGCAGATAGTCGAGATCGCCCCAGTGCGCGTCCTGCAGGAACTGTTGGACGGCCCGGTTGAGGACCAGCCCGCGCCACATGATCGCCTGCTCTTCGTCGGCCAGGAACCCCATCGATAACACCCGTAGGGTTCCGGCGCCGACGCGCCGCTCCAGAGGCACCATCTTCCCCTGGCGCGCCTCGACGTCACCCTCCATGCCGAGCAGCCGTGGCACGGAAAAGCCCCAGATGTCGGCGTCGAGAATGCCGACGGTCAATCCCCGAGCCGCCAGCGCCACGGCCAGGTTCACCGTGACCGACGACTTGCCCACGCCACCCTTGCCCGACGCGATGGCGAGCACCCGGGCGTCAGCGGGGACGGCCGTCTCGGGTGCGTCCTCCCGTGCCTTCCACCGAGCACGCGCCATGACCGCGGCCCGCTCGTCGGCGTCCATCGTGGCCACTTCGACCCGGACGGATCGCACCCAGTCGAGCGACTGGACATGACCCACCACGTCCTTCTCGATCTGGTTGCGCAGCGGGCAGGCCGCAATGGTGAGCGCCACTTCGACAGTGACGTCGGGGCCCTCGATGGCGACGCCCCGCACCATGCCGAGGTCGACGATCGTGTCGCCGAGCTCGGGGTCCACGACGGCGCGCAGGCACTCGCGCACCTCATCGGTGCGAGCGCCGGAATCCGCTGGTTCCGGCGACGTCATCGAGTCGGCTGCGTCGGCCATTGTGTTGGATTCTACCTGGGTGAGGTAGATTTTCGATCTTTGCGGCCTGGGGCCATGACACCTGATTCCCGCCAGTAACATGAAGGCGTCCGGCGACGAAGGTGGCGCCGCGAGCGGCCGGCCGTCAGGGAGCCGGAGCGACGAGGAGGATGCAGTGACGACGATCTCGACTTCCGTCAACATCGGGAAGAAGCCGGCACCCGTGACCCTCAGCGACGCCGCGACCATCAAGGTGGCGGAGCTGATCGCCAAAGAGGAGGGCGCGGAGAACCTGGCCTTGCGCGTCGCAGTGAAGCCTGGCGGCTGCTCTGGCTACAGCTACGAGATGTTCTTCGACACTGAGGTCATGTCCGACGACGTCGTACGGGAATTCGGAACAGTGAGGGTTGTGGTGGACGCGGCCAGCGCAGAGCTCTTGACCGGTTCGACCCTCGACTACAGCGATGGGCTTCAGGACACGGGCTTCCACATCAGCAACCCCAACGCGACCCGCACATGCGGTTGCGGCTCCTCCTTTAGCTGAGTCGCCAGCGTCCCGCGCACCCGGCCCGCTGAGCAGCACAACCCCGGAACCCACTCCGGCCGCGGCCGCACCCGGCGCTCCGACGCGCATCCCGTTCGTCCTCAATGGCGAGCAGGTCAGCGCGGACGACGGGATTTCGCTGCTCGACGCGTTGCGCGACGAGCTCGGATGCCGTTCGGTGAAGGACGGGTGCAGCCCGCAGGGTCAGTGCGGATGCTGCACCATCTGGGTCGATGGTGCTCCGCGGGTGGCCTGCGTTACCCCGATCCGGCGGGTCAAGGGGCGAGAAGTCACGACACTCGAGGGGCTCCCGCACGATCGACGCGACCGGTGGGCGCACGCCTTCGTTGCTCGGGGCGCCAGCCAGTGTGGCTTCTGTACGCCGGGCATCCTCATGCGACTCGCCGCGCTCGAGGCGGGTGATGCTGAGGGTGGCGAGCGGACGACGGGCGCCTCGCCCATGGAGCACCGACGTGACATCGAGGCCGGTCTGCGGGCGCATCTCTGTCGCTGCACCGGCTGGCAGTCGATCGTCGAGGCCGCGATGGACGTGTTGGGCGACGCCACCGAGACCGCCGAGGACGCGACCCGTGACCAACTGCTCGCCGGCTGGCGCGCCCAACTCGAGGGACCTGCCTACCAATCTTCGGGTACGGACGTCGTGCTGGGCGGCGGCGGGTTTGCAGACGACACCGCCCCAACCCACGCGCTCTTGCAGCTCGGCGCGGGTGCTCCGCTCACCGCCGACATTCGCTCGGCTCGCGAGGGCATCGGCCGCCAGGGCCGCAACAGCACGGTGTCGCTGTCCCACCCCGTCGCCCCCGCCGAGGGGAAGTGGGCCTTGACGTTGGCGACGACCTGGGTGGAGCCCGCCTATGTCGAGCCCGACGCCAGCTGGTGTCGACCCAGCGAACAACCTGCATCACCCCTAGCCAACGGCGGGGCATTCGGCGGAAAGCGGCACAGCCCCGTCCCCGCCGCGGCCCGGAGTCTCGCTGACAAGACAGGCCAAACCGTGCGCGCGCTGTGGCGACGCGAGGACGTAGTACGCCGGGGACCCAAGCGTCCACCTCTCGGCATCGCGCTTAGGAGCGACGGCACGGGGGTCGTGCGGGTCGGATCCTCTCCCGGCTCGTCCGGTCTCATCTCGCTGACGGAGCACGTGCAGGGACTGGCACCCGGCATCGAAGTCGAAATCGTCGACATCGAGGGACCCGTGGTCGGGCCAGACCTGCGTGGTGCAGGGTGGGCGGAGGTGTTGGCCGCGCTACATGCGCTGCAGGCTCGCCCGGAGGGTCCTGACGCACCTCACGGCGCGGGACCGTTGCTGACCGTCGGAACGGGTCGCGCCGATGTCACCGTGCCTGGCGGGGGTCGCGCGATGGTCGAGGTGCATCCCGAGGACCGTGATGGGGGGCGGAGCACCGTCGAGGTGGACGTCTGGGCGGGTGAGGTCCTCTGCCCGGTCACGCTGCGTTCGTACGCGTTGGGCGCCGTCCATCAAGCACTCGGGATGGTGTGGAGCGAGGGCATCGCGGTCGACGAGACGGGCGAGCCGCTCGACCTCACGATCCGTTCGTTCGGCATCCTTGCCGCCCGCGACATGCCCGAGGTCGTGGTGAGGTTGCACGAGGATGACGCATGGCCGGTCAACGGATCCGACGCGGTGTTCGTCGCCACACTGGCCGCAGCCTGGATCGCCGAGGGTCTGCCGGTCGAGTGGCCGTCGCGCCGTGCCGCAGTGCGGGCGCCCCGGCGCGACGTGGCACCATCGGGCGGTCGAGAGGAGGAGGCATGAGCCCTCCGGTTGGTCCGTATTCCCCGGTGCGCCGAGTCGGCGACTGGGTCATCACCTCTGGCCAGGTCGGGATCGCCACCGCCGACGACGGCAAGGTCGCGTTGGTGCCCGGCGGCACGGTGCCGCAGTTGCGTCAGGCCTTGCAGAACGTGGCCGAGGCGCTGGCGATCGAGGGCGCGACCCTGGCCGACGTCGTGAAGACCACGCTCTACGTGGTGGACATGGGTGATTATGCGGCGGTGAACGAGGTGTGGATCGAGTACTTCACCGATCATCGCCCCACGCGATCGGCCGTCGCCGTGGCCGCGCTCCCGATCGGGGCGCAGGTCGAGGTCGAGGCCTGGGCTTACGCGCCGGTGGCCTGAGGCGACGGAGTAGGAGCCTCGGCCGGCGTGTCCACCGGCCCGGTGCCGTTCCGGTGGGCGACGCCGGGGTGCCACGCTACCTGGCCGAATCTGTAGCCGACCGAACGCACGGTCTGGATCAGGTGTGCGTGTTCCTCACCGAGTTTGGCCCGGAGGCGTCGGATATGGACGTCAACGGTGCGTGCGCCACCGTAGTACTCGTATCCCCACACCCGGCTGAGCAGCGTCTCGCGGGTGAACACCTTTGCTGGGTGCCCCGCCAGGAACCGCAACAGCTCGTATTCCATGTAGGTCAGGTCGAGCACCCGTCCCGCCACCGCGGCTTGGTACGTCTCGAGATTGAGCATCAGCGGCCCGTATTCGATGATGTCGGGCCGCATGCTCTGGCCGGTGCGCCAGAACAGATGCTGCAGGCGCGCCACGAGTTCCTCAGGACGCGCGGGGAGGACGCAGAAGTCGTCGTAGAGGTCGTCGCGCAGGAGGAGGTCGCCGATCTGATCGGACGTGATGACGAGGAGGAGAGGCGCCAGCGGCACCTCGCGCAGTCGGAGGTGTCGGCAGAACGCGACGGCCGTGGTCATGTCGCTGCCGGTGACCACCAGCGCGCCCGAGTAGCCGACCGTGCGCCCCTCGGGCCCCGGCGCCACGACCTCTTCGGGACCTGCCACGGAGCGATGCCCGAGGCCTGCACTCTGCAGAGCAAGCGTGACCTCCGCAGGCAGGTCGGCGGGGAAGCAGAGCAGGGGATCCATCGGCGTCAGAGCAGCGGCAAGTAACGGTCCAGCTCGAACTGTGTCACTTGTGCCTGGTACGCGTCCCATTCCGCGCGCTTGTTGCGGATGAACCACTCGAAGACGTGGTCGCCCAAGGTCTCGGCCAGCAGCTCCGAACCCTCCATCTCGTTCACTGCGTCGTGCAGGCTCGAAGGCAACGGCTCGATGCCCTTCTTCGCCAGTTCCTTGGGGGTGAGCGTGAACAGGTTGTCGTCGGCTTCAGGGGGCAGCGGGTAGTCCTCGGAGATGCCCCGCAGGCCGGCGGCGAGGATCACGGCCAAGGAGAGGTACGGGTTGCATGCGCTGTCCGGTGCCCGGTATTCGACACGGGTCGACTCCGCCTTGCCCATCTTCACGACGGGCACCCGCACCAATGCCGAACGGTTGTTGCGCGCCCAGCCGACATGGACGGGCGCCTCGTACCCGCCAATGAGGCGCTTGTACGAGTTCACCCACTGATTGGTGACGGCCGTGATCTCCCGTGCGTGGTACAGAAGGCCGGCGATGAACTTGCGGGCCACGTCGGAGAGCCCGTAGCAGTCGTTCTCGTCGACGAAGGCGTTGCGTTCGCCCTCCCAGAGGGAGACGTGGGTGTGCATACCCGAGCCCTGCACGCCCTCGAGCGGCTTGGGCATGAACGAGGCGAAGACCCCTTGTTGCCGCGCCATCTCCTTGATGACCATGCGCGTCGTCATCACGGTGTCGGCCATGGTCAACGCATCTGTGTACCGCAGGTCGATCTCGTGCTGGCTGCGCGCGTCCTCGTGCTGCGTGTGCTCGACGGGGATCCCCATCTCCTCGAGCATCAGCACCGAGCGCCGGCGCAGGTCGCTGGTCAAGTCGGCCACCGAGAGGTCGAAGTACGAACCGGTGTCGAGAACGGTTGGCCCGCGCTCGGGATCCGCGTCGGCGAAGTAGAAGAACTCGACTTCTGGTGAGGCGAAGAACGTGTATCCGGCGTTCGTGGCCCTCTCGAGGGTTCGGCGCAGCGCGTAGCGTGGGTCGCCCTCGAACGGTGAGCCGTCGAGATCGGCGATGTCGCAGAACACGCGGGCGACCTGCGCATCATCGTGGTGCCACGGCAGCAACTGGAACGTCTTGGGGTCGGGTCGGGCCAGGACGTCGGCCTCTTGGACGCGGCTGAAGCCGTCGATGGCGGAGCCGTCGAAGGTCATCCCCTCGTCCAGTGCGTTCTCCAACTCGGCCGAGGTGATGTTGAAGCCCTTGGGCGTGCCAAGTACATCCGTGAACCACAACTGGACGAAACGGATCCCCCGTTCTTCGACCGTACGCAGCACATAGTCCCTCTGGCTCTGCACGGCGCAAGCTTCGCACGTGGGCGAGAGGCCCCGGCAAAAGACGTACGCCTCGGCACGGAGGGTGGCCCACGGAAAGGCGCAGGTGGGCCGGTATCCTGGGACGATGACGCACCTGCGCCTGGCCATCGCGCAGCTCAACACCGTCGTCGGCGATCTGGAAGGCAACGTCGAGCGGATCTTGCGGGCGCAGGCGGAGGCAGAGGCTGCGGGGGCCGACCTGTGCGTGGTGCCCGAGCTGGCGATTCCGGGGTATCCCCCCGAGGACCTGCTCCTCAAGCCGGGTTTCGTTGCGGACAACGTGGCCGCGCTCGAAAAGGTGGCGGCGGCGACCGGCCAATGTACCGTGGTCGTCGGCTTCGTCGGAGAGGCAGCGGGCGGTTACGGGCTGGCAAACGCCGCAGCCGTGTGTGCCGCGGGCCGCGTGGCGGGGATCTACCGCAAGCACTTCCTGCCCAACTACGGCGTGTTCGACGAGCAGCGATGGTTCCTGCCCAGCGCTGAAGCACCGGCCCTTTTCGGTATCGCCGGTGCGTGGGTTGGCGTCTCCATCTGCGAGGACGTCTGGTTCGACGACGGGCCGGTCGCCCATGAGGGACGGGCCGGCGCTGACGTCGTGGTGAACCTGAACGCGTCGCCCTACAACCGGGGCAGGCGGTCGGAGCGCTTGACAATGTTGCGCGGGCGAGTGGCCGAAGCCGGTTGTGCCGTCGCATACGTCAATCAGGTCGGGGGGCAGGACGAGCTGGTCTTCGACGGTGACTCGCTGATCGTCGGCGCCGACGGCACCCTGCTGGCCTCGGGCGCCCAGTTCGCTACGGACCTGGTGCTGGTCGACCTGCCGGTCGGGCTGCACCGGCCGCACGCGGTGACGGAGCTGGTACCGAGGATCGTAGTGAGCGAGCCTCGGCCGCACGAGCGAGCGGCGTTGGCGGCAGTCGTTCCTCACGAGCCCCTGGGCGACCATGCCGAGGTGTATGCGGCCCTCGTTCTCGGCACCCGCGACTACCTGGCCAAGAACGGGTTCCGCGAAGCAGTCGTCGGCCTGTCCGGCGGCATCGACTCGTCACTAGTGGCGACGATCGCAGTCGACGCGCTCGGAGCCGAGCGGGTGCACGGGATCTCCATGCCCTCCCGCTATTCGAGCAAAGGATCGCGCCGGGACGCAGAAGCGCTCTGTGAGCGGCTCGGCATCGACCTGAAGGTGGTGTCGATCGAGGAGGCGCATGTCGCATTCGCCTCGATGCTTGCCCCCGTTCTTGGGCACGAGCCGTCCGGTCTCACCGACGAGAACCTGCAGTCGCGCCTCCGCGGCGTCCTTTTAATGGCGGTCTCCAACGCAAAGGGCTGGATCGTGCTGACGACGGGGAACAAGAGCGAGATGGCCACGGGCTATTCCACGTTGTACGGCGATTCCGCCGGCGGGTTCGCCGTGATCAAGGACGTCCCCAAGACGCTGGTCTACGACCTGTGCCGCCACCGCAACATGCAGGCCGTACTCGAAGGCCTGCCGGGGCCGATCCCCGACAGCGTGCTCGACAAGCCCCCG
>Ga0306920_100005900_pt1 | contig 15879 bp, 11 predicted proteins | sample flu12Cox44000170_FD_204666 | JGI IMG/M metagenome (GOLD analysis project Ga0306920, IMG submission 204666) | Lab enrichment of tropical soil microbial communities from Luquillo Experimental Forest, Puerto Rico - flux4day.12C.oxic.44.000.170 (v2)... | ecosystem: Environmental > Terrestrial >... | reverse complement strand
GCATGCAATTGCGCCTCGGCCGACTGTACGTCGGGCCGCTGCTCGACCAGCTGCGACGGCAAGGTGACCGGCAACTCCTGCGGCAGGCGCAGCGAGGCAAGCTCGAACTTCTCGACCGGCTCCTGGCTCGGAAACCGGCCGATCAGCGCCGTCAACAGATCGCGCTGGACGGCCAGTTGTTTCTGCAATGGCGGCAGCGTCGCCTGAGCCTGCGCCAGCGCGGCCTCGACCGCCGCGACATCCAGTCCGGCTACCTGGCCAAGTTGGAATTGATTGCGCAGAATATCCAAGGATTGGCTCTCTATTTTGATGATCTCCTCGGTCGCGGTGATCTGACCGCGCAGCGACGCCTCCTGCACCGCCGCAGCGACGACGTTGGACGTCAGGGTTAGATATGCCGCTTCGAGCTGAAACCGCTGGTATTCGGCCGTCGCCTCGAGGGCTTCGACCTGGCGCCGGGTTCCGCCAAAAACATCCGGCATATAGCTGACGGCCACCTGAGCGGTGTAGAGGCTGTAAAAGGGATTGCCCGAGGCGGAAGCGGGGGAGAGGGCCCCGGTGGCAGTCTTGTTGCGGCTCGGCGAGAAGCTGGCCACAACGGTCGGAAAGAACGCGCCCTGCTCCGCGTAAACATTTTCCCATGCCTGGCGCAACGCCGCTTCCGCCGCCGGCAAGGTCGGGTTGTTCTTGAGCGCCTGCTCGACCAGATTGTTGAGCGCCCCGGAGTGGAACAATGTCCACCACTGGCCCGGAATATCGAGCCCTTGCACGAAGCGTTGTGCCTCGCCGCCCTTCACGTCGGCCGCGGAGGTTCGTTCCGGCAGCGGCTGCGTTGTGTATCCGCTGACATCTGGCGCGGCAGGCGGCTCGAAATCTGGGCCGACTGCGCAGCCGGCAAGCAAGCTGAGGGCGACCACTATCGTCCGCCGACGAACCTCGCGTCGCACGGCCATCGTGAATTAATCAATCATCGTCAGCGTGTATTCGCTGCCTCGGCTCCGATGTTTCGAATCCGCCCGTCGTCTGCGGCGTCCACGGTGGCGGTTCGCTATCCCTGCCGAGGAGCAACATCTGCAGTGCCGGCACGACGACCAGCAACAAGATCGGCCCGAGAAACATGCCGCCGACGATCACCGTCGCCAGCGGCCGCTGGACTTGTGCGCCGATGCCATGCGAGACCGCGGCGGGGAGTAGTCCGATGCATGCCGACAGACCGGTCATAAGCATCGGCCGCATCCGCTGTTCGGCGGCGCGCTGCATCGCCGCAACGCCGCGCAGACCGCTCAGGCGCACCTCGTTGTAATAGGTAATGATGAGGATCCCGTTCATCACCGAGACGCCGAACAGCGACACGAACCCGACGGCAGCGGAGATGCTGAAATCGAGCCCGGTGAGGTAAAGCGCGATGATGCCACCGACAATCGCGAACGGGATGCCGGCAAGCGCGACGAGGCTGTCGCGGAGCGAATTGAACAGCCCGTAGAGCAGCACCAGGATCAGCACGAGGCTGATCGGCACGATGATTTCGAGGCGCTTCTGGGCCTGTTGGAGCTCCTCGAACTCGCCGGCCCACACGATCCGGTAGCCTGGCGGTAACTTGACGTTCTCGGCAATGCGTGCCTGCGCTTCTTTAATGGCGCCACCGAGATCTCGGCCGCGCACACTGAACTTGATCGGGATATAGCGCTCATTGCCCTCGTGGTAGATGTAGGACGCGCCGGTCTCCAACCTAATCGTCGCCAGCTCGCCCAATGGAATATAAGCGTTGCTGCCGCCGGAAGTGGCATAGCCGACGCGGATGTTGCGGATCGCGTCGATGCTGCTGCGATATTCGGGCGCGAAGCGGACATTGATGTTGAATTGGCGATCCCCCTCCAGCACCTGTCCCGCCGACGTCCCCCCTATCGCCGCTTGCACGACGGTGTTGATGTCGCCGGCGTTGAGGCCGTACCGCGCCGCCTTTGCGCGATCGACCTTGATGTTCAGGTTGGGCTGGCCGAGGACCCGAAAAATCCCGAGGTCGGTGACGCCAGGAACTCGCGCCATCTCGTGCAGAACCTCGCCGCCGAGCTGTTCCAACACCGCCAAATCGGGGCCGACCGCCTTGATCGAGTTGGCGCCTTTGACGCCCGACAGGGCCTCTTCGATGTTGTCTTGGATATACTGCGAGAAGTTGAAATCGATGCCGACGAACTCGTTTGCGAATTCGTTCTGCAGTTGCTCGACCAACTTTTCCTTCGTCATGCCCGCCGGCCACTCGTCGAACGGCTTCAACGGCGCGAAGATCTCAACATTGGAGAGGGGCGAGGCATCGCTGCCGTCGTCCGGCCGTCCGTGCTGCGTGACAACCGTCATTACTTCAGGATAGCGGCGCAAGATTTCGCGCGTGCGCGTCACGTATTTCATGCCCGCTTCGAGCGAGATTGTCGGCGGCATCGACGCGCGGATCCACAAATTGCCCTCTTCCAGGGCCGGAAGAAACTCAGTGCCGAGCCGCGGCGCGAGCAGGCCTGCCAGCGCCAGGAATGCGATCCCGATCACTGCGGTGACTTCCTTGTGGGCGAGGGTCCAGCGTAGCATCGGCACGTAAAGCCTGCGCAGTGTCCGGACCAAGATTGTCTCCGTCTCGCGCACATGCTCCGGCAGCAACAACGAAGCCAGCACGGGTGAGACCGTGAAAGTTGCGATCAGCGCTCCCACCAACGCATAACCGTAGGTCTTCGCCATTGGGCCGAAGATCTGACCTTCGACGCCTTGCATCGTGAACAACGGGACGAAGGCGGCGACAGTAATCGCCCTCGAAAAGAATATCGCCTTATCGACCTGCAAGGTGCTGAGGTAAATGAGGCGCAGCCGATCAGTCCAGCTTCGGCCGCTGACGGTCGGCGATGAATGGTCGATCAATAGTTGCCGACGATCGCTCGCCGGGACCTGGAAGTTGCGGAAGATGTTCTCGACCAGGATCACCGACGAGTCGACGATGATTCCGAAATCGATCGCCCCAACCGACAACAGATTGGCCGAGTCGCCAGTGAGGACGAGCGCGATTATCGCGAAGAATAAGGCAAACGGGATGTTGGCGCCGACGATGACAGCGCTGCGCAGATTGCCGAGAAAAATCCACTGGATAAAAAAGACCAGGAGGCAGCCGAAAATCAGATTGTGAAGAACAGTGTGGGTAGTGACATTAATGAGTCTGGTGCGGTCATAAAACGGGACGATCTTGACACCGGGCGGCAAGCTGCCGTCGCTGTTCATCTTCTCGACTTCCGCTTTGACACGGTCGATGACCTCGTTGGTATGGAGCGTCCGGTTCATTACGACGATCCCGAAGACGATGTCGTCTTGATCGTCGCGGCTGGCCCTGCTCAACCGCTGCGCATAGCCGACATAGACCTTTGCGACATCCCTCACCAATACCGGCACACCTGCCGATTGAGTGAGGACGATGTTCTCCAGATCCTCGACGTTATGACCTTGGGTCAAATCGTTATTGCCGCCGTCATCGACGAGGCCGACGCCGCGGATGGTGACGGATTGCTGACCGATATCGATCGTCCGTCCGCCGACATTGATGTTGGCGTTGTTGATAGCGCTGATCAGCTGCGCGATCGTGATGTTGTAGGCATCGAGCTTATTGCGGTCGACTTCGACCTCGAACTCCTTGGTGGTGCCGCCCCACGGGTTGACGGCGACGACACCCGGAACCCGCAATAGGCGTCGAATGACGATCCACTGATTTATCGTATGAAGATTGCTGAGACCGAAATGCAGCGGACCGGCCACTTGATAGCGGAGGATTTCGCCAACGGTGCTCGATCCCTGGATGTTGGGCGAGACGTTGTTGAGCAGGCTGACGTTCTGCTGCAGCGCGATCGCCGTCTGCTGGTACGCGAAATAGTAATCGACCCCATAATCGAACGTGACGCGAACGAAGGACAATCCGTAAAACGAAGTCGAGCGGATATTGTGAACGCCCGGCGTTGTCGCGACACCGACTTCTATCGGGATCGTGTAATAGCGTTCTATCTCTTCGGCGGAGAGGCCCGGCGCCTGAGCTGTAATCTCCAAGATGACGGGTGCGGGGTTGGGATAAGCCTCGATATTGAGCTTCGAGAACGCCAGGAGGCCGCCACCGAGGAACACCAAGAGGCCCAGCAGAACGATCGGCCGGCGGGTGAGGTCAAACGCCAGAATACCTCTCAGCATCGCGCGTTGCGTTCCTGTGCCCGACTCGTCACTGCGACGCCGTGGTCAGGGCGTTGTCCATGAACAGCGCGCCGTGAGTGGCGACACGCTCGCCCGGCTCGAGGCCTTCGAGAACCTGCCAAAATCCGTCCTGCTGAAGACCGATCTTGACCGTTCGTTGGGTAAAGCGGCGGCCGTCGGTCGTGACCCACACGGTCATCGTACCGTCGCCTTCGCGCACGACGCCCGGTTCCGGGACGGCCGGAGACTTCATCTCCTCCCCCGTGCGGATGACGAAGGTGGCGAACATCTGCGCCCGCAGTTCGCGGTTCGGGTCCTTGACATGGGAGCGGACCTGGATGCGATGCGTGTTCGGATCGACCGAGGCTCCGATATGGGTGATTTTTCCTTTGAATACCCGGTCCGGATACGCCGCGACGTGGATCTCGACGTCCTCTCCCAAGCGGAGCAGCGGGATGTCCGCCTCTGGCACGCTCGCGAGCATCCACATTGTCGAGACATCGGAGACGGTATAGGGGGCGGACGTGTTGCCCGGCTGCACATAAAGCCCCACCGCCGCATTGCGCGCCGTCACCCGCCCGTCCATCGGGCTCGGCACCGGCATTTGCGAGTCGATGCGGTGCGTGGCGACGATCTTGTCGATCTCCGCGTCGGTCTTACCGAAGATGCGCACCGCGTTGCGGGCGGCGTTGTAGTTGCCCTCGGCCGTCTTGTGGTCCGAGATCGCCTGGTCCACATCCTTCTGCGCCGCTCCTTTGGCGGCGAACAGCTCCTGAGCTCGCTTCAGGGCTTTGGTCGTCAGCTCGATCTGGGCCGCGGCCTGGATCAGCGTGCCCTCTGCAGTGCTCAGGTCAGGGCTGTCGATCTCGAACAGAATTTGTCCTTTTTTGACATCGTCGCCCGCTTTTGCCCAAAGCCTGACGATGCGGCCGGGATAAGGGGTAAAGACCTGGAGCGAGTTATCCTGATCGAAATCGATGTTGCCGACCGCCTCGCGCGTGATCCCGAACAGCCGTTCCTTGACCTCTTCGACCTTCACCGCTTTCAGCTGTGTGTCATTGAGCGTCACACTGTTGGCGTCGAGTTGGACGGCCGCTACTTCCGATTTGGGTGGTTGCGCAGTTTCCGGCTGATCCGCGAGCGGCCCCCAAACCAAGACAGTCAAACCGGCCCCGACGGCGGCGACGAGGAAAAGAGCGAGGAGTTTCGCGTTACGCGAGACACGTCTGCTTTTCTCGGAGATCGGCGGCAGAGAACCCGCTGTCATCTAACCTGCTCGAACGATATCGGCTCAGTACAGCCGAGTTGGCAAGCCAACCCCATCCCTAGCCGCGGACGCCTTTCAGAGGCCTTTCCCCACGATTACCATTTGGTAATGGCAGGTGGGCGGCAGCCAGGGGGACAGATGATTGCGCGCCGCCGCTTAGTCCGAGGTTCTCGCCGGCACCGGCACCGGCTCCGGCAAGCTCGTTCTGTGCGGAACGGAGGCCTCGGCACGCGGCAGGACGATGCGTGCAGCAAGCCCCGGGGCGGCGTCTTCCAGACAGAGCTTTCCCCGGTGCAGAGACGCGATGGCGGTTACGATCGAGAGACCGAGGCCGTTGCCTGGCAGGCTTCGGCTACGGTCGAGACGATAGAAGCGCTCGACGACGCGCGGCCGCTCCGTGGCTGGGATGCCGGGGCCGTCGTCCTGAACGCGGATCGAAACCGTGTCTCGCTCACGGGCGGCGTGAACCAGGACGGTCGCCCCGCCGCCGGCGTATTTGAGTGCGTTATCGAGCAGGTTGGCGACTGCGCTCGTGAGTAGATTCTTGTCGCCGAGGGTCAGCGGGTCCCCGCTGATCTCGGTGAGCAGAGTGATCCCCGCTTCCTCCGCCGCGGCATCGTAAAGTTCAACGACGTCGCTGACGACCTGCGAGAGCCGGACCAGTGTGAAAGATTGGCGTCGAGCCCCTGATTCGGCTTCGGCGATCTGCAGCAGGTTATCGAGCATCTGGATGAGTTCATCGACCTGAGCAATGGCGAACCGCCCGGTTTCGACAAGCTCCGTTGTGCTGCCGCCCGGAGGTAACGCCTCTTCGAGGCGGCTGCGGATGCGCCCCAGCGGGGTTCTGAGGTCGTGAGCGATCGCATTGGAGACGTGCCGCACCCCATCCATCAGATGCTCGATACGATCGAGCATGCTGTTGATGTCACGATTGAGACGCGCGAACTCGTCATCCACGCCGGAGATCGGGATACGCCGCGTAAGATCACCCGCCTCTATTTCACGTGCGGTGCGACGGATCGCGCCGACCCGATGCTCGAGCTGCCGGCGAAACAGCAGGGCCCCGCCGATCGCGAGCAACAGCGCCACCGCGCCGCCGGCCAACAGGGCACGCCACACGAGCTGCTCAATCTCGCGCTGGTCCTGCATGTCGCGGCCGACAACCAGGATCGAGCCGTCGGGCAAAAGCCGGGGCAAAAGGCGGCTGAGGGAAGGGCGCCCGTTGCGAGTCACCTTTGTATCCGTAAGACGGTCGAGCGGCGCGGCCGCCGTCGTCCAACCGGAAATGTTCCCGGCCATTTTCCGCCCGTCGGGCGCGACGAGGAGATAGACTTCGGTGTCTTGCTCGATCCCGTCCGCGAGAAGCTGCTGAATCTCCTGCCGCAGTCCCTCGTCGCGACGGGTCTCGTGATGGTCGGCGAGGCGGTTCGAGATCGAGATTATTTTCGCATCGGTGCTACGCGAGAGAACACCCACCGTGCCGAAATAGAAGGCCGCCGAGATCACCGACATCGAACCGATGGCGAGCAGCCCGTAACCGAGCGCCAGGCGGACGGCGACAGTCCCCCGGAACCTAGCCATCAGCAGAGATCATATAGCCGATGCCACGAACCGTTTGCAGCAACTGCGGTGAGAAGTCTTTGTCGATTTTCCGTCGCAAGCGGCTGATTTGGACATCGATGACGTTGGTCTGCGGATCAAAGTAGTAGTCCCACACCGCCTCGAGCAGCATGGTCCGGGTCACGACCTGCCCTTGGTGTCGCACCAGATATTCGAGTAGGCGAAACTCGCGCGGCTGCAGCGCGATCGGCTTGCCGGCCCGTTCCGCCCGTCGCGTCCGCAAATCGAGTTTCAGATCGGCGATGCACAGTTCGCGACTGTCCTCCCTTATTGTGCCCCGGCGCAGCAACGTCTCGACACGTGCGAGCAGTTCAGAAAACGCGAAGGGCTTGGTAAGATAATCATCACCGCCGCCGCGCAGACCGCGCACCCGCTCGTCGAGACTCGCCAGAGCGCTGAGAATGAGCACTGGCGTGGTTTTGCCGAGATCTCTCAGGGTTGCGAGAATCGATAAGCCATCGACGCCGCCGGGAAGCATGCGATCGAGGATGATGATGTCCCAATGCTCGTTCGTGGCGAGATCGAGCCCGCCCACGCCGTCACGAACCAGCGTGACGGTGTGGCCTGCCTCTCTGAGGCCATTGCAGATATAGCGGGCCGTATCCGCTTCATCCTCTATGACGAGACAACGCATCCTGCCGCCAACGCCAGGCACTATGGCTGCGCCGCGCACGATCTAGGCGGGGACGAGGCGTCCCGCATTGCCGGCACGCGCCATTGCCATCTCACACGTATTTACTGGAGGACGGTCGCCAATGCCAGCGCACCGAAGCTGATGTTCGCTTGGGATTGGCTGATCGGCGAATTTCATTTCGGCTCGATCGATAGCGGGCTCTTTTGGGAAGGGCTGGTCGGGGTTGGCGCCGAAAGCGAACACGGCCCCGCCTATGCCCGCTATTCGCACGCGCTCGCCGACAATCCCGACCTCGTCGGCACCCACTGGTTCCAATATATCACGACCTCGCCGCCGCAGCGCGAGAGGCCAATCAGGCGGTGTTTGATCGCCTGCAGCACTTGCTCGGTCCATAGCGGCGGGCTGGTACGCTCGGTGCGTCCTTCGAGACGGCCGCTTCACGGCCTCCTCAGGATGAGGGGTTTCTTAATTTCGTCAAAGGCTTATCCTCATGCTGAGGAGCGGCCCGGCACAGCCGGGGCGCGTCTCGAAGCACGCACGACCGCCATGCAAAACTCCTACTGCGGCCGAAACGCCTTGCCGTGGCCGGCGAGCTTCTGGCGGGGCAGATGGACGCCTTTGCTGTCGTCGGCGATAACGCGGCCGATCACCTGGGCGCGCCGGCCGCGACTCTTTAGAATGGACAATACGGGATCGCGATCCGTCTCGGCGGCGAGCACGCAAAACCCGATCCCCATATTGTAGACCTGATGCATCTCCGCATCGCTGACGTTCCCCAGTCTCTGGATCAGCTGAAATAACGGCGGCGGCGGCGGCAAGCCGTCGATCAGGAACCCGACTTTGGCGTCCACACGCGGCAAATTTAAAAGCCCGTCGCCGGTGATGTTGATCAGGGCCTTTACCGTCGGGACGTTTTGAATAATGTCGAGAATCTCCGGCACGTAGATCAAGGTCGGGCGCAAGAGTTCCTCACCGAGCGGAATGCCGAGCTCAGGGAAGATGTGGTCGATCGCAAATTTACTGCGGTCGAAGAAGACGCGACGGGCGAGCGTCAGGCCATTGCTGTGGATGCCGCTGCTTTCGAGCCCGATGACGACGTCGCCCGGCATCAGATTGTGGCCGATAATGATGCGGTCGAGCGGCACGATGCCGACCGCCGTGCCGACGAGGTCGAAACCGCGGACAATGTCCTTGAGCGAGGAGATCTCGCCACCCGGGATCGAAATACCGGCTTGCCTGGCGCCTTCTGCCAGCCCGATCGCGATCGCGCCGAGCATGCCTGCATCGGCCTCCTCGACCGCGACGTAATCGACCATCGAGACCGGCCGGGCGCCGACGCAGAGGAGGTCGTTGACGTTCATCGCCACGCAATCGATGCCGATCGTGTCGTAGCGCCGCATCATGTCGGCAATGATCGACTTCGACCCGACCCCGTCGGTCGAGATCGCGAGGCCGACGCCGCCGATATCGATGACATTGGCGAAATAGCCGATATCGAGCTTGACCGCGCCAAAGCCGCCCGCCGGCGGCCAGGTGCCCTTGATGCGTTCGACGATCTGGTGGAGACCGGATTGCGTCTCATCGGTATCGACGCCCGCGGTTTTATAGAGGGTGGTTTGCGTTTCCATTCGGGTGCTCCGATTAGACGAACCGCACTCGCCCGCGTAAAATAGCGGACAAACCACCGGGAGAGGATCACCCCATGGCCACACCGCAACTGCGCCCGCTCGGCGAACATCTCGGCGCCGAGGCGCTCGGGGTCGATCTATCGCAGCTCGACGACGATACCTTCTCCTGGGTCTGGGGCGCTTTCGCCGAGCATCCGGTCCTCGTCTTCCGCAATCAGCAGCTCGCGGCCGGCGACATCGCCGCCTTCGGCCGCCGCTTCGGGGTGCCGCGCAAGCATGCGCTCGTCAAATACCGCCACGTGGACTATCCGGAAGTGTCGTGGCTGACCAATGTCGAGGAGGACGGAAAGATCGACTGGTACGGCGTCAAGCGCGCGACCGACTGGCACACCGACTCGACCTATGAGGAAAAGTTGCCGCTGCTGGCGATGCTGCACGCGCTCGAGGTCCCGTCGTCAAAGGGCGGCACGATGTTCGCCGATATGCGGGCCGCCTACGACGCGCTGCCGGACGACATGAAAGAACGGCTGGCCGGTCTCGTCGGACTGCATGGCCGCAGCAGCGGGCCGGCCGGCGAGCGCCTCTATGGCGACGACAAAGGCGCGACCGAGAAAAAATACGACGAACTGCCGCGGCCGGCGGTCATCGAGCATCCCGTCAGCGGCCGCCCGATCCTGTTCGTCAACCCGATGCACACGCACGGGTTCGAGGGGATGGAGCGCGAGGCGGCGTGGCGGCTGATCGAGCACCTCGCGGCGCATGCGACGCAGGAACGCTTCACCTACTACCATTCCTGGCAGGTCGGCGACCTGTTGATGTGGGACGAGCGCGCGACGATGCACCGTGGCGCCGGCGATTACCGCCCCGAGGAGCGCCGCGTCATGCTGCGCACGATCGTCTACCCGAACTGAGGCACCTCACCCGCGAGGCGGGGAGAGGGAGCCGTTAGCCTTTCGACCCGCCTGCCCCCCTTCTTCCCTCCCCCGCCTGCGGGAGAGGGTCAGGGTGGGGGTCTTTCAATGCCGCGCTGACCGCATCGGGATTGCGTTCGATCACGCGCAGATAAACGCGCGCAATATCTTCGGGCTTCCGCCGCCCCTGCTCCCAGTCCTGTAGAGTCCGCAGGTTGATCCTGTACTGTTTTGCGAATTCGGCTTGGCTGAGACCCAGACGCTTGCGCAACCCAGTCAACGCGTTGGGGCGGAACCCGCGGGCCAGTTGCTCATCCGACAAAGGCTGCGCATCAGGATCATTCCGGGCTGCCCGTTCGACTTCTTCGTCGGACATCCGCTTTAGCCGATCCCAATCGGTCCGGCTTTCAGGCTTGGGATCGTGCCCCGGCCTGTAGCGTATAAGCTGCTCTTTCACGACGGCTCGCCCTCCTGGCGCTGATGATCCGGCGAACGTCGTCGCCGCGCATTGTGTATGCAACGAACAGGATCACGCCGCCGACGGCGCCGATCGCCTGATACCGGCGCTCGCCGTAAGCGCGTGGATCGATCACAACCAGCAGGTCCGGGTCATCGAAAATTTCGGCGACGGTAGCGAAGTCCACCCCATGCTTTTCGACGTTCCTGCCGGCCTTAACGGGATCCCATTCGAATTCCACACAATGATATTATACGGTAGGGATATTATACGGCAACGCCGTAGGGCGCTATCCCATTACCGCCCAACCGCCGCGCGATCGCGGTTGAGATCGAGCAGACGCGCCACTGCGTCCTCCTCGCTGATATCGGCGGGCCAGCCATAGGCGGCGGCGACCGCGGCGTCGAGGTCGCGGTGGGCGTTGTCGAGCCAGGCCGGCCGCTCGTTGCAGAGATTGGTCAAAGTCCGCTTCTTGAGGACCGCGGCGGCCTTCGCGCTGACCGGGACGATGCGGTCGGGATAGCCCGGCACGACCTCCGGCACGTGCTCGACGAGATCGGGCGGATTGAGCCACGCCTCGCGCAATTCATTCAGCCGCCGCGCCGTTTCGGCGATCGCAACAGCGCGCGGATCGTCGGCGTAGTCGGCCACTGGGATGTTCGGCGTCAGCCCTTCGGGAAAGGGGAAAGTCTCGAAGGTGGTTGAGGGGGTATAACGCGGTCGATCTTCGAGACTCGTGCCGAGCCGAAGCGCCCAGGCCTCGTGGAAGCGGCTATGCAGAACGCCGAAAGTGCTCTCGTCATCGCGGGTGATGACGATCAACTGGTGATCGGGACAGACCGCTTCGTCCAGCCAGCAAAACAGCCGGTATTTGGCAACGGTTGGTGTGGCGATATATCGAGTGCGTCCCTCCAGGGCACGCCACATGCCGGGTCGTGGTTCTACGTGTTGCCACCAATACGCCGCATATGCTTCGCGGCGGTTGTTCAGCCGAACCGCTCGTACGTGCTTAACGATGTAGGCGTAGGGAGCCTCGTACAACGCGGCCTCCCGCTCGCTCATTTCCCAGCCGAAATCGATGATCCATCGGCCCGAAGGATTGCGGGTCAGATCCATGCCGTTCCTCCAGGGACGCAATACATCAGAGTTCGGCCGGCCATTGGGATTAAGCGGCAGCGAAAGCCATTCCCGCGCGAGCTCGCCCGGCACATCGAAGGCCCCGCCCTTGGTGTCGCCCATAAAGGCGATGCCGCGATTTTCGGCAAGACACGTCGCCCTAGTGAGGTCCTCTGTCCCGGTCAGATCCGAATTGACGCGTTGGACCGCATGCCCGTCGAGTCGCACCTCGGACACTGGAGGATGTGTCGCAAAACAGATTAGCGAGACGCGGACAGCCGCGCCGTCGAGAATCCAAGGCTCATCATCCCAGGCGTCATAGATTGTGCCGCTATGCGCGATGCGATCCACTACGTGCCGGCTGGCGCCGCCGCGGATCGAGTTCGTCGCGACAAGCCCAGCGCGTTGGATTTGGCCAAGAGCAATGTGCTTCCACGCCTTTGCGAACCAGTAAGTGACTAAATCGGCTTCAGCAGGTACTTGCCCATTGTAGGCAGCAAAGAGCCGTTCGACGCAGTCGTTGCCCAATATCGTGCGCATGAGCTTCCCACCCAGAAACGGCGGGTTGCCGATCACCACGTCGGCTTCGGGCCACTGCGCCTCGCTGCCGTTTTCGTTCAGAATCGCGTCGCGGTACTCGATCATATCCAGCGGCTTCAGGATTGGGTTGCACCCGACGTCGAAGCCGTTGCGGCGCATCCACTGGATCTCGCCGATCCACACCGTTACGCGCGCCAGTTCGGCGGCATAAGGATTGATCTCAATCCCCTTGACGGCCTCTGGACCGATACGAGGGAACTCGCGGGGCAGGTCCAAGATCTCGGCCTCGATCGCGACCCGATGCTCAATGTCCTTGAGGGCCAATAGCGCCAGGTAAAGGAAATTCCCCGAGCCGCAGGCTGGGTCGAGCACGCGGAAGGCGTGTAGCCGGTCCCGAGAAAGCCGCGATAGAGTGCTCTGGCCTCGTTGCGCAGGCGCGTACGGGTGCCCGGTGCGCTGGCCTGCTGTGCGCGCTGCAACGCCGTTTCGATCTCACCCTTCATCTTTGCCCATTCGGCGAGCCAGAGGCGGATGATCACCGGGTCAACGATCAACATGATCTTGTCGCGGTCGGTGTAATGCGCGCCCAGTTGACTTCGCTTATCGGGATCAAGCCCGCGCTCAAACAGGGTGCCGAAAATGCTCGGGTCGATCTCGGCCCAGTCGCGCGCCGCCGCGCTTCGCACCAGCGTGATGTCGTCGCGCTTCAACGGCAATGCCTCGTCATTGTCGAACAGGCCGCCATTGAACCAATCCACTCGCTCGAACCCGATGCGGCCGCCCTCGCGCATTGCTGCAAACAATGACGACGCCAGCGCCTCAAAGTCATCCGGCGAGCCCGCCGCACTGTCGAGCATTCGCCCGAACATCTTGCCCGGCAGCAGATCGACATCCTCGGCAAACATGCAGAAGACGAGCCGGTTGATGAAATGCGCGACCTTTTGCGAGGGATGGCCGCGGTCGCGCAGGCGCTGCGCAAGCCTGGCGAATTCCGCCGCTGCTTCCTCGGTCAGCTTCTGCCGGGTCAGTCCCGGCCTCAACCGCTCCGGATCGGTGAAAGCCCATTTGAGCCAGCGCAGCTTTCGCGCATCGGCGAGTTCGTCGAGACTGATCGCGTAAGTTTCGCTAACGGTGTTCGTCCAATTGGTATGGATCTCGAACCGGGCGAGGTCGCAGACTATCAGCAAAGGGGGGTTGTCGAGCGCAGGGGCATAGCGCTGCAGCTGCGCGTAAGCCGCCTTCAGATCCTTGCCTTTGCTCTTGTACTCCCAGCCGAAGCAGCCGCGCTTCCAGACATCGGCCCAGCCCTCGCCGCCGGTCGTTTTGGTGGCACCCTTCTCGAAGGCGTACCATTCGCCTTTCGGATCGGCATCGGTCGGCGCCTCCTCGCCGAGCAGGTCGCACAGATCGCGGAAATGCGATTGAGCCGCAGCGCGCTCGCTGAGGTCGGCGGTGCGCCATTTGGTAATGAAGTCAGCCGCGAACATTGCTCGCGTTAATGGCACGGAGCAGCTCCGATCATCAACTGCCGTTCCGTCGAATTCCCGACATTGCTATTTAGAGTATTATGTCATCATAGAAATGACAAATTCATATTGCACACTTCGACCGATCACGGCTTGGAAACCGCGCGCCGGTTGGATCAAGAGACGGAGATGGCTGAGAAGCTTTTACCCGATCGGACGCCGCGTCTACGAGAGCAGCGACTTCGATCGGCCGGCTTTCGGCTTGAGTTGGCACTACAACCCTAAGGAGAATTTGCTGCTGATTCGCTGCAGATTGCACAATGGCCCAATATCGATGCAATTTTCGATTGCAGACAGTGGCGGGTGCCGCGGCGGGGGAGCCTGACGCGGTGCACAGTCCAGCCGCGCGCTGCGCGGCATTGCCGGGTGAAGCAAAATTACGCAATGTTGCAAGGTTGCCGCGGGTTACGGAGAACACAGCGACGATGAGGATCGATCAGGCCGTCAATATCGAAGATCTGCACCGCATGGCGAAGCGGCGGTTGCCGAAGATCGCGTTCGATTTCATCGAAGGCGGCTTGGAGGACGAGCGCGGTCTCGAAACCAACACCTCGGCCTTTCACAAGCACAAATTATTGCCGCGGTATCTCGTCGATGTGTCGAGACGCGACCAGTCGAAGTCGATCTTCGGCCAGACCTTTGCGAGCCCGTTCGGCATCTCGCCGACCGGCGGCGCGAGCCTCTTCCGCGACCAGGCCGACCTGATGCTGGCCGAGGCCGCGCGCGACGCGAACATCCCCTACATCATGTCGGGCGCCAGCAACGCTTCGATCGAGGCAGCGGCCAGGATCGCGCCGAAGAACCATTGGTATCAGCTCTATGCGGCGCGCGATCCCGTGGTCAATGCCGATTTGATCAAGCGCACCGCCGATGCCGGGCTCGGCGCGCTGGTGCTGACCGTCGACACCCCGGTCGGATCAAAGCGCGAGCGCAATATCCGCAATGGCTTTGCCAATGTCCGCGGCGGGCTGTTTCAGGCGTTGAGCCTCAAACCCTCGATCCTTGCCGAGGCGCTGACCCATCCCGGCTGGATCGTCGAATACTTCAAACGCGGCGGCGGCACGCCGATGCTCGGCAACTGGCAGCCCTACGCGCCGCCAGGCGCCAATGCGGAAGAGGTCTACAAGCATTCGAGCTCGTTGCGTCCTTTTAACGCGCAGACCTGGCGCGACCTGGAAACCTACCGCAAGCTGTTCCCGCGCGCTCTCGTCGTGAAGGGCATCATGAGCCCGGCTGATGCATTGCGGGCGCTCGAGGTCGGTTGCGATGGGATCCTCATCTCCAACCATGGCGGTCGCCAACTCGACCAGGCGCCCGGCTCGCTCGATGTATTGCCGGCGATCAAGGCCGCGGTCGGCGACAGGCTGACCCTGCTGCTCGACAGCGGGGTGCGGCGCGGCGCCGACATCCTGATCGCGCTGTGTCTCGGCGCCGATTTCTGTTTTATGGGACGCCCGACCCTCTATGGCGCCGCTGCCGGCGGGCTGCCCGGCGTCAAGAAGGCGATCGAGATCTTCGTCGGCGAGATCGATCTCGTGATGGGTCAGATCGGCTGCCCGAGCCTCGATCAGCTCGGCCCCGATTTTCTGTGGCGCGACGACTGGGCGCGCAATGTGTGACCCCATTATCGTCGTCCCGGCGACAGTGGAATCAACGTGACGAACAGATTGCCAAGCCATGAACCTTGACAGTGCGATCAACATCGAAGACCTGCACCGGATCGCCAAGAGGAAACTGCCGAAGATCATCTTCGATTACATCGAGGGCGGGGTCGAGGATGAACGCGGCCTCGCGCGCAACGAAGCGGCGTTTCACAAGCACCGGCTGCTGCCCCGCTACCTAGTCGACGTCTCCAAACGCGACCAGTCGGCGACGGTATTCGGCCGCACCTATGCAAGCCCATTCGGGATCTCGCCGACCGGCGGCGTCGGCCTCTACCGGCGCGAAGGCGAAGTCATGCTGGCCCAGGCG
>Ga0306920_100005898_pt1 | contig 15883 bp, 10 predicted proteins | sample flu12Cox44000170_FD_204666 | JGI IMG/M metagenome (GOLD analysis project Ga0306920, IMG submission 204666) | Lab enrichment of tropical soil microbial communities from Luquillo Experimental Forest, Puerto Rico - flux4day.12C.oxic.44.000.170 (v2)... | ecosystem: Environmental > Terrestrial >... | reverse complement strand
CGACAAGGGCGAAGCGGCGCGTGATGATGACAATTCTGACAATACCAAGCGCAAGCCAGTGAAGCATCTGTTCGAGGTTGCGACGGATCGCATTGCACGTGAACGCGGCATGCCGAAATATTTGGCCTCCGCGCACGCTCGCAAGGAGAATCCCGGCAGTTTCAAGCATTATCAGCAGCAAGGTTCGGTCAGCTCACGGCCGCGGATCAAGAAGGAAGCACCGCTTGATGATGTGGATGTGTGCGCGGCATGGAGCGCGGCAATTGACGCGCACGTTGCTGGCTACGGGACATCGCGGACGGAAGCTATGTCAATTCTGCGCAAAACAGCGCCCGCGCTGTGGCGTCAAAGGTTTCGAAAATGAAGGCTTCGTGCGGTAGCTGCTTTCTCCTCTTGCCGCACGGCGGGCACCGATCGCCCGCGCACCCGGGAGAGAAAGGACATGCCGAGCAGATTTACTCCCAAGGCCTCGTCCGGGTGAACGAGGGCCGGAACATTGCGCACGGTGATGTCGCCGATCTCGACAATCCCGAGCTGCACAGGGGCAGCGCGCGTCATGCCGTTCGCGGTCGCAACCCTGACGTTGTAATCGCGCGGGGCGGGATGAATGCCGAGCCGAGCAGCATCGGCGGCGCGCAGCGCAATCGTCAAGGCTCCTGTGTCAACGATAAGCTCCAGCCGGCGCCCATCTATGCGGGCTTCGGTGCGGAAATGACCGTCATTGCCGGGCCGCAGGATGACGGTGCCGGAACCGAACGCGTTTGTCACCGGCTCAGGGAACCCGGCCGCGAGCGCCGCCGGAGGCGCTGCGATCGGCTGGCTCCGATCGGCCCAGCGTGCCACCAGCACGCCGGCGGCTATGACCGCGGCAGCAAAAACAATGAGACTACGCATGATCGCGTGCATCCCTCGTGGATCGAACCAACAGACATGCCGGCTGCCAAGACTTGCTTAAAACCGCAGTTACGCATGCGCTGCTTTGCCGTGAAGGATGAGCGAGCCGTTAAGGCGATCGATGCAAGTTGAGACGTTGCGCCAGCTCCGCTGTAGCCCGGCATTGAGCGCGCCATCCAATCCGCAGACCAGCGCACAGTCGCGATGGCGCGCGAAATCCGGGGCTACGATATCCCCGGATTTCGTCCGCTGCGCGGTCTCAATCCGGGCTACTGTCTGCGCTGCTTGCTGCGCGTCGTTGGCAGCGCAAGAAGCGGATTGTCGGGCCAGGGATGACGCGGATAGCGGCCCTTCATGTCGGCCTTTACCGCGGCATAGCTGCCGCGCCAGAAACCTGGGAGATCGCGCGTCACCTGCACTGGGCGGCGCGCGGGCGACAGAAGCTCGATCACGAGCGGAACGCGACCCGCGCCCACCGTGGGATGGCGATCCAGGCCGAACAGCTCCTGCACGCGAATAGCAATCTTCGGTCCGTCCTCTTGCGTGTAATCGATTGCAACCGCCGAGCCCGAGGGCGTGGTGAAATGGGTCGGTGCCTCGCTCTCGAGCCGCCGGCGCATATTAAACGGCAGCAGCGCATGGAACGCCCGTGCGAGCTCCTCCGTCCGCAGTTGCGCGAGCGCGCTCTTGCCCAAGAACGCAGGTGCCAGCCATTCACCGGCGCTTTCCCGCAGGGCGGCATCGGAAAGGTCCGGCCACTCGCTGCCCTCCACGCGGCGCAGGAAGATGATGCGGCCGCGCCACTGCCGCAGCGCGGGCGTCCACGGCAGCCGCTCGATGCCGAGGCGCACGATGGCCTGGGCCAGCATCCGCGCACTCTTGTCATCGGCTCCGGCAGGCAACGGTTGCTCGGAAATGCGAATGGCGCCCAGCGAGCGCAGGCGGCGTACGCGCAAGCTTGCGCTGGGCTCGTCAAAGCTGATCTCGTCGCGGCTCTCGATGCGGTCGGCGAACAGCGTTTCCATCTCCGCTGCGGCGAGCGGCGCTGCCAGAGTTATGCGGCCCTCCGCGGCAGTACCGCTGATTTCCGCAACCGCGAGAAACGGCTCGCGCGCCAGCGCCGACGCCGCCTCGATTCGCGCGCCGCGGCCATTGGCGAGCAGGAATGCACCGCCCGCACCACGGCTCTTGGCGATGCGATCGGGATAAGCAAGCGCAAGCAGCGCGCCGACCGACGCAGCGCCCTTCCGCTGCGCCGAGGACACGGACCGCTTCTCGGATTTTCCCGCGCGTATCTGCGAATGCGCAATATTCGCCCACCCCTTCGCCGTGGCACGCGCTTCCTGCGCGCGGGGCGAGCGGTCGCGATGCAAGGCGCAGATGCGCTCGCCCAGCTCCACGTCCCTGCCACCGAGCCCGGGCTCGGTGAGAACGAGCGCGATCTCAGCCGCCAGCACGGCCTGCCCGTGCGCTCCGGCATGCATCACCATGCGCGCGAGACGCGGCGGCAGCGGCAGCTGTCGCAGTGCGCGTCCCGTGTCCGTCATGCGGCCGTGCGCATCGAGCGCGCCAAGCTCGCGCAGCAACGCACTCGCCTCATCTAAGGCCGGCGGCGGCGGCGGATCGAGGAATGCGAGCGATGACACATCGCGCACGCCCCAATGGGCGAGATCGAGCACGAGCCCGCTGAGATCCGCAGCGAGCATCTCCGGCCGATTGGCGGCGGCGAGCGATGCGGTCTGCGCCTCATCGCAGAGCCGATAGCACACGCCGGGCCCGGTGCGGCCGGCACGGCCGCGGCGTTGATCCGCGGAGGCGCGCGAGACTCGCACCGTTTCCAGCCGAGTGAGCCCGACTTCTGGCTCATAACGCGGCACCCGCGCCAGACCGCAATCGATCACGATGCGCACGCCTTCGATCGTAAGCGAGGTCTCCGCGATGGAAGTGGCCAGCACGATCTTGCGGCGAGGGGGCGTCGCCGGGGCAATGGCGCGGTCCTGGACCTCCGGCTCGAGCGCTCCGTAAAGGGGCACGATATCGATCCCGGGATCACTTATCCGCTCTCGCAGCAGCATATCCGTGCGCCGGATCTCCGCTGCGCCGGGCAGAAATACCAGCAGCGATCCCCCTTCAACGCGCAACGCGCGCTCGACCGCCAGAGTCACCTCCTGCTCGATGGGCCGCCGCGCATCGCGCCCGAGATAACGCGTCTCTACGGGAAAGGCGCGACCGGTGCTCTCGACCACGGGAGCATCGCCGAGAAGCTTTGCGACCCGCGCGCTGTCGAGGGTGGCCGACATCACCAACAGCTTGAGATCATCGCGCAGGCCTTGCAGATCGCGCGCCAAGGCCAACCCAAGATCGGCGTCGAGCGAACGCTCGTGAAACTCGTCGAAAAGGACGGCCGTGATACCTTCGAGCGCCGGGTGATCGAGCACATGGCGCGTAAATATGCCTCCGGTCACAAGCTCGATGCGCGTCCTCTTCGAGACTCTGGAGGCAAAGCGCACGCGGTAGCCCACGGTTGCGCCGACACTCTCTCCCGACATCGCAGCCATGCGGGCGGCCGCCGCGCGCGCGGCAATGCGGCGCGGCTCGACCACGATGATTTTTTTGCCCGTGGCCCACTCCTCGCGCGCGAGCACGAGTGGAATGCGCGTCGTCTTTCCCGCGCCCGGCGGCGCGACCAGCACCGCCGCATTCGCCCGCCGCAGAACGCCGGTCAGCTGCGCCAGCACGCCATCTATGGGAAGCGGTTCGTCGAAATGCATGTGGCTATCGTAGCCCGGATGAGCGCGTTCGCGCGTCGAAGACGTGCGAGCGCGCGATATCCGGGTTTCCCGCATATCGCCATAACGCGCTTACACGCGTTATCGCTCATGCGGGCTACGGACCCAGGTGGCGAAGCCGGCAGCCAAGTGATAAATCCCGCGCATGCCCTCCCCCAGCGCTGCCCGCCCAGCCGCCGCCGAACGCAAGCAAGCCGCCGCCGTCCAGGGCCGGTTGCCGCGCAAGGGCGACCACGTCTTTTTAGTCGATGGCTCGTCCTACATCTTTCGCGCCTATCACGCCTTGCCGCCGCTCACCCGCAAGTCGGACGGACTGCAGGTCAACGCCGTGCTCGGCTTCTGCAACATGTTGTGGAAGCTTTTGCGCGACATGCGTGCGGACGAGAAGCCGACGCATCTTGCTGTCGTGTTCGACAAATCGGAGAGAACCTTCCGCAGCGAGATGTACTCCGCATACAAGGCGCATCGGCCAGAGCCGCCGGATGATCTGCGGCCGCAATTTCCGCTCATTCGCGAGGCCGTGCGCGCGTTCGACCTGCCCTGCCTCGAGCAGTCCGGCTTCGAGGCCGACGATCTGATCGCGACCTACGTGAGGCAGGCATGCGAGGCAGGCGCAACCGCCATGATCGTCGCCTCGGACAAGGACCTGATGCAGCTCGTGCGCGACTGCGTCGTCATGTACGACAGCATGAAGGACCGGCGCATCGGCATCCCCGAGGTGATGGAGAAATTCGGCGTGCCGCCCGACAAAGTCGTCGATGTGCAGGCGCTGATCGGAGATTCGATCGATAATGTTCCCGGCGTTCCCGGCATCGGCGTCAAGACCGCGGCCCAGCTCATCGGCGAATACGGCGATCTCGACACGCTGATCGCGCGCGCGGCCGAGATCAAGCAGGAGAAACGTCGCCAAGCGCTGATTGAGAATGCGGACAAGGCGCGTCTATCGAGGAAGCTCGTCACCCTCGATGATCATGTGCCGCTCGAAGTGCCGCTTTCCGATCTCGCGGTGCACGAGCCCGACTACAAGCGCCTCATCGCGTTCCTCAAGGCGATGGAGTTCGTCGCGCTCACCCGGCGTGTGGCGGAGCTCTCCGGGATCGATGCCGCCGAGATCGAAGCCGATGAACGGCTCAAGGCAGGCGGCGGGGAGCGCAGACGCGTTGAGCCCGTTGCGCAGGCGCCTCTTGCTTCTCCGACGCGACCGCGGCCGGCAGAGAGCGCGCCTGCAGGGGAGGAGCTCACCCCGGCGGCGCTCGTCGCCGCGCGGCTTGAAGCGGCGCACCACGCCAAGATCGATCGCGCGCGATACGAGGTCGTGCGCACGCTCGATCGCCTCAATACCTGGATTGCGCGCGCACGCGATCTGGGCGCGATAGCTGTGGACACCGAGACCACCAGTCTCGACCCCATGCAGGCGGCACTGTGCGGCTTCTCGCTCGCGGTCACGCCGAACGAGGCTTGCTACGTGCCGCTTGCCCATCGGCAGGGTGGCAAGGAGGGCTTGTTTGCTGAAGGCCTCGCTCCCGATCAGGTCGATGCGACTGCGGCGCTCGCGGCAATGAAACCACTGCTCGAGGACGCAAGCGTCCTCAAGATCGGCCATAACGTGAAGTTCGACGTCCAGATCTTTGCCTTGCGCGGCATCGAGCTTAAGCCCTGCGACGACACGATGCTGATGTCCTACGCGCTCGATGCCGGCCGCTCCGATCACGGCATCGATCCGCTGTCGAAGCGGTACTTCGATCATACGACAATCGACTACAATGAAATCACGGGATCGGGCAAATCCAAGCTCGAGTTCGATTGCGTCGACGTGGAAACCGCCGCCAAATATGCCGCCGAGGACGCCGACGTCACGTTGCGGCTGTGGCAACTGCTCAAGCCACGTCTTGCCAGCGAGCATGTGGCAAGCGTCTATGAGACGCTGGAGCGGCCGCTCATCTCGGTACTCGCGCGCATGGAGCGCCGTGGCATCTCTGTCGATCGCAAGGCGCTCACGCAGCTGTCGACCGAATTCGGCGAGGAGGCGCTGGCGCTGGAGGGGGAAATTCACAAGTTCGCCGACGGACCGCTCAACCCGGGCAGCCCGAAGCAGATCGCGGATTTTTTGTTCGGCAAGTTCGGCCTGCCGGGCGGCACCAAGACGAAGACCGGGGCCTGGTCGACGGGCGCGCGCACGCTCGATGATCTCGCCGAGCAAGGCTACGAGCTGCCGCGCAAGATCCTGGAGTGGCGGCAAGTCGCAAAGCTGCGCTCGACCTACACCGATGCGCTGCCAGGGTTTATCAATCCAAAGACCCAGCGCGTGCACACCTCCTATGCTCTCGCCTCGACGACAACCGGGCGGCTGTCCTCCTCGGAGCCGAACCTGCAGAACATTCCGATCCGCACCGAGGATGGCCGCAAGATAAGGCGCGCGTTCATTGCCAAAGCCGGCCACAAGCTCGTCTCCGCCGATTATTCACAGATCGAGCTGCGCCTGCTCGCCGAAATCGCCGATATCGAGCAGCTGCGCAAAGCCTTCCGTGAGCGGCTCGACATCCATGCGCTGACCGCCTCCGAAATGTTCGGCGTGCCCGTCAAGGGCATGCCGCCGGAAGTGCGTCGGCGCGCCAAGGCGATCAATTTCGGCATCATCTACGGCATCTCGGCGTTCGGACTGGCAAACCAGCTCGGCATCGAGCGCGAGGAAGCGGGCGCCTACATCAAAAAATATTTCGAGCGCTTTCCCGGCATTCGCGACTACATGGAAACGACCAAGGCATTCGCGAAGAGGAATGGCCATGTGCTGACCTTGTTCGGGCGCAAGTGCCACTATCCCGACATCGGCAATTCGAACGCCTCCATTCGCTCCTTCAACGAGCGTGCCGCGATCAATGCGCGCCTGCAAGGCACCGCCGCCGACATCATCCGGCGCGCCATGATGCGCATGGATGCGGCGCTGGCAAAGCACTCGCTTTCGGCACAGATGCTGCTCCAGGTCCACGACGAGCTGGTGCTCGAGGTGCCCGACGCGCAGGTCGAGCGCACGTTGCCGGTCATCGTGAAAGTGATGGAGGAAGCGCCCATGCCAGCACTCTCGCTGTCGGTGCCGCTTTCCGTCGAGGCGCGCGCCGCCGCCACCTGGGACGCAGCACATTAGCGGCTTCGCGTCCCGGATGCGGTCCAGCGCGCAGCCGTTGGCGCCCGGGTGAGCGCAACGCGCTGATTTCGTTGAACATGCATCGGTTGGCTTTGTTCCGGCAAATTGCCCTTCATCGGCTGCGGCGAAGATGTGCGAATGGATGTTTGCGGCGACGGCGCACCTTGCATCGTCGAATTCGCGGATTGCGAGCTTGCGCCGCGACAGCGCGTAACGCTCGTAGCGGTCGAGGGTTAAGAGCTGCGCCCCTGCCGCCGTTTCAGAGACTCTGGCGAGGAGCTCAAGCCGCGCATGCCGCACCCGGATGACATCGATCTGGGCAGCGGCAATTCGGCGCGCGAGATGGAGCAGGTGCGCATCCGCATCCGCTCCGGCAATCACGCGCTTTCTGCGCGAAGGCAGGGTCGCCCAGCACCGACCGGGTCAGGCCATGCCGGCGCGCATTGCCTGCCACGCGCGCCTTGCCTGCGGCCGTGCGCGGGCCCGTGCTGGCGCGGGCATTGACCCTATTCGCGAACAGCTTGCGCGCGCTCGTCACGCGGCCCGCTCACGCGAGCGGTGGGTGAAAGCTTTTTTCCGAGGCGTCGGTTTTGAGCCCCCCATCTATCTTCTCCGCGGCGCGTCGCGCGTTCTGCGCAAAGCGCGCGCGATGGCGATCGAGCTCGCGCATGGCTACGCCGCGGCGGAGCTCTACAATCGCGAGCCTGCGGTCGATGTGGCCGATCGCGCTACTGAAAAGGGCCAATGTCTTTCCCAGGGCGGCATCGACGGAGAGCCCGGCCGAGGCGAGCGCAGCCTCGACCGCGGGGACAGCCTCGGGGTCGAAATGACACCATCCGGTCGCCAGCTCGTGCGCATCTCCGCTCTTGTGCCGGAGCGGAGAAAGCAGCTCCTGCATGCCGTGACCGGCTTCGGCGGAGAGCAGGCTCGATTTCAGGCGGCGCAGGCGAAATACCTCCCATACGAGATCGGCAAAATCGCGCGTCCAGATTTCCTCCACAACGTCGCTCGGCTGCAGCGTTTCGGTGAGGCGGGCCAGCAGCTTGTCATAACGGTCTATGTCTTCGCCCCTGATCAGCGGCGGTGGTCCGAGCATTTCCTGAGCAGACAACGAAGCCGCATTACCGTTACCCTCCTGCAGTGTTTCACACGCATCCATGGACGCTCCCATCTCATTATGTTCATGGTTTGTTCTACCAGGGAAAACCACCCTTGGCAAGCAAAATCTTCGCAGATTTGCGGCACGGTCCGACTTAGCCCTTGCCTTGCCTTGCCTTGCCTTGCCTTGCCTTGCCTTGCCGCCTTTCCGCCGAGCTGATCATCTCTTGCAAGTCCTGTTGAGCTGAAGGTGCGGTGGCGGCGCAAACCACCCCGCTCATGAACGCCACGTGAACAACTTGGCCATTGATTGTTCCAGGTCGTGCGATTAGGAGAGGCCCGGTCCTTTTTCGTTACGGAGGTTTCCTATGAAGATGAAGCTGGTCCTGGCCTGCGTGCTCGCTGTCGCCGTGGCGACTCCGGCGCTTGCCGAATACTACGTCGTGCAAAACTCAAAGACGCACAAATGCGGGGTGCAAAAGAACAAGCCATCGGAGAAGAGCAAGACGCTGAGCATCGTCGGCGAAAACGCCGGCTACAAGACCAGGGACGAAGCAAAGTCGGCGATGGGCACCTTGGACGCGTGCAAGTCCACCTAGTTGGGATTCGCGTAGGATGGGTCGAGGCGCGCGCGAAGAGGGGCGAGATTTACTCGGCCCGGGCGCGCCGAGACCCATCGTCGCAAACCGAACTCGGTGGGTCGCGGCGCTCAAGAAATGTGTTTCCTACTAACATTTCGTCAGGCGCCTTGACCCACCCTGCAAGGCCGTCCGGCGGGACGGCCTTCGTTTTTCCGGTGGCGAAACTTTTCAGCGCCTTCGGCCGTTGCCGGGAGGGCACGCTTTCAAACCGCACCTGCGCATGAACAGGCAAACAAAGTTTCATATCGGCTACTGGCTCGCAGCCGTGCTGGGTCTGATGGTGGTGCAATATTTCTATGCCGTCGGGCAGAAGGTTGCGCAGATTCCCTACAGCCAGTTTCAGCAGCTGCTGCACGACCATAAGATTGCCGAGATCGCGGTCTCCGACCGTTACATCCAGGGCAAGCTCAAGGAGCCGCTGCCGAGCGGCAAGAGCGAGTTCACGACCACGCGCGTCGATCCCCAGTTCGCCGACGAGCTGCAGAAATACGCAGTGACCTATACCGGCGAGGTGGAAAGCACCCTGGTCCAGGACTTGCTCTCCTGGATCGTTCCGGTCGCGCTGTTTTTCGGTCTCTGGATGCTCATCGCGCGGCGCATGCAGGGCCTGGGCGGCGGGCTCATGTCGATCGGCAAGAGCAGGGCAAAAATCTATGTCGAAACCGACACCGGCGTGCGCTTCGACGACGTCGCCGGCGTCGATGAAGCCAAGGATGAGCTCGTCGAAGTGGTCGAGTTCCTGAAGAATCCCCAGGAATACGGCCGCCTCGGCGGCCGCATGCCGAAAGGCGTGCTCCTTGTGGGCCCGCCCGGCACCGGCAAGACGCTGTTGGCGAAGGCCGTAGCCGGCCAGGCGAAGGTGCCGTTTTTCTCGATCTCCGGCTCCGAGTTCGTCGAGATGTTCGTCGGTGTCGGGGCAGCGCGCGTGCGCGATCTCTTCGAGCAGGCAAGAAGCAGGGCGCCCGCGATCATCTTCATCGATGAGCTCGACGCGCTTGGACGCGCTCGCGGCTTCGGCCCCTATGCCGGCGGGCACGACGAGAAGGAGCAGACGCTCAATCAGCTGCTGGTAGAGATGGACGGGTTCGATTCCAGGAGCGGACTTGTGATCCTGGCGGCGACCAACCGTCCCGAGATACTCGACCCTGCACTCCTGCGCGCGGGCCGCTTCGATCGACAGATTCTCGTCGACCGGCCCGACAAGAAAGGACGCACCGCCATTCTGCGCGTTCACCTCAAGGGCAGGAAGGTCGGACCCGACGTCGATCCGGAGCAGATCGCGGCACTCGCGCCGGGTTTCACGGGTGCCGATCTCGCCAATCTCGCCAACGAGGCGGCGCTGCTCGCGACACGCCGCGGCGCCAGCAGCATCAGCATGGCCGACTTCTCCAATGCCGTGGAACGCATGGTGGCGGGTCTCGAGAAACGCAATCGGCTGCTCAATCCAAAGGAACGCGAGATCGTCGCCTATCACGAGATGGGCCACGCGCTGGTCGCGCTCGCACTGCCCGGCAGCGATCCCGTGCACAAGGTCTCGATCATACCGCGCGGCGTCGGCGCGCTCGGCTATACGATTCAGCGCCCGACGGAAGATCGATTCTTGATGACGCGCGAGGAGCTGCAGAGCAAGATGTCAGTTCTGCTCGGCGGCCGTGCCGCCGAAACCGTTGTGTTCGGCCATCTCTCGACCGGTGCCGCCGATGATCTGCGGCGCGTCACCGATATCGCGCGCTCGATGGTGACGCGCTATGGGATGTCGGAGCGACTGGGCAGCGTTGCCTATGATCGCGATCCGCGTACCTTCATGACCGGCCCGCAGCTGCCTTCCCCGCCCGGGGAGAGAGACTACGCGGAGGAAACCGCCGCCGTCATCGACGGGGAAGTTAGCACCATCGTGCAGGCGGCGATGGGCCGCGCGCTCGACCTCCTGCGCGAGAGACGCGACGTGCTCGAACGCTGTGCGCGCCGCCTGCTGGAAAAGGAAACCCTCGACGAGAAGGAGCTCATGGAGCTCGTCGGTCCTCCCGCCGGTCCGGTCCGAGTGGCCGCGGAGTAGCGCAGCGAAATGCTCGGGCATCGCGGGTGCACAAACCGAGCAATAAGCTCGGCCACCTCCACCCAAAAGGGGGAGGTCGGCGACCCCGGCCCTGAGCTGGGGGAGCCTGGTGGGGGTCAATCTGCCGCAAACTGCATTCTTAATTAACCCCCACCCGACCGCCTCGCTACGCTTCGGCGGTCGACCTCCCCCTTTCAGGGGGAGGTGAGCCGGCGTCTGCAGCCCGAATATGCTCACACTGCTCCAGCGCGCACTGGGCCTGGCTCTCGGTGTCGCTGTTGCCGCATCGATGGCGCTCGCACCGGAGCAAGCTTCGGCCGCCGCCCTCGATGGAGCGGCGCTGCGCTTGCCGTGGGCCGTCCCCTTCATCGGCATCCTGCTCACGATTGCGATCGGGCCGCTTCTGTTCCCCAAAATCTGGCACCGGCACTACGGGAAGCTCGCCTTCATCTGGGGGACGCTCACGATTGCGCCGCTCGCTGCGATCTACGGCGCCGACAGTGCGCTCGCTGCCTTCGCGCACACGATGCTCGGCAAGTACCTGAGCTTCATCGTGCTCCTGTTTGCTCTTTACGTAATCGCCGGCGGCATCCTGGTGACCGGCAATCTGCGCGGCACGCCGCTGGTCAATGCCACCATTCTCGCGGTCGGCACGTTGATCGCGAGCGTGGTCGGCACCACCGGCGCCGCCATGATCCTCATCCGCCCGCTCCTGCGCGCCAACGCGGCGCGTATCAACAACGTGCATGTTGTCATCTTCTTCATCCTGCTCGTGGCCAATATCGGTGGCGCGCTCTCTCCGCTCGGCGATCCGCCGCTTTTCGTCGGCTTTCTGCACGGAATCGATTTCTTCTGGACGACCCGGCACCTGTGCCAACAAACTGCGCTGGCCGCCGGCCTGATCCTGGCGGCGTTCGTGCTGCTCGACCTCTGGTATTATCGCAAGGATCGCCTTGTCACGACGGTGGGCGAGGCGGTACCGCCGATTGCTCTGCGCATCAGCGGCGGCATCAACCTCGTCCTGATCGCCGCGGTGCTCGCCGCGATCCTCGCCTCGGCGATGTGGACGCCAGGTATCGGCTTTGAAATCTACGGCAGCAGGCTCGAGCTGCAGAATGTGTTGCGCGACGGCACGCTAGTGCTCATGGCGTTGCTCTCACTCGCGCTCACGCCGAACGAGCACCGCGAGGCGAACGGCTTCACCTGGGAGCCGATCGCCGAAGTCGCGATTCTGTTTGCCGGCATATTCACCTGCATCATTCCGGTCGTGCTCATGCTCGAGGCGGGCGCCGCGGGCGGTTTCGCATGGCTGCTCATCGCGGTCACCACGCCGGGAGGAAGCCCACATCCCCTCGCCTATTTCTGGCTGACCGGAATTCTTTCGGCCTTTCTCGACAATGCTCCGACCTATCTCGTCTTCTTCGAGCTCGCCGGCGGCAACGCGCGCGAGCTGATGGGCGAGCTTGCCTTGACCCTTGAGGCAATCTCGCTCGGCGCTGTGTTCATGGGCGCCCTCACTTATCTGGGCAACGCGCCGAACCTGATGATCTACGCCATTGCCGTGGAGCGCGGAGTGAAAATGCCGAGCTTCTTCGGCTACATGGTCTGGTCAGGCAGCATCATGCTGCCGGTGCTTGCGCTCGTCACAGTGCTGTTTTTCGTGCAGTAGCAGTAACCCGGATTAAGCGCGCCATTCGATGCTGCGGAAGCGCGCAAGAGTCCTGATGGGCGCGCGAAATCCGGGACTGCGCATGTGGCAAACGGGATCCCCGGATTTCGTTCCTCAATCCGGGATACAGTTTCACTCAGGAGGCGTTGCCTCGCTCGGCGAGGGAGCGGTTACCCAAGCGGAGGCGCTCGCGCAATTCGCGCTTTGAAACGTGATGCGGCGATTGAGGTCATTGCCGGGGTCGTTGGGCAACAGCAGCTGCGAGCTGCCGTGACCCTTCGCAATGAGTCGCTTCGGATCAATTCCATGCTGCGCGATGAAATATTGTCGCACAGCTTCCGCCCGGCGCTCGGAAAGCACCTGATTGGATTCGGCGCTGCCAATGCCCTCCGTGTGGCCATGGATGATGATGGTGCATTTGTCGATTTCCGGACGGGTGAGAGCGAGTGCGACGCGGTCGAGCTCGCGGCGGCCCTCCGCCGTCAAATCCGCCGAATGGTCCGCAAAATTCACGGTGTGATCGAATGCGCCGGGAACGGGTCCGCTGCGGCTGATACCCCGCAATGTTCTGTCCGCGCCCGCGAGCGGCGGATAATGCGTATCGAGTATCACGAGCTTTTGCGCCGCCTTCGATCGGGAAAATGCATCGGTAACCGCGGTAACGGCGATTGACGACCGTGACAGTGCGTCTGCATTTCGCAATTCCCCCGCAAGCGGCGGAAGATAGCCTGCACCGTTCACGGAAAATCCGTGCCCGGAATAGTACACGATGGCGGAATCCCCGGTGCGGAGACTCTGAAAGAATGCATCAATCTCTTTGGCGAGCGCGGCTCCATCGGCATCGATCAGCGTCTTTGTTTTGAAGGCGATGCTCGAAAGCTTCTCGCCCACGGCTTTTCCGTCGCGCGGCGCGCCCGTCAGGGCGGGAAACTGCATGTAAGCTCCATTGCCGATCACAAGCGCAAACGCATGCGACCCCTCGGCAGCGAGCGGAACATCGACCGGGCTCGAAGCCGCCATCCAGGGTACCTGCCGTCCATTTGTCATTGCGGCAACGCTGGCGCTCACCTGGTCGAACAGGCCGGCGATGGTGATCTTTGAAGATGCCAAAGCTGCCACGATCGCCTTGGCCACCGGTCCGTTGCTGCATTCGGCGTCGGCGCAGTCATCGGCCAGCCCATTCGGTTGCGTCGCCTGAATCACAACGATGCCCGGCGCTACCGGCGCCAGCTCGGCTTGCGCCGCGTTCGGCGAAATCCAAACGGTGGCCGCGATGGGGGCAAACAGCCAATGCGCGAAAGCACTCATTTTGGCCTCCTGGGACCCCGAGCATCTGTAGCCTGGATTAAGCGCGCCATCCAATATTGCAGACGCGGCACGAAGCTGCTCGACCGGACAAGTTAGGATAAGAGCGGATTTTTGCCGCTGCGGGTCGCAGTTCCGGCACGTGAGGGACAAATTTCCGCCCGCCCGCGCTGCTATCAACAAGCTGCGCGCCTTCCGGAAGTTGTTGGCGCGCTTTTGGCGCGCCTTGGGAAGCTTCCCCTGAGGAAGTTGTTGGCGCGCTTTTTGGGGGGAAGCTCGCCGTGATGAGGCGTCGTAAGACGAGCCTGCGATACGGCATCAAAGGCATCATTCTCACCTGCGTTGCTGCGACCGCCCTGGTCACCTCGGTCGGGTCGGCCGCGGCGCAGGGTATTTTCGAGGCGCTGTTCGGGCGGCTATGGACCGGTCCGACCGCCTATGCCGATCCCAATCCATTCGCCGGCCGCAGCATTGAGACAACGCGACCAGACGGCAGCGGCATCGTCTTCTGCGTGCGCGCCTGCGATGGACGATATTTTCCGATTCAGCGCCACGCCGGCAGCACTCCGGCACAAGTCTGCAGCTCGTTTTGTCCAGCGAGCGCGACCAAGATCTACAGCGGCAGCAGCATCGACAAGGCAGTGGCGCCTGACGGCAAGCGTTATGGCGAGCTCGGCACCGCCTTCCTCTATCGTGAGAAGCTGGTGCCCGGCTGCAGCTGCAATGGCAAGGATGCCTTTGGGCTCGTCAGCCCGCCGATCGCGGAGGATCCCACCCTGCGTGACGGCGACATCGTCGCAACCAATGGCGGCCTCATGGCCTACAATGGCGAAGGCAGCGGCAAGCAGGCGAGCTTCACTCCCATCGCGGACTATTCCGCTCTTGCTCCGGATCTTCGCCGCCAACTGACCGAGACCAAGATCCTGCCGGCCGAGCAGAAGAAGCCGGCACCGCCGCCGGTGCGGCAGGCGGATGCCGCTCCCCGCAGCGGCAAGAACAAGCGCGTTCAGCTGGACAGATAACGCAATCGCATGTGCGGCTGCGTAGGGGCGCCCCTACCTCTCACTTACCCTCGACACAATGCACGACGAGCTCTGCCAGCGACAGCGCGCAGGTGAGCCCCGGCGATTCAATTCCGAACAGATGCACGAGCCCGCGCAGCCCGTGCTGCTGTGGGCCGTCGATCATGAAATCCGCCGCGGGCTCCCCCGGCCCGGTCAGCTTGGGCCTGATGCCGGCATAATCGGGCGCAAGCGAGTTGTCCGGCAGCTGCGGCCAATAGCGGCGGATGCTCGCGTAGAATGACTGCGCGCGCGCCGGATCGACGTCGTAGCTCTCGCGATCTATCCACTCGACGTCCGGCCCGAACCGCATGCGGCCGGCGAGATCGAGCGTGACGTGCACGCCAAGCCCGCCGGGGACCAGGACCGGGTAGATGAGGCGTGAGAACGCCGGCCGTCCGCTGAAGCTGAAATAATTTCCCTTTGCGAGCACGAGCCGCGGAATCCGCTCGCGCGCATAACCTTGCGTCGCGGCGGCAAGCCGTTGCGCTCCCAGCGCGGCGCAATTGACGACCGCATCGACCAAGGTCGATTGCGGATCGCCGGCGAGATGAATCTTCCATCCCCCACCAGAGGCGGGCACGAGATGCTCGATCTCAGTATTGAAGGCAATGGCGCCGCCGTGGTCTTCGAGGTCGCCGCGCAGCGCCAGCATGAAACGATGACTGTCGATGATGCCGGTCTCGGGCGAATGCAGAGCGGCCACGCATGCAAGCTGCGGCTCCAGCCGCTTGGCGGCCGCGCCATCGATGATCTCGATACCCTCGACGCCGTTGATCCGCGCCTGCCCGTAGATCCTTTTCAGCCCGGCAATGTCGTTCTCATTCGTGGCGACGACGAGCTTGCCGCACTTGCGGTGCGGCACTCCATGCGAGGCGCAGAAGCCATAGAGCATGCGCCTGCCGCGCGGGCAGTGCACGGCGCGCAGCGACCCAGTCGAGTAATAGAGGCCGGCGTGAATGACCTCGCTGTTGCGCGAGGATACACCGGTGCCGATGGTGTTCATCGCTTCCGCGACGACGACCTCATGGCCTGCGATCGCGAGCGCGCGTGCCGCGGCAAGCCCCACGACCCCCGCCCCGACCACGAGCACCTGCATCGGCGCATCCCCGCTCACGTCTCCACCGGCAGCCCGGCGTAGTTCTCGGCGAGCGAGCGCGCCGCGACCTGCGAGCTCGTGACATAATCGAGCTCGGCAAGCTGGCGCTTGCGATCAAACGCGTTGTGG
>Ga0306920_100005897_pt1 | contig 15886 bp, 12 predicted proteins | sample flu12Cox44000170_FD_204666 | JGI IMG/M metagenome (GOLD analysis project Ga0306920, IMG submission 204666) | Lab enrichment of tropical soil microbial communities from Luquillo Experimental Forest, Puerto Rico - flux4day.12C.oxic.44.000.170 (v2)... | ecosystem: Environmental > Terrestrial >... | reverse complement strand
AAGAATATCGCGATTTCAGACCAGATTGTGCGGGAACTTAAAGCTAGGCAAAAGGAAGCCGAGCCACAATACACGCTGGCTCAGAGCTTTGCTGTGCAGAAGAAATGGGAGGAGGCGGCCGAAGTCCTGGAGAATCTATTGGCGAAATACCCTCGGCATTTAGACGGACTGAAACTTGCCGCCGGGATCTACCACGAGAAGCTGTTCCGCTACGATCGCGCCTACGAGCTCAATGCGCGGCGTCTTGAACTCGGTTCATCCGGAGAACTCGACTTCGTCGAAAATCACCTCACCACTGGCCGTTTCGAAACTTGTGCAAAACGCGCGGCGTTCGAAGAGACTCGGGGCTACGAGAGGGATACGCTACTGATGCTTTCAGGGATCCAGTTTGCCTGCCTGGCCGGAGGACAGGTAACCGAGGCTGTCGCCGCGGCGCGAGACTTGCGCACCAAGATAGCTGGGCTGGGTAAAGTTAGATGGACATTCGATGGTACCAAGCACTTCCTGGGCACTGACCCTAGGTTCGCAGCAAAAGCCAGGGAGTGGGTCGCGCTCTTTGAAGCACTCGAGGAGGGTAACGAAAAGAAGGCGCTCGCTTCTGTCTCGAGCATAGCTCCGGAATGACTCGGGACGGTTGTGCAGTGGCATCGGCTCTTGGAGCGCGGCCGGCGTCCAAGTCTGGCAGATTACGTCACGGTTAGAGGGCCCACAGATCGGTCGCCCGCCGCCGCAGCGTGCTAATGTTGCCTACGCTCCGCATTTGGATAACGCAGTTCAAGATACTGAACGTTAGGCCGCCACGTCACACGTCAACAGTGACGAGAAAATCACGGGAACGCTACCGATGGACATTCCGCTGATCGAGCAGGTAAAGATTCAAGCTCAGGTCCTCGTTCCGCTTGTCAAAGCCCTCCAGGCTGAGCTGGGCGGAGATCGGGCCAACGCTATCGTCCGAAAGGCGCTCGGAGCGCTCTATCGCAAGTATGGTGAGAAGTGGTGGCGTAACCAGGGGGCACGGAACCTTGAGGAGAAGGTAGCTTCAGCCTTCGAGATGTTCTCGGCCGGCGACGCCTTGGACTACAAGGTAGTCAAGACAATGCCCGATGCGATCGAACTCAACGTCACTGGATGTCGCTACGCAGAGTTCTATAAGCAGATTGGTGCACCGGAATTAGGATTCTTGCTGACCTGTAGCGGGGATATGGATTTTTTCCATGCGGAAGGTTTCGGTGCGAACGTGCGGCTCACCGTGACGCAAACAATCATGCAAGGCGCTAGTCACTGTGATTTTCGATGGGCACCGAAGAACGACAAAGGCGCGGTGAATATCTCGCCGCATCGCCCTCCGAAAGCGACGTGTATCCGTGGCAATGACCCTTAGGAAACGCCGCGCTGCACCGCGAACATTGGAGGGTGTGAACAATCGACGACGATCCAATAGCACTGGAGCGGCGTGGGCATTCTCACGGTTGATTTGGCGAAAGGGAGACAGCACACCGAGCCCCATCGCGAGATACGTTTGGATGCTGAGGCCAGTGGCACGTCTAAAGACGTTGGCAATGTCGACAAAATTTGGATCGCTAGCGAGAGTCGGTGGCAATTCGCACAATAGAGAATGTAGCGAGCTACGGTATACCGGTAGTCGTCGTGACCGTAGAAGATCCCCTTTCTAAGGATGAACTCGATATAGAGGCGGCGCTGCGCCTCGGGTTCTTGTGCCGCGGCTCGGGCGTCTGCCGTCTCGAGAGGATCCAGTTCATGGCTGACGTGGAGAAGGGCCTCACCCAACGTAGTAAGCGGGCCACCCGTAGGAAACGGTGGAGCTGTCCCCTTACTATCGAGCAACGCAACACACATCGCGAGAAGGAGTTGCTGTTCACCGAAGAGGTACGCCTCACCGTCACGGCGATGTTCACGGATCCAGGCATCAGCGCGGTCAAGAATCTCGCGCTCGAAGAACTGCACGGCAAGGTACTTCTGCGTCTGTATCATGTCCTGGTACCGACTTTGTGCGAGGACGAGCGCCGCCTTGGATAGGATCGCTAGAGTAGCCGGGAGCGCGTAACGAGTAAGGAGACGTCGCGCACGAGCGAGGCCATCGGTAGAGGCCAGGAGGTCGGCGGCCGAGAGCTGCACCTTCCAATACTGCAAGACGATGTCGGCGTGGCTTAGTCTGTTTAGACGAGGGGCGAGGTGGACCAGAACAAAAACGCCGCTTGGCGTAAGCAACCAACGTCGCGGGCCGCTACTGGCTGATCCTCCGGCTGGTTGTATTGAGCTCATTGTTCAGGGTTTAGCCGGTCGGCTACCCGATGACGATGGGTAGCGCGGTTTCGCCAACGAGGTCCAGGGAGCCGGTAGCGCAGTCCGCGATCCTCGCTATGATTGCCTCGATGACTGGCAGTCTCGCCAGTGTCTCTTGATAGGGTCGGCTGCCACATCCTCTGAGGTTCGTACGAGCCGTTCCACGGTTGACTCGGACTGTACTTGTACCGAGCGATTTGATTTCATCGAGTTGGAGGCGTCTTCACCAAGGACGGCGATGGCGCCTAAGGTCCCGAATGATAGCAAATCACGAGGAATCATGTATCTGAAGGAGGAGATGGGGCTGGGTCTGAAAATCCTGGTGTCGGCGGTTCAATCCCGTCCCTGCCCACCATTGTTTCCAGCAAGTTGTCGACGCCGAAATTCTCCCTCGGTTGAGTGTGTGCCCAGATTTGTGCCCATCTCGGGCACACTCCAGCGCATTCCAGCGCACGAACGCGTTTGCGAGTCGGGATGCTCGCAGGGCAGAGCCTGCCAGGCGAAGCTAGGGGCTGCTCGCTGAGACCTGAGGCCGAGGTAGGGACTCCCCTCGGATCTGCGTTCGAGGTTGCTCCTGCTTCCCCAGGCTTCGCGAGGCGATCCGCCCGCACCTCTGTGGCATCGGCTCTTTGGGGGGAGGGCGGTGTCCGAGTCTGGCAGATTGCGCCCGGGGGTCAGAGTGCCGCCCGCAGGGCGATCGCCGCCGGAGGGGGAGAGTGTTGCCTCTGCTCTCGACAACGACGACTTCACCGCACCCTTGATCCTTCGCCGTTCACCCGGCACGCGACCCGACGTGCTAGGGTAGCGAGCACGCACTCGACCGGCGCACGGGAGGTCCGACATGGCTCGACGCATTCCCTGGACCGCTCTGGCCTCGCTCGTCCTGCTCGCGCTCTTCACCAACCCTCCGCCCGCCCGCGGCCAGGCGGACGGCCAACTCACGATCGCGTTTGACGCGTCGATCGCCCCGACGTTCCTCGACCCCGCCGACACCGCCGGGCTCGGCACGCCGTTCGTGTTCCTCTACGCGCTCCACGACGCGCTGATCAAGCCGCTGCCCGGCAACGACATGGCACCGTGCCTGGCCGAGTCGTGGCGAGAGAGCCCGGACGGCCTCGCGTACGAGTTCAAGCTGCGCGAGGGGCTCCGCTTTCACAACGGCGACCCCTTCACGGCCGACGATGTGAAGTTCAGCTTCGAGCGCTACCGTGGAACGGCGTCGAAGCTCCTCCACGACCGCGTGAAGTCGGTGGACGTGCTCGACCCACATCGCGTGCGGTTCACGCTCCACAAGCCGTGGCCGGACTTCCTCGTGTTCTACGCGACGCCCGCGACCGGAGCCGCGTGGATCGTGCCCAAGAAGTACATCGAGAAGGTCGGCGAGGAGGGCTTCAAGCGCCAGCCGATCGGCCTGGGGCCCTACCGCTTCGTGAAGATGGACCCGGGCCTCGAGCTAGTGATGGACGCCAACGAGCAATACTGGCGGAAGAAACCGACCATCAAGCGCGTGGTGATCAAGGGCGTGCCCGACCGCACCACGCGCCTGGCCCTGCTCAAGACCGGCGAGGCCGACATCGCGTATCTGATGGTCGGCGTCGAGGCGGCCACGATCAAGGCCGACCCGAAGCTCCGCCTCGCCCAGGTCATTCCAAGCGCGACGTGGTGGATGGAGTTCCCCGAGCAGTGGAAGAAGGATTCGCCGTGGGCGGACCGGCGCGTGCGCCTCGCGGCGAATTATGCGATCGACCGACCCGCCATCAACGACGCCGAGCGCCTCGGCTACGCGCGGCTGACCGGGTCGATCATCCCGAGCATCATGGAGTTCGCGCTGCGCATCGAGCCGTATCCGTACGACCTCGCGCGCGCCAAGAAGCTCCTCGCCGAGGCCGGCTATCCCAACGGCTTCGACGCTGGCGACCTGACCCCGCTGCCACCGTTCACGACGATGGGTGAGGCCGTGTCCAACAGCCTGGCCGGCGCCGGCATCCGCACGCGCCTACGCACGATGGAGCGCGCGACGTTCCTGGATGCGTGGCGGAGCAAGAAGCTCCACGGGCTGATCCTGAATGCCACCGCGGCCCAGGGCAACGCCGCGTCGCGCCTCGAAGCCTTCGTGGTAACGGGCTCGGCGTACGCCTACGGCGGCTACCCCGACGTCGACGACCTGTTCCTGCAGCAGGGGCAGGAGCGTGACAAGAAGCGCCGCGAGGCGCTGCTACACCAGATTCAGCGGCTGATCCACGAGCGCGTCATGCACGCGGCCATCTTCGAGCCGGCGACACTCCACGGCATCGGCCCGCGCGTCGAGGAACCCGCCGTCGGTCTGAACCCGCTGCTGTACATGGCGGCGCCCTACGAAGAAATCCGCCTCAAGAAGCGTTAGCCCATACCGTTCGCGAGAGGAATTGCGCGTATCGTGAAGGGTCCCGGCTAGGAAGCCGGGGGAAAATGACGACACTTGCTCGTAGTGGTGCTGGATGCTGGCCGGGACCCGGTAGCCGACGATGTCGGCGACGCGCTCGGCGTCCTTGATGATCTCGTGCAGTCGCGGGGTGTGGGGCCAGGAAGATCGGCTCGTCGGTCGGCGGGTGGTCGCCGAATCGTCCCGCTAGGCTCACGTGCCAGATGCCATCCTCGATGGCCCCAGGTATGCCCCGTTCGGATACTGCGGCGCCGGACCGAAGAAGCCGAGAAGACTCTCACGGAGCTACCTCTGGGATCTCGGGGAGGCGAACGATGCTCAACCGCGGTGTCGTCATCGTCCGACCGAAGCAGCCCTACCTGGATTGGGCGGCAGGACTGGATGACTCGAAACTCGTGCCCGATCCCAACGTTGAGCAGACGGTGTACCTGATCCCAAGCTACGGCGACGACGAGGAGGCGTGGGAAATTCTCGAGAGAGTGCATGCCACAATATTTGAGAATGAACTCTATGGGTGGCACACGGATGAGGCGGCTTGGCCAAAAGATCGAGACGTCGCGATGTTCAAGGCGTGGTTCGAGATCGAGTTGCACTCAGTGGTCGAGGATCTCTGCGACTACGAAATCGTTGATGAGGACGCTGAGGCCTGACCGCCCGCGGTTGGGACCACGCTGGAGAATGTGTCAATTTTGTGCCAACACCATGAGCTTCGAGATGGCACCACATGTCAGAAGGACTACGACGTCGAGGCGTCCAAGTTGCTGAAGATGCTCCAGACGTGACCGATGGTTACCGTTGGTGCCTGGCCTGGGTAGAACTCAAAAACCTTTGAGCGCAAGCTCGTGAGGGTTCGACCCCCTCTCCCGGCACCAATCCAATCAAACCCTTGTTCGCCACGTGCAACGCGTCAGCTTCGTGAGTGCCACCTTCTCCTCGAAGGAGACGCGCTCGAGCGCAGTGCGAGCCGGGGCTCTTTGTCGGCCGCTGCCGGACTAGGTCGTAGGTTTTGGGCGGACCTCGTCCTTCCTTCGCCAGGCGGGCAGCGTCTCGACGGTGCCCAGGGTCGGGTAGAGCTTGCGTAGCGCAGAGGTAGAAGCGTCGTAGTCGTAGAGGACCTGGTGCTGCCCCGCCTGTGTCTTGACCTTCGAGAACACGAAGTAAAAATCCACGTTTCGAGGCTGGTCACAAGGCGACGCATAGTTTGATTCCTTTCTGCGCTTGCGCGTCCGTGATGCTGAGCACAGTAATCAGGATCGTTGCAGAACGTGGGCAACATGAGCACGCTGCGGCGCCTCTCTTGTTGCCTGCGGGTCCCTGACGTCATCTGCCAGACTCAGACACCGCCCGAGGAGCCACCCTCTCGGAGCCGATGCCACAGCAGATTGTGTCAGGGGGTCAGCGGCCACGCGGGCGGTTCCCTGTCTGATGCAATCGGACTAGAATCGACGTTGGCCTCCGGCCGGCGACACTGAGAACGCAGGCGAAAGCCTCGAGGAGACAACGATGGTGAGCACTGCGCACGAGCGGTACACCGTCCTTCAACGCCATCGCAACGAGGCCCCGCTGAGGCTCGATCCGAGCGCCACCGCGCTCGCGATCATCGATATGCAGGAGTACTTTCTGGATCCCGCCTCGCCGTTCTCGCGGGCCTGCGAGGCCATCGTCCCGGGCGTGCTGAGCCACTTCCAGGAGCGCGGCCGGGGGGTGGTCGAGCCGTCACTGCGGAGGCTGCTCGACTTCTTCCGTGGGCACGGACTGCGCGTGGTGTATACGACGGTAGCCTCAGAGCTGCCCGACGGCAGCGACCTGATGCCGATCTTCCGAGAACGCAACGCTGCCAATCGCGCGGCGGTAGGGGACGCAGCCATCCCTCCGCGAGCCGATCCCTGGGCCCGCATCGTCGCCAGCCTCGAGCCCCGGCCGGGCGAGCTCGTTGTGAACAAGACGACGTATGGCACGTTCAGCTCGACGGGCCTCGACCACCGGCTGCGCTCGCTCGGGGTTTCGTCCCTCGTCTTGGGTGGGGTCGTGACCAACGTCTGTGTGGAGACGACGCGCGACGCGGCTGATCGCGGGTATCAGGTCGTGCTGCTGGACGATGGCTGCGCCGCGTTCTCGCCTGAGATTCACGAGGCCACCATGCTCTCGTTTCAGGGACCCTTTGGGCGCGTCCGGAGCACGGACGAGGTGCTTGCCCTCCTGAAACCGTGAACCCTCAGGGGCGCCGAGAAGGTGAGCAGGCCTTTCATGTGGCGACAATCGTGATCCACTGAATTATCAGGAGAACACGCTCATGAACCCCACAATCTCAATCGTGAATGGCTCCCGTAGTATTTCTGATGCAGACGTTAAGCGACATCTCGTTTCCCTCCAGAAACAAATCACCCGAGACTTTGAGCCTGCCTGGGGTTGGGGCGCGAATCTCGTATTCGACGCATCTCACTTCAACATGAAAATAGTTATCCGCGATCACGCGGCCAGCGGTGACCTTGGATATCACATTGAAGGCGATAAGCCAGTAGGTTACATTTTCGCCGCAGACGACATAGAGGACGCGGGCGAATATACGTCCACTCTGTCGCACGAACTGCTGGAGATGATCGCAGATCCCAACGTGAACCTTTACGCAGCCGGGCCATTTCATCTCAGGAACAGGCGTCGAGTTGGCTTTTTCGCACTGGAAGTCTGCGATCCAGTTCAGGAAAACTACTACAGCATCGATGGAGTAAGGGTTCAGGACTTTGTCCTTCCGGAGTGGTTCGAGCAGTATCACAAAAAAGGCGCGATGAAAATGAATCACATGAAAACGATTGACGCGCCTTTCACGCTGGCAGAGGGCGGCTATACCGAAGTGTTCTCCAAAGGCAGATGGCATTCATTGACAGGACCGAAGGCCAAACCCAAGTCTCGCAGACATCGACTGCAGGTGAGAATGAACGTTATGCATCACCCCGTGTAGCGCAGTCTAAAGGGTAGCCAACCCTCGCGCCCTTCCAGCGGCGATCGCCCCCGCTCGTGGTTCCGTCTCCGCGACACAACGCGCCAGACTGAGACACACCCGACGCTGCTGCCAGGCTCGTGGCCGCGGCGCTGGCCGAAGCTGGCCTTCTCGCAACACGAACCCTCGTCTATTTCGGCGAGCTCAAGGATGTCGCCGTCGCTGCGGCCGGAGCCTTGCGATCCGGCGGACGGCTCATCTTCACCGTGGAAGAAGCGACCGAGAACGACGCCACGTCAACGTACTGCATCAAGCCTCACGGCCGTTTCAACCACCGGCCTCAGTACGTCGAGCGCGTGCTCGTCGAAGCGGATCTGAAGGTGGACATCGCGCGCGCAGCGTTGCAGCGTGGAATCCGGTGCCCCTGTCGCAGGTCTGGTGGTGACGGCAAAAAGACCAACGCCTTCCCGCGTATGCACATGCTAACAATCCGGCTCTCTGCTTCCCACGACGCCGACGGGCTCCTAGGGGAACCGCTCACACCGGCATGTTCCAGAGGGCGATCTCCTTCGCGCGGCGATTGACCAGCCCCTGCACCACGTGGCCGTTGTCCATGTTCCAGCGTGCCAGCTGGCTGGGTACCTGGTCGTACTGCTTCTGGTTCAAGAGCCCGAGCAATGTGCTGCTGCGGAAAGCCTCGTCGCCCACATTGAAGACGAATGACACGAGGGCGTCGAACTGATTCTGGTTCAACGGCACCTTGACGGCCCCGTTGACGACCGCCTCACTGCCTGAAAGATCCTGGTCCAGCAGATCCCAGCATTGCTGCTCGGTAAAGCCGTTCCGGTAGTCCACACCCTGGCCGCCGAGGGTGATCTTGCCCGACGTCCGCTCTGATCGCGTCAGGAGATGGCCTATGCCGATGGTGGGCGCCCCCCCGGAGTCGAGATACTCGTGGGTGACCAAGCCTTCCCACTCTTTGAACAGATTCTTGCCGCGCTGGCCAACGTGCATTGTCATCTGTCGCCTCCTGGATGGTGCCCGGCCCCCAGGGCCCGGCCACCCATTTTGACTACGTGCGGGGAGCGTTCGTGTTGATCGTGATGACCTTGATCACCTTGTCCGCGCACGGCTGGTCGCGGCTCTTGTCCGCGCACACGCCGGAGAACCAGACCTGGCCGTTCCCGAGCATTACGCCTCGCCAGTTCGCGAACAGTGTGGCCGGCTCCTGTGCTTTCACGGCTCGGATGACGTTCTCGTTGAATACCTCGTGGTAACGCTTCAGGAACTCAGCGGGGGTGCGTACCACATGGCGCCCCCGTTCGTCGAAGACATCCAGCGGGTAATGCAGAAGTCTGGCCACGGCCTTCTTGTCGTCACGGACCACGGAATCTTTCAAGGTCTGGAAGAAGGCCAGATACCTTTCGTGCTCGCCGAAGAGATCGTCCATCCTCTTCTCGATCGGCTCTTCCGCCCCGCTGGTCCGGGCGAGCAGGCAGAGAGCGACGGCGACCACGAAAGCGGATCGCCGGGGTCTCGTCACCGTCGACGAGAGGTCTGAGGCGGGCACGGCTAGGGGCCTTTGACCCAATCCAGGAAGTCCAGGGCCTGCGTATCCACACTCCGGGCGGCTCATCCTGCCTTGTTCAATTCCGTGGTCAACAGGTCAAGGAATGCGCTTTGAGCCAGCTTCCGCGCCACCGTGCCCGCGAACGCGCCGGCGGCCGCAGCTATCAGCGGGTTCGTCTGGAACTCCGACACGCCCTGGGTTCCGACCTCGACGGCCCGCATCGCCCCGGATTCGGCCATCGACGAGAAGCCACGGAACCAGGTCACGAACTTGGTGACGACGGCTTCCTGATCTGCCGTCGCCTGCTTGCGCGTTCTGAGCCTCGTCGTCACCGTGCCGAAGAGGCCCGTCTTCCCGTCGCTGCTTTGCAGGCCTCGGAGCGCGTCGTAGGCACTCTCGACGATGACGCGGATCGTATCGCGCAGATATTGCTCGGCCGTCGCGGTCGTGAAGAGCCCTTTGACCTGCTTCACCGAAGCAGGGTTCACCTTGACGTCGAGCTTCGGACCGACGCTGATGGCGCTCTCGGCGATGCCCTTGAGATCCGAGAGGTGTACCGGCGCGACCACACTCTCGCCGTCTATCGTCTTGAATCCGTCCGACGAGAAGAAGTACGCGAGCAGACCCTGCTCGATGCTGTGCGGTACGTCGGCCACGTTCTTCACGCCTCGCACCGCGTTGGCGATCGCCGCGATCGGTATGATCGTGCCAGTGTCCCTGCCGAGGATCTGCTTCAACCGACCGACGCTGGCAGTGTCGTCATCGGCCCGACCCGGCCGCACCAGTCCACCGAGAATCGTGTTGAAGCGTTCTTGGAAATCTTTCGTCGCCTGGCCGATCTCCTGCCCCTCGCGGTCGAGGATACCGACCAGGGACTCGATCACCCCTTCGGGGTTCGTATCTTGCTGCTGGGGAGGAAACGGCAGCCGGCGCCCCAGCGCGCTGCGGACCTGCGCCACCAGGTCGGCAGGATTCGGAAGCTTAGGCAGGCCGGCACCGCCACTCGCCTGGGAATCCTGCGACAGCGACCGGAGCTTGTTCACCACTCCGGACACGGAAGTCAGGGCGATGTCGCCGATGAACCCGGCCGAGACGCGCGGCAGAGTCACCGACGTATCTTCGAGCTGAGCAAGGAGTGTATCCGCCGGACTGAGACGAATGAAGAACGGGTTGTCGCCTCCCGAGAGGAATGATGCCAACGCCTCGCCCACTCGGTCGTGAACCATCGCAACGATCGTGTTCGGTATGTCCATGCGGATCCTCCATGAAGCCACGAACGCTCATAGCAAGCGAGAGATTCGCCAAGGCCATCGATACTCGCGTCTCGATGCTCTTAGAGCACGGGCAACATTAGCACGCTGCGGCGGTCCCCTGCCTGGGTGCCCTCCCCCACCGCGGATCGCCGCCGTCCGGATGAGACTGACGCGGTGACCACCCAGGCCGGTCGCTGACAGGACGTCGCCGTCTAGGCCTGAGCCAGGTAGACGCGCCCGGTCCAGGAAGGCACGTCGCCCAGGACGGCGATTGCGGCCGCCGCCAGATCTTTCCACTGCTCGCGAGGCCAGATCTCCGCGTAGCGCTTGAACTGACGGCAGCTCGAGAAGATCGGGAAGGCCTGGCGGTCGACGACGTCCAGAATCCCATGACAGAAGTTCTGGATTTCGCGCGTGGCGCTCTCCGCGTCAAAGGCGACACCCGCATAGACGGAGCCGAGCAACTCCAACTCGGCCAGCGTGGCCAGGGCCCACGCCCGCTTCTCGCCGGTCGCATTGCGCAGGTCCCACTCCGACAGCTGCCGTGCGGCGGTCCACCATGCGCCGTACTTCGAGGCCAGCCCGCTGACGTCCAGATCGGCGGCAAGTACCGCGGTCATCGACAGGTACTGGGTGATCACCCAGTGGTTGAAGGGCTCGGCGTCCAGGGCCCGGCGATAGAACTCGCGCGCCGACTCGTAGGCTTTGCGCGCGCGGTCCGACTCGCCGGGGAAGAGGTTGCCGATGCGCTTCTCGCTGGCCGCGCTCATCCCCAGGCGCTCGGCGCGCTCGCTCTTGGGCGCCGTCAGCGGCAGGGCGTCGCGCCACCTTTCCAGCTCGCCACGGATGGATTCGTAGACGGCGTTGAGCGCGTCTGGGGCAGCCGCCGCGCCGTCCCGCGAGGCCGCCGCCTTGACCATCTCCTCGGCCTGGTCGAACTTCACCTCAATCCGCTGGCGCGTCTGCCGGTTGCGGAACGCCTCTACCTGCCGGTCGAAGTCCCACGGCACCACCGCGTAGGCCACGATGCTGCCCCAGTCGTGCGTGCCGGGCGAATCGGTCCGCAACCGCTGGCGCAGGGCCCGCAACACCCAGCGGGGATCGTCGCCACGCAACAGCCCCGCGAACAGCACCTCGGTGGCGATCGACGACGCCCGCATCCAGAGGGGGAACTGGGAAGCGATGACCCACGGGATCTCGGCCGCGTGCAGGGCGTGGGCGATGCTGCCGCCCGGCGTGATCACCGAGCCCGTCTGGCCTGAGTCGCAGGTCGATAGGCTGACCAGCGTTGGGCGAAAGCGCGTCGTGCCGATGGCATCCTTCGCCGTGAGTGCCGTGGCCAGGACGTCGCCGCTCACGACCTGCTTGCCCGTGGGATCGCCGTCCACGCACAGGGCGACACCGAAGTGGCGGTCCCCCTCCTGCTCGATCGGCTCGCCGTGAGCCAGGATGTGCACATGCGTGTACTCGCTCTCGGCGCAGGCCCGGCGGATCGTCCGCAGCGAGGCATTCGGCAGCACGGTCAGGAGCTTCTTGACCTCCGGGAGCCGGTCGGTCTGGTTGGCCCTCCACTTCACCCAGGGCTCGACGGCTCGGCGCAGGGCGTCCAGATGGTCCTGGGCCGGCACCGCCGGCAGCCCGTCGGGTGAAGCGAAGGCGAACAGGATGCGGGGCGAGCGGTCCCAATAAACCGGCAGGGGCCGTCCGCGCCGAACCTCGCGAGTGAGCGACAGCGGAACCGTGGGCTGCAGGAACAGGGGCGCTCCGGAGCCGGGGAAGCCGTCCGCGCCGATGGAGAGCTCGAAGGGGATCATGGCCAGCTCGTACGCCGTCGTGACGAGGCGCAGGTGCACGAGCTCGTCCTCGTTGCTGGCCGCGGTGCCGATCTCGGAGAACAGCGCCGGCACCTGTGCCAGTACCTTGCCGAGCGCCTCACCCATTTCGCGAACCTCCGTGGCCTGTTGCTCGGGCGACACCGGCACCCCTCCGGTGACGTAGCGGAGGCGCTCGAGGCGGTTCAGCAGGTGACGGTGCTCGAAGGGGATGTGCACGGTGACTGGCCCGTCGGCGCCGCACAGCGCCAGGTACGGCGTCAGCGGTGAAAGGAGCTGGTTGTTCGCGGGGCCCGGCCGGAGCAGTTCCAGCTTGACGTTGCGGATCTGAGCCATGTCAGTTCCTCTCGAACTGCCGCATGACCCGGCGGGACACCGGGTTCCCACCCTCCACGTGAGCCAGCTCGCCGACCACGCGGCCACCGTCGGCCTTGATGCACACCGCGCTCGTCTGGTTCAGCACCAGCGGCTCCGCGTTGAACGTGGCGGCGTCGATGGTACTCATCCGACCGTCGACCAGCACGTCGTAGATCGGCTTGAACGACGCCGTGTCCTTGAGCATGGCGTCGGTGAACCGCATCAGCCGGATCCAGGTGCCGCAGTTGAAATAGAAGTGGTTGCCGCCCATGTCGATGGCCCGCTCGAGGTGCGTGTGCCCGGTGATGGTGATGCCGATCTCGGATCCCACCGCTTTCGTGACGTCGCGGAAGGTGGCGTCGCGGTCGTCGAGATCGAACGTCTTGTCGCCGGCCAGCCAGTCGAGGAGGGCGCGGCGCAAGGCCTCGTCCTTACCGACGCCGGTGATCCAACCGGTCAGCCGATCCCACACGAGCTGGGGCGTCCCCAGCGTCTCGTTCCCGAGGCGAGCCCCGGCCGACCGGCCCGCGAGGTTGCCCTCGGCCGCGAGCAGCATGTCGTCCGCGCTGCCGGTGCCCCTGGCACCGCCGCCCTGAAGACCGCCGGTCAGGTTTGGGCCGAGCAGCTGGTCGGCGGTGACCACGCGCGTGGCACCAGCTGCCGGCGGGGCATACCCCTCGGAGGAGAGCCGGCCCTCGTAGTCCGCGCCGCCGCGCACGCGCTCGCCGACTACAGGGATCACACGCGTGATCCGGCTGGCCAGCGAGGGTTCGAGCACCGCCAGCACGCCGACCGCGGCCTGGTTCTCCGGCTTCAGCAAGTCGATCCAGGCATAGCGGCGTTTCACCTCGTTCATCACGTCCTTGACCATTTTGGTCCCGGCGTTCGGCTCCCACTCGGAAAGGGCTACCGGCCGGCCCGAATTCAGCCGGCGGGAGACGCGGGCCAGGTCCTCGTAGCGGACGTAGTTCCAGGCGTCCACCTCGTTGCCGTGCGTGCAGAACACGCGGACACCGCCGACCAGGCACGTGTAGCCGGCGCCGAAGGTCGAGAACTCGAGTCGGCCCCGTGCCGCTGGATCATCGCCGGCGAGCCGGCTGACGAGCAGCCGCTGAACCGGTGGCAGCGCCACCTCGAGGTCGTGATTGCCGATGACGATGACGAGCGTGCGGTTCTTGGTGCGCACGAACTCGGCGAGGGCATCCCAGATGGGTGAGAAGGCGGGATCCCGATCGATGATCCGCTCGACGGTGGCGACGGCCGTCTCGATCGCGAGATACCCCTGGATGTCCTCCGCCAAGGTGTCGACGACGTCGCCGTTCAACAGGAGTGCGACCTGGCCGTCCGGCCTCTGCCCTCGGACCCACCGGACGAAGGCCGCCAGCCGTGCCGTCTCACCGAGGATCTGGAAGCCCGGGGCGCCACCCATGTGCAAATCGGAGATGACGTGCAGCTCGTCATACGCGGGAAGGTTCATCATTGCCCTCCTGTTCGAGCGTCGTGCGGCAACCTAGCCGAATCGCTGCGGCAACGTCAATTCCCCAGTTTCCACGCGGTCGGCGCCGCGCCCAGCCGGACTTCCCGACGATGAGCAACTCCTGCCTCGGCCTGTTCGCGGCAGTATAGCGAGCCGATGAAACCGCCGCGGTTCGGCGCCCCGTAGACCGACCGTCACGAGACCCGGCCGGTGAACGCGGAGACATAGTTGATCGGCGCGTGGTCGGCGAGGTCCCGCAGTGGTACCGGGTCACCTTGGAAGAGCTTGGCTCCGAAGTCTCGCACCGCGACGCGCATGGCGTGGGCGTCGAGCGAGGTACCGGCCTCGAACACGGTCTTGAGCTCGTGCAGCAAGCGCCCGGCGTCCGGAGTGAAGCCCCCGCGGTAGTCGTGGCGCGCCCCTTGCTGATCTGCGGCAATGCTGTCGGCGGCCGCGTGGTCCATGCGTTTCCCGTGCCGATCGACGTAGATCGCGTCGCAGACATGTTCGTATTCGGGCCGCACGTGTAATACGTCGAGGGCGCGGGCGAGGCCGGCAGCGCCGACCTTGATAAGACCGGTGACGATCGGTTCGACACGCGACGGACTCGAGACGAGATCGATCAGCAGGGTCTCGATGTGCGACGCATCGAATCGCTTCGGCGGAATGCGCGCGACAAGATCGCAGCAATCGATGAACCGCCTCACCGTGACTCCGGCCAGCTCTTGTCTGAAGGCGCGGTCGCCGACCAGGGGTGAGCCGAAGGTGATCAGCTCGCGGCCGCGCGGGCCCAGGTCGGCCGCCGCGAGGGTGGCGAGGGCCGCTCCCAGGCTATGGCCCGTGATCAGGAGTGGTCCGCTCGTCGTGGCGAGCGCCTGCTCGATGTCATCGCGTACCCGCGCATACGTGGCCGCGAACCCGCGGTGGACGTTGCCGCGGCTCGAATCCTGTGAACGCCACGGTATCGAGGTGGCCATCGCGTCGGCGAGGAGGTCTTCCGGCTTGTTCGATTCCGTGCCGCGAAACGCCAGGACCGTCAGGTCCTCGTCGTCACTGGTCGCGATGAAGCCGTCGGTACCACGCGTGGCGGCTCGCTGCTCGGCCGTCTCGCCTCCGATCCAGCCATGCAGGCTGAACTTGATGGTACTGAGCGCGGCGGCCACGGCCTCCCGCTGAGCGTACGCGAGGCGGGACATCTCCGCGCACAGGAGATCGCGGTCGCGCCGGGCCTCCGACGGATTCCAGCCGTCGAAGAACCGCGGCCCGAGGGCAGGCCAGTAGAGCGCCTGAGCGGAGTTCGCGTACGGATACGGATGAGCCATTGCGTCTCCCCCGTTGACCGGATATCAGGTACGGCCCTAGCCCGCGAAGAGCGGCAGGGTGTCCTTGGTGACGTTCGTAGGCCGATAATCCCCGTCCTGCCTGCGGTTCGTCTTCTCGTCCAGGATCGTCGTGCAGCGCTGCCCGAGGCGATTCACCAGGCACGGGTGGAGCATCACCTTCGGGGCCACCGTGAGCTCCTCGCCCGCCGGCCCGATGATCTTCGGCCCGATCGTGCGCACGCCCTCCGGAATGAGCTTCCACTTCGCACTGAGCTCCTCCCAGGTCTTGTCGAACGATTCATGTTGCGCAGGCAGCGCGTTCAGCGTGAGCTCCGGGGTGGGGCGCGCGCTGTCGATCACCAGCCCCTTGGCGGCCGCCTGTCTCATCATGAAATCCCAGGTGGTGTCGCC
>Ga0306920_100005896_pt1 | contig 15888 bp, 11 predicted proteins | sample flu12Cox44000170_FD_204666 | JGI IMG/M metagenome (GOLD analysis project Ga0306920, IMG submission 204666) | Lab enrichment of tropical soil microbial communities from Luquillo Experimental Forest, Puerto Rico - flux4day.12C.oxic.44.000.170 (v2)... | ecosystem: Environmental > Terrestrial >... | reverse complement strand
ATTTTTAGGCTCGCCCATAGGGAATATTGGGGACTATTGGTCGGTCCAGCCTGCGGCCGGGGGTTGCGTATCTTGCATAGCTCACCAGAATCCTTAGATAGGGACCGGGCGTCGCCATGCAGCGAGTTGGCAGCCGACGCACACGCCCATTTCGTCAAGGGCATCAGGCAGATCGAGCCTCCGGTCTGCAGTAACCTGCGGGGTTAAGCCGGTGCCCAACTTAAAGCGTCCCATCAAGGCCAAGCTCGTGATCATCGGCTCGGGCCCCGCGGGCTATACGGCGGCAATCTATGCCGCCCGCGCGATGCTCGATCCGATCCTCATCCAGGGCATCGCGCCCGGCGGACAGCTCACCATCACAACAGACGTCGAAAATTACCCGGGTTATGCCGACGTCATCCAGGGGCCCTGGCTCATGGAGCAGATGCAAAAACAGGCGGCCCATGTCGGCACCAAGCTCGTTGCCGATCACGTCAACAAAGTCGATTTGGGTAAGCGGCCATTCCGAGTCGAATGTGAATCTGGCGACGTTTATCTGGCCGACACGCTCATTCTGGCGACCGGCGCGCAGGCGCGCTGGCTCGACCTGCCGTCGGAACAAAAGTTTCGCGGTTATGGTGTTTCCGCCTGCGCCACTTGCGACGGCTTTTTCTATCGCGGCAAGCACGTTCTGGTGATCGGCGGCGGCAATACCGCGGTCGAGGAGGCGCTGTTTCTCACCAATTTTGCCGCCAAGGTGACGCTCGTGCATCGCCGCGACCACTTGCGCGCCGAGCGCATATTGCAAGAGCGGCTTTATCAAAATCCGAAAATCACGGTGCTCTGGAACACCGTCCTCGACGACGTGCGCGGCCAGAACGATCCGCTCAAAGTGACCGGCGCGGCGCTGCGCAACGTCAAAACCGGCGAAGTGACCGAGCGGCCGGTCGACGGAATTTTCATCGCCATCGGCCATTCGCCCGCGACCGAGCTTGTTGCCGGTCAGGTCGAGATGAAGCCTTCGGGTTACGTCAAGACCGCTCCGCACTCGACGGCGACGTCAGTTCCGGGCCTGTTCGCCGCCGGCGATGTCACTGACGACGTCTACCGGCAGGCGGTAACGGCGGCCGGGCTCGGCTGCATGGCCGCACTGGAAGCGGAGCGCTTTCTGGCGGCGCATGGCGAGGCCGAGCCGCGCGTGGTTACAGAATTGGCGGCGGAGTGAGTTTGGTCCCCGGACGCGTTCGGGCAGGGAACATGCAAATGGATTGGGACAAACTCAAAGTCTTTCACGCCGCGGCCGAAGCCGGCAGTTTCACCCATGCTGGCGAGCAGCTCGGCCTGTCGCAATCGGCGGTGTCGCGCCAGGTCAGCGCGCTCGAACAGGAACTGACAGTCTCGCTGTTTCACCGCCACGCGCGGGGTCTGATCCTCACCGAGCAGGGCGAGCTCCTTTACCGCACCGCCCACGACGTATTCATGAAGCTCGAGGCGGCGCGCGCCAAGCTCACCGACAGCCGCGAACGGCCGAACGGCGATCTGCGGGTCACGACCACGCCGGGCATCGGCGTCCATTGGCTCACGCCCCGGCTCGGCGAATTCGCCGATCTCTACCCGGAAGTTCACATTACGTTGCTTACCACCGACGAAGAGCTCGACCTCGCGATGCGCGAGGCCGATGTCGCCATTCGGCTGCGCCAGCCGACCCAGCCGGATCTGATTCAGCGCAAGCTGTTTTCAGTGCACTTCCACGTCTATGCCTCGCCCGAATATCTGAAGAAATTCGGCACGCCGCGGAACCTGGAGGACCTCGACAACCACCGGCTCCTGGTCCTCGGCGGCAATGTCCCACCCTATCTGCAGCGCGCCCGCTGGCTGATCGAAGTGGCCCGCGACGGCAAAGGGGCGCGAACTCCCCACCTCGTCATCAACAATATTCTCGGCATACTGCGCGCGTGCCAGCGCGGACTGGGCATCGCGATGCTGCCGGACTACCTCGTCGAAGATGGCCTGGTGCAGCTTTTCGGCGAGGGCGACGCCATCGCGCTCGATGCCTATTTCGTCTATCCGGAAGAGTTAAAGAACGTCGCGCGCGTTCAGGCCTTCCGCGACTTCCTGGTCGCCAACGCGCAGCGTTGGAATTTTTAAGCCTCCAAAACGGTATCACCTCTAAGTCGAGGCGCCTCGCCTAACCACGGCTTGCGGCGCCCTTTGTCCGCTTTGGCGTGCTTGCCGCGACGGCCAACTATGTCCGCGATCATATTGGCGCTCGAGATCTCGCGCGTAGCACCACGGGGAAATGCCGATGGCCGTCGCTGATTTCTTACCGTCGCGCTATTACGCCTTGAGCGGTGCGATTGCCGTCACCGCACTCGCGAGCGTGGCGGCCTTGTTCGATTGGCGCTGGCTTTTTCTCGCTGGCGCCGCCGGCAGACTGGTCGCCAATCTCTACACGTTCTTAAAGCCCGGCGAGCTCCTGACCAACCCGAAGGCGCACATTGTTTATGAATATTATTGGCCGCTCGCGACCAGTAAGAGTTTTGATCCGCAGCCTGGCGACGGACACGCCGGCGACGCGCATGTCATTGCCGCACGCGAGGAACCGCGCATGCAATTGCGTAGGGAGGCGATGCGTGTGTAGGTCCGGGCACAATATTCCGACTGCTCCTGCATGGCTGGCATGTGTATCGTCTGATTGTAGGCGCCGTCCGTCGTCTGCATAGTTACATCGCTCTGCACGCAAGAGTTCGCCGCGTTCCTCCTGAGTCTGGCAGCTTGCAAGCAGTTGTTCCCCTCTGGAAGGTGTCGTCGGCGCCCCCACGCCGGCGAACTAGACCGGGCCCGCAAGGGCCCGGTTCATTGTGATCAAGTCATTATTTGCGTGTCCCGGGCGCAGCGCAGCATGAAATGGTGCGCTGCTGGATCGGGTTCTTTGCACACGCCGAGTTTGGGACGTTTCACGCTGCACCGCGTCCGGGATACATTCGCTCAATACAACCGATTCGGCTCTAGGCCCTTGGCCTTGATCACGGCTCTGGCCGCGGGCCGGTGCAGGAAATCGATCACGGCGCGGCCGCCGTGCGCGGCAAGCGCCGCCGTGGGCACGAAAGCGGTGAATTGCGTTACGCTTTGCAATGCGTCAGGTAGCGGCCCGACCACGTCGACGCCGGCCACCGCCATGAGTTCGGCCATCTGCTGAATGCCGATCTCGGCCTCGCCGCGCGCGACAATGAGACCGACGAGCCCCGCGGGACCGCCGGCTCCATAGATCGCCTTGTCCTTGATCGCCGCGGCGATGCCGAGTCGTTCGAAAACGGAAGCCATATGCGCGCCGCTGGCGCCGCCGCCGATCGGCTTGCTCAGTGCAACCGACCCGGCGCGCAGCATTGCGGCTTTGAAAGCTTGCGCCGAGGAGAGATCCGGCCGCGGCGCGCCTTTGGCGACGCAGACGCCGATGAAAGAGCGCGCAATATCGGCAAGGCTGCCCGCGATACCGCGGCCCTGCGCGATCAAGTCTTGGGCGCCGGCATGGGTGACGATTGCGATATCGGCGCCTTCGCCTTCCGCCAGCCGCTTCTCAAGCTGTAGCGAGGGTCCGAATGTGAGGTTAAGCCTAAGACCCGTTTCGCGCTCGAAGGCCGGCCCGAGCTCTTCGAAGACCGTCTTCATGGCGGTGGTGCTCAAAACCGTTACTTCGCTTTGGATTGCCAAGGCCAGCCTCCCGGCGCTTCCGCCCATCCGGAACGCGCGATCAACTCAGTGTGATCTCTGGCATGCTTAGCATCAAATAATGATCGAGCGCGTCGCCTGTCGATGAATCGCGCTACAATGCCCTGGTTCGCTTCCAAAGCGTCCAGTTGGGCCGAGGTACGACGGCGCACCCGCGGATGCAATAAGAGCCGGTGACGCGAGATAGTGACGGGAGACAGCGACTCATGTTTACGCGCAGACATTTGCTTTATGCCGGGACTGCCGCCGCCGCACTCGGAATACTTCGCCTAACTCGGCCGCACGTCGCCAGCGCCGAGGGCCGCGTTTACGAAGTCACCCACAGCGACGACGAGTGGCGCAAGCTGCTCACGCCGGAGCAATTTAACGTGCTGCGCCGGGAAGGCACCGAACGGCCGTTCACCAGCGCACTGCTCAACGAGCATCGCAACGGCACTTTTGGCTGCGCCGGCTGCGAGCTTTCGCTGTTCTCCTCCAAGACCAAATTCGAAAGCGGCACCGGCTGGCCGAGCTTCTGGGCGCCGCTGGAGCACGCGGTCGACGAGAGCGAGGATCGTTCGTTCGGCATGACCCGCACCGCCGTATCCTGCCGCCGCTGCGGCGGCCATCTCGGCCATGTCTTCACCGACGGTCCGAAGCCGACCGGTCTCCGTTATTGCATGAACGGCGTGGCGCTCAAATTCACGCCGGCGGCGGCCGGGTCGAGTTAGACCCGTTGTCTCAGCGCCGACGCAAATCCCGGATCGTCGCGCGCTGCGAGTTTTCAAAGATCCCGAGTCTGCAGCGCATCACTATAGCGCGCGCAAGACGCGCCTGAACGCACTTTCGGTGTTGCGCTGCGTCCGGGAAACGGTTCGTCCAACAACGACGCCGCGTTAGTGATGGTTATCGCGGCCCTTGCCGCCACCGCCGCCTTTGCCACCACCGCCGCCACCACCGCCTCCGGCATTGCGGCTGAAATTGTTACCACCGCGGTTCTGATTGCCACCGCCACCGCCGCCGCCGTTGAAATTGCGATTAGCGTTGGCGTTGCGATTGAGGTTGCGGTTAGCGTTCTGGTTCTGATTTTGATTCTGATTCTGATTCTGGTTCTGTTTCTGATTTTGGTTCTGATTGCCGTTCACGCTGCGGTTGACGTTGGCATTGATGTTTGCATTCGCATTCGTATTGCCGCGCGTATTGTTGTTGTTGTTGCCGCGCGTATTCGTGTTGACATTCGCGTTGGTATTGAACTTCGCGTTCCCCTTCCCGGTTTCGCCGCGCAATTGATTGCCTTGCAATCCGTTGCCGCCTTGATTCCCTTGGATGTGGAACTGGCCCTGCTGACCTTGCAGGTTGCCTTGCAAGGTGCCGCGCGTGCCTTGGAAATTCTTCTCTTGGAAATTTCTCGGCTCACCAAATTGCTGGCGCAGCGCCGCGTTCTGGAATCCAACCGTGCCGCGATGCGCGGCATCGAATTGCCAATGATTCTGTCCAGCCACCAAATTGGTGCGATTGAACCGATTGTAATTGACCACATTGATGGTGACCGGGCCGCCGCCATGCCAGCCGCCGTAGTAACCCCAGTTGTAGTGACACCACAGCGCCGAGCCGACGAAGAATCCAACGCCGAAGCCAATCACCGCAGCGCCGACCACATATCCCGGCGGATACCAGTAGAACGGCCTATAGGCGGGCCACAGCCAGGGACCGTAGACCACGTAAGGATCGTAGACCGGCACGTAATAGACGCCGGGGTCGACCGGTTCGATCACGATATATTCGGGTGGCGGCGGAGGTGGCAGCAATGCCGGATCGACGCCGACCGGCTCCGGGCCGGGTGGCGGCGGAGGCGGCCCCGGTGGCGCCACCGTGCTGACCCTGATCCTGTCAGACGATCTCAGATTGCCGTTGGCCTGCGCCTTCGAGCGTAATAGCTGAATCGCGTTGGAGACATCGTCGGGTTGCGCCAAGAAGGCTTCGCCGAGCTGCTGCGTCCAGTCGAGCTTGTCGTTCATCATCGACAGGACTTGGGGAACCGCAGCCAAACCCTTCACGCTGGCATCCCACGGTTCTTGCTGCATCGCATCCTGAAGCGCATCGCCGTGAACGTTCGGATGCGCGCTCACCCAGCGCTCCGCCTGGACCACTTCGATCGGATAGGTCGAAGCGGTGAGGATCTGCGCCACAAGGTCGTCGGGATAAAGCGCAATCGGCGCGAGCAGTTTTTCCAGTTCCGCCCGGCCGAGCTGTTGCGCCGCGGGCTGTCCCGGCTGCCCTTCTGGAGGCGGCAGCTGCGCGCCGGGCGGCGGCAATTGCGCTCCCGGAGGCGGCTGGTTCGGCGCCATTCCTTGGGCCAGTGTTGGAAGCGTTGAAAATACGAGGGCGCCGCTCGTGACAATCGCGCAAGACCCCCGCAGCAGTTTCGACAAGCTCTTCATCGCAAATTCCCCTAGCGTGCGACGCATCAGATAAGAACGAATGACAATATCTCGCGGCCAATGTGTGGCCGACGAATCAATGTCGCGTGACTTTTTCTTAACGTCCGTACAGGCTTCTTAACGTCCAGACAGAAAGCACGGGGATCAGACCGTCGCCCCGCTGCCGCCGGCCTCCAATAGAAAGAGCCGCCTCAAGTTCCGCCGCCGTCTCCGATCACCGAATACGGCGCCCAGAATAGCGGATGGGCATAGCTGTAGATGGTGCGCCCGGAGCCATCGACAGCGCCGGGTCCATCGAGCAGCGCCATCATGGCTTGGCGCAAGGCCTCGCCCCGGCTGAGCGCCGGATCGGCGCGCTGACGCCGGAACAGGTCGGTGATCAATTCGCGCGCCGAGGCTGAATGCACCGACCAATTGGTGACGAGCAGCGCGCGAGTGCCGGCATAGAAGAACGCGCTGCCGAGGCCGGAGGCCGCTTCGGCGCCCGCACCGGCTCCCGCGGCGGTGTTGCACGCCGATAAGACCACCCAGTCGGCATCGAGCTTGAGCGCGAGAATCTTCTCCATGGTCAGTAGCCCGTCGCCCTTGACGCCGGCGACTTTGGGCGCGGTGAGCGCCAGCGCTGGCTGGGTGAGTCCGTCGAGGTCGCCAGGCACCAGCCCATGAGTGGAGAAAGCGACGATCCGATAATGCGCAAGATCGAGCGTCTCGACGTTCTGCTCATTGGCGGCCTTGCCGAGATACAGGGCTTTGGCCGGATCGGCTTCGAGCGCCTCCGCCATCGAAATCAATTCAAAACGGGTGTCCGGCAGCCGCGGCAGTATACTCAAGGTGGCGGCATCGTTTTCTTCGGTGTGCGGCGAGGCGCGCAACCGCAGCGGAATTCCCCGCGTTACGTTTTCGGCGTCCGCACCGGCTGCCGATGCGACCAGCATCGGCGCTGCCTGTTCACGCTCCGCTTCGGCCGCCTGATCGGCGTTGAAATAAGGATCGCCGAAGCCGATCAGTCTGTCTCGCGCCGGCGAGCCGCGCGGCAGCCGCCGCAACGTGACAATCGCGGAAGCCGACGGCACGACGGTGACGGTATGGCTGCGGGCAAGCCAGGCGACGTTGCGATAGTTCGCGAACAACGGCTTGGCGGCGAGATCGATCTGTGCCGGCGCGGTCGGCAAAAGACTGAGCGGCAGTTCGCCAAGCGCGCCATTGGTCGCGACGATCAAGCTCTTCGCCGGTTGCCACGCCGCTTCGACCGGTTTCAACAACAGCGTGTACAGCTCGTAACCCAGCGTCACATCGAACGCCGGAATTTCAGAGACCATGCTGACTTGCGGCTCGAGCGCCTGGCGCAGCCGGCGGACTTTGGCTTCAAGTTCGAGCGCGGTCGCCGGCACGCTGGCAAAGGCCACGTCGCCGTCTTTGGGCACCGCCCAGGCGAAGCTCGCGTTCTGTCCAAAATAATAGGACAACAGCGCCTCGCCGGGTCGCAAAGCGTTCTTGATTTCATCGACGCTCGGCGGCTTCGGATCGATCAGATCGGCATAAGAGGGAAAGCGCCGCTTGATATCCGCCTGCGCGGTTTTGCGATCGGCGCGCAGCTTGTCGATCGCCGCGCTGTTCGCGCGCACGGTTTGTTCGTCGCGCTGATCGGAAGGCAGCGCCAACAGATTGTTGAGCGTGCCGAGTGCCGCGCTGATCTGCTTGCCGAGATTCTGCTCGTTGCGCACCAGTTCGGCGAGCGCGGAATCTTTCGCTACCATGCGCGCGCTGGCGTCGGCCAAGGCCTTCTGCACCGAGCGGCCGCGGATGGCGTCAGCGAGCGCGAATGTTTCGACCGCGACGTCGTTCGATTTGGTCGCGCCACGGGCGAGCACGCCGATATAGGATTCGACGATCCGCTGCAGCCGGGCGCTGCGTGCGGCGACAACGGTCGGATCGTCTTCATCGGCGTTCTCCCGCGCCGCCGCCATCAGTACCGGGATCGCGGTCTTGAATTCGCGGATCGCATCCGCATCGCGTCCGGAGCGGGCATAGCCGATCGCCAACACTCCGTGCGCGGCGGCGGTGTCGAAACTGGCGGCCCCGGTGCGCGCGGTCTGCTGCTTGAGGAGCGCGGTCGCCGCCGCGACGCCGGCCTCGACCTGCCCCGAGGCATAGAGCGCGGCGATGCGCGAGCCGTTCAACTCAAACACTTCGCGCTGCTGCGGCGGCCATTGCGCCATCGCCTTGTCGAGCTGCGTGTAGATTTCACCGGCCTCCTTCATGTTTCGCTGCAGAACCAGAATATTGCCAAGGCTGGAAAGGATCGCCGCACTCTCCGGCGCCTCGTCGGCAACGCCGATCGTGCGCAGCACGTCGAGTGCCGAGCGGCCGAGCCGCTCGGCTTCTTTGTAGCGGCCTTGCTCCACCAGTATGCCGGCGAGCCCAATGATGAAATTCGGCGTCGTCGGGGTGTATTTGCCTTGCGCTTTGAGAATACCGAGCAGCGCACGGCGTGCATCCGCTTCGGCGGCAGCGAGCTTGCCTTGCTTCACCTCGTTGCGCGCAATGGAAAGCAAATAGCCGTCGGCCGCCTGAAACACCTGCTCGCGCGGCGGCACCGGCGGATCGTAGCGCGCCAGATCTTTCAGTACCGCGCGCTCGAAGGCTTCGGCGCGCCGGTAAGACGTCTCGGCTTCAGTATATTGGCCGCGTGCCTCGAAGATCAGGCCCCGCGCGGCATCGGCGTCGGCTTCCCAACCGTGGCCGTAAATCGGATAAGCCGCGCGCCATTTGGGATTGGGGCTGCCGCGTGCTTCCGACACCATCGCCTCGGCGCGGCCGACATAAGCATTGGCCTGGCTGACGTCGCCGACCGAGATCAGGATCTGTGCGAGCCCGCGCAGCGATGAGATGATGGTGCCGCGGCGCCCAGGCACATCGCCTTCGCCGACCTGCACTTTCAGGATCGCAATCGCATCCTTTGGATTGCCTGATGCCTTGTATTGCAGGGCGACCAGCCGCCGGGTGCGCGCCAGAAACCGCAAATCCATTCCATGCTTGCCGAGTTCGAGCGCCTGCAAGCCGTCGGCCAGCGCTTCCTTATTGCGCGCAAGCAAAGCACGGGCCGCGGCGCGGTCGAACAGAAACTGCGCCAGCTGCGGACCCGCGAGACCATGCGCGGGCGCCGCGTCAGCCGTTGCCTTGCGTTTGGCGATCTGGGCTTCGTCCGGCTTCTCGCTGTCGAGGATTGCGGTGATGTCGGCGATGGTGCGCGGCGGCGCGACGAAAGACGCGCGAATATCGAGCGGCACGTCCGGAGCCGCCGCTGCATCTTTCGGCGCGGCCGGAGCCGCCACTCCGGCAGCTTGTTTCTGTTCTTCACGCAGCACGCACGGCCGCACGATCGCCGCGCCGCAAGCCTGCCTCGCCTTTTCCAATTCGCCGCCAATGGCGTCGCGAGGATTGCCCACCTTGCCGCGCACGCAAGCGCGCAACTCCTCCATATGCGCTTGCCGGCACGATTCGATGATTTGCTCGTGCGAGGCGGCACTTGCACACGAAAACGAAACGACGATGGTGAATGCGGCGCAAAGGAGCGTCGCGAAGCTGCGGCACGCGTTGAGCCGGTCGGGCATGCGTTATCCCAGCGAAGCAAAGGGATGCGTGTCACCGCGGCAACAGTTTAGTTGGCCGTGGCCTCGCCAACAAGACCGGGAATTGACGAATAGTGACTCGCAAATTGCGAATCGCCTGGCGCTCAAGTCCCGACCTTGATCTCGGCGACAAGCCCGCGCAGCGCGGCGATCACGCTCAACGGCACGATCCGTCCGGTGCGTGGATTTTCCGACGGAATGCCTTCGATGGCCATGGAAAAGCGCGCCGTATCGGCATCGACCTCGATGCGGTGCGTGTTGCGGGAAAGCGCCGGATCGGCCCAGATTTCGAGCCGCGTCTTGTCCGGCCCGATGCCGGCCAGACTGAGCGCGGCTGCAACATTTACATTGGCGGGAAAGCCGCGCGCACCTTCCCGCGCGCTGCCATCGAAGACTTTCGTTGCTGCTTTGAGACCGTTGAGTGAAATGCCGCGCTCGATCAGATATGGCGCACCTTCGAGCCCACTCGGCGGCTTGCGCGTGACCATGGTGACCGAATGGATCGTGCCCTCGGCCGCGGCGCGCACCGCATCAAGACCGAGGAGCGCGCCGGTCGGCGCGAGAACGCGCGCGCCCGTTTGTCTGGCGCGCTCAACGAGGTCCCAATTTTCCAGAAGCTGCCCAACGCTGAGCGGCATGAAGATTTTACCGTGGTCAATGACGGATAGGGCGACGCCGCGGAACAGCTGCGGCGGCAGACATTCGATGACGATGTCGCAGGTTTCCGCCAAAGCTTCGGCAGCGACTATCGGAATGCGTTCGCCGGCGCCCGGCAAATTGCGCCGCGCCTTGTCGCGATCGCGCACCGCGACCGCGGCCAGAACGAGACCAGGGATGCCCTCCTCCAGCCGGCGCGCCACGGCAAGCCCGACTGCTCCCAAGCCGGCGATTCCAATTTGAAGCGGTCCACGACCCATTGTAGTTATGACCTAAACAACCCGGCGGTGAGCCGCTGTTGCTTTCCCTGGGATCGCCCCAATTTCACCCACTCGCGCGCAATTCTCGGCATTCGACAACAACCTCGTGACCAAAAAGAACCTCATCGACGTACCCATGTGAAACATGTCGACGATCCTGCAAAGAAAAGCCTTCCCTTGAACCCGCCAGGTGAATTGTGCGTCTACCATCAAATAGTGCTTCCGGCTAGCAGATCAGAAATGAAAACCCAGCTCGCACTCGAACTTGACGCAGACCATCAGCAGCATGGCAGCAACGTGCGCCGGGCCGCACAGCCATTCAACAGTCAATTGCTCAAATGGATTGGCAATAAGCAGCGCGTTGCAAAAGAGATTATTTCATTCTTCCCAGAGCACTTCGGAACCTATTACGAACCCTTTCTGGGATCGGGTGGTGTGCTCGGTGTTCTGGCGCCAAGCAAAGCAGAGGCATCCGACGCGTTCGGGCCATTAGTCGAGATTTGGCAGACCTTGAAGGATGATCCCGCGTGCCTCAAGGATTGGTACTCCGCACGCTGGCATGCCTTCAAGAAAAAGGGCAAGCACAAGGTGCAAGCCTATGAGGAAATCAAAGCAAGCTATAACGAGAACCCCAATGGAGCTGATCTCCTCTTTCTGTGTCGCTCTTGCTACGGCGGCGTAGTTCGATTTCGAAAACACGACGGTTACATGTCCACGCCGTGCGGTGCACACGATCCCATTCAGCCGAATTCGTTCGCCGAGAGGGTAGATGAATGGCATGCGCGCGTACAAGGAACCAATTTTCGTCAATTGGACTATGGCGTGGCCATGAGTCTCGCGCGACGTGGTGATTTAATATACTGCGACCCGCCTTATTCGTTTAGTCAAGCGATACTGTACAAGGCACAGGAATTCGCTGTCGCGGATCTTATGGAAATGATCGCGAAAGTTAAAAGCCGAGGAATTTACGTTGCCCTGAGTATCGATGGTTCAAAAAAATCGGGAAATATGCTCTGTGATGTCCCAATTCCCCGAGGTCTATTTGAGCGTGAAATCGCAATACGCGTGGGACGTTCCATGCTCAAGCGCTTCCAGATGGAAGGCAAATCGCTCGAAGCTGAAGTCGTCACCGATCGATTGCTACTGACTTACTGAAAGCGCAAATGCCAAACCGGACAGCGTCAAGCCCCGACAGCAAATCCGCTCCACTAGCAGCCGGGCATATAGCCGGATAAAGTTGGCGTCCCACATTCCTTGTTTAAGCGCGCGTTTTATGACGCGCAACAGACCTAAACGGTACGCTCTATGACCGAAGGAAACAAAAGAACTTTCATGAACAATATCAATCCGAACGCGTTCACCACCCGTCCCGAGATCGAAGGCACGTTCGGGGTCGTCACCTCGACCCATTGGATTGCCACCGCCGTCGGGATGGGGATTTTGGAAAAGGGCGGCAACGCTTTCGATGCCGCCGTGGGGACGGCGTTTACGCTGCAAGTGGTCGAGCCGCATCTGAACGGTCCCGGCGGCGACGTACCGGCCATCGTTCACGATGTGCGGCGCGGCAAAACCGAAGTGATCTGCGGCCAGGGTGTGGCGCCGGCGGGCGCCACAATCGCGCATTATCGCAGTCAGGGACTCGACCTTGTTCCCGGCACCGGTCTCCTCGCCGCAGTGGTGCCCGGCACGTTCGAGACCTGGATGCTGCTCCTTCGCGATTACGGCACCATGTCCATTGCCGAGGTGTTGGCGCCGGCGATCGCCTATGCCGAAAACGGCCATCCGCTCCTTGAGCGCACCAATGCCACGATCGCGACCGTCGCCGCGATGTTCCGCGAGTATTGGCCGACCTCGGCCGCGATTTATCTGCTCGATAACCAGGTGCCGGCGGCCGGCTCGCTGTTCGCCAACAAGACGCTGGCGGCAACCTATCGCCGCATCGTCAAAGAGGCCGAAAGCGCCGGCGGCGACCGCGTCGCGCAAATCGAACGCGCACGCCGATCCTGGAGTCACGGCTTCGTTGCCGAGGCGATCGACCGCTTTTGCCGCACGCAAGAGGTCATGGACAGTAGCGGCCGACGCCATCGCGGCGTGCTCACCGCTGACGACATGGCGCGCTGGACGCCGCATGTCGAAGCGCCGCTGACTTACAATTATAACCGCTACACCGTGTGCAAGACCGGTCCATGGGGGCAAGGACCGGTAACGCTGCAGCAACTCGCGCTCCTGAGAGGTTTCAATCTCGACGGTCTCGATCCGACCGGACCCGATTTTATTCATCTCATCGTCGAAGCCTCCAAGCTTGCTTATGCCGACCGCGAGGCGTTCTACGGCGACCCCGATTTCGTCGAAGTGCCGATGCCGACTTTGCTGTCGGACGCCTACAATTCCGAGCGCCGCAAGCTGATCGGCGAGACCGCCTCGCGCGAGCTGCGCCCGGGCTCGATCGAAGGCTTCGGCGCCGTGGTCAAGCTGCGCCGGGCGCCGGCAGAAATGGCGGCCGGCGTCGGCGAGCCGACCGTCGGCCGCATGGGCGCAAGCCGCGGCGACACCGTGCATTTCGACATCATCGACAAAGCGGGCAACGTGATTTCGGCGACGCCGTCGGGCGGCTGGCTGCATTCCTCGCCGGCCATTCCCGAACTCGGCTTCTGCCTCGGCACCCGCGCACAGATGTTCTGGCTTGAAGAAGGCCATCCCGCCGCGCTCGCCCCCGGCAAGCGGCCGCGCACAACATTGTCGCCATCGCTCGCTTTGCGCGATGGCGAACCGTATCTCGCCTGGGGCTCGCCCGGCGGCGACGGCCAGGATCAATGGATCACGCAGATGTTCTTGCGCCACGTGCATTGCGGCATGAACCTGCAAGAAGCAATCGACGCGCCGGCCTGGCACTCCGAACATTTTCCGAGTTCGTTCTGGCCGCGCACGGCGCGCCCCGGCGTCCTGGTGGTTGAAAACCGTGTGCCGAAAAAGACCGTCGCGGAACTGGAGCGGCGCGGCCACACTGTCGAAACCGGACCGGACTGGTCTGAAGGTCGGCTTACCGCCGCCTCGCGTGTCGGACCTCGCCGCCGCGCCGCCGCCAATCCGCGCGGCATGCAGGGCTACGCGGCCGGACGGTGATTGTGAAATTATTTTCCGCTCATTCCCGCGAAAGCGGGAGTCCAGCTCGCGATTGAGTACTACTGGGTCCCCGCTTTACGCGGGGACGAGCGGATGATGACGGCCAGCTACGCCGCCACCGTGCTGAGGAAATCCTCGACTTCGCTGCGCAGCTTGGCGGTGGCGTTTTCCACTTCTTCCGAAGCCACCAGCATGGTTTGCGCCGAGCCGCGCGTTTGGGTGACGCCGCCGGCGACCTCGTCGAGCGCGGCGACAATACCCTTGGCGCCGTTCGCGGCGCTGGCGACGTTGAGCGAAATCTCGCCGGTCGCCAACTCCTGCTGTTCGACGGAAATAGCGACCGCACCGGTATAGGTGCTGATGTCCTGCATCCGGCGCGTGATTTCTCGGATGGCCGAGACGGCCTTGCTGCTCGAGGTTTGCACCGAGAGTATCTCGTGGGTGATTTCTTCGGTGGCCTTGGCGGTCTGCACCGCGAGCGATTTGACCTCCGATGCCACCACGGCAAAGCCCCGCCCTGCCTCGCCGGCGCGCGCCGCCTCGATCGTGGCGTTGAGCGCAAGAAGGTTGGTCTGGCCGGCGATGTCCTGGATGAGCTTGACGACGTCGCCGATCTTCTGCGCCAGGTGCGCAAGCGCGGCAATGTCCTCATTGGTGGCGGCGGCATCCGCCGCAGCGGCGCGCACCACTTGATTGGCCTGGTTGAGCTGGCGACTGATTTCCTTGATCGAAACGGAAAGTTCCGCCGCGGCGGTGGCCGCGGTTTCCACGTTCGCCGACGCCGCGTTCGAGCCGTGCACCGCGCCTTCGGCGCGCTGCAAAGTATGATCGGAGGTCGTGAGCAGCAATTTGGCCGCCGCCTTCATCGCGATGGCGCTGTGGCTGACCGTCTCGAGCACATTTTCGACGCGGGCGCGGAACGCGCCGATCGCGGCGTCGACGGCGCGGCGCCGCTCCTCGCGCTGACGCAGTGAATCGCGCTCCTTCTCGGCGGCAAGCTGCTCGGTCACGTCACTATGGGTGGCAAGCCAGCCACCGCCGCGCATCGGGCGGCTGACCAGCGCGATGACGCGGCCGTCCAAAAGCTCGATGGTTTTGGTTTCGGTTCGGCCTTGGACTGCCTCACGCAAGGTAGCGGCGACGTAGTGATCCGGGTCGCCTTGAAAGTTGCCGGCGGCGAGCCGATGCATCAACAGATCGCGCAATGGCGTTCCCGGCCGCGCATGCTCCGGCTGCAGACGATACATGTCGATGTAGACCTGGTTGCACAGCACCAGGCGCGCGGCGCTGTCGAACATGCACAGGCCTTGCGTCATGTTGTTCAGCGCAGCGCGGTATAACCTTGTCTGCTGGCGGCGCCGACCGTTGACAAACAAACCGGCGATCGCCGCCGCGCCGAGGCCGAAAGGCAAGGCGACCATCAACGCGCGGATTGGCGCGGAGGCCTCCGTCAGTGTGGCGAGGATCCAGGATGTCCCGCACAGCGCGAAAACGCCGAGGCCGAGCGCACAGCCGGTGACGCCGGCGATGACGACGAGCGGCCAGTTGCGGCTGAGCTTGTGCAGATTTGGAGCAGCGAGCATCGCATCCGGTGCCGATAAAAACGGGCAACAGCTAGCCGCAGATCGGTTGTTTTAGCGTTAAGCGCGCGGGCACGGTTTGCTTAACAAAGGTTCAATGCAACAGCCGCTAGCCGGGCGCGCGAAATCCATGCAGGCTATGCGCGGCGTCTTTCACAGTAAAGAAAACGACATCGCGATCGGTGCCGGCTTTGCCCGAGTGCACGACATCGGCGGGGATGTAGACCACCGTGCCGGGCTTGGCCTCGATCGCCTTGCCGCCGACATTGGCGTGGAACACGCCCTCGAGAATATAGATCCATTGTTCATTCGGATGCGAATGCGATTCGGCGCCGGTCCCGGCCGGCATCCGCATCAGTCCCACGATCATGCGATCCCCCTCGACGCAGGAGCCGTTCGCGGTGGAATAATCGGGCCCGCCGAGGATGTGATTGACGCTTGCGAGATCAAAGACATATTCGCCGGCGCCGGCGCGCTTGGCGCCCGGGGTACGAGGGGCAGGCGCTGA
>Ga0306920_100005895_pt1 | contig 15889 bp, 7 predicted proteins | sample flu12Cox44000170_FD_204666 | JGI IMG/M metagenome (GOLD analysis project Ga0306920, IMG submission 204666) | Lab enrichment of tropical soil microbial communities from Luquillo Experimental Forest, Puerto Rico - flux4day.12C.oxic.44.000.170 (v2)... | ecosystem: Environmental > Terrestrial >... | reverse complement strand
GAGAAGCAAGCCTGTTGCCAATCGAATGTTCCATCCAGGTAATCCGGGGCATGACTCCACGTCCCCTCAAGGCAGATATTCGCGGCTGTATTTCTGTTCGGTTCGCGCACGATGTCTTGCCCGCGAATCCAGCCCGTCACCCAGTAAGTTTCGCCGGGCGTCAGCCCGCTAACCTTTTGCATCCAGGACGCATCGTTGAAATTCGAAGCTTCAATACTGATACAGCGGCCGCCGTTGCGCCCGCTGCCGGTCGCTTCCCAAGTAAATTGCGCCGCACTGGGTGAGAAAGCATCGGTCTGCCATCCGGACACTTGTGGCAGGAATTCGAAGTCGCCGTTGAGCAGTACCGCGCGGGTGTCGGACGCCAGTGTCGAAATAGTGATTTCAGTAGCGTCGGAGCTGTTACCAGAACCGTCACATGCCTTGATCATGTAGTTGTAGCTCGTGCTGGGTTTTAGCCGTCCATCGATGAGGTAATTGGCCGAAGTCTTTCGCAACAAAACACCATCTCGAAAAACCTCGTACCGAGTCACGCCCACATCGTCGAACGGTTCCTTCCAGGCAAGACCAACTCTCGAAGCGCCCAGTGCCAGGCCCGTTACCTCCGACGGTGTCGCGGGGGGCATTACGTCCTCCGCCGCAAAAACGATATCCGCAGCAGGCACCGTCCTGTTAAAGCAGTTGATGTCGAACACATATGGCCACCATGTGTTAAGCAGCAGACCTGATGCGCCGTTTTGCAAGTTCGTTGCGCAATGGACTCCACCATTTTTGGGCAAGTGCTCCCACCACCAGCCATAAAAACCGTCCATTGCGGGAGTACCTTCACCATTCCATTCCAGCGGTGTGAGGTCGCGAACCGATGCGCTAATCGCCGGATATTTATACCACTTGTCGGCCGTGCTCGAAACATGCGCTACGACTGTAAGACTATCGAAAAATGCGTCCGTGAAATAGGCCGACAGCCCGAATCCCCCTGTTTGATAGCTATTATCAGAGAGCGAGATCAGAGGTTGCAGGTTGCCATCCAAAAATACTCGAATGACCGGACCGCGGGCTTCTAACCGCAAACGATGTTCGAAATTGGCATGCACCTCGTATGGCGCATTGGTCAACGCGATAAACTGGTTTTGCAATTTGGCCAGCACTACTCGCTTTTCCCAGGCATTGAGTCCCAAAAAATATCCTGTCGCCTGGTTGGGGCCTGGCTTGCACGAGGAAAGTCGAAACATCAATCCCGCGTAAGAAGGATTGGAGTTGTTCATCGTGCGTACGGTTAGTTCGACATCACCATCTGAAAAGGCCTCCGGCGGATGATATTCACCCAGTTCGTCACTTAACCTCAACCCATCCAAGGCCACTGTCTTGGCGCTGTTGGCTGCAAGCACGTGATATTCTCCGTCAACAACCGACCAATCCCCGTCAATAACCTGGAAGGGGCCGGTGCTCGAAAAATCCAGGTCCAGCGTGCTCCAGTCGTAATTGTACAATGCGGTCGCGGGAAAATGGGAAAGGCCAGCCTGGGCGTTACCCGGCGCTACCAGGTCGGCATTCCAACTGGCTGCCTCCGCTTGAACCAGGTGAGTCCAATCATTTACTAAGGTGTCCTTCAGCTTCCGGGCCGGATTGTCCAGGTTAAGTGTCTGAAAGACCCTCGTCGCCACCGTTAACGGCCAATCTGAGGAAATCCGTCCGAGGATATTCTCTGTCATATGGCAAGTGTTCTCGCACATGAAGCCCACTCCCTGGTGAGGCTCTTTGCCAAACCCATAAAATACCACGTTCCGTGTAAGTGATGAATCCACGATCGGAGCCCCATTGACCCAATAAGGATTTGGGCCTGCCATAGCCGTTTCCCAAAAATTGATGTTCGGCATCCCAAATACCCAAATCGCGTCCAGTTTTGCCGAGTTGACTCGTTCGACAATGCCGAAGCGCGGGTCATGAATTATTGCGTCATAGGAGACATCATAATTGTAACCCTGAGTCTTGAGTCCGGCGTAGTTGGTTGAATAGAATACGGTACCGCCTGGAATCGCTGGCGGAGCGAATTCGTCCAAGTCAAATCGCGCTGTTACCGACCAAACGGTTTGCCCTCCGCTTGCCCGCTTTAGCAGATCGATATACTGCGTCACCAAGGTGCTGACGTCGCGGAAACGGTAATATTCCGATGCCCGAACAAATGACCCATCCACCAAGATGTGGGCATCGTAGTTAAGCACGAGAGCATGAAATTGTGTGCGGACCGCCAATGGTTGGACACCTTCAGCACCGCCTTGAGGAGTAGCCAACACTGCATTCGATGGTTTGGACACCGCGCCTGACGGATCTCGAGAGCGAATCCGGAAGACATACACACGACCCTCAGTTAATCCAGTGCAAACAAATGAGTTCGATGTGGACAAGCCCAGCAATGCCTCGTCACCAAGTATTTCATAGGCAACAACTGGGGAACCATTGGTTGCAGAGGCCCACGTCAGCGTCACCGAATTTGCTGTTTTGTTCGTGAGGTTGAGTTGAACTGGCCTTGGCATCAGTTCCTGCCCGTAACCATACGCTACATCCCCAAGCGAGAAAAGCGTCGTCAGCAACACAATCGTAAAGTCAGCGACCCGACCGACTTTAGTCCTATTCATAAGATATATACCTTCTAAGATTAGAATCACATTAGCACACCTCAGACATCGGGAGCAAGTTCATCGATTGCTTCTTTTGGGTGGAATGCGTTTTTGAACGAGGATCTGTTAGCTGACTAATATTTGGAAATAGTCTTGAGAGGCGGTTTCCTATTCAATGTCGGGCATACGTTTAAGCCATAGCTGAACTGAAATCGTGAGGAAGAAGTTTCAAACGAACCTTCGATGCGTTTGCCGAATAGCCGGATTGCTCACGGTAGTATTGTCGATTTCGTGCGGCGCGCAGCATGGCTTGTCGGCGGAGTTGCAACACGATCCCCGAGGTCCCGGAACCATTCGTATGGCTGAGCGGCTGGAGCAATTGGCCCGGCAAGCGAATCCCGTAAACAACATTTTTCTCAACGCTGAACGGGTCAATTTGCTGCAAGTCGAAGTAACTAAAACCACCGATCCACAACAGCTTCAGATACTGAAATACTCGCTGGCGAGTGAACTTTTGGATTCCGGTCAAAACATAGAAGCGCTACAGGAATTCGAAGGGGTAGAGCAGACGTTGAAAGACACCAATCCCGACATGTACCGCCGAAATTGGGCTCGGCTGAAACATAAAGAAGCGCTTTGCTGGATCCGGATTGGCGAGATAACCAACTGCCTGGCCGACCACAACCCCGAATCGTGCCTCGCTCCCATTCAGGGTCGCGGCATCCATCGTTTTCAGGATGGCTCGCGCAACGCTATTAAAATCCTCAACGAAATTCTGGAACACTACACGAACGATCTTTCGGCGCGCTGGCTCTTGAATGTCGCCAGCATGACGGTAGGAGATTACCCGGACAAAGTTGATCCGCGCTGGCTGATTCCGACCTCCGCCTTCGCTTCACAATACCCGCTGCAACGTTTTCCAGAAGTGGCGGGTTCGCTTGGCCTGGACCCCATGAAACGCTCTGGCGGCAGTATTTTGGAGGATTTCGACGGCGACGGAAACCTTGACTTGATGTGTTCCTCGATAGGCCAAAACGACCAGTTGCGCTATTACCATAATAACGGCGACGGCTCGTTCACAGAAAGGACCGTCGAGGCTGGATTGCTGGGCGAAGTCGGTGGCTTGAACCTTATTCAGACCGATTACAACAACGACGGGTTCCCGGACGTGCTGGTTTTGCGTGGAGCCTGGCTGGGAAATGAAGGCCGCTTCCCGAAATCGCTGCTGCGCAACAACGGGGACGGCACGTTTGAGGATGTGACCGAGGCCGCCGGTTTGCTTTCCCTTAAACCATCACAGACGGCCGTGTGGTTTGATTATGACGGTGATGGCTGGCTTGATGTGTTCTTCGGTAATGAGTCGCTGGGTCCGATCACCAATCGTTGTGAACTCTTTCATAACAACGGCAATGGCACTTTTACAGAATGCGCAATCGAATCGGGAGTCGGCTTCGTCGGTTTTGTAAAAGGCGCTTGCAGCGCTGATTTTAATCATGATGGACGGCCGGATCTATACCTCTCCGTGCTCGGCCGTGCCAATGTCCTGTTTCGCAACGATGGCCCCGCGACCAACTCCAAAGGAAAAGTAGTTTGGAAATTCACTGACGTCGCCCGCCAGGCAGGCGTTACCGAACCGCTTTACAGTTTTCCTTGCTGGTTTTTCGACTACGACAACGACGGTTGGGAGGACCTGTTTGTGTGCGGCTACCGAATCAATGATGTGGGGGATGTTTGCGCTGACTACCTCGGCTTGCCCACCAACGCCGAACGGCCTCGTCTCTACCACAATAATCACAACGGCACCTTTACCGATGTAACCGCGCAAGCAGGCCTTAATCATGTCCTCCTGGCGATGGGTGCCAATTTCGGAGATCTCGACAATGACGGATTCCTCGATTTCTATCTCGGCACCGGCAATCCGGACCTCGACACCATCATTCCCAACCGCATGTTTCGCAACGATGCAGGTCAGCGTTTCCAGGACGTGACCAGTGCCGGCGGGTTCGGCAACTTGCAGAAAGGGCACGGCGTTTCTTTTGGCGATATCGACAACGACGGTAACCAGGATATTTACGAGAACATGGGGGGCGCCGTTAGTGGCGATGTTTACCATAACGTCCTTTATCTGAACCCAGGCCACACCAACCATTGGATTACCTTGAAACTCGAAGGCGTTGAATCGAACCGCGCCGCCATAGGCGCCCGGATCCGCGTGGTGGTCACCAGCACCACCGGTGAGCACAGCTACTACAAAACCGTCGGTAGCGGCGGCAGTTTCGGCGCCTCTCCCCTCCGTCAGGAGATGGGTCTGGGGCAGGCTCAATCTATCGCCCGTGTCGAAATTTTCTGGCCGCGGACTGGCAAAACCCAGGTCCTCACCGGGCTGCAAATGGATCGGTTTTATAAGGTCAGAGAAAACGTAGCTGAAGCCACTCTTTGGGACCTCAAGAGAATTCATCTGAACACCACCAGCACAGAGGAGCACCACCATCATCATCAATGATGGGAGGGCACGCTGCGCTGTCGCCACCAGCAGTGCAGACTTCGATCTGCCGTATCGTCGACTTGATTCGACGGGGACGCGACAGACCCCGCGCGTCACGCACTTCGCTCGCATGCAGAATAAATTCTGCGGTGCCAGTAGCTATCCGCCCGCTGAGGGCGGGGGTGCGTTACTTCCGCAATCGACTTTTTTCTGGCGCACACACATGCCCGAGGGTTCAATGACGGGGCTCGCATTTGAATATGCCCCGACGACTTTGGTTGACCCTTCTGCTGCTTCTTGCATGGGAGACGCTTGCCTCATTCGCAGGCGAACTCAAATGGGAGCAAACGACATATGGTCGCCGCGCAGCCCTCAGCGTTGCCCCTCAAGGTAAACCTGGCTTTACCCTTATGCCCGCCTCCGAGACGGGTGTTCTTTTCACAAATGTCCTCTCCGATGCCCGCGCCGCGGAGAATCAGATCCGCCTCAACGGTTCCGGAGTCGCCTTGGGTGATGTTGACGGAGACGGGTTACCTGACATCTACCTCTGCGGCCTGGAAAATCGTAACACTCTTTATCACAACCTGGGCAACTGGCGATTCGAAGATATTACCGACAAGGCCGGCGTAGGATGTGACGGCCAATTTTCCACAGGGGCAGCTTTGGTAGACGTGAATGGCGACGGCTCTTTGGACCTATTGGTTAACGGCGTCGGTACCGGCACACGGCTATTCATCAACGACGGCCAGGGCCACTTTAAGGAGTCCATGGACAGCGGTCTGGTTCGCAAATATGGCGCCACCACCCTGGCCCTTGGCGATATCGACGGAGATGGCGACCTTGATCTGTATGTCGCCAACTATCGCACTGAAACCGTTCGAACGACTGGTTACATGATCCTCAAAGCCGGTAACCGCTCAATGGTTCGGCCCGAAGATCGTGACCGCCTGGAGATTACTCCTGAAGGACGCGTCCTCGAGCTTGGCGAGCCTCATATCCTTTACCTCAATGACGGTCACGGGCACTTTAAGCAGGTTCCCTGGACGGATGGCCGGTTCCGTGACGAGCATGGACAGCCACTGCAAAAAGCTCCTCTCGACTGGGGGCTGACAGTCGTGTGCCGCGATCTTAACGGTGATGGAGCGCCCGACTTTTACGTCTGCAACGATTTCCAATCCGAAGATCGCATTTGGCTCAATGACGGCCACGGAAATTTCCGGGCTGCTCCAAGTGTGATGTTTCGCCATACCCCTTCCTTCTCAATGTGCGCAGATGTGGCGGACATCAACCGCGACGGCTTTTTCGATTTATTCGTGGCAGATATGCTGAGCCCAAAGCATTCGCGCCGATTGATGCAGTTGGCGGAAACGGCCCCTTACTCTGCCGTCATCGGCTTATTCGAAGATCGCCCGCAATTCGATCGTAACGTCCTGCAATTGAATCGGGGCGATGCCACATTTGCTGACATCGCTCCCTTCGCCGGTTTAGCCGAGACCGACTGGACCTGGGTGGGAGCGTTCCTCGATGTCGACTTGGATGGGTATGAAGATCTGCTCTGTACTACAAGTCATGCGTTCGACACTCAGGATCTGGATGCCGAAGAACTCATCCGTTCTAAAGGCCCCTGGCCGCGTGAGAAAGTGCCTCAAAAGCTCCTCCTCTATCCCAGAATGACGCAACCCAAGCAGGCTTTCCGAAATCGTGGCGACCTGACATTTGAAGACGCCGCCGCCCCTTGGGGCTTTGATCAGGCGGGGGTCAGTCACGGTATGGCCTTCGCTGATCTGGATAACGATGGCGACCTCGACGTTGTGGTAAATAATATGAACGGCCCGGCCGGCCTGTACCGCAACAATTCTTCCGCGCCGCGGATCGCTGTCCAGCTAAAGGGAATTCCTCCCAATACCCACGGCATTGGCGCTAAACTGGAACTTACGGCCGAAGTGGCCGCCCCTCAACCGAGCGGGCCCTCGGTCCGCTTTGTTCAAAGTCAGGAAATCTGCGCGGGTGGTCGCTATCTCAGCAGTGATGAACCTATGCGCGTTTTCGCTGGCGAAGTGACCGCGGCTTTGAAAATGCGCTGGTCAGAATCTTACCCACGTTCACCGCCGTTCACTGGAAGGATCAGTTACCGGCTCAAGGTTCACTGGCGGTCGGGCCGCGAAACTGTAGTTGAGGATGTGGCGCCTAACTGCCTCTACGAAATCGCCGAAGACTCCTCGCCGGCCAAAATCTTGCCGCCGCCAGGTCAGAACGCGGCGCCCGCCCTTTTCGAAGATTTCAGCGCGCGATTGAATCATGTTCATCATGATGACCCTTTTGACGATTTTGCTCGCCAACCGCTCCTTCCGCGAAAGCTCAGTCAGGCCGGTCCCGGCGTCACCTGGTTCGATTTTGATCACGATGGTCGCGATGACCTCATCATCGGCAGTGGGCGAGGTGGGTTGATGAGCGTTTTTCATAACGACGGACACGGTGTCTTCGTGCAGGTCACGAACGCGGTGCTTGCAACTCCAGTGGCGCGAGACCAAACCTCTATTCTGGGCGTCTCTCCAATTGCGCCTGCTACCAACGCAGTGGTCCTGGCTGGTGCCAGCAATTACGAGGACGGTAAGCCTACCGGCTCTTTGCTGCGCATGTATGACCTGAGGGCGGGCTCAGTTGCCGATAACTTTCCTGGCCAGGAATCCAGCTCCGGCCCTCTAGCCATGGCCGACGTTCATGGAACCGGGACGCTGGACTTGTTCGTTGGCGGAAGGTGCATCCCCGGCAAGTGGCCCGCGCCGGCCAGTTCTCTGCTTTTCGTTAATCAAGGCGGTCGTTATACGCTCGACCTGACCAATTCGGTTGCGCTTGCCAATATCGGGCTGGTGAACGGAGCAGTGTTTGCTGACTTGAACGGCGATGGCTGGCCTGATCTGATTCTTGCTTGCGAGTGGGGGCCGATTCGGATTTTTCTGAATGAACACGGCCGGCTTCGTGATGCGACGACCGAGCTCGGCTTGGATACTTACCTCGGTTGGTGGAATGGCGTGACAGTCGGCGATTTCGATGGTGACGGTAAGCTGGATATCGCCGCCTCTAACTGGGGCCTCAACGGCGGTTCCGACGGTTATGAACGGCCTCGACTCATTTCTGATCGCAACCCCGCGGAGGTCGCAGGTGTGCCATTGCTCTTTTGGGGTGATTTCACCGGCGGACAAGGTGTGGACATCGTTGAAGCCGAGTACGACAACGAGCTGCGCAAGATTGTTCCGACCCGTTCCAAGCTGGCCATTGAAGCCGGACTGCCTTTCGTCAGCGCAAAATTCCCTACCTATTCGGCTTACGATAATGCCGCAGTCTCCGATCTGCTCGGGGACCAATTTTCGTCAGCCCGACAGCTCAACGCTCCTTGGCTCGCATCCACCGTCTTTTTGAACCGGAATGGGAAATTTCAGCCCGTTGTGCTGCCACCGGAAGCTCAATTCTCCCCTGCCTTCGGGATTTGTGTCGCTGATTTTGACGGTGACGGGAACGAAGATCTATTTCTAGCCCAGAACTTTTTCGACGTGCAGTCGCAGGCAGTCCGTTGCGATGCCGGCCGTGGCATCCTGCTCCGTGGCGATGGACATGGACAATTCCAACCGATGAGTGCCCAATTGAGCGGGTTAATGATTTACGGGGAAGGTCGGGGTGCCGCAGTGTGCGATTTTGACGAAGATGGAAGATGGGATCTGGCGGTAGGCGAAAACGGCGCGCAAACCCGTCTCTTCCACAACACTGGCGCACGACGTGGGCTGCGAGTGCGCGTTAACGGGACCTCACGTAACCCGGACGCAATCGGCACCCAGCTCAGACTTCAGTTTGGCACTAATTCAGGACCCGTACGCGAAATTCATAGCGGTGGCGGTTATTGGTCCCAGGACTCCTTTGCGCAGGTCATCACCACTCCCGAAATACCCACCGCCCTTTGGATTCGTTGGCCCGGAGGCGCAACAAACGTGTTCCAATTACCCTCCGATACCCACGAAATATTAGTCAGCAAAAACGGAGTGACTTCAGTTCACTAGAAATGGAGGCGCTCGTCCCCTCACAACTCTCTGACCTGTTGGAACTTACAAGGCGGTCTTCTTGAGAGGTGGCATTGCTCCGACGCCACCCGGCGGTTAGGAGTGCCAAGGGGCTTTACGGGGTTGGAAGCACTCTCCTGCTGAATCAGCGGTGACTTTCACCAGCCTTTTCTTTTGCGCCAGACACCTGTTGCGGTAACATTCTTGTATTCACTGGTTTCTAATGAATCGATTGGCCGCTCCGGCTGAAAAAACCAGGAGCCGTCTGGAATGGTTGGTCTTCGAGCTTCTCAACGCCGTAAGACCGAGGGCAACTTTCAGCATTTTCCTGTTCTTCCTTCTCGCCTCTGTACTTTGTGCTCTGAGCCAAACCACGGCCACCAATTCGCCCAGCCCGGAGCAGCAACTCCAGACGCGTTTGGCGGCCATCCGTCTGGAACTGGCCAGTCTTCCGGCCATCAGCGGCTCCAATAACCTTCCCGCCGGGGCAACTGCCGCTGAGGTTGCGGAATACCGGTCGCTTCTTGAATTTACCCTTCGCACAACTGAACAACATCTGCTCGAATTCGCTCGTTTGCCCCTGGCCAGGCAGCGGCTCAAAGACCTCGAGCAAACCGCTGCAACTACTTCCCGGCTAGCCGGCCCGGGGCCTTACTCGATCCTCGTCATCGATGATTTGCGGGACAAGGTCCAATCTTTTTCCTCTCAAATCGCTGCCGACCAAACCAGCCTCGATGTTCTCGCGAGATTCAAAGCGGACACTGAGAGGGCCCTCAAGACTTCAGAAGAACGGTTGCGGTTACTGACCGAAAAACTCGAGGCTGCCAAAGACCCTGCGGTAATTTCCTCTCTCAAATGGCAACGCACGCTTGAGCAGGCGCGCAACCGCCGGGATGTCGCTAACGCCGCCAGGAACGAGATGCAAGAAAAACTGGTTTCTTCCGATCTGGCGGAAAGCAAGCTGAGACTGGAGCTGGCGCAACGCCAACTGGCCTTTGCTGTCCAGCACGGCCGATTTTCCCAGGAGGACTTAGACGGGGTTCTGACCTCCATCGATAACGAGGCCGAGCAACTGGCGACCGAACTCAAGGCCGCTGAAGCCGAGAGTCAATCAAGCCAGGCCGCAGTTTCCGCTACGCGTGAGGAGTTAAATCGGTTGCTGCAAACCTCGACCGATGCGAATGCAGCCAATTCCGCGAATCAACAGGCGAAAGCCTCCGGCCTGCAAAAGTTGCTCGAGCTCAAAAATGCTCAAGCTACCACCAGTGCTCAGCGGGTTCTTATCCTCCAGCAGCTTCAGCAAATCCTTTTCTTTCGACGAGAAGCATGGCTAGCGCGCTTCGAAACCTTCGGTACCACTGATGATCGGACATTGCAACGCGGATACGCGCGCCTGCAACAGATTGACCACGGCGTCCAGGCTGCCAAACCTTATTTTCTTCAGCAAATCGACCTGTTGAATACCCAGATTTCCGAACAGGAAAGTCGGATCCAGAACAAAATCGGAACCGAAGCGGACCTTTCGCATGCGCACGACCTGCTTGGAACTCTCGAGCAACGCGTTGAGCCGGCCTACCGCGGCTTGCGCGGACTCCAAAGAGTGGAACGCCTGGCTCAGCGCTGGCAGCAATCTCTGGATGAAACCCGACATAATTTGCCACTCACTGGCCGTCTCCGGGACCTTTTCTCTGAGCTTTCCTCCTTGGCTCCCAAGCTTTGGCATTTCGAGCTCTTTTCTGCCGAGGACACCATTACGGTCGACGGCCAATCCATTACCGGCCGGCGCAGCATCACTGTGGGCAAAGTGGTCATGGCGTTAGTCATTCTAGCAATCGGGTATTGCCTTTCATTGTGGATTGCCGGGTTCCTGGAGCGCCTGGTGGTTCACCGGTTCAAGGTCGAGCCCAACCAGGCCGGGTTAATCCGTCGGTGGGTCAAAGTCGTCCTGATCATCAGTCTGATTGTCTTCAGCCTCGTTTCCGTCAAAATCCCACTGACCATCTTCGCCTTTCTCGGGGGTGCTCTGGCCATCGGCCTCGGCTTCGGCACTCAGAACCTGCTAAAAAACTTCATTAGCGGAATCATCATTCTTTTTGAGCGTCCGTTCCGAGTGGGGGACGTCCTTGAAGTGGGCGGGCAGCGTGGCACAATCACCAGCATCGGGATCCGGTCCAGCGTCCTTCTTTTGTGGGACAGCACTGAAACTCTCATTCCAAATAGTGCGTTGCTCGAAAACAATCTTACTAACTGGACCTACTCTAATCATATTGTGCGCTTCACCGTCGCAGTGGGAGTTGCCTACGGTTCAGATACACGCAGGGTTGGCCAACTCCTGGCGGAAATTGCCGACCGTCACGGTCTTGTCCAAAAGGACCCTAAGCCACAGGTTTTATTTCAGGAGTTTGCCGAGAGTACTTTGCAATTCGAATTGCGTTACTGGGTAAACGTCCTGGCCAATAATGCGTCGCAAATAGGCAGCGATCTCCGTCACATGATTTCCAAAGAGTTCACTGAAAACGGAATTGCCATCGCTTTTCCGCAACGCGACATCAACCTCAACACCCCTAAGCCTTTGCCTGTTCAAGTCGTTGCGATAACCGCCCCAACGTCCAGAAACGCCGGCATCGATGGAGGCAACAGATGAGTCCGGCGCTGCACCGGTAACCTTTTCAATGATTCGGTTGCGGCTTATGCCGCTGAGATGTTTGGGAAAAAATACAACGATACAATGATTCGGTTATGGGCATTATCAGGACTTGCTCTTTGCATCCTTTCGGTCGATGTGCAAAGCCAGCCGGCCACAGGTTTATATCAAATCGTTTCAGGAACCTACACAACGTGCTGCGGAATTGGCGGTCCCCTTAAGTCAGCTTTGCCAACCATCGACCAGGCTTTCTTTCGATTATCGATCGATCCGCAGAGCAATTTGCCTCGCATGACTTTCCTGGACCAACAGTTACAAACGAATTTCAGCGTGACCGTCTGCCCGCCGAATGGCCCTATCAACTTCGATTTTGGTTATGGGTTGATCCTTTCGGACAGCGTTTTGTTCCACGTCGACCCTGGTCCGCCTCCCTTTCATTTGTTCTGGAGTTACACCGTGAGCAATTCGGCGAGCCCATTGCGAATTGATGGCATGGTCGGGATCGCTCAAGGCGTTTGCGCCGATGTCCCGAATCAATTCAGCCACAGCAATGTCCTGGCGGTGCTGGTGCCACAACCAAGACTTACGGCAACTGAGATCTCAAGCAATGGCCTATCGCTTATGATCCAGGGGCAGGCGGGCCAAACTAACGTGCTTGAAGCTTCAACCGACCTATTTACATGGACGCCACTTAGCACCAATGTCATGCCCAGCACGGACTGTCCCATCTGCCCCTTCATCTCCTTCCAGGACACCGCCGCCACAAACATGGACCGCCGCTTTTACCGCTCAGTAGAGATTCACTGATCTTCGGCGGATTTGGTCCGTCATTGGCTACCTGTGCTCCTAAGTCTCGAGTCCCCTCTCAAATCTTTCTTATTTTGCCGTGCGTTGCGCAAAGGGCGCCTTGGCGTTAGCAGAGGTATTGGTGCCGTGTGCTGCAGGACCCGATTGCCGGATCGCCACTGGTCGTGACCTTGCCGGACCACTTCCATCCAGCGCGTCGGATACGTCCATTGCTCCATTCATTTCACCCAATGGTCCCCCTCCCACTCCAGTCGGCGTAGTGGTCGGGCCAGAAGTTTTCGGAGAGCTAATCTCCTGAGCCTCATTCAGCAGACCTGGAACAAACTTCAACGCTGCGCCGGCTACCACCAGCACCAAAACGGCAGTCGCCGCGTATTTGATTGCCGGATTCGTGGTTTTGGGCGGCCGTAGCATGTTTGGTCGCCGCGGCGCGGCACTTGGAGGCGTCGAGCGCGCGACTTGTGTCAAGCCAGCCGAGAGCTTGGGCCGATTGACCGCCGGCGGTTGGGGCACTAGTGATTTTGGGTCAACTGCGGCCGATGCTGTCGCAACTTGAGCGAAGGGCACGACAAGTATGTTTTGGCAGGCTGGACATTGGATTTGATGCCCGGACCATTCCTCATTACATGAGATATGCTGTCCGCACTGGCCGCAGGAGAATTTTATTTCTGCCATAGCTCAGCTTCTGTGCGAACCCTCAGTCCAGTTTTTTCTGTGCTTCGTCCGGCACCGTGACCTTGGTAGAGCCGACATCCTTGATCTCGACCGTTGTGGTGCGGTCCACATCCCGGTCGTTGCCATTGAAGCTGACGGTCCCCTTTACCTTTGTCTGGTATTTTGCCAAGATGCCGTCTTTTACCCAGAATTTTGCCGAGGCTTTAGCTCCGCTGACCTCCGGGCCATTGCCGCCGCGGCCACCGAATGTGAGCAAGGATTTGGCAGCGTCTTCGGTCAGGTCGCCGCCGTAAGCCTCGCCATCCTGTTTAAGGTCCTTAACTTGCCCTGCCAACTCTTCGGCTTGAGCAGCAGGGGGCTTGAGATTCTGCAGCCGTCGCGCCATGAAAGTGCCCGGGCCGCGATCACCTGAACTGGCTTCTGATAGCGAGCGCCAGCCTTCCTGGTTCTTAATCGCTCCCTTTTCACCTTTCTTTACGGCTTCTATTGTGTTGTCGCGCATGGTCATGGAGAGCCAGGTATAGCCCCCTTTCTGCGTTTTGCCTTCCGAGGCTCCTGCGCCGAAGCCGCCGCCACCCGCATTTTCGGTGGTCTGTTTCCAACTATAATTGTCAGCTTCCGCAAGTTTTTTCGCAGCGCCGACCACCGCATCCTTCGGATCCGCCGCCAGAAGCGAGCTCGCCACAAACGCCAGGGTGCTTATCAAGATGTTGGTTTTCATTAAGGTTTTGCCTCATCATCGAGGCTGTTTAATTTGGTTGAAGTCGGAACGTTAACTGCCCAAACCTACAGACGAAACAAACCGGCTCCCGGTTACTGCCCAATTGCGATAAGGAACGGCTCCGCCCTTTGACATCGAACGGATCCAGGACCGCCTTTTTGCCAGCGCTAAACTCTTGCAGGATCAATAGTTCCCTAAACTCAAAACCAAAAACTCAAAATTCAACACTACCTATCGCGGCCTTCCAGAGCTAACCTGCCGCCACTAAAGATGGCCACAAAAATCGTCTTCATTACCGGCACCGACACAGGCGTAGGCAAAACCTTGCTAACGGCTCTGCTCTTGTATCGTTTGCGAGCTTCTGGCTCACGCGCGCTTGCGCTCAAGCCGTTTTGTTCCGGCGGACGCGCCGATGCTCAGCTTCTTAATGCCTTGCAAGACGGCGACGTGACGCTCAACGAGATCAACCCCTTCTATTTCCCTGAACCCGTTGCCCCGCTCATCTCCGCCCGCAAACACCGACGCCGAATTTCTCTCAACCAGGTCACCCACCACATCCATTCAATCGCCTCACGCGCGTCAACCCTTTCCGCCGGTGTGCCGGACCGGTCTTTAATTAAGAATTCAAAATTAAGAATTAAGAATTATCTATTTATTGAGGGTTCCGGCGGCCTTCTGGTTCCATTGGGCCAATACTACACCGTTTGCGACCTCATCTCTGAATTGGATTGCGAGGTCATCATAGTTGCCCGCAACAAACTCGGCACGATCAATCACACGCTTCTCACCGTTCAGGCACTTCGTTCGTCGCCGCGAGGCGCCTCTCACTCCCCTCCCGCCACTCGTCACTCATCGCTGAAAGTGGTCCTCATGGACCCCGCCACTCCTGACGCATCCTGCTCAACCAACCCTGCTATTCTAACTGAATTGCTAGCTCCTACGCCCGTTATCCAAATGCCTTTCCTCGGCCCGCGGTGCTGCTCCCTTCCCACAGTCAGAAAGTGCGCCCTTGTCCACAGGAGAACGCTTGCCAGAATTATCCGCTGATTTGTCGGTGCTCTCGATTTCCTCTTCAAAGGCGTTGGCTTCTGATGGTTGAATTTGTTGCGGCAGGAGCAGCACGAAACTGCTGCGTTGAGGGTTTTGGAAATCGCAAATCGTAATTCGCAAATCGTAATCGAAAGCTTTGTGAACAACTTGGGAATAAGTTTTTTCAGAAATCTATTGCACTAGGGATTTCTTAGGATATTGTCAGCGCCCTGTTCTTTGATAGCTGACTCGCGGGAAAATTTCCGCGGCGAGAAAATGCCGAAAAAAATTGCGAATTTTTTTTCAAAAACTTCTTGCAGCGGCGATGAGTTAAAGTATGTTTGCTTAACGTTCTTTGCGAGATTAGTAGCGGAAGCGATTAAAAGATTTTTAAAAAAAGGCGAAAAAAGTTGTTGCGGTCCGGTTCGCTTCCGTTAAACTGTTTCCCGTTGCTGGTAGCAACCTGGCCAAAAAACTTGAAACAAAGTTGTTGACGGTCAGCGTAATCAGGATAAACTGGTTACCGAATTTAACTAAGGTCTGAGTGGCCGAGGTAGTAAAGAAATCGGCCCTCGGATTTTTTGTCCCCGAAATCGGGACTTCCGCTTCAGCGGGAAAAAGTTCTTTAGTTTCTTTTAGTGCTTCGGTCCTGGTTGGCCATTGCGCGGGTAACAAGCTGGATTGCAGCTGTTTGCAGTGCGCTTAAAAGAAAGAGATTTTTCGGGTGGTAACACCCGCTGCTCATTGAAAATTGAATTGTGCGATAAGTTAAGAGCCCCTTCAGAAACACTCTGTTAGTGGAGTGGTTTTGAAGAGTTTTAAAGATTATAGACCGTCCGGTTTCACGACCGGACAACA
>Ga0306920_100005893_pt1 | contig 15891 bp, 19 predicted proteins | sample flu12Cox44000170_FD_204666 | JGI IMG/M metagenome (GOLD analysis project Ga0306920, IMG submission 204666) | Lab enrichment of tropical soil microbial communities from Luquillo Experimental Forest, Puerto Rico - flux4day.12C.oxic.44.000.170 (v2)... | ecosystem: Environmental > Terrestrial >... | reverse complement strand
GCCGCCATCAACATCAAACGCGCCGAGTTCCACGGCGAGTGGAACTACACCATCTCACCAAACACTCATCCGCCAAATCACGCGCTTATTTCGTGACGAACCCTTGGTGTATTCGATGATCCCTTGCTTCTGCCCAAAATCGGTGCCGCCCGATACGTCTTGCTGAAAGTGCCTGCTTAAAAGTAGTTCGCCCATCCCCGCAGTGTGCGGTTCAATTTGCCAAGTGCCGAAGGAAGCGCGGCAGAAGTCATCCATGAAAGGTTCTGCCCACATAATTAAAAGGAACACTGTACAGACACAAAGCATGAAACACATAATGAACGCGACGAGTGAGGCCACTCGGTAGGAGCCCGCGGTTCGAGACCAAAACGTATACAATCACCTGCTCCACACGATCTGGATTGAATTAATCCCGCGCCGTCCCGGCCAGACCCGAGGCGCGCTCAGCGCTCCAGCGACAATGAATAGGCAAGCGTAGCCCGTGACGCCGGCCTTTGTTGCGCGCGGCGAGGCGCGGTAGCCCCACCGCAGATTGACGAGCATGGGTGTCATGTCGGCGACTTCAACGGCAGGAAGTCGGGCACCCGGAAAAAGCGTGTCCGGGCCGCCCGGAACGCAACCGGAGTGGTAAGGCTCAATACGAAAACAGCCGCGCCGAGGCGATTGCTTCGGTTGCGCGCCGCCGGGGCGGCGCCAATGATCACGAGAGGCGCCCCGATCGCCGCACCGGCCCATGGATCAGAGATCGCGTCTATGAAAACCGCCAGCGTCGCCGCAGCACAGACGGCGAAGTTCCAGCGCTCCAGGCCCTAAACCGCGAAAACGACGACTAGGCCCCACGCCATTGAGACGTTGTAGCTGATCGGGTAGGCGAAGTAACCCGCCCCCCTTTCGAGCGCGGAGAAGCTTCCGAAGAGCAGGGCGCAGGTGAGAATGACCGCGCAGCGGCCAACCGCAAGGCGATGAGCGAGCCACGCCGTCAGCGCTACCGAGACCACGAAGGTGAGCCACCCGAGCAAAACGGCAAGCTCCGGCCGCGGCCCGACAATCTCGAAGACCAGCGAGGAGATCGGAATCAGCGAGAGAAGCCACTTATCTTGTGTGTACCACCAGGACTGCAGAAACAGCCTCCGTGCCGGTGAATGCCGCGCCATAACGCAGCTGTCATGAAGATGTCCGAATCTGGTCGCCCCCAAGGAACGAGCGTATAGCGGAAGGATAGCCAAAGGCCGAGCGCCCCTCCCAGGGAGGCGAAGGCGCCAAGCGCGCCCGAGCGTCGGCTCAATGCCGTGGGAGCGGTGTTACGTATCACAGAGCTATGCAGGCCGGTGCGCGCCGATCGCGGAGAGCAGGCATGATAGGCTTCATGATCACGTTCCGCAACGCAAAAAAGCCATCGCCTACTACCGAGTCTCGACCCAGCAACAGAGTCGCAGCGGTCTCGGGATCGAAGCCCAGCAACAGGCCGTCACGGCGTTGCAACTTGGGTTTATGAGCGGGCATGGGGAAAGCCAAGCAGTTTAATTAGTCGCCCCAAGCGAATTCAACCCGCGCGATTTACTCCGCGAGCGAGCTCGCGCAGATCGAGGCGACACTGCTGCTGGTTCAGAGCCGGTTTAGCAAATCAATTTTGCCGCGTCCTGCTGAGACGTACTCTTGACTGGCGTATCTGAACGCCGCAGTCTCACCCAGACCACACCATCAAACAGGGACACTGCTTGAAGCGATTGTCGTGGACCGGCTCAGTTTTCGGTGGGAGCGATTGCGCCAGCTCCACCGTGGCTGACCAGCAAGTTTCGTGAATCCAAAAGCGATGGTGTCAGGCGATCGAGCGCGGATCTCGCATCCCAATGCCAGATGCGAGGCGTCACGGTGAATTCGGATGTGGTATCGCTGGCCTTGCTGAGCGTGCTCTGTGATCGTCATGAGTGCGCTCGTCGACTCGATCGGCGATTTCCCGCTCAATGACGACTGTGTCTACGCGCTCGGTGTCAAATCGATCCTGCAGACTGGCCGGTTCGATCTGCCAGGTCTGGTCCCCTCGGGGCCCAACGTATTTGCCCAGGCCTATTGGGGAGCGCTGTTCTGCCTGCCGTTCGGCTTTTCGTTTACCGCGCCCCGGTTCTCGACCCTGGCACTCGGCGGGGCGGTATCATCGCGCTCTACCTGCTGCTTCGGGAGATCGGCGGCAATCGATGGATCGCACTGCTCGGTGGTTTCACTTTGGCCGTGAACCCACTCTACTTCGGTCTGGCTCACACCTTCATGACGGACGTTCAGTTTCTGGCGCTGGTCATGACAGCACTTTGGCTGTTTGTACGCGGTATTCGGCGGGAGGAAGGGGTCTCGCTCTCGGCCGGGATAGTGATTGTATTGCTTGACATTCTGATCCGCCAAGTTGCGCTTCTCCTCCTTCTCGCATTCGGGGTCGCCCTACATAATGCGAAGGGAATAACGTGGAAGTCGCTTGTTGTTGCGATCGTGCCGGTGCTGGTCAGCACCGGGCTGCATTTCTTCTACCAGCATTGGATGATCGAGACAGGAAGAACGCCGTTCTTTGAGTTCGCTTCCCTGAGCAATCTGATCCCGACCCCGCTTTCGGCATTCATTCGACACTCGCGACACTCACTGCGACTACTACTATTATCGCTTCCTTATCGGATTCTTCCTCGCCCCATTCTTAGTTTCTGTTGCCCTCCATGGAACACGTGCCCCCCTCGGTAATCCTTTGCGCGTCTGCCTTTTCGTGTTCGTGCCGGCGGGCGTGCTGGTCCTGGCACTGTATGCTGTGTACACCCCGGTGCCCGAAATTGGGAACATCCTGATGCCGTATAGGCTCGGGCCGCGGACGCTGCGAGACACCTTCCTCCTTGGGCAAAATTTTCCGTCAATCCCCGCTTCAATGAAAATCTTCTGGATCAGCGGCATCATCGTCAGCGCATTCGGCGCTGTCGGATTGCTGCTTTACTTCGTCCAGACCGCCGTACATGTCTCTAGGGGCCTCTGGCGACCCAACTGGCGAGCTGTAACTTGGGTGGAGGCGCTAACCCTAGTGTTCATTGGCGCGTATGCCTGCTTGCTCCTTATGTTTATGTTCAGCGTCAAGTTGTCGCTGTTCGATCGGTATTTACTCGTAGTTGCTCCGTGCTCGTCTCGTGAATGAAGCACGTTCAGAATCCATCCGGGTGTTGCGATGCCGCGGCGCGCTGTCGCTTGCGCTCGTTGTCAGCTACGCTGCGGTTTCTGTCGCCGCCACCCACGATTACCTCGCCTGGAATCGAACTCGCTGGATTGCCCCTGGTACGCTAATGCAATCTGGTGTCTCGCCCAACCAGATAGAAGGTGGGTATGAATCCAACGGCTGGTACCTGTCGAATCTCAAGTACAAGCGAGTGCGGAAGAAGATCGGGTGGTGGGTTGACGACGACGAATACATCATCGCTTCGGGCCTGCTCAGCGGGTATCGGGAGGTGCAGCGTTTCGACTTTCAACGCTGGCTACCTTTGGCCGATGCGAGCGTGGTCGTCCTACATCGCGTAGAGCCGGAAGCTCACTAAATTGGATCGCTGGCGTGCGACACATGGGGCTTTCAATAGTCGTGGTGCGGCCCTAAGTCCTCCCGAGGAGTTCCCTGATCTTATCTGCAAAAACCCGGGCGGGATCCGGAGGGACGAGGCGGCGTATCCTGTCCGCGGCTGTCGCCCCGATTTCCCTGGCCTCTTCTCTCCTGGCCCAAAATCGCTCGAGGGCGCTTCCTACACAGCCGACAGTCGGCGCCTCGGCCAAGAAGCCGGTTACGCCGTCCTTGATCACTTCCGCGCCCGCCACATCGGTCGCGACGACCGGTCGCCCACACAACATGGCCTCGATCACCGCCAAGGGCAAACCTTCAATTCGGGAGGGCATGACCAGGACATGGTTCAGCGACCAAATTTTTTCTACGTCTGCCATATAGCCCTCGAACACGACCCGATCGGCGAGCCCGAGCCGCTGCGCCCAGCGTTCTAGGCCGCCCCGGTTGTCCCCTTCTTCCCCCCCATACAAGTGTAATCGCCAATTGCGGGTCGCCCATGCTGGTCCTGCCAGCACTTCGAAGAGAATATCCTGGCCTTTCGCCGTTGGCTCCAACCTGGCTACGCATGCGAAACGCAATTCCCCGTCTCGTCCGAGAGGCGGCCAAGGCGGCGATGCGCTAAAGTCGACGTTAAAGGGATTGCGAACAAGCTCGGCATTGAGAAGCTCACAGCCGATCTGTTTTTCCGCTATCCGGCGGTTTGCCTCCGAAACAAAGTAGCACCGCCGCGCAGCAGCGAGGGCCGCTCGATACCGCTCCGCCAAAGCGTCATCTGGCCACCAAAAATATTGGTTGCAGTGTACTATAATTACAAATGGAACACGTTTGGTCGCACACATTTCGAGCAAATCGAGGGGCGGAAACGGCGCTCCGTCGGAGATCATCACAAATTCCGGGGATCTTGCGGCAACCAGCCGTTCGACTTCTAGCGTCGTTGGGCTCTTTTCCGGAGCGGTCAAAGCACGCCATGCGCGCTTTCGCAGCGGATACTGCCTAGGCCGAAACCACACCTCGACGCCACGCTCGATTAAGTTCAAGATCCGAGGATCAGGCGGCGACCATTCGGGGTAACTCGCGGAAACAGCGAAGCCCTCGGCCGCAAGGTCCAGTGCGGCCTTCGACCAAAGTTCGTCGGCGGCGCCCCAAGAGATGTTGTTGCTAGAAACGAAGAGGATGCGTTTGTGTGCCACCGATACCTCTAATAGTAGGCCGGTCCCTCTCGCGATGTTTCCCGTGTAGTCGATGCGCCGGAAGGGATCTCCACCGGTTACAATTCCCCAAAACCAAATCCATCGACCCTCCTGGGCACGAACGAGAGCAGCGGCGAAACCTCGCTGCCGGTGATAGCTGCCGCAAGTCCTCAGCTCCGGTGGCTCGGCTGCAGCTGCTCACGCAGAAGTAGCATTTGACGCCGTAGCCGCCCAAGCTGTACGCGGATCGGCTGCGGGATCATTTCCTTAAGACGTGACTGCCGCACCCGAACTGGAAATTCAGGCATTAGGCTCTCGTTGACGACGTATCGACGATCGAAGGCATCATAATCCAAAGAGGCGGCTGAGACGACACGTTCTTCCCAACAAGCTCCCGCGAACTCCGGGCGGGCATTCTCGAAATCGAGCGGAGCATCCCGCTTTGTCGCGATAGCATCCCGCCAGTTTGGCGTCACCTCATGCCGGAACCCGGTGCTCGCTTCCATTGCCGAACGCCTGGTGCGCAACCGCCGCTCGATCTGTTCCGGGGAGCGGTATTGATAATGCTTCAACCATATCCGAACAGGATATGCCGGCGCCGTGAACATAGCCGGTGGGAAGCCGCCTTGAGCCCGTGTCCACACGATCTCATCACTGTGTCTGAAAAATCTCAGCTCACCCCAGTTATTAAGATAATAGCGAAATCGCTGCTGGACCGGAGTTTCCAAGAATTTAACAGGATCCTGCTGATACACGATCGCATCCTGGTCCGTAAAATAATAGTTAAGGCTGGCTGACCAGACAGTTTTAAAACTGCTGGATATTTTCGTAAGAAAAATTCTCGGGTCATCTATATAGAACTCGTCCGCGTCCAGTGCACACCACCAATCTTCAGGGCCAGCCTTCGATCGAAATGCGTTGAAAATATCAGCCCGCAAGCCGTTAGTATATAGAACGTCATCCTGCTTGTAGGGTATAATCTGCAGATGCTGCTTGGCAAGCTCGTTAGCCAATTTCCAACTTCCATCGTTGCTACCGTTATCAAGCACATAGATGTGATCGCACCAACGCAGTGCCGATATTAGAGTTTCCTGCAGAATATCCGCCTCGTTCTTTACCATACAAAGTGCATGGATTTTCATATCGCGGTCCTTGACTGCTGGTATTATGCTGCGCGGTCGATCGCCGGGATCGTCGCCGACTATACCGGTCTCCACTCCAACTGGCGCAACGCACGGAGGCGTGCATCCTTCATTAAGCTTTACCGGAACTCGAATTCATCAAAACCCTCTGTTGCATGACCGATAACGGCCTGCAACCTCTCTGTCTACAAATAGCAGTGTAACCCTGGCAGCGGCAGGCAATGACCCGGCGACTGGTTTGGTAGAAATCGAGGTAGCGATAGGTGAGAGCTAGCCGCCGATATGAGGTTTGTCTCCAACGTCACCAGTTCCCGTAACGATCATGGCCGCGTTCGTCCTCGTATCGGTGATTCTACGATTCGTAGGTCTTTTTTGTCTACGCAAAATTCACATGTCGGTCTCTTCTCCAATTTAATAATGCCAGTGCGGCTTGGGTCGGGCGGTGGGTGGGTCCAGAACCCCACGGTGGCGCAGCGCCCGCCGGACATCCGGTCGACGGGAAGTGCGGGCGGACCAGTTGTCTACCGAGGGAGCGCCAGCTCACTCGGCTCTTAGAGCAGCTCAGTCGATTTTGCCGATCTGAAGAAGAGACCGGTATCGCGATGATCGCGACGGCCGGCTTGTTGGGACGCTCCAGTTCGCAAAACGGCGGCTAACCAAGCAGAAGAGATCGGTATTCGGCCTCTCAGCCCTTTTAATCCTGCCTAGCGGACAAGCCTGATCATGGTTCCGGTTGCCGGCGGCTCCCACCTCGGGTTACCGCAAATTTCAGGGCTACCCACCATCGTTCTAGTTAGATCTTCTGACGCGCGGCCGAGAAACGGCAAGGCTCATCAAGTATCTGATGTGTCCGTCGAATACAGGTCTCTGTCTCTACCATTTACAAATGTCACTGGGTCGTCGAGAAGAACATCTGCCGCTAAACCTTATTTCGATTTCAAGGACGGTCGGCTGACGCTGGAAAACGTCCCGGTACCGCCGCCATCGTCCGCCCTTAAGGAGAGCAGTCTGCTGATGTAGTTGCCCCTGAATAACCGGACAGGGAGTAGTCCTTACGGTTGGTCCACGGCTGCGCTCGCGTCAAGCCTGGCGCTGCGCGCCACCGCCTGGGGCGGCTTCGGGCTTGACCCGATCGCATCCGCGGACAGTGTGCCTTCATGCGGTCGACGCTCAGCGTCGACCGCGTTCTCGGTCGTCTCTGCTACCAATACTTTCCTGAATTCGCGCGGCGAGCGGTAACCCAACGCCTTGTGCGGATGGACGGTGTTGTAGTGTTCGAACCAGCCGTCGAGCTGACATAGCACGCTGGCCGCGTCGGGACATGGGCTGACCCGGGCATAGTCGCGCTTGAGGGTTTTGACAAAGGTTTCGGCCATGCCGTTGGACTGCGGGCTTTCAATCGGCGTCGTGCACGGCCGGAGGCCGATCTCGCGACCCAGCCGCCGCGTCTCGCGTGCGGTGTAGGGTGAGCCGTTGTCCGATAGCCACTCGATCGGCATCGGCAACCGGTTCTCCAAGCCAAAGCGGCGCTCAACGCTATCGATCATCAGGTCACGGATATCGCCGCTGTCGATGCCGCCGGTCGTGGCGACCCAAGAGATCGCCTCGCGGTCGCAGCAGTCGAGGGTGAACGCGATGCGCACCCGCTCGCCGTTGTCACAGCCGATCTCGAATCCGTCCGAGCACCAACGCCTGTCCGGCCGATCGACCGCGCCGCGGCCATCGTGCCGCCGCGCCGCGTCACTGCCGGTATGGCGCTCGAGCAACAGACCGTGCGCTTTGATGATCCGATAGACGCGTTTGACGTTGACTGCCGCCCGGCCTTGTTGCTGCCGACCTCGCCGGATCAGCGCGTGCACCCGGCGATAGCCATAGGTCGGCTGACCGGCAATCACTTGCTTGATCTCGGTCAACAGCTCGGTGTCGGGCTGCGGCGGCCGGCCGCGCCGACGATGGGGCGCAGCGGTCGCCTGCGCGGCCAGGTTCGAGCGCGCCACTCCAAGCGCATCGGCAATCGTCTTCACGGCCCCTCGTCCCGCGTCGGCGAGGGCGCGCGCAACAACCGTTTTTTGGCTGCGCCAGATCCAGCGCCTCGCGCAGGATCTCGTTTTCCAACGCCTTTGTGCCGAGCAGCCGTGCAGTTCGCGAACCTGGCGCTGCAGGGCCCGATATTCGGAACCCGGCACGACCTCCTCGCCGGCGCCCACCGCCGACAATGCCCCCTCGGCGTAGAGCCGGGCCAGCGGAACAGCTGATTGGGCGCAATCCCGTGCCGGCGCGCCACCAGCGAGACCGACAGCCCTGGCGCATAGGTCTCCTGCACGATTGCAGCCTTCTCTTCCGCCGACCAGCGCCGACGCCGCTGAACCGACGTGATTACCTCAACCCGGTCGATCGTCCCAGTCAAAGACACAGGCATACTCCTGATGCTTAGCCAAGGGGTATACCCTGTCCGGTCTTTTAGGGGGCCGCTTCAGGCTGATTGCACTGGAGCACAGTCAGCTGGTGCATTCCGTCATGAAGAGGTTGTTTCCAGAGTGGTGGCTGTTGTGGGCCGGGCCGGTGCACGAAAAAGGAAGGAGGTCGCCTGCGCTTTGCTTTACGAGCTCGAAAGGCTGACGAAGTCGCGCGGCTCAGAACTGATCGTCTTAATCCAGCACGCGGACGGAGAAGGAATCGACGGCAGTCGAGAGCGTCTTGAGTTGCTTATCAGACCCCACCACGCGCGTTCTCCATACGAAGCCCGACTTATCCGAATTGAGATCTAAGGACCCGTCGAGGTACAGACAACTGTACAAGTACGCGCACACGACAGCCGAAGGCAACCAATTTGTGGCGCGCGAAATCTCGAAAATCTTGCCCCAAAGGTGAACGCGCTCTTGACGGCGGCCCGCTGAACCAGCGTGCTACTAGCACTCGAGCGACTGACCGGCGCCCAACGGGCAGGCTAATCATGGTTAGTCGAAATCGCGAGTTAACCTTAAAGTTGCTGTGGTATAAAGTACCTGCGCATTTCTGCTGCCTGACTTCCCTAGCCTAGAAAATGGGATCGAAGGATCGAATACGTCACAAACTTATCAAAACGTGTAGACCGGATGATACCTTCTATAGTAAACTCGACTCGGGTCGCGACGATTGAACGGTAGTGAATTCAAAGCGACCCACGATTAAGGGAGGAGAGCATGGGGAGACTAGCGGCCCTTTTTCCAGTTGTGCTTGCTCTTGGGCCGAAAGAAAATAACCGCGCGAGTGATGTAACGAGCACAACTCTCCGCGATCCGGTAGACCGTGAAGCCGAGAGCTACGCGAGCTTCCAAGATGTTCCATACGCGAGTTTCCAACATGTTTCCGCTGCGCTCGAATGCGCGCGAATTTATTTAAAGTTTCTATGGCAATTTTTTCAACCGGCTTCAGTACTGGACGTTGGCTGTGGAAGTGGCACATGGCTTAAAGCGTGCCACGAACTTGGCAGTAAAACTCTGTTCGGGTTTGATGGCGAGTGGAGCGGACCGTCATTCATGATCGACCCCGACATCAAATTCCAAGGCATCGATCTTAACAAAGGATTCTCGGTCCCTGCAAAAGTAGATATGGCAATAAATCTCGAGATAGCCGAGCATCTCGAGCCTTCGATCGGACCCCAGCTCATCGAGTGCTTGGCCAACGCTTGAGATGTAGTTTTGTTTAGTGCAGCCTATACCGGACAAGGAGGCTACAACCACATTAACGAGCGACCCCATAGTTACTGGGCAATGTTATTTGCAACGCACGATTTCGTTCCCTTTGACCTGTTTCGCCCCGTATTTTGGGACAACAAAGACGTCTTCATGTGGTATCGACAAAACACTTTTCTTTATGTCGGAAAAAATAGTAGTTCTTATCAGCAAATTAAGAGTCATGGGGTCAATGAGATGATAAACATTAGTTTCATGAATTGCCCCCACCCTGAGCTTTACGACTCAAAATGCGCCCCTAGCGAATTACCGCCAGTAAGCTTTAGGAACCACGTAGCGGATTTAATGCCAAGTCTCGGGCGCGCGCTAAGACGCCGCCTCAACAGCCTTGTCCCAGGTCGGACGACGCACGAGCGCTCGGCAGCACAACCTGTTGGCACGTGCCCCACTCCCCTCTGTCGGGAGAAATCTATGGCCGATCCCAACTACTTAAAATCTGAAACACCGTCACGTGGTTGACACAGTCACGGCTGAGTGACCAGGGTGCGACCTTGTAGTACAATGAGTAGAAGCGGGCAGGTCTGCCGGTGCAGAAGAGATTTAGCAATGAACCGCCTTGTGTATCGGTACGCACCAGGCGCATGAGCGGCGGCACCTTCAGACGCTCGTGATCGATATCGTCGGCTACAACCAGGTAGTCGCCCGGTCGCAAATGCGAGGACCGCGCGTCGACCTCGCGAAAACCGTTTTGCGTCGCGTACCACTGCCATCCCCAGTGGCCACTGGCCCAGACGTTACCCGTCGTCGAAAGGGATTGCGCTAGCTTGGCGGCCTCCAACTTATAGAACTCGGCAAAGCGCCAGTCAGACAAGCAAAGGCCAGCCGACACGACGACCGTAAGGGCTAAGCCAAACTGTTTGCATCTCCGGGTCAGTGAACTACCCCAACGTGAGACAAGAAGGAGTGTTAATGCAGGTAAGATTAAAAGTACATGCCGAGCGGCGATGAAGTGAGCAAACCTGACGTAGAAGGCGGTCGTCCCAAATACCCATAACACGAGGTAGATCCTGGGTCCGAACACGCGCGCGACTTGAGGTCGCCACAGTTGGCTAAATGCGAGGCCTAACGCGTCGGGGACTAGAGCTAGATAGATCAGCGCACCATTCGCGAAGAAAACCATCCAGAGCAGTCTGTCCGACCGCCAACTCGACAGAACGCCGCAAGCGACCGCGAAAATCACCGCTGCAAAGCCCACAGAGATGATGCCATATATCGCGCGTTCTGCTCTGATCGGTTCCTGCCTGCTATGGATGACGGCGATGAGGCCGAGCGGTGTGAGCGCCCCGAGGGCAAGTACCCAAGCGACGGCTTCCTGCAGCTGCAGTGACCAACTGTCGATGTAGCTGGCCTCGCGTGAGGCGACGTGCACACCCCCGTAATCTAGGAAGTTGAATAGTGACCAAGTGCCAAGTGCGGCTAACGGGATGAGCACGGCCCAGGCCTGCGCCTTACGTCGTTCGACCAAGAGGGATAGACATAAAATGAGAAGCAGGGTAACGCTGCTGTATTTGATGAGCAAGGCCGCGGCACAGGCAAGAGCCGCCAGTCCATAGCGCCGGTTCTGGTACGGACTGCCAATATCGCAGATCAGCGGGTTGAAGAAGGCGAGCCACGTTGCGAGTAGGGGCACGTCAACCATCAGATTCTGCTCGACGATGAAAGCCGGTCCAACGACGAGCATTGCCGTCGCCCATAGTGCCAATGGTCCCAAAACCACACGCGCCAAACGATGGAATAGCAGGACGCAGCAGAGGGACGCGAGCGACTGCAACGCGTGCATTGCCGCCTCGCTGTAGCCAAATACTCCTCCCCAAACGGCGAGTAAGTAGAAGTATAGATGAGGCTGGTTGAGCTGATAGATTGGCTTTTCGATCCCGTCCCAGTAGATCAGTCCGCTCATCGGGTGAAGCGGATGGGTGCTGATCCAGCGAGCGACTTCGAGGTGGACGGTATCGTCGATGTGGTAGGGCTTTAACAGGTTATAAGCCGTTACGATCGCCCAGAGCAGGAGCAACCAAACCGATTCTCGCTGGCTCCCAGTTTTGGCCACCATCCGCCGAATGCTCGGCGCGATAGGGAGATGGTCGGGCTCTTGCCTTTCCCTGGCAACAATATTTAAGCTCAACTGGTCTGGATGACGGTCAGAGCGTCGAATCCCCCGCTCGAGCGATGTCGGAAGCTGCTGATTCCCAACCATCAAGGCGCACAGTTCTCCGGTAATGCACTGAACTTGTTGCGGCTATACGGGACTTTTCACGGTAGTCTGCGCAAAAAATAAAGGGTTTGGTCTCGCCACGGCAGCCATCTCCTAAAGTGATACTGCTCTTCGGCAACGAACCCCGCTTCAGGTACGTAAGACATCTGGTATTGCCAATGCTCGTTGTCATATAGGCATTTAAAGTCGCTCGGTTCCACCTTTCCCCACTTGACACTACTGTTATATGCGGGATTACATGTTGCTAGCTTGTTTCCGAAATACCAGCCGTTAAACTCGAAACCACCATCTATTTGATCTGGCTTTACTTTCCCACCCTCCATTGCGTTGTTCAGGGCCTGCCACAACACTCGATTTGATGCCAGGTGGTCATGTGTCCCGGCAATCGTAACTCCCCCATAAACTAACAGCAAGGCTACCGCGCTACAAATTGCCGCAGAGCCGATCTTGGTTTTCCTTAGCCTCATTGTAGACATCGAAGCGACCATCATCAACAACGGTAGGAAAAGGATTAGGTAGCGATCGAACCAATGAGATCTGTCCAATCCACCGATGCCTAGTAAATACATCAATATGAGGGCAGCTATAAATATCAGCAGCCAGTTTCTCTCGTTTTCACTGTTTGCGCTAAATTTTCCTCCGCCGTGATCGCTGCCTAATTGCTGCTTTGTGATAAATAGTAGGCAGTTGATGAATAAAGCAGCTCCAACCACTCCTAGTACTGTCAAAAGCTGCCAACCCCGCTGAATTAAGGTTACTGCAGCGGGCTCCAGAAAAGCCTGATAGCCAGATAGCGATTGACCCCCGACGTCGAAAAAGTTAAGTATGTTCCCGGTGAGGGGCATCGGTTTGCTCATAGCAAAAAATACTGCCGCTGTCGCCACGACGAACACGGCCGGCAGAACCCCCATCTGTTTTTGCCGCGCAGACAAGCTCTTATATTGAATAGAAAACACAATAATTAGAAAGGGAAATAAAAATAAACCTAAATATAGACCCATAATCATAACGTTTCGAGCATATGTTGCAGCAATGTGGAGAAATCCGCGTGAGTATAATGCTAATAGTTGATCAATCTGCGTGTTGTACATGATAGGCACACGCCCGGTGAATGTTAGCCACTGAGAATATGAAATATACAAAACAACCGCAGTAGTGCCTATCAAAACTGAATTACGAACAGTACGGGCGCCGATACCGTTCTTGAGCAAATATGCCAAAAGCAGTGCCGGAATGATAATCACACTCGATTGGCGATTTAGAATAGCGATAAAAGACAGTAATATACCAGTACCTAGTACAAAGGTCGACGGACGTTTAAGACCTCGTATTATACAATAGACTGAAGACATGAAAAACGCGAACGAAGGGACGTCGGTCATAAATGAGTTGGCGAGAACAAAATATAAAGGATTAAGTGCAAGTATCAAAGCGCCGCACAACGCGGTGCCAAGATCAGCATTCACCCCGCGAAGCAATCCGTAGGTAACAAGAACCCCTAATAATGCTAGAGTTAGTGTAGAAAATCGAAGAGCGGTAAATGAAAATCCAAATGGGAGACTGAATAGTGCACCGATCAGTGCCTGGGGTACTAGGTTAGGGGCGGTCCAGTCCGAAAGGTGAAATTGCCCAGTTGTTAACAGAATGTTTACCGTCCAAGCGAACGCCCAGTCATCATTCAAAGGGAAATTTCCAATCGGATTCACCAGGATAACGACCAAAACCCAAAAAAGAATAAGCAAAACGACCATAACGAGATCATTGTTCGCGCGTTTAAGATTATAGTTTTTTGCCGGTAATAACGTCATGGTCCGAACCAGAGCCAGGAGGGGTCGCCGTTCGAGACGTCCGCAGGATCGAGTCATCCGAGACATCTCTCGGGTTGCGTCGTAATGCGCTAAGGATCGCCGGTTTTGGACGGTTGGGCAACGTTAAATCGCGCCCGCGTGCAGCAGGCGGTGGAACCAGCCAGTTGACAGCGCTGGGCGCTGACGCCCGCTGGGTAGACAGCCGGTGCCGTTTCAAGCTGCGCGTGCCGGCTTGACAGCATCGCCTTCCGGCCGGAACTTAAACCGTGTTTGGTTAAGACAGGCTAATTTGGAGGCATCGCCGTGCGCGAATTCGCTGATGGGACAAGTAACCGACAAATCGCAGCGGCGGCCGCTGAAATTAAAAGGGATTTGGATGAAACCTGGCGAGCTATGCTACGGGATTCCGAAAGACAGTTTATCCATGGCACCACATTGCTTTCGCGACTGCGTGCGGTACACGTTCTCTATGTTAGCTTCCTCGTCCGTCGAGCAGTGCGAGGAGTTGCTGTTCCTGATGAGCCGCACTTCGACGAGATAGCGACCCCTTATTCTGATCTGCTGAAACAGCTTCCGGGCTATGACCCCGACGTACAGAAGAACCGCGCGCAGGCTCGCCAGATCATGCAGAAGCTCGGCTACGGGCCCGATAATAGGCTGAAGATCAAGGTGTCGACGCGCGATCTCCCACCCTTCCGTGATCCGGCGGTGATCCTGATCGACCAGTTGAAGGAGGTCTATTTCGACGGCGACATCGAAACGATCGACAATACCCTCTATTATCCCAAGGTTTTGCGCAAAGACTACGCCGTCGGTCTTAACAACCAGCCAAGTGGGCCCGACCCCGACCCGGTCCTCGATGCTTTTTACGGATGCGGGTCGAGCCTGAACTAAGATGGTTACTGCAACCCCGAGGTGGACAAGATGATCGAGCAGCAATCGATCGAGGCCGACACGGGACGGCGCAAGCAGCTGGTGTGGGAACTCGAGCGTAAATTGGCCGAGGATGTCGCCCGGCCGATCATCTTTTATAGCCGCGCTGGGACCTGCTGGCAGCCCTACGTCAAGGGGCTGACGATCATGGTCAACAGCATCTTCAACGGCAATCGCATGGAAGACGTCTGGCTCGACAAATAGCCGCCCCATCGGCACCGTATCGCGCGCGCTCGAATCATGGTAGCATCTTCGGCGCCGTCGTCTCGCATCAGAGTCCAATAAAAGGGCCGGCAAGAGGCGTCCGCGGGCCCGACGGGTCCGCGTCCTCGAACAGGAGGCACTGGGATGAGACGGGATCTGCGCGTGCTCGCGGCAGCAGGGTCGCTGGCGTGTGCGATGTGTGCCGCCGATGCGGCATACGCCCAGCAAACGGGCGGCATTCTCAAACTCGGTCATTTCGACAGCCCCGCGAGCATGTCAATGCTCGAGGAATCGACACAAAGCAGTCAACCGCCCGATGTCGGCTAATTTGGAGGCATCGCCGTGCACGAATTAGCTGATGGAGCAAGTAACCGACAAATCGCAGCGGCGGCCGCTGAAATTAAAAGGGATTTGGATGAAACCTGGCGAGCTATGCTACGGGATTCCGAAAGACGGTTTATCTATGGCACCACATTGCTTTCGCGACTGCGTGCGGAACACGTTCTCTATGTTAGCTTCCTCGTCCGTCGAGCAGTGCGAGGAGTTGCTGTTCCTGATGAGCCGCACTTCGACGAGATAGCGACCCCTTATTTCCTCTCGCTCATTGGCGATTGCCGTTTTTACCTTGAGTATGGAAGCGGAGGCAGCACCGTTCTGGCGGCGGCGCTGAACAAACCCTTTGTCTCCGTCGATACCGACCGGCTCTTTCTCCAATCCCTCCGCCGGAAGATTGGCGCTCTAACCCCTGGTCAGCGCTTGCTTCATGCCGATATCGGCCTAACGGGACCTTGGGGCATACCATTCCCCGCAGGAGAGCCGTCTTCACAAAGATTGAAGAAATGGAAAGCGTATGCCAGAACCCCTTGGCCATTTATAAGCCAAGATAATCATCCCGATCTTGTTCTTATCGACGGTCGATTCCGTGTGGCCACGGCGCTCACATGTTGCGTGCATCTGAGCGCGTCTAGCGACGTGCAGATCCTCGTGGATGACTATGCGGACCGTCCATCTTATCGCATCATTGAACAGCACGCGAAGCTCGTCCGTATGCTGGGCCGGATGGCTGTTTTTAATCCTTTGCGTGGTGACCA
>Ga0306920_100005892_pt1 | contig 15892 bp, 18 predicted proteins | sample flu12Cox44000170_FD_204666 | JGI IMG/M metagenome (GOLD analysis project Ga0306920, IMG submission 204666) | Lab enrichment of tropical soil microbial communities from Luquillo Experimental Forest, Puerto Rico - flux4day.12C.oxic.44.000.170 (v2)... | ecosystem: Environmental > Terrestrial >... | reverse complement strand
CGAGGACACGTCGGTACAGCCCGGGGCGCGCTACGGCTACCGGCTCGGGATCATGGATGCTGGCGCCCCGGTCTTCGTCGCGGAGGTCTGGGTGACCGCCGAGGCGCCGGCCTTGATGCTCGAGGGCGCGCGGCCGAACCCGGCGTCGGGGAACGCGCTCAAGGTGGACTTCACGCTGCCCTCGGCCGAGCCCGCTCGACTCGAGCTGTTCGACGTGGGCGGGCGGCGCGTGGCGGCGCGCGAGGTGGGCTCGCTCGGCGGCGGCTGGCACACGGTCGACCTGGCGGCCGGCAAGCGCATTCCGGCGGGGATCTATGTGATCCGCTTCAGCCAGCGAGGCGCGGTCAGGACCGCGCACGTCACCGTGCTCAATTAAGCTCGGGCTGAACGCTGACGACCGGCGCGGCGGGGGAGGCGATCGCTTCCCCGGCCGCAGTGGCCCCGGCCCGAGAATGGGCTGGGCGGCTGGGGCGGGCGCCTGTGGAGGAGCACACCATGGAGTTGGCGCTGTTTGGGATCGCCACTTTGCTGAGTTTCGTGAGCTCGGTGGTGCTCGCGACGTTGTATGGGTGGCCGCGCCTGCGGGCGATCAGCCACGATCAGGCGTTGGTCTGGCTCGTTGCGCCTCACATGTTTCTTCGTTTCATCGGACTGAGCTTTCTGATCCCCGGCGTCGTCTCTCCACAGCTTCCCGCAGCCTTCGCGGTCCCGGCCGCGTACGGCGACATGGTGGCGGGCATCATGGCCATCATCGCGGTCATCGCCCTGGCCAACCGGGCATCCTGGGCCGTGCCCGCGGTTTGGGTCTTCAACACCTGGGGCGCGGCGGATCTGTTGCTCGCCATTTACCAGGGGCCTCACCTGCGACTCGGGCCCGGGACGCTGGGCGCCGCGTACTACATCCCCACCGCGATCGTGCCCCGCTGCTCGTGTCCCACGGTCTTGTCTTCGGGTTGCTCGTGGGGCGGAAACGGGGCTGAGGGCGCGGCCGGGGCGTATGGGGCGTGCGGCGGTGCGGGAGTCCACGACGCGGAGCGGCAGGCTCGAGACCGTGGGGTGAGGCCGGGGCAGAAGTCCTCTGGAGCAGGTGTTTCCAGGGGCGTAGACTACACGCGGGGCATCCCCCGGGGGAGGCCGGACCATGCCGCGAAGGGAGGTCTCATGTCCGCCCCGGCTCATCGCACTCGTATCCTCTCCGCCCTGCCGCTCGCGCTGATCACGCTGGCCGCCGCGCTCCCCGCAGCTTCCGATCCCGCGATGGCTTCAGGGTGCGATCTCATCTTTCCGCCGGCCACCGTCCGCCCGCTGCCGGCGAAACCGAATCGCGTCACGGTCGCCGATCTCAACCACGACGGCAAACCCGACCTGATCGTGAGCACGCCCGACGACTCGAGCGCCGGCTACACGACGCAAATCTCGGTCATGCTCGGCAAGGGCGGCGGCGTCTTCACCGCGCCCCAGAACTATCGGGTGGGCTCCCGGCCCCTGCAGGCGGTGGCCGGTGACTTCGACGGGGACGGCATCCTCGACCTCGCGGTCACCAACTGGGCCAGCAACAACGTCGCCATCCTGCATGGCCATGGGAACGGCACGTTCGGAGGGACGACCCGCTACTTTCCCTGCGGCACCGAGCCCCACGGACTGGTCGCGGCCGACTTCAACCACGATGGCATTCTCGATCTCGCGGTCGCCAACAACGGCGTCCCGTCCGTGAGTGTGCTGATGGGCCTCGGCAGCGGCGGCGTGGGGGACGGCACGTTCGCGGCGCCGGTCGCCTACCCGCTGGCCGGCCTCTCGCTCGGTATCTCCACCGCGGATCTCGACGGGGACGGCAACCTCGATCTCGTGGCGTCGGCCAACTTCGCGGGCATCGCCGTGCTGATGGGTCACGACGACGGCACCTTCGCCGACGCCCATTCTTACCCCGCCGGCGCACAGCCGACGCAGATCACGATTCATGACCTGGATGCCGACGGGATTCCCGACCTCCTGGTGTGCAACAGCAGCTTCGGAGGCGTTGCGTTCCTGAAGGGGCTGGGGGGTGGCGTGTTCAGCTCCCCGACGATGTACGGAGCTGGCACCATCAACGCCAACTCCACGGTGATCGCCGACTTCAACGGCGACGGGATCGCGGACTTCGCGCTGTCGGACCCCCAGCACGGATACCCGTACGAGAACGGCCTGCTGCACATCTTCGTCGGGCACTCGACCGGCGGGCTGCCGGACGGGACCTTCTCATTGCAATCGACGTACACGGTGTCGAGCTACTGCCTCAGCATCGCAACCGCCGACCTGAACGGCGACGGCATGCCCGACGTCGCGGTCGCCGGGTATGGCACGAAGGTGGTCGACATCCTGTTCGGCGATTGCCCCCCGGTGGCCGGGGTCGAGGACACGGCGGCGCCCTTGAGCCTGGTGCTCGGGGGGGCGCGACCGAACCCGGCTTCAGGGCGCGCCCTCAGGGTGGACTTCACGCTGCCCTCCTCCGAGCCGGCGCGGCTCGAGCTGTTCGACGTGGCGGGGCGGCGGATGCTGGCGCGTGAGGTCGGCTCGCTCGGACCCGGACCTCACACCGTCGACCTCGCGACCGGCCGGCGGATCCCGGCTGGGTTCTACGTGATCCGCTTCAGCGGGCGAGGGGCGGTCAGGACGGCGCGCGTCGCGGTGCTCAACTGACGGGCCGAAACGCGTAACGCCTCGCGACCTCAGTTTCGGGTGAGGAGCATGGCGCCCGCCATGGCGCCTGCGGCGCAGATGCTGATCAGGCCCCGGCGGGCGCCGCGGCGGGCCATTTCATAGGCGAGCGTCGTCAGAATTCGTCCACCGGTCGCCGCCCATGGATGGCCCACCGCCACCGAGCTGCCGTTGACATTCACTTTCTCCCAGTCAACCGGCCCCGTGGCAGGACCCTTCCACCCTTGCTCCCACGCCCGCACGTTCGCGATCACCTGCGCGGCGAAGGCCTCGTGAATCTCCACCAGGTCGAAGTCGGCCATGCCGAGGCCCGCCCGCTTCATCAACCGGGGCACGGCGATGGCCGGGGCCATGAGGAGTCCCTCGTCGGGGTGGATCGCGGCGTACTCGATGGCCTCGATGAACGCCAGCGGCTCCCGTCCTTCCTCGCGCGCCTGCGCCTCGCTCATGAGGAGAACCGCCGAGGCGCCGTCCGTAACGGGCGAGGCGTTGCCGGCCGTAATGGTTCCAGCCGGATCGAAGGCCGGCTTCAGGGCGGCGAGGCGCTCGAGCGAGGTGTCGGGACGGGGGCCGCTGTCCGCCTCGACGCCCTCGACGGGCACGATCTCCCCGGCGAGGCGCGTGCGTGCGGCGACCGCGTTGCGATGGCTGGCCAGGGCGACCTCGTCCTGGCGCTGGCGTGGAATCTTCCATTGGCGGCAGGTGATCTCCATGTGCTCGCCCATCGAAAGGCCGGTGGTGGGCTCGCGGAAGGTGGCGGGATCGGCTCCGGACAACCACTCCACGCCGCCCGCGATGCCACAGGCAATCCGTCCCACCGCGATGGCGTCGGCGATGATCGTGGCGGTCCGCAGTCCGGTGATGCAGTACGAGGAGACGGTCTGCGCCTCGATGCTCGCGGGCAGGCTCATTTCGAGCACGATTTCGCGCGCGAGATTGGGCTTGCCGGGCTCGGGGACCACGGCGCCGAACGCGATCGCCTCGACGCCGCTGGCGTTTACTCGATGGCGCTCCAGCAAGCCCCGCACCGCGTGCTCGGCCAGCGCCAGGGGTCCCAGGTGGGAGAATGCCTTGCCGGCCTTGACGAACGGCGTGCGCGCGCCCGCGACGATCGCGACCCGATTCACCTTTGCATCCTTCCGAACGCCACAGGCCGCGGCGCCTGCGCCCCTATTTGGGCTTGTAGTACTTGAGCGCCTCGGGCAGCTCTTCCTGGATCTTCTGGATCCGGTGCTCGTCCGACGGGTGGGTGCTCATGAACTCCGGCGGGGCCTGCCCGCCGCTGGCCTTGGCCATCCGTTGCCAGAAGGTGACCGCGTGGTGCGGATCGTAGCCCGCCATCGCCATGAAGATGAGGCCGAGATGATCGGCTTCGCTCTCCTGCGTGCGCCCGAACGGCATCAGGAGCCCGTACTGGGCGCCCGCCCCGAACGCGCTCATCCACAACTGCTGGGTCTCCTGCGGCTTGGACTGGAGCGCCGCTCCCAGCGCCGCTCCGCCCATCTGGACCAGCAGATTCTCGCTCATGCGCTCGGCCCCGTGTTTGGCGACCGCGTGCGCGACCTCGTGGCCCATGACGACCGCCACGCCATTGTCGTCCTGGCACACCGGCATGATGCCGGTGTAGAAGACCACCTTCCCGCCCGGCATGCACCAGGCGTTCACTTGCTTGCTTTCGACGAGATTGAAGTCCCAGGCATAGCCCGCGAGATCGCTGGCGCGGTCGTGCTGCCGCGCGTAGTCCTCGACGGCCTTCTGGATGCGGGCCCCGACGCGCTTGACGCGCGCCGTCTGCTGGGCGTCGGAGCTGAGTTTGTTCTCCTTCATGAACTGGTCGTACTGCTGCGTGCTGACCGAGAGCATTTCGCTGTCCGGGACCAGATTGAGCTGGGAGCGCCCGGTCAGCGCCACGGTCGAGCACGAGGCCAGCAGGAACATGGCCGGCAAGCAGGTGAGAAGAACACGAGCGCCTCGAAGAAAAGCCTTCGACATACGAACACTCCCTTGGTGGACGCCGGCGGGATGGGCGTCGCTGATCGCGCGTCTTGGCCTGCCGGCCGATTAGACGGGGAGCGCTGGGGCAGGGCTCGAGATCAGGGCATGCGGTTGCCGGCGGTCAGGCGCCGGCCGCGCCGCCGGCCCTATTTCGCTCCGGCGTTCTCGACCGAGACGGCCACCGACTTCCTCACCGTGAACACGACCAGATCGCCGACCTTGACCTTGTCGAGCGTCTCCTTGTGCTTGGCCTTCACGGTGAACGCGTTGCCGTCCTGCCCCTTGAGGGTTGCGGTGCCGGCGGTGGTGTCGATCGCGACAATCGTAGCGGTCGAGCGGGTCTGCTGCGTGCGCGTCCCGTGGGGCGTCTCTTCCGGCCGGGCGGACGTGGCGGAGACCGCGTTCGTGTCCTTCGCCGCGGCCCCCGCGGCGACCTCGATGGTGACCTGCTCGGTGATGTTGGCGTTCACGACATCGGCGAGCTTGATCTTGGCGAGGTTCTTCACTTCCGGACCGGCCACCACCGCGACGGTATCGCCGGCCTCGGTACGCAGCTTCACCACCCGCGTGGTCTTGTCGACCGCGACCACGGTCGCGGTCACGGTCCGCTGATTGGTGGTCTCGAGATAGGGTTTGCCGCCGCGCATCCCGCGTGTTTCCTGGACCGTCGCCGCGGCCGGCAGGGCCAAGAGCAGGAGCAACACGGCGAACCAAGCGGGCTTGCTCATCGAGGTCTCCACGGTTGAGGGTTCGTAGGCCGGGTCGAGCGTCCGAAGGTAACACACGAGACCTCTTCAGCCCCGACGCCGGAACGGAGCCGTGACGGCGAGCCCTAGACCATGGCGAGCCCGAGGTACTCCGACATCTCGAAGGGACCGATGGCGTTCACGGTCCGGTCGCAGATCATGGCCGTCAACGGCCATTCCATCCTCCCGGCGGCTAACGCCACCCGATCGCTTACGTGGGCAGCCCGCGTGTGAGACCGAGCATCCAGCGCATGCACGTGTGCCCGAAGTCGGCGCCGGGGCCGTACATCATGGGGCAGGCGCCCGCGATCACGCTGATCTCGTGCTGCTGGCAGTACTCGACCGCCCGCGCCGAGACGCTCGATCCCCTGGCCACGGACTGGTGCATCCAGACGCGGCGGACACCGGCGGTTCCGCTGTCGCGCACGATCTGCTCCATGATCTCGGGTTTCGTGGCGATCACCACTCCGTCGACGCCTCCCGGGATCGACCGCAGGTCGGCATAACAGCGATCGCCTTCGAAGGTCTGGATTTGCGGATTCACCGGGAACACTTGGTGCCCGGTCTTCTTCAAGCGGCGATAGATCAGATTGCCGACCGGGTGGTGGCGGTTGTCGCGGGACACGCCCGCGACCGCAATACGCTTCTGGTCTAGAAACTCCTGTACCTTCGTTTCGAGTGGTGTCACTGAGAGCCTCCTGCGACCACGAGGATCAGCTTGTCGCTACCGGGGGAACATCGGAAGGTATCCTTTGGTCTCCCGGTAGGGTTCGTCGTTGGCTCATCCGGACTCGACTGGCCCCGCACGGAGGTGATGCATGACGAAGACTCGGCGGGTCGAAATCGAAGCGGAGGCACGCGTGTGGGCGGAGCAGCGGCCATGAATGTCGCGCACCGGGTGGGCTACCGGTCGGCGCTCATCGCGTTCGTCGCGGGTGCGGCGTACGACGTCGCCCAGCTGCTGCAGATCGTCGGGATCCTCAAACCGCCGTGGGACGGGGTCCTCATCTTCGGAACGTCGCTCGTGATTGCAGTGCCCTTCACGGTCGCCATCGTCGCGCTTCATCAGGTCACGCCGATCGACCGCCAGCTCTGGACCCAGGCGGCGCTCTCGATGTCGGTCGTGTACGTGACGTACGTGACCCTCAACTATGCGGTTCAACTGGCGGTGGTCATTCCCCGCCTGACGACCCCATCGGCCATCGCCATTCTCGACCAGACCCCACATTCGCTCCTCTGGACCATCGACGGTCTGGGCTACATCTTTCTGGGGGCCGCCACCCTGTTCGCCGCTCCCGCTCTGTCGGGCTCCCCGTCGAGAACCTGGGTGCGACGGTTCTTCGTCGCGAACGCTCTGGTGACGCCGCTGATCAGTCTGGTCTATTTCTACCCGACGTTCTCGATCCCGCTTCTGCTCCTGGGCTCGCCCTGGTCGGTCACGGCCCCCGGGTCGTTCCTCGCGCTGGCTCTCATGTTCCGGAAAGAAGCCGCCGCCGGGAACGCGCCCCGAGATCGGCGGGTGTCGTACGAGCACGGCAGCCGGTGAGGGACTGGGCGGACGCCAGGAGGTGAAGGAGGAGCTGCCAATGAGGTTATTGATTCTCGGTGGTCCGAGGTTTCTTGGCCGGCACGTCGTTGATATCGCCCTCGCCCGGGGGCACCAGGTGACGCTCTTCAATCGCGGACGCACCGGACCGCAGCTCTACCCCGAGGTCGAAAGGCTGCGCGGCGATCGTGCCGTCGATCTGTCGCCGCTGGACGGTCGACGGTGGGATGCCGTCGTCGATACCTCGGGATTCCTGCCGGGCGTGGTGGGACGCGCGATCGAAGTGCTCCGCCACCAGGTCGGCCACTACCTCTTCGTCTCGAGCATCTCCGTCTATCAGAACTTTTCCACGATCGGCATGACTGAGGAGGCGGCGCTGGCGACGCTCACGCCGGAGCAAACTGGGACACTCGCCACCATCGACACGTCGGATCCGGGAAAAGACCCGGCCTTCTGGCCGCTCTACGGCGCCCTCAAGGCCGAGTGCGAGCGCCTCGTCGAGGAGGCGTTCCCGGGCCGCGCCGCGATTCCGCGCCCCGGGCTCATCATCGGGCCGCACGACTACATGGATCGATTCCCCTACTGGGTGGCCCGCATCGCCGAGGGCGGGGAGGTGCTCGCTCCGGGCCGTCCGGACCGTCCGGTGCAGGTGCTCGATGCGCGCGATCTCGCGGCATGGATGGTGCGGCTTTCGGAGCGCGGCGTGTCGGGCATTTTCAACGCGACGGGCCCCGACCCTCCGCTCCCGATGTCGCGGGTGCTCGAGGCATGCCGCGAGGCGGCGTCCAGCGATGCACGCTTCACCTGGGTGGACGAGAGCTTCCTGGTCGAGCAGGGTGTGAAACCGTGGGACGAGATGCCGATCTGGGTGCCCGAGGTCACATCGACCGAGCACGTCGGGATCCTGGGAGTGAACGTCAGCCGCGCGGTCGAGAGCGGGCTGACGTTCCGGTCCCCGGTCGACACCGCGCGCGACACCCTGCAGTGGGAGCGGGGCCGAGGGCCGCACGAGTGGCGGGCGGGGCTGGCGCGCGAGCGGGAGCGGGAGCTGCTGGAGCGGTGGCATCAGGCGGTGCGCACGCAGTCGCCCCCCTAAGGGTCTCCGCGCTCCGCGGCTCGGGAAGACATTGTCCATTCGCCGCAGCCTTGCTAGCGTGGATGACCTCCAATCGTCTCCAACCGAGGAGGATTCGATGAAGAGCAAGACCGCGTTCTCCATCGCCGCACTGTTCGTGTCCGCCGCGACCCTGCTCGTGTCCGCGTTGGCCCTCGCCGCGGAGGCCCCGCCGCAGATGTCGCCCGAGCAGAAGGCGATGATGGACAAGATGACCAAAGCCGCGGCACCCGGTGCACAGCATACGATGCTCACGAAGATGGCCGGCGAGTGGACCTGCAAGGTCAAATACCAGATGGATCCGTCGCAGCCGTGGCAGGAGTCCCAGAGCACGGCGACCATTACCGCGCTGATGGATGGTCGCTACATCCAGGAGGTCGACGCGGGGCAGATGAGCGGGATGCCCTTCAGCGGCATGGGCGTGACCGGCTTCGACAACGTCAGCGGCAAGTACGTGTCGACCTGGATCGACAACATGGGCACCGGAATCGAGACCAGCGTGGGCACGGCGGACGCGAGCGGCAAGGTGATCACCTGGGTCTCCACCATGAACGATCCGATGACCGGCAAGCCGAAGAGCTCGCGGATGGTGACGACCGTGATCGACGACAACCATCACACCCTCGAGATGTTCACCGTCCCGCCGGGCGGCAAGAAGGAAGCGAAGGTGATGGCGATCGATTACATGCGAAAGCAGGAATCAGCGGCGCGCTGAAATGTGCGGAACAAGATGCCGGTGACGGTGTGGAATACGCGGGCGCGGCTCCTGATTCAGGGTCCGCGCCCGCGCGGTTGAGACCGCTTCGCCGCCTGAGGGCGATCCGTGACCATCGTCGACTGGCTGCTCGACTCGGATCCGTCGATCCGCTGGCAGGTGATGCGCGACCTGATGGACGCGCCCGCGGCCGAGGTCGCCGCGGAGCGGGCACAGGTGGCGCGGGAGGGCGCGGGCGCGCGGCTGCTCGCCCTGCAGGCGTCCGACGGCCGCTGGGGCGGCGCGGCGTGGAATCGCGGGTGGAACTCGACGATGCACGTCCTGTGGCTGCTCCTCCACCTGGGTCTCGACCCCGCGAGCGCGGAGGCGCGGCGCGCGCTGCGCCTCGTCCGCGATCACGTGACGTGGCAGGGTTGCGGTCCGGAGGAGTGCGACCACAACACCTTCTTCGCCGGCGAAGTGGAGCCGTGTATCAACGGGCAGGTGGCGGCCGCCGGCGCCTACTTCGGCCAGGACGTTCAGAGCATCGTCGTCCGGCTGCTCGGCGAGCAGTTGTCCGACGGCGGCTGGAACTGCGAGGCTCCGCACCGCTCGACTCGATCTTCGTTCAACACGACGATTTGCGTGCTGGAGGCGCTGCTGGAATACGAACGGGCGGGCGGAGCAACGACGGTCGTGACCGCGGCCCGTCTGCGCGGTCAGGAGTACCTCCTCGAGCGCCGGCTGTTCCGGCGGGGCTCGACCGGCGAGGCGATCGAGCGGGACCGCAAGGGGGGCGCCTCGTGGACGCGCTTCGCCTTCCCGACCTGGTGGCACTACGACGTGCTGCGGGGGCTCGAGTACCTGCGCAGCGCCGGCGTCAAGCCCGACGAACGGACGGCCGAGGCCATCGAGCTGGTCGAATCGAAGCGTGACGCCGAGGGACGGTGGCCGCTCGAGACCCGGTATCCCGGCATGGTGGCGGTCGAGATCGACGAAGGCGAGGGCCGGCCGAGCCGCTGGAACACGCTGCGCGCCATGCGCGTGCTTCGCTGGTACGAGCGGGTCGATTCGTAAGGAGGCGTCATGAGCTCACAGCACTTACCCAGTGTCCTCCCGACTCTGTTCAGCGAACTGGTCAACGGTTCGCCCGAACCGAGTGCGCGCACCTACATCCTCAACCGGGGGGATCGCGGCTTGCTCGCATCGCTCGAACAACTTTCGGCCGCCGCAGCCTCGGCCGGACGGGCGGGCGGGCCATCGATCGCCGCGCACGTCGATCACCTTCGCTACGGGCTGTCACTGCTCAACGCCTGGGCCATGGGCACGCCCGTGTCCGGGCCGGACATGGACTGGACGGCGAGCTGGCGCAAGAACGCCGTGTCCGAAGCCGAATGGAGGGCGCTCCGCGATGAACTGCGACGCGAGACCACGGCGTGGGCCGCGGTGCTCGGCGCCCCTCGCGAGACCAGCGATCTCGAGGCGGGCTGGATCGCGGGCAGCGTCGCGCACGTCGCCTACCATTTCGGGGCGATTCGGCAGATCGATCGGGTCACGCGTGGCCCGCCCGCCGCGGCCGCGGCGCGCGCCGAGGCCGCCCTGCGCTCGCAGGAGAGCGCCGCTCGCGGACGACGCGACCGGTGAAGGAGCACGCGAGATCCGGCGGCCGGAACGGCAAGGCTTACGACCGCCGGTACTTCGACCACTGGTACCGCGAGTCGCGGGATGCGCTCGCGCATGCGCGCGCGCTCCCGCGGCGTGTCCGGCTCGCGGTCGCCGCCGCCGAGTACCTGCTCGAGCGCCCGATTCGCTCGGTACTCGACGTCGGGTGCGGCGAAGGGCGCTGGCGCTCGCTGCTGCTGCGCGCCCGGCCGAACCTCCGCTACCTCGGAGTCGATTCGAGCCCCTACGTCGTCCGGCGCTATGGCGGTCGCCGCAACATCCGCCTCGGCCGCTTCGGCGAACTGGCCCGCCTGGGACTCAAGCGGCGCTTCGATCTCATCGTCTGCTCGGACGTGCTCCACTACCTTCCGCTCGCCGAGGCGCGCTCCGGTCTGGGCGCGATCGAGCGTTTGCTCGGAGGCGTCGCCTTCCTCGAGCTGTTCACGGTCGAGGATGACACGGTGGGCGACGACGTGGGCTTCATGCCCCGGAACCGGGCCGCGTACGTGAGGCTCTTCCGCGCGGCCGGGCTCATTCACCTGGGCCTTCACTGCTACGCGGGGCGCGCCCTCCGCGACCGGCTGATGTCGTTCGAGCACGGCGGGACGCTTCGCCGGCGAGCCTGATAGAATGCGCGCGTCCGACTCGAGGTGAAGCATGCCATCGAAACCGCGCACCGCCGTTGGCGATGACATCCCGCCCGGCAGCGGCGTCATCGAGGTCCACGTGCGCGAGCTGGGCCAGTTGTTCAACTCGATGGACCCCTCACCGTTCATCGAGCGCGATCTGGACGTCGACGCCGAGGAGTTCATCGTCAGCTGGGCCGGAGAGTTTCCGGATGACGTCCCGCTGGCGCTGCTCGTCCACCTCGATAACACTACCGCCATCCCCCATCAGGCGCGACTGCTGGGGGGCGCGGTGCGCTCCTACTTTCACCACCGCGCCGAGCTGACCCAGCGCCGGCTGCGCCAGCTGTTTCGCCGCGGCCGCAGGAGCCTCGCCATCGGGCTGACGGTGTTGACGGGCGCGATCCTGCTGGGCCGCTGGCTCGAGTACCTGTTCAGGGACCAGGCGTTCGGCGAGCTCATCCGCCAGAGCCTGATCATCGGTGGCTGGGTCGCGATGTGGCGCCCGATGGAGATCTTCCTCTACGACTGGTGGCCGATCCGCCGCGAGCGCCAGGTGTTCGACCGCCTCGGCGCCAGCGCGGTCCGGGTGGTGTGCGCCGACGACGCGGTTCCGGACCACTCCCCGACCGGCGCCGCCGCGACGAGCGCGCCGACGGCGCGCTAGCCTGGGGGCTGGATCGAGCCCCGGGGCGCCACCGCGAACAGGCGCGTGTTCAACGCTCCGAAGAGGAACCCGCCGACGTGCGCCAGATATGCGACGCCGCCCTGCTGTACCGTCGCCACGGCGCCGACGCTCAGGAGCTGCGAGAGGAACCAGACTCCGATCAGGAGGGCGGCGGGGATGTAGCGGATCCGCGCGAACACGAAGATGATCAGCACCGATCGAATCTGGTCGCGAGGATAGAGGACCAGGAAGCTGCCCATCACCGCCGCGATCGCACCGCTCGCACCGAGGTTCGGCACCGTCGAATGGGGACTGGCCGCCACCTGAGCCAGCATCGCCACGACGCCGCCGGCGAGATAGAACAGCAGATAGCGCCAGCGGCCCATCGCGTCCTCGACTTCGGGGCCGAATGCCCACAGGAAGAGCATGTTGCCGGCGATGTGCGACCAGCCACCGTGCATGAACATCGCGGTGAGGATCGTGATCAGGTGGTGGCCCGAGGTGATCTCGGCCGGGATCACCGACCACTGCTTCACGAACGCTTCGCCACCGGCGAGCTCGAAGGCGAAGACCACGACATTCGTGAGGATGATCAAGAGCGTGACGACCGGCATGCTCACCGGACGCCGCGACGCGTCACCCAGCGGAATCACGCTCATGGCATGGCGCCTCGGCCGCGGACCGCCAGGGTCCGCACGGGGGTGGACCGTCGGCGACGGTCCCGAGACGAATGCGGCAGGCTACGCCTTCGAGCCGCCAAGACCAAGGCGTACTGGCCGGTGGGGCCGTCGGGCCCGGCGGCGCCGGATCAGCCCGACTTCGCCGCTGCCGCCGCGCGGCCCGGCAAGCGCGCAGCAGGTCGGAAAGCGCATCGCCGCCCATCATCTCCTCGCGCCACGGGTGCCCGGCGAGGCTCGCGCGCCCGGTCCGGACAAACGGCATGGAAACCCCGACAGCCGGCAAGAAACCGGAGGCCGACTTCTGGCATCATGTCGCGCTTGACGGCGCAATGGTGCGCCGCGCATTCGCAAGGGGAATCCCGACCATGAATCCTCGCCCAGAAGCTGCCGCCAAGATGGAAGGAATGTCCGGAACCGTGAGCCGTCGGGCCGAGGCCCTGGCCTCGGTGCTCGAGAAGGGAGCCGCCGCCCTGACCGCGTTCGCGGAGGGCCTCAGCGATGCCGAGTGGCATACGCCCGTGCCCCACGACGGCCGCAAGATCGGAGTCGTCGTCCACCACGTGGCCACCATGTACCCGCTCGAGATCGGGCTGGCGCAGAAGCTGGCTGGGGGCGGCGTCATCGATGACGTCACGTGGGACAATGTGCACGCGATCAACGCCCAGCACGCCCGCGATTTCGACGCCGTGGGAAAGGCGGAAGCGCTCGCCCTGGTGCGGCGGAACAGCGCGGCCGCGGCGGCCGCGGTCCGTGCCGTCAGCGATGCCGAGCTCGATCGCATCGCGCCCAACTCGCTGTACGGAAACACGCCGCTCACCTGTCAGTTCATGCTCGAGGATCATGCGGTGCGCCACAGCTTCCACCACCTCGCGAAGATTCGCGCCGCGCTCAAGCGCTAGGGGTGATCGGAGCGGCGAAATGACGGCGACCGTGGCGTGGCCGCGTGGGGCGCCGAGGGTGGGGCAGTCGGCGCGGCGGTCGCGGCCGGTGACGGCGCGCGACATCGAGCGGTTCACCGAGATCAGCGGCGATCGGAACCCGATCCACTACGACGCCGGCGTGGCCGCGGCCACGCGCTTCGGTGGGATCGTCGTTCAGGGCGGCGTGATCAGCGCCATTCTGAATGCGGTGGTCGCGGAAGACCTCCCCGGGCCGGGCACCGTGTTTCTGCAGGTGAACTGGAACTTCCGGGCGCCCGTCCGTCCCGGCGACACCATCACGGGCGAGGTCGAGATCACCCGGGTGCGCACCGACAAGCCGGTCACGGAGATGAACACGCGCGTCGTCCGGGACGACGGGACGGTGGTGCTGGATGGCACGGCCGTGTGCTACACCATGCCGCTCGCGCCGGCCTAGAAGCTCACGCTCCAGGTGAGCCCGAAGTCGGGAAGATCGAAAACCAGGTTTCGTTGGCCTGGACCAGCTCGACCTGGCCCGCTGCGTTCTTGTCCTTGAAGTAGTCGTAGCCAAAAACGTTCTCGTTGTTCGTGACGTTGATCACCTCGAGCGAGGCGCCGAACTCGCCGAGACGTGTCGGCCAGGCGCGGTTCACACGCAGGTCGAGCCGCAGGTAGTCGGCGGCCGGGCCCCGTAGAGCTTCTCGGGCCGGATCGCCTGGTCGGGCTGTCCCTGGTCGTTGAGCACGCTCACGAAGTGCTCGAGCGTGGACGGCCAGCCGCTGTGCCAGCCGAACGACCCGTTGAACGACCAGCGCCCGGTGCGCCAGGTCGGGTGGGCGTCGGCGGCGTTCTGCTGGTCCTGCGGATTGGGGTGCGAGAGGTCGTAGGTGAGCGGGTCGAGGCTGTTGACGTTCCGGATCGTCGTCACGTCCTCGTCCGCGACCGAATAGGCGTAGCCGGCGCGCGCCGTGAGGTGACGGCCGATCGGCCGGTCGAAGTAGAACTCGACGCCCTTGCTGCCGTTGTGGTCGGGGAACACCTCGATGCGGTCCTCGTTGGGCTCCGGGAACGCGTCGATCGCCCCCTTCCAGTTGCGGAACACCGGCCGCAGGCGGATGCCGCGCTTCCAGTAGCCCTCGACCCGGATCAGCGAGCCCTTGTTCCCGGCCCGCTCGAGGCCCGCGGTCCATTGCTCGGACATCTCGGAGCGGTAGTAGGCCGTCGCGTTGTTGAGCGTGGCGACGTTGTCGATGCCCTGGATCTGCCGGTAGTAGCCCCAGCCGAGGCGCGCGCTCATGCCGCGGCCGAGGTTCAAGGCCGCGCTCACCCGCGGGCTCCAGTCCTGGTCGCCGGTCCAGGTCGCCTGGTCGTACCGCAACGCCGTCTTCGAGCACCAGCGGATCGACCACGCGCAGGCGATTCGAGACGTAGGCCGCGAACAACGAGCCGCTGTCGATGAAGTGCGTGTTCATCACGATCGGGAACTTCCCCGGCGGGGGCGGCTCGGGATCGTCGGGATCCTGGTAGACGATGGATTGCGACTTGTCGTCGTCGTGCTGGCGGCGGAAGTCGACCCCGAAGCTCAGGATGTCGCGGTTGGAGAAGCCTTGCGTCCAGTCCTGCGCGGCGCCGAACGTCGAGTAGGTGCGGTCGTTCTTCACATAGTAGAACGGCGCCACCTGGAGAACGTCGCGCTCGAAGCCCTCGCGCGCGCGCGTGGCGAGCCCGCGCGAAAGCATGCTGCGCACCGTGGTGCGGGGCCCGAGCGTGGACCTGGGCGTGGTCCAGACGTAGCTGGTTGCCGTAGTGGTTGTCCGCATGCTCGGTGGTGTTGATGGTGTCCAGGAAGCCGGTGGTGGAGAAGATGCCGTAGACATACTTGTCGCGCGCGTGCTGTGCCTCGAGGACCAGCTCCTGCTTCGGTGTCAGCCGGAAGCTCATCTTGCCGAACGCGTCCTCGTAGTAGGGCTTGGGCAGGTCGCCCTGATTGATGAACTGGAAGATCAGCCCCATGTACCCGACGCGACCGAAGGCGAGCCACGAGCCTTGGTGGACATTGTCGTCAGCGCCCCGAATACTCGGGGCGTGACTCGCGGCCCCCGCACCAGGACGACGCCCTCCGGCAGTGGTCGCTTGGGACCGGTGGCACCCGCTTCCTCGCGGCGCCCGCCCATGGTTAGGGCGTTTCAGGCTCGCCGCTTCGTCCCCGTCGCGCTTCTGCTTCTGGTTGGGCTCGTCGCCCGTGCGCCGGGCTGGCGTCAGGGTCTCCCCGAGTTCTTCGACGAGGCCCAGCCCCTCCGACAGGCGCTCAAGATGTGGCGACCCGGCGGCGCCGTCGACTGGAATCCCCACTTCTTCGTTTATCCATCCCTCACGTTCTATTTCCATCTCGTGATTCAGTGGATTCAGCTCCAGGTGGGTTCCGTGCTCGGCGTTTACCAGGGCGTAGCGGATTTCCTGCTGGAGTTCGAGACCGATCCCACGCTGCACGCGCTCGTCGGGCGGCTGGCCGTCACCGGAGTCGATCTGGCCACCATCCTCGGGACGGTCGCGCTCGGGGAGAGGTTGT
>Ga0306920_100005890_pt1 | contig 15894 bp, 14 predicted proteins | sample flu12Cox44000170_FD_204666 | JGI IMG/M metagenome (GOLD analysis project Ga0306920, IMG submission 204666) | Lab enrichment of tropical soil microbial communities from Luquillo Experimental Forest, Puerto Rico - flux4day.12C.oxic.44.000.170 (v2)... | ecosystem: Environmental > Terrestrial >... | reverse complement strand
CGATCAGCACCTCGCGCACGTTCTCCTGCAGCCGCGAGGTGTCCTCGTAGCCGGTGGTGAGCATGTGCCAGTCGGCGACGAAGAAGAAACACTCGTACTGATACTGCAGCTCGACCCAGTTGCGCAGCGCGCCGTGCCAGTTGCCGAGGTGCAGCGCGCCGGTCGGACGCATGCCTGAGAGGACGCGCCGCGCCGGCGCGGGGGAACTCACGAGCGTGCAATGGCAGAATGGCTCACGGCGCGAATTATAGCGCACGCCCCGTGATCGGACCGAGCGGGCCTTTGCCCTTGCGCACGATCAGCGGCGGCGTGACCGAGAGGTCCACCACGGTCGTCGGCTCGATGCCACAGTCGCCGCCATCGAGCACCGCGTCGATCTCGTGGCCAAGTCGCGCCTCGATCTCGCGACCGGCGGTGAGCGGCAGCTCATCCGCGGGCAACAGCAGCGTCGAGCTCATCAGCGGCTCGCCGAGCGCCGCGAGCAACAGTCGCGGCACGGCATGATCCGGGATGCGCACCCCGATGGTTCTGCGCCGCTCGTGTTGCAGACGGCGCGGTGTCTCGCGCGTCGCGCGCAACAGGAAAGTGTAGGGACCGGGCAGGCAGGCGCGCAGCATGCGGAACTGCCAGGTCTCGAGCCGCGCGAAGTGTCCGACCGCGGCGAGATTGGCGCACACCAACGTGAAATGATGATGGCGGTCGGCTTGCCGGATACGCCGCACGCGCTCGAGTGCGCGCTTGTCGCCCATGTGCCAGCCGAGGGCGTAGCAGGAGTCGGTCGGATAGGCGATCAGCCCGCCGCCGCGCACGATCTCGGCGGCCCGGCGGATGAGGCGTGGCTGCGGGTTCAGGGGATGCAACTCGAAGTATTCGGCCAAGTGAAAACCCGTGGCGGCCGGACGCGGCGCGTGACAATATACGCGGCCCTTTGCCCCCTTATATACGGTCAGTCTTTCAGACCCAGCGACCACATGCAGGCTGTTGTCGAGTTAGCCCCCCTGGTGGCGTTCTTCGTGAGCTATTCGCTGCGCGGGTTGTACGCGGCCACCGCGGTACTCATGATTGCGATGCTCGCGCTGCTGGCGTTCGACTGGCTGCGTCAGCGGCGCATCCCACCAATGCACGCGCTGTCGGCACTGCTGGTGCTGGTGCTCGGTGGGGCGACGCTGCTGCTGCACAACCGCCTGTTCATCCAGTGGAAACCCACGGTGCTGTTCTGGGTGGTGAGCACGGCGTTCGTGGCGAGCTTCTGGGTCGGGGAGCGCACGCTCACGCAGCGCTTCCTTGAGCCGGCGCTCGCCGGGCGCGTGCCGGTGAGCGCGCCGCAGTGGCGACGCATGAACCTGTGGTCGGCGGTGTTCTACGCGCTGTTGGGTGCGCTCAATCTCGCGGTCGCTTACGGCGCGAGCGAGCGCAGTTGGGTGTACTTCAAGTTGTTCGGCCTGGCAGTGCTCACGTTCGCGTTCGTCATGCTGCAGGTCCTGTGGCTGAGCCGCGCCGCGGCAGCACCGGCGGTGCCCGCGAGCACCGCCGCATCCGATGCGCCGCGATGAACGCGCAGGTGCTGGCGGAGCTGCGCAGCGCGCTCGAGCAGGCGTTCGCGCCCACGACACTCGAGATCGTCGATGACAGCGCCGCGCACGCCGGCCACGCCGGCAGCCGCAGCGGCGGCCACTATCGCGTGACGCTGGTGTCGGCGGCCTTCCGCGGCCGCTCGCGGCTCGAGCGCCATCGGCAGGTGTATGCCGCGGTCGCGCCGCTGCTGAGTGGCGGGATACACGCGCTGAACATCGTGGCGCGCGACCCGGACGAGGCGCGTTGAGCGCCCGCGTGAACGCCAACCCATTGCCCAGTCAACAACGGAAATCCGTATGAATTACTCGCGACTCGCTCCGATCCTGCTGGCGCTCGCCGCCGTGACGGCGTGCCAGCCCAAGTCCGCTGGCACCATCACGGACAACTCGCCGCCGGTCGCCACGGTGAACGGCGCGCCGATCAGCCGCAATTTCTACGACTTCTACATCAAGGGGATCACCGGCGGAAAATCGCCCGCCGACATCACCGCCGAGCAGCGCGGCCTGGCGCTCGATAACCTGGTGCGCGCGCAGGTGGTCGCCGAGCAGGCGGACAAGGACGGCCTCGACAAAAGCGGCGATTCCGCCTACATGCTGGAGCTGGCGCGGCTGAATGTGTTGCAGCAGGCGATGCAGGACCGCTACCTGAAGGATCGCCAGCCGACCGAGCAGGAGCTGCGGGCCGAGTACGAGACCCAGCTCGCCGCCATGCCGAAAACCGAATATCACGCCCGCCACATCCTGGTCGCGACCGAGCCCTTTGCGCAGAAGATCATCGAGCGTCTCGACAAGGGTGAGAAGTTCGACGCGCTCGCCAAGAGCGAGTCGATGGATTCCTCCAAGAACAACGGTGGAGATCTCGGCTGGTTCACCCCGGGTCGCATGGTGCCGGAGTTCGCCGGCGCGGTGATGGCGCTCAAGGCCGGCGAGTACACCCACAAGCCCGTGCAGACGCAGTATGGCTGGCACGTCATCCAGCTGCTGGAGACCCGCGAGGTGACGCCGCCACCGTTCGAGCAGGTGCGTCAGAGGCTCCTGCAGGTCGTGCAGGCGAAGAAGTTCCGTCAGTACCAGGACGAGCTGCTGCGCAACGCCAAGGTCGAGAAGTTCCTCGACAAGACCGCCGCCGCCGCACCCGGCGCCGCACAATCGCCGGCCGCCCCGCCGGCCGCCGCTCCCCCGCCACCCGCACCAACACCGCAGGCGGCGCCGAGCCCGAAGAAGGACTGACATCGTTCCCGCGCGGTTGGGTCATTCGGGCATCCCGCGTTCGAGCAGCTCGAGAAACTGTGGCTCATCGAGCACCGCCACACCGAGCTGCCGGGCTTTGGCGAGCTTCGAGCCGGCCTCGCTCCCGGCGATGACGAAGCTCGTCTTTCGCGAGACGCTGCCCGAGACCTTCGCGCCGCGCGCGGTGAGCGCTTCCTCCGCCTGCTCGCGAGTCATCGCGGCGAGGGTTCCGGTGATGACGAAGGTGCGCCCGGATAACCCCGGCGCACCGCGCGGCGCACTGATGTCAGGCCACGTGACACCTTGTTCGCGTAAGGCTTTGATTACACGGCGATGATCATCAGAAGCAAAGAACGCCGCCACGTGTGCCGCCACCACCGGCCCGACATCCGGCACCTGCTGGATCGCCGCCTCATCGGCACTCATCAGCCGCTCGAGCGTGCCAAAGTGCCGCGCCAGCGAAAGCGCGGTGGCTTCGCCGACCTCGCGGATGCCGAGCCCGTAGAGCAACCGCGGCAGAGTGGTACGGCGGCTGCGGTCGATGGCCGCGACCAGATTGCCGGCTGACTTCTCGCCCATGCGCTCGAGCTCGGCGAGCTGAGTGGCGGTTAGCGCATACAAGTCCGCGGGGGTACGCACCACATCGTGCTCGACGAGCTGCTCGATGAGCTTGTCGCCGAGGCCCTCGATATCGAGCGCGCGACGGCTCGCGAAGTGGCGCAACGACTCCTGGCGCTGCGCGCGGCACGTGAACCCGCCGGTGCAGCGGGCGACCGCCTCGCCCGCCGCACGCAGCACGCGCGAGTGACACACCGGGCAGCGCTCCGGCAGCTCGATCGGCACGGTGCGCGCGGGACGCTTGTCCTGTACCACGCTCACCACTTCGGGAATCACATCGCCGGCGCGGCGCACGACCACCGTATCGCCGACGCGCACATCCTTGCGGTGCACCTCATCGATGTTGTGCAGCGTCACGTTGCTCACGGTCACGCCGCTCACGAACACCGGCTCGAGGCGCGCCACCGGCGTGAGCGCACCGCTGCGCCCCACCTGAAACTCGATACCCTTCACGACCGTGAACGCCTCGTCCGCGGGGAACTTGTGGGCGATCGCCCAGCGCGGTGCGCGCGAGAGGAACCCGAGCCGCTCCTGATCGGCGCGCGAGTCGAGCTTGTAGACCACCCCATCGATCTGGTACGGCAGCGAGTTGCGCCGCTCGCCCACGCTGCGGTAGTACGCGAGGCACCCATCGATGCCGCGCACGGTCCGCGTCTCCGGTGACACCGGCAGGCCCTTGGCGCGCAGCAGCTCGAGCAGCGCCTGCTGATCCTCCGGGGGCGGCACGCCCTCGAGCGCGCCGAGCCCGTAGAAAAATGCGCTCAGCGGGCGCGCGGCGGTGATGCGGGGATCGAGCTGCCGGAGGCTCCCCGCCGCCGCGTTGCGCGGGTTGACGAACACCTTCTCGCCGCGCTCTCGCGCGCGCTCGTTCATGCGCTCGAAGCCCGCGACGGTCATGAATACCTCGCCGCGCGCCTCGAAGAGCGGCGGCGCCGCGCCCAGCAGCCGCTGCGGCACGGCGCGGATGGTGCGCACGTTCGGCGTGACGTCCTCGCCCCTCACGCCATCGCCGCGGGTCGCGGCGCGCTCGAGCAGGCCCTGACGGTAGATCACGCTCACCGCGAGCCCATCGAGCTTCGGCTCGGCGACGTAGTCGAGCTCGCCACTGCGGCCGAGCCGCTCGTGGATGCGCCGGTCGAAGGCGCGCACATCCTCCTCGCTGAAGGCATTGTCGAGCGACAGCATCGGCACCTGGTGCACCACCTCGCCGAACGCTGCGCTCGGGGTGCCGGAGACGCGCTGCGTCGGTGAGTCGGGGGCGATGAGCTCGGGATGCGCGCTCTCGAGCGCACGCAGCTCCTGCATCAGCCGGTCGTAGTCGGCATCCGCGATCGAGGGGTCATCGAGCACGTAGTAACGGTAGTCGTGCTGCGCTATCTGGTCCCGCAGCTGCGCGGCGCGCGCAGCCGCCGAAGCTGTCACGAACGGGCTCCGGCCCGCAGCTGTTCGCGCAGCTGTGCAATGCGTGCCGGCGTGAGCGGAGTGCCCTGCTCGTCCTGGAGCACCCCGTCCAGGCGCTCGTTCAAATTCCGCGCCGCGAATACCAGCTCATCGAACGCCTGCGGCGGGGATTTCGGACCGGGCAGCACCGCGAACAGCGACAGTCCACCGTAGTGCTGCGAGTCCATCGTCTCCATGTCGAAGGTTCCCGGGCGCGTCAGGCTCGCCGCGGAAAGCACGGCGCGCCGCTCGTCGTCGGGCTTGTGGAAAATGGCGAACTGACCGAGCAGAAATCCCTCCGCCGCCAGCGCCTGACGGAGTGAGCGTCCGGCGAAGCGCTCGCGCTGCCGAGCCACGAGGCGCAACGCGAGAATGCGCCGCTGGTGCTCGGGAGGCCAGTCGACCACCAGCAGCGCGGTATCTGCCATCAGCTCGGGCAGCCCCTCGCGCGGCGGTTGCGCGGGCTCGTCCGTGGCGACGGCGGCCTCCAGCGCGGGGTCGGGCGCCTCAGCCAGCGTCGGCGGCATTGCGGCGGGTTCGTCAGCCGCTTCGTCCACAATTTGCCCGGCGAGTCCATGGAGGGCTGCGCCGTCGAGCTCATCGAGCGCGCGCAACTCGGCCGTGGTGCTCAGCTCATCCGCCGCGGCGAGCCCGCCAGAGGTGCCGCGGGCGACAGGCTCGAGGACCGGCAGGCTGACCTCCGCGCGCGTCGCCGCGACGACCGGCAGCTCGCGCGTCGCCAGCGGCTCGCGTACGCGCATCTCGGGCAGCGTGAGCGGTGGCTCGCGCACGAGCCGCGGCGGCAGCTCCGCTGTGCTCTCGCGCGGGGAGGCGCGCTCGAGGGCGCCGCTCGCCTGACGCGGCCGGCGCCGCTCCCACCAGGCGAGTATCACGATGAACACCACACCGACGATCAGCAACGCCCAGCGCAGTTGCGACATCATGGGCGGCGGCGTCACCGGCGCATCACACGGCCGCCAGCCGCACGGCCTCGTCGACGTCGACGGTCACCAGACGCGAAACGCCCGGCTCGTTCATGGTCACGCCGATCAGCTGCGAGGCGAGCTCCATGGTGCCCTTGTTGTGAGTGATGAACACGAACTGCACGCGGCTCGACATCTCGCGCACGATATCGCAGAACCGGCCGACGTTGTGCTCATCGAGCGGCGCGTCGACCTCGTCGAGCAGGCAGAAGGGCGCGGGGTTCAGGTCGAAAATGGAGAACACCAGCGCGACGGCCGTCAGCGCCTTCTCGCCGCCCGAGAGCAGGTGAATGGTGCTGTTCTTCTTGCCCGGCGGCCGGGCCATGACCGCGACTCCGGCGGTGAGCTTGTCTTCGCCGACCAGCTCCAGGTAGGCGTGGCCGCCGCCGAAGAGGCGCGGGAACTTCTCGCGCAAGCCGGCGTTGATGCGCTCGAAGGTGTCCTCGAAGCGCGTGCGCGTCTCGCGGTCGATGCGGCGCATGGCCTCAGCGAGGGTGTCGAGCGCGGAGGTGAGATCGGCGAACTGGCTGTCGAGGTATTCCTTGCGCTGGCTTTGATCGTGCAGCTCGTCGATGGCAGCGAGATTCACCGAGCCGAGACGCTCGATGTCTGCGCGGGTCTCGGCGAGCTTCTCTTCCCATCCGGGCACGTTCGCTTCCGCCGCGAGCTGCCCCTGCACCGCACCGAGCTCGCAGCCGGTCTGGGCGAACTGCTCGGCCAGCGCCGCGCGCCGCACGTGGGTCTCCTGCGCGGCAAGCCGCGCCTGCTCCATCGCTTCGCGGGCCGCCTGCACGCGCTGCTCGGCGGCAAGACGCTGCTCATCGAACGCACGCAGCGCCCCCTCGGCCTCCTCGAGCGCGGCACGCGCCACACCGAGCTCGGATTCAACCGCCAAGCGCTGCGTAAGCGTTTCATTCAGACGCGCCTGCATGCGCACGATCGGGTCATCGCCCGAGGCGAGCTCCTGCTCGAGCTCCGCGCGGCGCCGCGTGAGCTGCGCATGCTGGTCGAGGGTGCGGCGCAGTGTCTGCGCCACGGAAGTCTCGCTGGAACGGCGCGCCTCGACCTGCACGTGCAGGTCGCGCGCCGCCAGCTGCGCGGCCTGCGCGGCCATGCGCGCGGCGGCGAGCGCCGCCCGCTGCGCCTCGCGCTCCTCTGTCAGCGCGGCATCGCCCGTTGCGAGCGCCGTGCGCGTCTCCAGGGCCCGCGCGAGCTCACGCTCGGCGCCCTCGTGTGCGGCGGCCGTGACGCCGCGCTCGCGCGCGACCTCGCCCGCGTCTTGCTGCAGCCGCTCACTGCGCAGGCTGGCCTCTTCAGCCCGGGCGCGCGCCGCCTGCAGTGAGCCGAGGAGATCCGCATGCTGCTGGTGAGCCCGTTGCAGGTCGCCCTGCACAACCTCGCGCCCGGTTTCCGCACGCTGCAGCGTCTCGCGGGCGCCGCTCAGCGCCTCCTCGGCATGCCGCGCGCGCTCCTCCGCCGCGGCCGCGGCGCTGCGCAGCACCTTGAGACGCTGCTCGCGCACGAGCACACCCGCGCGCGGGTCCGCGCCCCGGCTCACGCGCAGCCAGTCGCGGCCGAGCCATTCGCCCTCGCACGTGATGAGGGATTGACCCTCCGAGAGCGCGGCGCGTGCCTGCAGTGCCGCGGCGAGCGATGGCGCCATCAGCACCTGGCTGAGGGGGGATACGATGGCGGCGGGGCCGCGCACACGGCTCGCGAGCGAATCCGCAGCTCCGCCAGCGGTGAGCTGCGCGCGCTCCAGCAAGGTGACGCGGCCGGCCGCGAGCAGCGCGAGCGCCGGCGACAGCGCCTCGAGCTCCTCGACGCAAACGGCCTCGAGATAGTCGCCGAGTGCGGTCTCCACCGCCCGCTCCCACCCCGGCTCGACTTCGAGCAGGGCTGCGAGGCGCGGGCGAGCGCCGAGGCCGGCGCTCCGCAGCCATTCGTGCGCCTCGCCGGCATGATCGGAGAGTGCCGCGGCCTGCAGCGCCTCGAGCGAGGTAACCTCCGCGCGCGCCGCCTCGCGCTCGCTGCGGGCGCGCTCGAGGGTGTCTTCGGCGGTGAGCTGCGCGCTGCGCGCCGCCTGCATGCGCGCCTGGGCGTCGGCGAGCGCGGCGACCAACTCCTCGCTCCGGGTCCGAGCCTGCGCCTCCTCGAGCGCGAGCTCCGTGAGACGCTCGCCGGCCGCCTGAGAGCCGAGGCTGGCACGCTCCGCGGCCAGCCGTTGTGCCTGGTTCTCGAGACGGCGGAGCTGACTGTCGAGCTGCTCGAGGCGCGCCCGCTCCACCTGGGCGCTGCGTTCCGCGCCGGCCACCGCCGCACTGTGCGCCTCCCAGCGCTGCTGCCACTGCTGCAACCCCTGCTCAGCCGCCTCCAGCTGAGCGGCGGCCTCGATCTCGGCCTGTTGCGCTGCCGCGCGCCCCGGGTCGAGCCGTGCGAGCTCGGTGCGCACCGTGGCGAGCTCCGCTTCGTCGCGCTGCACGTGCGCGGCGAGCTCGGCGAGTGTCGCCTGCGCCTGTGTCAGATCGGCACGTTGCCGTTCGCGCAGCTCGCGCGTGTGCTCGATCGATTGCTCGAGGCGCGAGATGTCGGCGCCCACTTCGTAGTAACGCGCCTGTACGGCGGAGAGGCTGTCGGTGTGGACGGTATGCACGGCCCGCTGCTTCTCGATGGCCGCCTCCGCGGCCCGCTGGCTAGCGAGCTCACCCTGCATGGCGAGCTCGCGCTCGCGCAGCGCGGTATCGTGCACCTCGGCGCCGCTGTCGAGATCGCGCAGACGCAGCGCCAGCACCTCGGCGGCGAGGCGCCGTTCCTGCTCCTTGAGCGCCTGGTAGCGGCGCGCGGTGGCCGCCTGGCGCTGCAGGTGGCGGATCTGCTTCTCGACCTCGTCGCGCACGTCCTGCAGCCGCTCCAGATTCTCACGCGTCTCGGCGATACGTACCTCGGTCTCCTTGCGCCGCTCCTTGTAACGCGAGATCCCGGCGGCCTCCTCGACGAATGCGCGCATGTCATCGGCCTTGGCGTCGATGACGCGCGTGATCATCCCCTGCTCGATGATGGCGTAGCTGCGCGAGCCCAGCCCGGTGCCGAGGAACAGGTTGGTGATGTCCTTGCGGCGGCAGCGCGTGCCGTTGATGAGGTAGGCCGAGGTGCCATCGCGCCCCACCTGGCGGCGCAGCGAGATCTCGCTGTAACTCGCGTAGGCGCCGCCGATCTTGCCGTCGGCGTTGTCGAAGATCAGCTCCACCGCAGCGGTGCCGACCGGTTTGCGCGCGGCGGAGCCGTTGAACACCACATCGGTCATGCTGTCGCCGCGCAGGTGCTTGGCGGAGAGCTCACCCATCACCCAACGGACCGCGTCGATGACGTTGGATTTGCCGCAGCCGTTCGGGCCTACGACACCGGTGAGATTGCTGGGGAGGTTGATCTGGGTCGGATCGACAAAGGATTTAAAGCCGGCGAGCTTGATCTTGGTCAGCCGCATCTGATGATTTCTTCCGTTGCACCCTGGCCTTTCGAAGATGGAGGTGTAGTGTAGTGGAATATGCCGGAGACGCCCACCAAGTCGCTCGAGACTTTCGCCAATCCCGAGACCGCACGCGACTACACCATCCGCATGCAGATCCCGGAATTCACCTGCCTGTGCCCGCGCACCGGACAACCGGATTTCGGCACGCTCGATCTGGAGTACGTGCCCGATCGGCTGTGCGTGGAACTGAAATCGCTGAAGCTCTACATCTGGTCGTTCCGCGATCGCGGCGCCTTTCACGAGGCGGTCACCAACGAGATCGCAAATCAACTGGATGCGACGTTGCGACCGCGCTTTCTGCGCCTCACGGCACGCTTCAACGTGCGCGGCGGGATCTACACCAGCGTTGTCGCGGAGCGCCGACAGCAGGGCTGGCAGCCCGCGCCGGCAACCAGTCTTCCCTGAAACCACCCCAAGAAATTGCGCTCGCCGCACCCGGGGAGCGAGCACTGCACAGCAAGACGCGCAATTTCTTGGGGACCCCGGCTGGGAGGGACCCTCTGACCGCCTGAGGGTTAATTGAGGCGGCCGGGGGCTATCGGCGGCGCGTCCTACCCCCCTGCGGGAACCCTGTACAGGCCGGGGTCGGCCGGTATAATCGCGCGTTCTTCACGAGCCTGATGCTATTTCGAGGAGCCATCGATGCCGGCCAAGAAACCTGCCGCCAAGTCCACCAAGGGCAAGAAGGCGGCCAGCCGGACGGCGGTGCGCAAGGCGCTTCCCCGCAAACCCGACACCACTCGCGCCCGAGTCGTTGCCGTGCACGCGCGCAAGAGCAGCGTCGCCGCGCCGCGTAAGGCTGCGGTGGCCCCCGCGCCGCCGGCGCCCGCCGAGGCGGTCGCTGAGATGAAGAAGACCCCGCGCCCGGCGGCCGCGGGCCCCGAGACACCGCCGCCGCCCGCGCCGCAGCTCACCGCGGTGCGCCCGCCGGCGACGCCGTTGAACGCCGAGAGCGATGACGGTGAGGGCATCGAGCCGGGCAGCCTTCTCGCCGGACCGCGCGACGTCAAGCCGTACATCGTCAAGCGCGGCGAGCTGTACATGAGCCAGGCGCAGCTCGAGCACTTCCGCAACATTCTCAACAACTGGAAGCGCGACCTCATGGTCGAGGTGGATCGAACCGTCTCCCACATGAAGGATGAGGCCGCCAACTTTCCCGATCCCAACGACCGTGCGACTCAGGAAGAGGAGTTCAGCCTGGAGCTGCGCACGCGCGACCGCGAACGCAAACTCATCCGCAAGATCGACGATGCGCTGAAGCGCATTGAGGATGGCTCTTACGGGTATTGCCTCGAGACCGGCGAGGAGATCGGCATCAAGCGCCTCGAGGCGCGCCCGGTAGCGACGCTCAGCATCGAGGCGCAGGAGCGCCGCGAGCGGCGTGAGCGCCAGTACGGCGACCGCGACGACCGCTATAGATAAACCCACCCCACAAAATCACGCTTGCCGTGCATGGCAAGTTTCCAACCGCCGAAGAAGACGCGTGATTTTGTGGGGACCCCGGGGGGAATCCCGGAACCAAACCCGCAGAAGTATGTGGGGCGCTTCGCGCCCTCGCCCACCGGATCACTGCATCTCGGATCGCTCGTCGCTGCGCTCGGCAGCTACGCGGACGCACGCAGCTGCGGTGGCCGTTGGCTGCTGCGGATGGAGGATCTCGACCGCGCGCGTGTCGTAAGAGGCTCCGCTGCGCGCATACTGCGCACCCTGGAGCTGTTCGGTCTCACCTGGGATGGCGCGGTCGAGTACCAGAGCGAGCGCACCGCGCGTTACGCGGAGGCGCTCGAGACTCTCAGAGCGCGTGGTGTGACCTTCGAGTGCAGCTGCTCGCGCCGCGAGCGCGAGCGCGAGAGCGGTTATCCGGGCACTTGCCGCGACGGTCCCACACGCAGCGGACCGACTGCCACGCGCTTTCGCGTGGACGACACTGTGGTGTCGGTCGAGGACCGCCTCCAGGGGAAATGCGACTTTCGGCTGCGCGAGCGCGGCGACGTCATCATTCGTCGCCGCGACGGGGCCTTCGCCTACCAGCTCGCTGTGGTCGTCGATGATGCGCTGCAAGGTGTCACGGACGTGGTGCGCGGGGCGGATTTGCTCGACAGTACCCCGTGGCAGATCGCACTGCAGCATGCCCTGAGGCTCCAAAAGCCGCGCTACGCGCACCTGCCGCTGGTCGTCGAGCCAGGCGGAGCAAAGCTTGCAAAATCAAAGCGTTCCGTGGCTCTGAACCCGGAAACCGCCGGCCAGCAGGTGTATGAGGCTTTGAGCCTGCTGCATCAGGACCCACCTGCCGCGCTCAAGTCCGAGTCAGCACCCACCCTCGTGCAGTGGGCCTGCAGTCACTGGCAGCCTGAGCGGCTGCGGGGGGTACGCGAGGTCCGGCCGGCGGCCTATGGGACCACGGTCTGAGTTGGGTTCGCCCGCCCAATGTAATAAGGTATATCCCATAAGAAGGTACACGCACTATGGAAGGTGCAAACCCATAGTGAGGGACGTGCGATGAACGAACCGCGCACCATAAAGAAGTATCCGAACAGGCGGTTGTACGACACGGTTGAAAGCCGCTACATCACACTGGCCGACATTCGTCGCCTGGTGATCGAGCGCATCGACTTCGTGGTCGTCGACAAGAAGAGCCAGGAGGACATCACACGTTCGATCCTGCTGCAGGTGATTGCCGAGCAGGAGCACGGCGGTGAGCCGCTCATGAGCCGCGACTTCCTGTCACAGGTGATCCGCTCCTATGGCGCGGGACAACGCACCGTCATGGGCAGCTATCTCGAGCAGAGTCTGAAACTGTTCACCGGCCAGGACGGCCGCGGCCCACAGGGCTGAGTCCTCGGCGCGCCGCCGGCGCGCCGCGCCCTCAAGCGTCGACGTCGCGCATCGAGAGGCGGATGCGCCCCTGGCGATCCACCTCCAGCACCTTCACGCGTATCACATCGCCCTCGCGCAGCTTGTCGCTGACGCGCTCGACGCGCTCGTTCGAGATCTGCGAGATGTGTACGAGACCATCGCGTCCCGGCAGGATCGTGACGAAGGCGCCGAAGTCCATGAGGCGCGCCACCTTGCCCTCGTACACCCGACCGACTTCCACGTCGGCGGTGATCAGCTCGATGCGGCGCTGGGCCTCGCGGCCGGCCGCGCCCGACACCGAGGCGATCTTCACGGTGCCATCGCTCTCGATGTCGATGGTGGTGCCGGTCTCCTCGGTGATCTGGCGGATGACCGCGCCACCCTTGCCGATGACGTCGCGGATCTTCTCCGGATCGATCTTCAGGGTGATGATCGATGGAGCCCATTCGGACATCTTCTCGCGCGGCTCACGGATCACGCGGCTCATCTCATCGAGTATGTGCAGGCGCCCGGCGCGCGCCTGATCGAGCGCGACGCGCATGATCTCCGGCGTCACTCCCTCGACCTTGATGTCCATCTGCAGCGCGGTGACGCCATCACGGGTGCCCGCGACCTTGAAATCCATGTCGCCGAGATGATCCTCGTCGCCGAGGATGTCGGTGAGCACCTGGTAACGGCTGCCCTCGAGCACCAGGCCCATGGCCACGCCCGCCACCGGCGCCTTGATCGGCACACCTGCGTCCATCAGCGCGAGCGAGGTGCCGCACACGCTCGCCATCGAGGAAGACCCGTTCGACTCGAGGATCTCCGACACCACGCGGATCACGTACGGGAAGGTGGTCATGTCGGGCATCACGGCGTTGACGCCGCGGCGCGCAAGATTGCCGTGGCCGATCTCGCGGCGTTTCGGCGAGCCGAGCATTCCCGTCTCGCCCACCGAGAAGGGCGGGAAGTTGTAGTGCAGCATGAAGGGCTCGCGCCGCTCGCCCTCGAGCGCGTCGATGATCTGCGCATCGCGCGTGGTGCCGAGCGTGGTGACGACCATTGCCTGGGTCTCGCCGCGGGTAAACAGCGCCGAGCCGTGCGTGCGCGGCAGCACGCCGACCTTGACGGTGATCGGACGCACGGTGCGGGTGTCGCGCCCGTCGATGCGCGGCTCGCCATTGAGGATGCGTTGCCGCACGATGCTGCTCTCGAGCTTGAAGAGCGCGCTCTCGACCGCTTCCGCGGTCCACTTGGGCGAGTCGCCGCCGGCGAGTGTCGCGAGCAGCTGAGTCTTGATCTCACCGAGCCGCGCGTGGCGTTGCTGCTTCTCGGTGATGCTGTAAGCCTGGGCGAGCGCGGCGTGCGCGTGCAGCTTCAAGGCGGCATTCAGCTCGGCATCCTCCGGCGCCGGCTGCCAGGTCCAGCGCGGCTTGCCGGCTTCGCTCGCGAGCTCGCGCACGGCGCGAATGGCGGCCTGCATCTGCTCGTGCCCGAACACCACCGCCCCCAGCATGACCTCCTCGGACAGCCCCTTGGCCTCCGACTCCACCATGAGCACCGCGTGCTCGGTGCCCGCCACCACCAGATGCAGCTGCGACTGGGCGAGGTCCTCGGCGGTGGGATTCAGCAGGTAGCGGCCGTCCTTCCAGCCGACGCGTGCCGCGCCGACCGGACCATTGAACGGGATTCCCGAGAGCGCCAGCGCCGCCGAAGCGCCGATCAGCGAGGGCACGTCCGCGTCGATGTCCGGATCCATCGACAGCACGGTCGCGACCACCTGCACATCGTTGTAGAAGCCGTCCGGGAACAGCGGGCGGATCGGGCGGTCGATGAGGCGCGAGGTGAGCGTCTCTTTTTCGCTCGGGCGCCCCTCGCGCTTGAAGAAGCCGCCGGGAATGCGTCCGGCGGCGTAGGTCTTCTCGACGTAGTTCACCGTGAGCGGGAAGAAATCCCGTCCCGGGGTGGGGGTCTGCTTGGCGACGGCGGTCACGAGCACGACGGTCTCGCCCATGGAAACACGTACCGCGCCATCGGCTTGACGGGCGAGTTCCCCGGTCTCGATGGTTACCGAATGCGGGCCGTAGGGAAACGACTTGCTGACGACGCTCACAGCTTGAATCCTCGAAGTGTTGGAAATCCTGGGACCAGAAACGCAAAGGCCGCGTAACGGCGGCCCTTGTTCAGCGGCGAAGACCGAGGCGCTCGACGAGCTCCTGGTACGTCTCGGGTCGAGTGGACTTCAGGTAATCGAGGAGTTTGCGGCGCTGGTTCACGAGCTTCACCAGCCCGCGACGCGAGGCATGGTCACGCTTGTGTGCGGTGAAATGCTCGCCGAGGCCGTTGATGCGCTCGGAGAGCAACGCAACCTGCACTTCGGGAGAGCCGGTGTCGGCCGGACCGCGGCGGAACTGCGCGAGGATCCCGCCCTTCTTCTCGCTGGTTAAAGCCATTGCGCGATTGTCCTAACTGCTTGTCTTAAGAGCTCTTTTGGTGAGCCGCGCATTCTACCTGCGCCCGCGGCCTCGCCACAAGCCGAAATGACCCGTGCACGCTTGCGAGGCTCGCGCGTCGAGGCCCGCGACGCCCTCCGAGGTGATACGGCTGAGCCACAGGATTGCGCGGGATTCGGCATCAAGAGTACCGGCCAAGTCCAAGCAGCCGAGGCGCAGCGTACGCTCGATCCGTCGGTCACGAGCGCCGCGCTGTCCGTCCCCGGGCTGCCGGCGCTAGAGCCTGAGGAGCCGCCGCGGGTGCACCAGCCCCTGCGCGTCGCTCGCAGCGATGCCCAGAAACCCCTCAGCGCCGTAGAGGCGCACGCGCATCGCGCGTAGTGGTACCTGCGCGACTCGTACCGCCTGGCCCTGACGCACGCGCCGCGCCCCGTCGGCGTCGAGATGCACGGCCGCGAGATGCGCGAGCGGGCGGTCGCTCGGCAGCAGTGCCGGCTCCTCGCCGCGCGCGCGTGTTGCCGTCAGTGATTCGAGGGTGTGCATCGCCTCGTGCTCGAAGGGCTCGACATACTCGCGGCGCAGCATGCTGACATGGCCCACCGTGCCGAGCTTCGCGGCGATGTCCTCCGCCAGCACGCTCACGTAGGTGCCCTTGGAGCAGAGCAGCTCCAGCTCGAGACTGTCTGCGGCGAAGGCGAGCAGCCGTAGCTGCGACACTTCGATCATCCGGGCGGGACGCTCGACGGTGACTCCCGCGCGCGCCAGCCGGTAGAGCGGCTGCCCGGCGCGCTTGAGCGCGGAGTACATCGGCGGAATCTGCCGGCCCGTGCCGAGGAAGCTGGCGAGCGCGCTCTCGACGCGGGCCCGCTCGAGCGGCGGCACAGCGGCGCGCTCGCTCACCTCACCCTCCACATCGCCGGTCGTGGTGCGCGCGCCGAGAGTCACCGTGAAGCGGTAGCACTTGCGGCCGGCGACGATCTCACCCGCCACCTTGGTGGCCTCACCGAGGCAGATCGGCAGCATGCCGGTTGCGAGTGGATCGAGGCTGCCGACGTGTCCCGCCTTTTCGCGGCCGAACAGACCCCGCACCCGTTGCAGGGCCGCGTTCGACGACAGGCCGCGCGGCTTGTCGAGCAGCAGGATGCCGCTTGGCATGCGAGACGCTTGTTCAGCGCGGTGGGCGATCGATGTCGTTCGGCGGCGCAGGCGCCGCGGGCGAGGCCGCATCG
>Ga0306920_100005887_pt1 | contig 15898 bp, 15 predicted proteins | sample flu12Cox44000170_FD_204666 | JGI IMG/M metagenome (GOLD analysis project Ga0306920, IMG submission 204666) | Lab enrichment of tropical soil microbial communities from Luquillo Experimental Forest, Puerto Rico - flux4day.12C.oxic.44.000.170 (v2)... | ecosystem: Environmental > Terrestrial >... | reverse complement strand
TGCGTGCGATCCGCAAGGGTGTGACGGGTTGAGCGGGTCGAAGAGCGGACCGCGTCGGGAGGCTACTCGAAATGTGATCTGGGGCAAGGGCGCCGACCTCGACGGGAACGCCGGACCCTCAAAGGTCATGATACGATGACTCAATGCGGGCCACAGCAGGCGTGGCATCGCCGAAATCAACTAACGGCACAACCTCGGCCAAGCAAATGGTGCGGGATCGAATGTCAGCTTCCATACCCGACAGGGATAGCCGCAACCGGGGAAGGGAATGACGTCTGTGGGGCATGAAGAGCGGCAGGCGCCGCCACGGTTGTGTGGCTGCTGTCGGTTCGGTTACGGGACCTTCGCCGGGACGCACGGCAACGGGCAAGACGCGCCGTCAGCAGACCTTCGGACCGCCGCGATCTAACGGGTGAGTTCGACCCTTAGGAGACCTTGCCAGTACCGACAAGGAACGGCGAGGTCGGGTGGCTTTGACACCTTCGCGTTGTCCGGGATCAGGCCTCCGGCCCGCTCGCGACCACGGTCAAATTGGGACGAGCGTCCGCCGCGCTGGTGCTCTGCGCGACGTTGAATGCCGCAACCGGCCTCCTAAGACCTTTTAGCTCAAGGTTTCCGAGCTTCTCCAGCCTCACAACCGCTTTGACCGCTTCAGCGATGTGGCTGCTGACCAGGATTTGGCCATCCTTGGCCTCGGCACAAAGCCGGGCGGCGAGGTTGCATACCGTGCCGATCGCGGTGTAGCCGGAGCGTTCGGAAAAGCCGATCTGACCCAGCGTCGCGTAGCCCTGCGCGATACCCGCGCCAAAACCAAGTTCACAGCCGTGCAAGCGCCAAGCGGCGATCAGTTGGCCCGCCGCCTCGCGCATCGCCATCGCCATTTTGACCGCGCGCTCTGCCGGGTCGGGACAGGGCACCGGATCGTTGAAGAACACCATGATCCCGTCACCGGAGAACTGGTCGAGCGTGCCCTCATACTGACTGACTAGCGGCCCCAGCGCGCCGTGGTACTCGCGTAGGAATTTGAGAACTTCCTCGGGTTCCGCGGTTTCGGTGAAGGCGGTGTAGCCGCGCAGGTCGCAGAACACGACGACGATTTCGCGGCGATGGCTTTCGAGGATTTTCTCGTCGCCTTGCGAGACGATCAATTCGGCGAGCTGAGGCGCAAGGAACCGCTTCAGCCGTCCGACCCGCCCTAGCTCCTCGACCTGTTCCGCGACCCGCGCTTCGAGACCGCGGTTCAACTCCGCCACCTCGTCGGTGCGCTGGCGCAATTCACCCAATAGCCGCGCGTTCTCCATCGCGATGACCGCCTGGTCGGCAAAGGTGCGCACCAGTTCGATCTGCCGCTCGGTGAACGGCTCGACCCGGTGCCGCCACAGCATGATCGCGCCGATCGGTAGACGCTCGCGCAGTAAGGGAACCCCCAGAACCGTGCGTATCGCCCCAAGCCGCGCGATTTCCTGTGAATATTCCGGATCGGAGGCGGCGTCGTGGAGGTGGACAACCCCACCTTCGAGTGTCACCCGCCCGACGATACTCCGCCGATTGATACCGAGGGCGTACCCTTCTCGCACCCTAACCGCCATCAATTTTTGGTATTCCGGCAACAGCCCGAAACCAGACACCCAAAGATACACTTCTCCCTCGCGTTTAAGGACATTTCCGCTGTCAGCGGCACACAGGCGTGCCGCGGTCTCGATCATGGTGTCGAGCACCGGCTGCAGGTCGAACGTAGAACGGCTGATGACCTGTAGGACGTTGCTGGTCGCGGTCTGGTATTCGAGCGACTCCTCGAGATCGTTGGTACGCTCCCGTAATTCGCCGAGTAGCCGCGCATTCTCCATCGCGACGACCGCCTGCGCCGCAAAATTCTGCAGCAGTGCAATCTGCTTTTCCGAGAATGGCCGCACCTCCCGACGTGCAGCAACGATTTGGCCGAGCAACATACCGTCCTTTCGCAGCGCTACATGCAGTGTAGTCCGGACGCCGGCAAGCTCGACCGACGCTCGCGCAAGAGGTTCATCGAACTCCGCCACATCGATGTTGTGTACGAAGCCGTCCTGCAGTAGTCGCTCCACAAAGGGGGCTTGGTGGTCGCGTATCAGCTCCTCGAATTCCGGCGGCAGACCACGTGTCGCCAAGGCGCGCAACCGCTGGCCATCCCACACTTCCAAGGCGCCGATGGTCACCCCGCAGAGGTTATGTGCTTTCTCCAGGATCGCATCGAACACCGGGGCGAGGTCACCGGGCGAGGAATTGATGACCTGCAATACCTCGGCGGTCGCGGTCTGCTGCTCCAATGCCTCGCGCGTCTCGGTCAAGAGCCGCGCGTTCTCCATCGCGATGACCGCCTGCGCTGCGAAGTTTTGCAATAGCGCGATCTGCTTGTCAGAGAACGGTCGCACTTGCTTGCGATAGACATGGAGCGCGCCGACCAGCATTTCGTCTTTTTTCAGGGCTATGCTGAGGAACGTCCGTGCTCCCGCGATTTCCACCAAGGCCCGCCTGATTGGGCCGTCGCCTTTGTATTGCTCGTCAGCCGAGAGATCGAGTATCTGAACGACGGACTCGCCTCTGACCAGCCGGTCGACCGTGCTTCCTCGTTCCGGTCGAAACGGCCCCATCTGCGCAATTACGTCTTGATATCGCTGATCGCCGGGCGTGCGGTGGGCGACCATGCTGAAGAAGTCCCCATCAAAGGTCTGCAAGGCACCGTAGCTCGCCTCGCATAGGTGCAGCGCCTTGTCGAGCATCGCGTCGAACACCGGCGCGAGGTCGCCAGGCGACGAATTGATGACCTGCAACACCTCGCCGGCGGCGGTCTCTCGGGCGAGCGCCGCGTCACGCTCCGCTGTGCTCTCGTCAAGCCTCTGCCGCGCCTCCGCAAGCTGACGCTGGAGATCGACGATGGTCTGTTGAAGCTCGGCCAAGTCGCCGTCGGACGTCGAGCTCATCTGCGACCTCGTTAGGTCGTGCTCTCCCGCCGATCATACCCGGATCGATACTCGCCTCACAGCGCGGTGTAACCACGCAACCCGAGACCAAGCGAGCTAACCGCTTGTCGATCGGGATTATGAACGTCCGCATTGTGCGAAGCCCTTGCGATATCGCGCTGTCGCCGGAATGGCTGAAAACGGCGCGTCTCGCCCGTTCCTCCGCTTCCCGGCGAATGTCCCTTCACCGAACGACCAGCAGACGCTCAGCGTGGCGGCGCGAACCGCAACCGCGTGCGATCGGCCAGCCAGGAAATATGGGGAGCGTTCTGGCCGGGGATACGATCGTCGGTGACCGTGAACCACGACGCTTTGTCGACGATAAACGCGTGCGCGTCGGGGCGGAGGCCGGGGTGGTAGTCGAGCGTGGCCAGCGCCGATGCCGTAGAGCGCCACGGCGCGGGGGCGGTCTGTGCGCTGCGCGAGTGTCGCTCGAATTTCGCCAGCACCAGCGCGCCGCACATTTTGCAAAAGCCGCGGTGAGTGCCCGGCGTCGACCCATAGAACGACACAAGCTCCTCGCCGGCGAGAAAGCGGAAATCGGCAGCGGCGCCTGCGCCCGCGTGCGGAAACAGTTTAATCAGGACGTTCTCGTCTTTTTCCAGACATACTTGGTCTGTCCTGATAGGGAGCAAGCGCGAACGCGAGGATGCCTGGCTTCCGTTCCATCAACGTGCCCGCTGCCGCCGATGACCCAGCCGTGAGAGGGGCGGTGTGGTATCCCTGCGCGGAAACGCCCGCCGCTGTCGATCTCGGCAACTTCACGAAGCTGTTCGGGATCACGGTGACCGGAGCGAAGGACGCACCGATTACCGGCTACATGCTGCCGCTCGTCGTCGTGTCGCACGGTCGGCGCAGCCACCTGGTCATGCACCACGACCTCGCCGTGACGCTTGCCGACGGCGGTTTCATTGTGGCCGCCATCAACCATGCCGGCGACAATTACTTCGATCAGAGCCGCTCCGCCGAGCTGTCGGTGATGCTGCAGCGGCCGACCGAAATCAAGCGCCTGATCGACTTCATGCTGACGGCATCACCGCTTGCCGCCACCATCGATCGAGAGCGCATCGGCGTCTTCGGATTCTCGCGCGGCGGCCACACCGGGCTCGCTTTGCTTGGCGCCAATCCCGATTGGGCAGGTCGTGCAGATTATCATCCGAGTGGCAAAAACAGGTGAGCGATCCAGGTTTTCCGGGGCGGGATATTGCGCATGATCCGCGGATTCGAGCCGGGGTGATCGCCGACCCGCTCGCCGCGTTCTTCACCGAAAGCAGTTTTGCCGATGTGGCTGCGTCGATCCAGTTGTGGGCGTCCGAGCGCGGCGGTGACGGAGTAACGCTCGAAAGCGTCGCTGCGGTAGGCCGCTGTCTGCCCACTCGGCATGAAGCCCATGTCGTCCGCAACGCCGGGCACTTCGCCTTTCTGATCCCGTGCCGGCAGGCGCTTGCGAAGGCCGTACCCGAAATCTGCATCGACCCCCCAGAGTTTGACCGCCGCGCTTTCCACAAACGGTTCAATGCGGACGTGCTCGCGTTTTCCAGGCGCACCTAGTGGGGGCTCTATGACCTTCAGCGCCGTGCACCGACCGGCGGCCATCTCTACTGGCGAGGTGATAGGGGTCAGCTTTGGGTCAAGGGCGGCGGTCCGGGATTTCCGTGAAAGCGTCAGCTTAAGCTCAGAAAGCCGACCCATTCACCAGCCGGGGTGATCGTCTCTTCGGTGCCAATAAGCGACATTTAATCTTTTAGACGTGGACAGTGCCAATGTGAGACCGCCTATCGATCTGCGTCCCACCGCCGGTCGTCACTGCCCAACTTCGATATCAGCTTCCCGACTGGATGACGGTCTCTAAGCTAGTAAGGATAGTAATAGGGACGAGGGTATCCGTAGGGCGGTGGGTAGTACTAAGGCGCCGCTGCTGCGGCTGCAGCCCCATCCCAGTAGGCACGGCGCGCGGTGCGACGCGCGACCCCGCATAAGACAGCGGAGTGAAGGGCAGGCCGATGATGTCGACGAAGACCGAGGCCGGTCCGTCGGCGCCCGCGAGATCACCCTCCAGCACGCGCGCGTCGAACGTCAACTTGTCGTCGTCCAAATGCGGTCCCGAACCTCGACAACGGCGTCGCGGACCGATGCGCCATCCTTGCTCAATACAGCCACGGTGGCGTTTGGCGGGTCCTTAGCAAAGCTGCCGTCACTCCACTCTTCGAGCAGGTGTGCTGTCAGCAGATGACCGGCAACCCGGACCGGGGGTTGGCGAAAACGATCGAACTCGGGCTTATGCCGGTCAACGTCAGCGTCTGACCTGGAGGCCGGCGCCGCGCGTGTTCGTTACGATCAGCGACGGCACCATGTCGGCCTTGGCCGTCGCCTGCCCCGGCGGCGGCACGCTCATTGCGCCCGACGACGGTGTCTGGGCGAAATCCCATCCCGGCATCAGGACCATCGCGGCGACGGTAATCAGCCACCACAGCTGAGGATATGACGTCACCGTCGAATTCCCCCTTTGCATAGTTGCCCCGGCCCTCATTCGCGCCGGCCGTGGACCTGGCTCCCGATCGGCCAGACCGCCTGGATCATCCCGAACATAAGGGCGGTGGTCAGCCCGAACAGAATAATCCCGTTCAATGCCTCGAGAGCTCCCATCATCTGCCAGTGAGGGTCAAGAAATGTCTGCGCGTGGCCGTAGCCAGTGATCGCGCTCAGCGAGTAGAGCATAGCCGAGCGATTGTCGGGCAGCGTGCCGACGACCCTGTAGGCTGCCGCCCAGACGGCTCCCTCGAACGCAAGCGGTACCGTCACCATCAATGCTGCTGCGGCCATGACCGCCACGAACAAGGCCATGAGGTGCCGCGGTTTCACCTCATTGCTCACACGCCCGACGAGATAGAGTGGCGTCGCATCGGCAGTGCCGTAATAGGGCGTGTGCGGGACCAGCTTGAAATGCGCCAGTTCGCCATTGCGCATCTCGTGCAGTATATTGCCGGCCTCGGCGTCGCGGTAACTGTCCTCCTCTTGTGCCTGCAATGCGCCGAGAACCTCCAATGCTCCGCGTGCAAACTCGGGATAGACGAGGATGTTCTGCAATGAGACGATGAGGCTGTCGCGGCCGAAGGGTGCCACAAACAGGGAAGCCCCGCGGCCGGCAGGAAAACCATATGATCCGCGCCGGCCATCGGCAGGCGGAGGGCGGCCAGTCCTCGAGCGCCTGGCGAAACAGGCGCCTTGTGCAGAGAGCGCCCGAAGCGGACCGTATGCCGTTGACGATCGTCGCTGCCTGTTACATGTCGTGCCCAGTGATCAGCCGGGCGCCGCGCTGATTGGTCAGGTACGACCACAGCCAATCGGTCGTCACCGCCATGCGGTTGCGGAAGCCGACATGGCTTGAGCGCTCCAGTGCCTCCGGCTCACCTTGATACGGCCGGGTTCATCAAACAGCACCGCCGTGAGGGATTCCTCGGTGAGGACCTCGTGCCGGGCGTTCTGGAACGCATCAGCCAGACGGCGCCAGTCCGGCCATACGCCAGGTGAAAATTCGTTTGACCCTGTCAGCCGCATGTGGTCCGATTGCCAATACTAACCACAAGTCCGGCGCCGATTTCTCGGCACTTGCGCGCCCCTAAGCGTTCCCCGTCGGAAGGGTGCGTTTCCGCTGAGGGGGAGGAAACGAACGATGAGACCACCATTCGGCGTCATCGATGCAGACGGCCATATCAACGAGCCCGAGACGCGCCTGATCGAATTCCTGGACCCTCCCTATCGGAGCTATCTTCACGCCTGGGTGCCCGATCCGAATGGAAGGGTGAACCCTAACGTGTCGGTGGCGCCCAAACTAGCCGGCTTCGATCCGACGCTCGGCGGCAAGCTTGGAGCCAATGGGCCGCCAGGGTTCCCGACCCCCGCGGATTGGCTGCAGGCCATGGAGGAGGGGGGCCTGGAGCTGACCGTACTCTACCCCACGACCCTGCTGGGCTATTCGGCGATCGACGACCCTGACTTTCTGGTGGCGGTGACGCGGGCTTACAACACGTATGTGTATGAGGACTGGCTGAAGGTGAGCCCGCGCTTCCGCGCCGTGGCCCTCATGCCGCTGCGCGATGTGGAGGAGTCGATCAAGGAGCTGCGTCGGACCATCACCGAGCTGGGGTTTTGTGGCGCCTTTCTCCCGGCCGTCGGCTTTGGCCTCCTCGGAGACCGACGGCTGCACCCGCTCTATGCCGAGGCGGAGCGCCTGGGCTGCCTGATCGCCGTGCATGGCGGCCACGCCACGGCGGAATCCATGCGATACACGAAGTTCATCCATCGGCACACGATCGGCTTTCCGGTCTCCAACATGATGCAGATGATGCATATGACGTACGAGGGCGCCTTCGAATGCTTCCCCGCGCTGCGGGTGGCCTACTTGGAGGCCGGATGCAGCTGGGTGCCGTACCTGCTCAATCGCATGGATGAGGAATGGGAGAAACGGGGAGCCGAAGAGGCTCCATTGTGCAAGCAGAAGCCCAGCGCCTACATCAAGAGCGCTCGGGTGTTCGTCCATGCCGAGCCCGGCGAGGATCTCCTCCCCCAGACCCTCGAGATCCTGGGGGACCAGAGCCTGGTGTATGCGTCGGACTGGCCGCATTGGGATCACGAATATCCGGAAAGCATCGCGCAGCTCTGGCGGCGGGAGGATCTCACCGAGGCGCAAAAGCGGGGCATTCTGGCGGACAATGCCCGGGCCATGTACGGACTGAGCGTCGCGGCTTCGACCACATAGTTCACCTGGCCAGAGGGAAGGGGCCGAGAGGGTCGGGGGGCCATGGCTCACGGTCTTCAACAAAGTGTTCGGAGGAGTGGAGGGTGGGCTATGAGGCATCGGCGCTGGCTGCAGCGTGTGGTCTCGATCGGGAGCTCCTCGTGGTTGATCCTTGCCGTAGCCTTGATGCTTGCTCCACCGGCGAGGGCAGGTGCACCAGCATCGGTGAACACGTTGACGATCGCCATGGATGGGTGGGGGTCGGATATGATCGACCCTTGGGAGAATCCGCAGCCCAGCTTTATCCAATCCTACTTGAACCTCCGCCTGATCACCCGCGATGAGAACATGCAGGTGCAGCCCCTCTGGGCGATCGAGTGGTCCCAGAACGAACAGGGCATCGACCTCGAGCTCCACCCCGGGGCCATCTGCCAGGACGGCGAGCGGGCCACCGCCGAGGCGCTGAAGGTGAACCTGGAGGGGATCATGGGGCGCATCGAGGGCTTCAAAGGCGGGCTGTTCGCGGCCAAGATGCGGGGGGCGCTCGAAGCCTTTGAGATCCGGGGGGAGCACCACCTGTTCATCAAGACCAAGACGCCCGATCCGGGGATTTTCCCGGTCATGGGCGGTGCGAACTACCATCTGCAGTGGTATGGGCCGGCGGAGTACCTGAAGAAGGTGGGCCATGAGGGCTTCGTCAAGGATCCCGTGGGCTGCGGACCTTACAAGATCACAGAGTACAAGCCGGGCGACCGTGTCGTGTTTGAGCGCTGGGAGGAGTTCTGGGGCGACTATCCCTACTGGAACAAACCCCAGCACGAGCACATGGAGTGGTTAAAGGTTCCCGATGGGGCGGCGCGGTTCGCCCTCCTCAAGAGCAAGCAGGTCGATATGGCGACCACGCTCCCGTATCCCCTCGCGAAGGACCTGCCCCGGTCCGAGGATGTGCAGCGTGGCGTGAACCCCAACAAGGGGCCCCTCTGGACGCAGACCCTGAAGGCTAACGGGAAGATGCTAGTGGCGTTCGACCTGGAGATGGCCCTCAAGGAAGGAAAGGCCGACCCCGCCAAGTGGGGCAACGACCCGACCTTGAATCCCAAGGTCAGAGAGGCGCTGGCCCTGGCCATCGACAAACAAGCCATCCTGGACACCGGGTACGGCTTCCTCCTCCCGAGCGAGTCCGTCTACAGCCTGGGCTCCTTCGGCTGGCAAAGGGAGCGGGCGGAACGGCGTGCCCCCTATGACCCCGAGCGCGCCAAAAAGCTGCTGGCGGAAGCGGGCTATCCCAACGGCTTTGAGACCACTGCACATTTCGCCGAATTCGCCGGCAGGCCGAACCAGCGGGAGGCCATGGACATCATCGCCAGCAACTGGAAAGCCATCGGGGTGACCGTGAAAGTCGAGGAGCACGACCCCTTTAAATACTATGCCGACCAGGATGCTGGCAAACGGGCCTACCTGCCCATCAACGAATGGACCTGGGGCCGTCAGGAGAACGGCATCTTCATGGCCCAGATCTCGTATTCGTCCTCAGGCTTCCGCTCGCTGTACAACGAGCGGACCGATGCGCTGGTGCAAGAGCTCTCGCGCACCCTGGATGAACGGAAGCAGTTGCAGTTGCTGGCGGGGATCGAAGAGGAAGTGTTCCGTCAAAACTGGATCGTGCCCTTATATGATGCCAGCGTTGCGTATGGCTATACCGACCGGGTCTTGCAACATCCCATGCCCGAGTTCGGTGCCCACTTCCTCGACCTCAACCGCATCATGCTTAGAGACTAACGCTTTCTAACCCGCTGCTCCTCTGAGGGCGGGGCATGACCCGCATTTTCCTCCTGGCGGGGGAGGCACGAAGGGAACGCGGCCATGCGCCGGTACATCGCCATGCGCGTCGTGCAAGGCCTGATCACCATGTGGTTGGTGACCCTGGTGGTCTTTGGCTTGCTCAGAATGACGGGCGACCCCGTCAGTTTTATCCTGCCACCCGATGCCAGCAGGGAAGATCGCGAGTACATCATGGCAGTCTATGGCTTCAACGAGCCCCTCTGGAAACAGTACCTCTTGTTCAACAAAAATATCCTCACCGGCCGTTTCGGCAAATCCATCCGCTGGGATTCGCGAGAGAGCCTGGATGTGTTCCTGTCCCGGCTTCCGGCCACGCTTCAACTCACAGGGGCCGCCATGGCCTTCTCCATTGCGGTCGGGGTCGTCCTCGGGGCGATCTCGGCCACACGACCTGACACCCTCTTCGATCGCGTGGGCAAAGGGGTGGCCATCGTTGGCCAGTCGATGCCGGTGTTTTGGGTGGGAATCCTGCTGATCCTCCTGTTCACCGTCTACCTCGGCTGGCTGCCCAGCGCTGGAGGCCCGGACCGATTGGGCCCGAAAGGGCTCATCCTCCCCTCTCTGACGTTGGGTTGGCTGTTCGTGGCGGCGCATATGCGGATCGTCCGCTCCAGCATGTTGGACGTTTTGGACTCGGACGCCATTAAGCTGGTGCGGGCGAAAGGGATGCCCAGGCGGACCGTGCTCTGGAAGCATGCCCTGAAGAACGCCTCCATTCCCATCTTCACGCTGTTCGCGGTCAACTTCAGCCAGCTCATCTCCGGCGCCGTGGTCACCGAGACCATCTTCGCCTGGCCGGGGGTGGGAAGATTGCTCGTGGATTCGATCTTCGTGCGGGATTTTACCGTGGTGCAGACGGTGGTCTTCTTTGCCGCGGCATTCGTGGTGGCCATCAACATCCTGGTGGACGTGACCTACGCCTGGCTTGACCCGCGCGTCAGGCTCACGGGGTAGGGGGAGGGCTGTGGACAGGCCTGGATCGGGCATGCCGGAGCTTGTGCCGCAGGGATCGCCGACCGTGGGTGGGGTGGGCGTCAGCACGTGGTTACGGTCCACCTTTCGCGGCGCCCCGATATTTTCTCTAGTCGTCCTGACGGTCGCGGTCGTCTGCGCCATCTTTGCCCCGCTGCTCGCGCCCGCCGATCCGATTCAGGCCGATCGGACCAAGGTTCTATGGACCCCCAGCCTCTCCCAACATCTCCTGGGGACCGACAATCTCGGCCGAGATATCCTCAGCCGCATGATCTACGGCGCGAGGATTTCGGTGACCGTCGGCTTCCTGGCGGTGTTCGTGTCGGGCGCCGTCGGCACCCTCATCGCCCTGGTCAGCGGCGTCCTCCGCGGCTGGATGGACGCGGTCCTGATGCGGATCACGGATGCCTTTTTGGCTCTGCCGTATCTCGTGGTGGCAGTGACCGTGGTGGCGATCCTGGGCTCCAGCCTTATGAACGTGATCCTCGTCATCGGCCTGCTGCGGTGGATGACCTATGCCCGCACGATCCGGGGCGAGGTGCTCAGGCTGACCGAGATGGACTTCATCCGCTTGGCACGCGTGGCCGGGGTGAGTCGGCCACGCGTCATCATGCGACACATCTTTCCCAACATCGTCAATACGCTCCTGGTGCTTGGGACGCTGGAAGTGGGCTCAGCGGTGATCACCGAGGCCTCCTTGAGCTTCCTAGGCTTGGGGATCCCGCGGCCGCTTCCCTCTTGGGGTGCGATGCTCGCCGAATCCCAGACCTATGTCTTCGCGGCCTGGTGGCTGCCGGTGTTTCCCGGCTTGGCCATCACCCTGCTGGTCATGGCCAGCAACCTCACCGGCGACTGGCTGCGCGACCGTTTGGATCCGACCCGGCGTCAGCTGTAGTGGCGCTGCATTGCGCTCCCACCCCCGCTCGGGCATCTGATTTTCACCGGTGTCTTCGAGCGCTGCCCGCGATTGCGCGTGGGGTCGGTGGAACACGAGCTGAGCTGGGCGCCCCATTTCCCGGAACGCCTCGATTACACCTATACGCAACGCGCCAGGCGCCCCGGGTGGTATCGCTTCCGCAGCGACATGCTGCCCAGCGACTTCTTCCGCGTAACGTCTTTCTCAGCTTTCAGGAAGATGCGCTTGGCATCGGCGATCGGACGCCGATCGGCGCGGACACCTTCATGTGGGGGTCCGATTATCCCCACGCCGAGACGAATTTCCCGCGCTCGCGGCAAATCCTGGAGCAGATCCTCGCCAGAGTGCCGGAGGAAGAGCGGCGGAAAATCATCTGCACAAACGTCGCCACCCTCTACCATTTCGATCTCGAGCCTGGCAGGGACTCCTAGCGATGGACACCGTCAAGCCACCCGGCAAGCCGCTCTTGGAAATCCGAGACCTGCGGACGCATTTCGTCACCCGCGCCGGGGTCGTCAAGGCGGTGAACGGCGTGAGCTTCAGCGTGATGCCGGGCGAGACCCTGGGGCTGGTGGGCGAGTCGGGCTCGGGCAAGACCGTCACCTGCCTGTCCATTCTCAAATTGCTGCCGCGGGGGGCGCGCATCGCGAGCGGGCAGGTCCTCTTCGAGGGGGAGGATTTACTGGTGAAAAGCGAACCCGAGATGGAGGCGGTCCGCGGCAAACGCATCGGCTTGATCCTGCAGAACTCGCTGGCAGCGTTGGACCCGGTGTTCACCATCGGGGTCCAGGTGGCCGAGCCGCTGGTCGTCCATCAACAGCTCACCTGGAAGGCGGCCTTCCGCCGGGCCGTGGATCTGCTCCGGATGGTGAGGATCGGCGCCCCCGAGCTCCGGATCAAGAATTACCCGCACGAGCTCAGCGGCGGCATGCGGCAGCGGGCGGCCAGCGCCGCAGCGATCGGCCCCCTACCGTCTCTGCTCATCGCCGATGAGCCGACCACGGCGCTGGACGTCACCACCCAGCGCCAGTATCTGGACCTCCTGAAGGAGATCCAGGCGGCCACGGGCATCGCCATCATCTTCGTCACCCACGACATGAGCATCATCGGCAACCTGTGCGACCGAGTCGCGGTGTTTTACGGCGGATTGGCGGTGGAGGAGGGGCCGAAGGACCGCGTCTTCGCCGAGCCGGCCCATCCGTACACCGCGGCTTTGCTGCGCGCCGTCCCGATCCTCGGGCAAAAGGTGGAGCGCCTGCAGAGCATCCGCGGGGAGCCGCCGAACCTCGCCAGCCTCCCGGCAGGGTGCCCGTTCCATCCGCGCTGCGAGCAGGCGATGGACATCTGCCAGCGCGGCGAGCCGCCCCCCAGGTTCGTATTGCCGGACTTGCGCCACGCCGGGTGTTGGCTGCGGGAGCAAGAGCATGTCGGAACCCCTCTTAGCCGTCCGCAACTTGACTAAGCACTTTCCCGTGAAAGGGAGGCTCTTCAGACGAAAGGCCATCGGCTACGTGAAAGCAGTCGATGGCGTCACGTTTGCGATCGGCCGCGGGGAGACCTTCGGCCTGGTGGGGGAATCGGGGTGCGGCAAAACGACGGTGGCCAATCTTATCCTGCTGCTGCACACGCCAACAGCGGGGGAAATGGCCTTTCGTCACCAGGCCCTCGACCGGCTCATGCCGGACCAACTGAAGGCCTATCGGCGGTCCGTGCAAGCCGTCTTCCAGGACCCGTACGGGGCCCTGAACCCCCGCATGCGGGTCGGCGAGATAGTGGGGGAACCCTTGCTCTCCCACGGCTATCCCCGTCGGGAGCGACAAAGGCTGGTGCAGGTGGCGCTGCAGGCGGTGGGGTTGCCTGACGATAGTGGGGGGAAATTCCCGCACGAGTTCAGCGGCGGCCAGCGGCAACGGATCAGCATCGCGCGCGCCTTGGCGCTGGAGCCCGAGCTGATCGTGCTGGATGAGCCGGTCTCCTCGCTCGATGTCTCCATCCGCTCGCAGATCCTCAATCTTCTGAAGGATATCCAGAAGGGGAAGGGCGTCGCCTACTTGCTGATCAGCCACGACATGGCGTCGGTCGAATACATGAGCCATCGCATCGGCGTGATGTACCTGGGCAAGCTGGTGGAAATGGGGAAGGCCGAGGATTTGTGCAGCCGCCCCTTCCATCCGTACACGGCGACCCTGATGGCGGCAGCCACCCCGCCGGGCCGCACGCCGCTATGGGCGATCCCGATCGTGGGCGATGTGCCCAGCCCCCTCGAAACGCCCAGGGGGTGCGCCTTCCACCCCCGTTGTCCCTATGCCATGCCCGTCTGCAGCCAGGTCATTCCGGCCCTCACCGAGATGGAGCCCCAACGCTGGGTGGCGTGTCATTTGTATCCCGATAAGATTCAGACCATCGACAAAGGCCCCCGCTTCGCCGCTGACTGATGCGATGTCTCTTAAGGGTCAAACTACGTCCTGCGGGTTCCGCCCTCTAGCAACCGCACGACGGGAGTGCATCGAAAGGTGAGGTCGCCTGCTCGTTAGGTGGGTAGCCGGTCTCGCGTCCGGCATCCTGGTCCGCCTCACCAACCAGGAGGATGACCATGGAGATTGAAGCGCAACGGGGGGCGACGACATCGATACATGGTCTATGCCGAGTGACTGGTAAGCCTACTTATTTTACAGCCGCGGTCGTCGTCGTTATGTAAGCCTCGATGGCAAAGGTGTCGATATGGGCGGCTGCTGGTCTCCCGGATCATCGCCGGGGATGATCGCACGCGAATGTTGACCGGCTTCCTCACTAGCTGGTCGCGCGGGAACGGCAGAAGGAGCGGTCGGGAGTTCACTGCCGCGCGGTAGCACAGAATCAATTAGGCCCGTGGGCATGATTTGCTCCGTAGTTTTCGATATTGAAGGCTGAACCCGCGTGGCGGCGCTCATCGTGGCGAAAGCGGCACACTATGGACGGGTTACCGTTAGCCTCAATCAAAGTCGCTTTTACATCTAATTAGGTCAAAGCCGCGTCCAGCAGCCCCTCGCGCAAGCAGGTTGCGGATTTTCACCACCAACGAAACCCGAATCGCTGACGAATCGGGTGTCTCTTTGGGATGAAATTTTCGAGGGACAGCGTGCTTGATAGGAGGGGACCGTTCACGACGGCTCTCGTACAGGTGTTCCGGGCAACCAAGGCGGGCGCGCTCTACGCGAACATTGTCTTTCTAATCGGCTTTATTCTTGGCACCATTCGCGTCTTGCTGCTCGCCCCACGCCTCGGTCAGACCACTGCGGTCATACTGGAGGCACCGACGATTCTCGCGGCGAGTTGGTTCGTCAGCCGTTGGTGCGTGGATCGGCTCGATGTCGCGGCGACAGTCCCGGCTGGATCACTGATGGGCTTGGTCACGTTCCTGGTGCTGATGTCGGGAGATTTCGGACTAGGTGCGGTTCTCGGTCGATCGCTGGTGGATCGGGTTGCGGCGTACGGATCACTGGCTGGAACGATCGGACTTGGCGCTCAGGTGATCTTCCCATCACGCCCGTCTCCGCCGATCACGCCGCCTGCCCGGTCCGCACACACCCGCGGGAAACGCCCGACTTCTCGACATGGGGAAGGCGAATTCCCGCGAGACGCTGACTCGCCGCTGGAGGGAGATGGATTCGAACCATCGGTTCCGCGCCACAACAAGCTTTGTGTCGCGCCCGCGACGACCGTCCCCGGTCGCGATGATCCCAGGGTAGAGCCGGGCCACTCCCTGTGACAGCATCAGCGCGCGCGCTCCGGCGGCGAGGTGCGACAACACGAAGATCATCAGGCGAGTATCCCAGGCGTCCTTAACCAACCCGGACGGCGCTGTGGCGAGGGCCCAGTCGCTGTCGATGCCGAGATAGAGCCGCGCAAACACGAACGCAGAGTTCATGTGTCCGAGCAAATACGCCGCCAGCGATCTAGAAGGTGCGGAAACGGTCGATCGGCCGGAGCGGATATGCCGTGGGCGATGCGCAGCGGCGCGGGCGCCGCATCGGCGGTGGCTCAGGCGTCTCGTTGCGCCAGAACGCCGTCAAAGCTGTCATTTCGATCCCGACGGACGGTTGCCCTGGGAGGATCAGGCGTCGCCGAGTATGGTCCAGCCCACGGGGATCAAGCAAAAGGCATCCCCCTCAGACATCTCCAGATGCCGTCCGGGCCGACATTGATGTGCTGTCCCGAGGAGATTTGGACCGCGCCAGTCCCCGGCGGCGCCTTGACGCGGACGTTCACCGGCCTTGGCGGTTTCCGTCTTTCGGGCTCTCTCTCCTGTTTCAGCTTTTCAGCCTCTCTTTGGTAAAACTCGAAGATCCCCTGGCCAGGGAACGGCTTCTTGAACCAGTCGAGGAACTGGGCGGTCGAATCGACCTGGTCGTCATGCTTGCCATTGGGGAAGACGGTCATCTCGTGGAGGTATTC
>Ga0306920_100005886_pt1 | contig 15900 bp, 11 predicted proteins | sample flu12Cox44000170_FD_204666 | JGI IMG/M metagenome (GOLD analysis project Ga0306920, IMG submission 204666) | Lab enrichment of tropical soil microbial communities from Luquillo Experimental Forest, Puerto Rico - flux4day.12C.oxic.44.000.170 (v2)... | ecosystem: Environmental > Terrestrial >... | reverse complement strand
GCCGAGCGCCGTTCCGCCACCAATGCCATCTCACGGTCGTAGTCGATGAAGCAGATGCGCGTCAGCCGCTCGTGTGTAGTACGCTGCTCCAGGTTGATCAGGTGGAAATAGCGGTAATAGACACTGCGCTCCGAGAGGGTCTCGTGAAACGAGACCATGGCCGGTTCGTCCTCAGGGCGGATGGGCCGGATGGTCACTGGCGTGCCGTCTTTCAGCTTCCAAGGCCAAACGTAGCGCGCCGGGTAGGGCCGGATCGCCATGGTCGGGATATCTTGCTCCCGCACGCCTTGCTCGTGCACCACGATGCGGGCGTCAACAGCCATCACCCCGTCTGGGGACGCGAGCAGCGGATTGATGTCGATTTCCTTGATCCACCGCTGCTCAGCCACCAGCGCGCTGAAGCGTACCAGCAGGGTTTCGAGCGCCGCCAGATCGACCGGCTTCCGCCCGCGGACGCCCTGAAGCGCTCGGTAAATCTTGGTCTGCTCCATCATGCGGCGGGCGAGCGTGGTGTTGAGCGGCGGCAGCGCCAGCGACCGGTCTTGGAACACCTCGACGAGCTGGCCGCCGGTTCCGAACAGCAGCACTGGCCCGAACTGCGGATCTAGGCTCGAGCCGACGATCAGCTCGTACGCATCCCTGGGCCGAACCATCGGCTGCACGGTCACGCCTTGAAAATGCTCCGTGCCGGCCTTCTCGGCAACCGACTTCTGGATGCTGCGAAATGCGCACTTCACGTTGTCGGCGCTCGACAGGTTCAGCATGACACCGCCAACGTCGGTTTTGTGCGTGATGGTTTCCGAGTAGAGCTTTACGACGACCGGATAGCCTAGCCGGCCGGCGGCTTCCAGGGCTTCAGCCTCGGTTCTGGCGACGGTAGTCTGGGCCACTGGAATTCCGTAAGCGTCCAGCACCTGCTTGGAATCGTACTCGGTGAGGATGGTGCGACCTTGTTGGCGGGTCTGCTGGATCAGCTGCTCGACCCGTTTCCTGTCGGGAGCCCAGTTCGCCCCCTCCTCCGGAAGGGACGGTGTTTCATAGAGGCCCCTCAGATTGTAGCTATACCGCCACATGTAGTTGAAGGCGCGCGCGGCGGTATCGGGGTAAGAGAACGTAGGAACGTTGGCGCGGTTCAGGATGGCTTCGCCCGTCGCCACGTCCACACCCCCCATCCAGCTGGCGATCACCGGCTTGCCTTCCTGCTTCGCCAGGGGCCTGAGTTGTTCGGCGATGCGCGTCGGATCGGTCATGGCCTGCGGCGTGAGAATCACCAGCATGCCGTCGCTGTGCGGATCCTTGGCCGCGATCTCGAGCGCCTTCGCGTAGCGCTCGGGCGAGGCGTCACCGATAATATCGACCGGGTTGTTGTGGCTCCAGGTGGAGGGCAGCACGGCATTGTAGGCCTCGATCGTTTCCGGCGATAACTCGGCCAGCTCGCCGCCACCGGTGATGAGCTCGTCGCAGGCCAGCACGCCCGGCCCGCCCGCGTTGGTGACAATGGTCAGCCGCGGCCCTTTCGGCCGGGGCTGCTTGGAGAGTACCTCGGCCATGTAAAACATGTCCGCGATCGTCGTCACACGCAGCACGCCGATGCGCCGGAAAGCGGCTTCCAGCACTTCATCACTGCCGGTGAGCGAGCCGGTGTGGGAAGCCGCGGCCCGGGCGGCGGCCGCTGACCGTCCTGGCTTGATGACGATGATCGGCTTACTTAACGCCACTTCCCGCGCGGCCGAAAGGAAAGACCGCGCGTTGCCGATCGATTCCATGTACAGGACGATCGACCGCGTCTTTGGATCATTACCGAGATAGTCGATCAGGTCCCCCCAGCCGACGTCGGCCATCGAGCCGATGGAGACGAAGGCGCTGAACCCCACCATCTCCTTGAGGCTCCAGTCCAGCACCGCCGTGCACAACGCGCCGCTCTGGCTGATGAAGCCGACCGAGCCTGGCCGCGCGATGGTGGTGGCAAAGGTGGCATTCAAGCCTGATAGTGGGCTCATCACGCCCAGGCAATTCGGACCGATCACGCGGATATTGGCCGCGCGGGCTTCTGCGAGCACCTTTTGTTCGAGCGCTGCGCCTTCGGCTCCGACTTCCTTGAAACCGGCCGAAATCACCACCGCCCCGCGCACGCCCGTCTCCGCGCACTGGCGAATGATTCCCGGAACCGAGGGAGGAGGGGTCACGATCACCGCCAGATCCACCGGCTCCGGAATTTCCGCCAGCGCCCGGTACGCTTTAACTCCCAGCACGCTCGGCCGCTTCGGGTTGACGGGAAAGACGGTGCCCCCGAATGGGCTGGTCATCAGGTTCCACAACAGCGTGCGTCCGACGCTGCCCGGGTTCTCGGTAGCTCCGACTACCGCCACTCTCGTCGGCGAGAAGAATACGTCCAGGGGCTGCTTTCTCTGGTGCGCCGGTTTGGAGGAAGCCTTAGTGACCTGCATGTTCCCCCGTCTCCGACTGGGGCCCGAACGCCGCCTCGTTGAGGGCGCTCAACACGTCCGGGAGGTTCAGGCCATTCTTGCGCACTACGGTTCCGATGTCGCAGTCGTCGCAGACCGGATGAAAGCGTAACTGCTCGAAGATGGGAACAGTCTGAGGATAACGTTGTTTCACGTCACGGACCATCATGTCGCGGCGGATCAATTGATCGAATCGGAACATGAGCACACCTCGGAGAGCCTCTGGTGCACCCCGGCTTCCAATGTAACTCCATGCATTATCAATCAGGGAAACGGCACTCGAACCGCGGGGTGGGTGATATCACCCACCCCCAGCGGCTCTCCACGATGGCGCAGGCCGGGACTCGCCGGCGCCCGATCGGAGTCCCGATGTTGCGGCGCGACGAGCGTAGCTTCGGATCTGGCTTCGCGAATAACGCTCGACAAGAAAGTTCCCGAGCGGCAGAATGCCGCGCTGGCGATTTCGCGGCCCGATTTCCCCGCCCGTGATTGATGGAATGAAGCCCTTCCATGAGGTGGCGTCGAGGCCATCGGTTTGGCGGCAGCCTCGGGGCATGGACCGGGCGCACCGCGTCAGGTCCTTGAAAGGCTCCGAAGATGGGGCCACTGAAGCCCGCCCCCATACAGGGAGGCGGAGCACCCCGGTCACTACCGTCGTTATCCCTACTACCGCTATCATCGCCCGACGTTCTGGTCGCCGAATCTCACAGTCGCTCGCGATCTCGGCGCGGCCGGCAAACCTGCGGCGGAGACCCGTACCGAGCCTCCCGGCCGGCGGTCCCTCTTTGTCCTGGGGGCTCTAGGGCGACGATCCGCCCTCACGGTCATTGTGACGCCGGAGCACTTTGGAGGTTCACAAGGGAACGAAGGTAACGATCCGACCGACAAACGGGGCTTTTCGTCTCGATCTGCGCCCAGGGGAGGAGGCTTGCGAGGTGGAATTTGCGCTTGGGGGCTACCGCCAAAAATTGTCCAGCTCCGGAGGCGCCCAGCCTCGCGGCCGCGAAGGCACAGCGGAAACTCGAACGAGCGCGAGGCAGGATACCCGGTGCCGCCCGAAGAATAGGGAGGCGCCTTTATCGGGCGGCCTCCCACCGCAAGAAGGCTATTTCACACTATCGACGGTGATGGTGTCCCCGCTCAACTTGCCGTTGATCGTAACCTCCTTACCGGCCATCGACGTAACCTTGGCCTGGTCGGCGATCTTGTAAACTTTCCCATCGTCCGTGAGCAGGACTGCCGGAGACCCGCCCTTGATGCACTTGTTCGCGCAGTCGACGTCGCCTTTCATGCTGGCGACCTTCGAGCATTTCTCATCGATGATGTAACCCTTAAACGCTGCTGCCATTGCGCTGGTGGAAAGGCCGGCTGCCAGCGCCAACGCCAGAATTGCTTTGTTCACGGTAATCCTCCTCTGAGAAAGGTTGAAGTGTCTTCACCCTAGTCTACTACCGGGTGGGACGGATGCCAGCCAGGTACGTACGATTCCTCACCAAATCGAGCCGTCCGACGCCATAAGCCCGTGATTGTGGGGCTCGTGCCCGTCTGGTCGAGTGGTCATGCGATGCTAATGTGCGTATGCCGACTGTGCCACACCTCGAAACTCACTTTGAGGCGTCCGCCACCGTGCGGGACGTAGTCATTGGAATGGCCGATGGTCTGACGGTGCCGTTCGCGCTGGCCGCGGGGCTTTCGGGGACCGTGGCCTCGACGGCGATCGTGGTGGTAGCCGGGCTCGCAGAGATTGCTGCCGGCTCAATCGCTATGGGGCTGGGCGGGTATCTGGCTGCGCGCACCGAGCACGACCACTACCACTCCGAACGCGCCCGCGAGTTGCGCGAAACCGTCGAAATTCCCGAGAAGGAGACCGAGGAAGTGGCCGACGTTTTCCGTAGCTACGGCATGGCGGAAAGCGATCTCGCGCCCGTGGTCGCGGCCATTTGTTCGGACCAGAAGCGCTGGGTGGAGTTCATGATGCGTTTTGAGCTGGGATTCGAAGAGCCCGATCCGCGGCGCGCCCACACGAGCGCCATCACGATTGCGATCTCCTATGTTCTCGGTGGCTTGGTGCCGCTCGCTCCCTACATGCTGCTCGGCCGGTTGAACGCGGCCCTCCAAGTGTCGGTGGCGGTGACGCTCGTGGCGTTGTTCGCCTTCGGCTTCGTGAAGGGCAAATTGACGGGGATTGCGCCCTTCCGCGGCGGTTTCGAGACCGTGGCTATCGGCGGCCTCGCCTCAGCGGCAGCGTACGGGCTGGCGCGGCTGATCAGCTAGAGTTGTAGACATGCCTTACTTTCTCGCCAAAACCGACCCCGGGACCTATTCCGTCCACGATCTCGCGCGCGAAGGCAAGACCGTTTGGGACGGTGTGACTAACCCGCAAGCCGTCCGCGCCATCCGCGAGATGCGGCCGGGCGACCGCGTGTTCATCTATCATAGTGGAGGCCTGTCGGGCATCGTAGGGCTCGCGTCGGTCGAATCCGAGCCGCGGCCGGACCCGAAGAACCCAAAGTCCGCGCTGGTCGATCTCGCCTTTCTGGGGCACTTGGATCCGCCCACCACGCTTGCCGAAATCAAGCAGAGCGGCAAGTTCGCCGAATGGGCCTTGGTTCGGCAGGGCCGCTTGTCCACCATGGCCGCCCCCGACCGGTTCGTCACCTGGCTGAGAATCCGCTATCCACAGGTGAAAATCTAGCGTTTTATATGCGACTGTAACCGAAATTCGGTTATGCTGGTCCTATCCGAATCGCTTTGTCGCGTTCTGGTGGAGGTCCCTGGATCTGCCGGTGATTCTTTGGGTGTTGGCTGCCAACGCAGCCGGGGTGATCAGTGTTCTCAAATCGAGGAGAGAGGTGTGCGCGATAACAATCGTAGGTACTTCAGACGGGCCGGAATCGGCCTCGCAATAGCGGTTTCTCTTTTTAACTCGGGCGGCGCGGCATGGGGTCAGATCGCCGGATCGGGGCTGATTTCTGGGACGCTCACCGATCCGCATCGCGCCGTTGTCCCGGGCGCCACCGTGGTGGTCAAAAACATGGACACTGGGACGGAACTGTCTTTGTCGACCAACGAAGTGGGCGTCTACACGGCGCCGTTTCTGCAGCCGGGTCGTTACGAGATCACCGCCACAAAGGCTGGATTCGGCAAGGTTGTACGCGCCGGCCTTACCTTGCAGGTCGGCCAGACCCTGACTCTCGATCTCTCCATGCCCCTCCAGGCCGCTCAGGAGTTAGTCACCGTGACCGGAGACGCGGACATCGTCGATCCCTCGAAGACCGAGATGTCGCAGGTCGTCAGCCAGACGTCGAAAGAGAATCTTCCCTTGGCTGGCCGGAACTGGGCGCAATTCCAGTTCCTGACGCCCAATGTCACCAACGACGGCAGCAGCGGTCTGGCTTCGTACCGCGGGGTCTCCGGGCTTTATAACAGCAGCAATGTCGACGGCACCAACAACAACCAGGCGTTCTTTTCCGAGCAGAAGGGGCGAACCACTCTGCCGTATGTTTATAGCCTGGACTCTATCCAGGAGTACCAGGTCGCTTCCAGTAACTACTCGGCGGAACTGGGACAGGCGGCCGGCGGCGTCATCAATGCGGTGACCAAATCGGGCACCAACCAAACTCACGGCGACCTGTTTTATTACCTGCGCTATCCCTCCTGGAACGCTTTAGACTCCCTCCAAAAGTCGAAGGGTATTTACACCCAGCCCATTCATCAGCAGCAGCAATTCGGCGGCAGCGTGGGCGGGCCGATCGCAAAAGATAAGCTCTTCTACTTTTTGACCTATGACGGATCGCGCAAAGTCAACCCCATCTCGTACACGAGCAGCGGCACCTATCCGCAGGCTTGCCCCGCATCCATCCCGGCGGCCACCTGCGCGGCTGCCAACGCCTACATCTTGAGTAATCTCGGGGCTTTCCCGCGATTTCAGAGTCAGGACATCGCCTTCGCCAAGCTCGATTACTCGCTCAATGAGAAAAACCGGCTGAGCGGATCGTTCAATTTCGACAATTTCCACTCTCCGAATTCCTATATCACCTCGACCACCGCCAACAACTCGTCGAATTCCGCGAACGGTAAGGCCGTCACGCATGAGCGAAACTTCGTAGCCAATTGGAGCTCCACCTTCAGTCCGACCACGATTAATGACCTGCGATTTCAGTGGTCGCGGGACCTGGAGACGGTCGCCGCCAATGCCACCGCCCCCAGCGTCACCGTTACCAGCTTCATTAACTATGGGATGCCGAACGCCCTGCCGCGGCCGGCCTTTCCGGACGAGCATCGCCTGCAGTTTACCGACGTGCTGAGCAAAACCCGCGGCACGCACACCATGAAATTCGGCGGCGATCTGAACTTCGTCCACGACCTGCTCATCAACCTGTTCCAGGGCGGTGGTGTCTATACCTACTCGGGGGCGAACAATTTCGGCAACTGGGTGGCGGATGTGACGGGAACGAATCTGAACGACGGCCTCACCGGGCGGCACTGGAGCACGTTTGTGCAAGTCAACGATCCGGTGACCGGGGTGGGCCGGGACGATTTCTATAACAACGACTACGCCCTCTTCGCCGAGGATAGTTGGAAAGCCCGGTCGAACCTGACGATCACCTATGGGGTGCGGTGGGACCTTTCCACGGTCCCGCAGCCGTCCAAACCCAATCTGGCGACGCCGCTGACCCAGCTTTATACGTCGACCATCAATATTCCTAAGCATGAGTTCGCGCCGCGGATTGGCGCCGCCTGGCAGATCGCAAGGGGGTCTGTGCTGCGGGTGGGTTATGGGCTGTTCTACGCCAAAACCTCCAATAGCATGTTCTATGCAACGCGCGTAGAAAACGGCGTGATCCAGCAGACTTTCAACTGCAGTTCCAATCCAAAGAGTCCAAACTACTGTCCGGCGCTGACATTCCCGAATCTGATTTTCACGCCTCCGGGCGGCCAGCCGGTGGCACCGTTTGCGGGCGCTGTTGTGCCCGCCGTGACAGCGTTCACGCCGCCCGCGCTGACGCAGACCTCGCGCGGACAAGTCCCTGATTTTGCGAATCCGCGGGCTCATGAGGGGGATGTCTCCTTCGAGCAGGAGTTGCCCGGCAACATGAGCATTGCGGCCAGCTACGTCGTGAGCCGGGGGATGCGTCTGCCGGCGTTCATCGATCAGAACCTGGCGCCGTCCACCACCACGCGCACCTACGACATCACCACTTCTACCGGAAGCACCATCCGGTCGCTGACGGTGCCCTTCTACACCTCGCGGATTGACCCCACCGGGCCCGTCCTCACCGCATTCAGCGACGTCAATTCCTGGTACAACAGCATGGTCCTGACGTTCCGCCAGCGGTATTCGCATGGCTTGGAGTTCATCGCCAATTACACCCTGGGTCACGCCATGGACGGCGGCGAAATCCAGGGGCAGTTTGGCACCTTCAATGGCGGCGGCCAGAACTTCCCCGTGGATCCCAAGAACCGCGCGCTCGAATACGCGCGGTCCGACCTGGATCAACGCAACCGCTTCTCCGGCACCGTGGTGTGGACTCCGGACTGGGGACGGAACCTCTCCAGCCGAGCCGCAAAATTCGTGGCGAGCGGCTGGACGTTTTCCACGATTGTTTTTGCCGCGTCGGGCCAACCTTTCAGTGGCCAGATCAACGGCGCCACCCCCCCGACATTTCTGCCAGGTTCCGGGCTTGCCCCCGGCGTGCTTGGCGGTCTCACCGGCGGCACCAACAACAACTCCGGTACTGCGCTCAGCGGTGCGCGTGTTTACGACGAGCCTCGCAACTCGTTTACGTATCCCAGCACCAAGGACGTGGATTTCCGCGTTGGCCGCACCTTCACCTTCAACGAGCGCGCTAAGTTCTCGATTCTCGGCGAGGCGTTCAACCTGTTCAACTTCACCAACATCTACGCCGTGAATTTCACCGAGTATAACTACGCCGCCGCCACTCCAACGGGTTTCGGCGCGTGCGTCGGTCACACCAATTCCTGCGTGGTCCAAAACACCGGCCCCACGGGCTTTCGGGCGCCGACGGCAACCAACACCAACCTTTCCGGCGCCCGGCAGCTGCAGATTGCGGCGAGAATTACGTTTTAGCTCCAGACCGGCTGCTGGCTTAAGAGACTACACGCCCCCGAGTGGCCGCCCGAGTCTTTCACGGGCGATGATTGATGGGGCGTTCTGGCGGTGGCGGCGCTCGTCTCTCGCTCGTTGTGCCCGAGCGGGGATCGTTGCCCCGCGCGTTCGCAACTGCGCGCTCCGACGAGGACGGCCCAGAGTGCCGCGACTCGGCCCAGATGCGGACGCTGGGTTTCAAAGGTATAGGTGCCGTTTTGCAGCCATTCCACGTGGCACGAAATATGTCCGGTTCGCCAACTTTGTGGTTGAAAACTGTGTAGGTGAGTGCGTTCTGGACGGAGGGCAAGATTAGCCCAAAATAATCAGAGCGGCCCGGCGAAGCCTGGCCGCTGTTTCAGGAAGCGGAGACGGCCGCGCTGTTGCTCTTGTTCTGCTTCTTTGAGGCCATCAACACTAGCATTAGCGCGGCGTTCCGGCACGGCCGCCAGCGGACTCGAAACGTGAGTATCCTCGAAGGGTGGCGGCATGCGTGCTGATCGGCGCTCTCGCGTCGATCGTCTGCCTGATTCCCGAGCGCGACGGCTTTCGCGACCGCCTCCTGCGCGCGCTGGTGGTGTTCGCTGGAGTCTTGTTCGGCATCACCGAGTGGCTCAGTCTCTTCGCCGCCCTTCGGCGTGGGCCGTTGCTCGTCTCCTGGCTCGCAGTGATCGGGTTGGCGTTCGCGGGTGCTCTGTGGCGGAGTACAGGCATTCGTTTTCAAATTCGGCTGCCGTCACGCGACCCGATCGTCCTGATCTGCGCGTCCGGTATCGTCGCAATCCTAGCGCTTACCGGTGTGACGGCGGCTGTCAGCGCTCCCAACAGCGCTGACGCCATGGCCTATCATCTGCCTCGCGTCGTGTACTGGGCCGAGCAGGCGAGTGTCCGCTTTTTCCCCACTCCGTATCTGAACCAGATCATGCTCCAGCCTTTTGCCGAGTACGTCATGCTGCACAGCTACCTGCTCTCGGGGGGCGATCGCCTGGTCAATCTGGTGCAGTGGTTCGCGTCGCTGTTCAGCATCCTGGGCGTGTCCTCGGTCGCCCGGATGTTGGGAGCCGGACCACGGGGGCAGGCGATCGCTGCGCTGTTCTCGGCGACCTTGCCCACTGGGATTCTTGCCGCAAGCGGAGCCAAGAACGACTATTGCCTGGCGTTGTGGCTGGTGGCGGCCGTCTATTTCGCGGTGCGATTCGCTCGGACCGAGCTCCCCAGCGACGCTTTGGCGATGGGAGGCGCGCTCGGCCTCGCTTTGCTGACCAAAGGTACCGCCTACCTGTTCGCGCCCTGGCTTCTCGCGGCGGTGCTCGTGGCGTGTCCGGCCGGCCCGCGGAGACGTCTGGTTCCTGGAGTGCTGGCTGCCCTGGCTTGTGCGCTGCTGATGAACGCACCCCACTACGTTCGGAATCTCGAGTTGAGTGGTTCGCCTCTGGGCTTTGATTCAGCCCAGGGCGACGGCTTTTTTCGTTGGCGGAACGATCGATTCGGTTGGAAACCGACGGTGTCGAACATCCTGCGCAATTTGTCGGATCAGCTGGGCGGCCGCAGCAACCAATCGAACCACAATGTCTACACCTGGGTGGTCTGGGCGCATCACCGGCTGGGGATCGACGTGAACGACCCCGCCACGACTTGGCCGTGGACCGTCTTTGAGCCGCCCCGCAACGCCAACCATGAAGCCAACGCGAACAGCCGCTGGCATCTGTTGATCTTGACCATCGCCGGCTGCGTCCTCACCTGGCGGACCGCGCGCGGCCGCGAGCGGCAGGCGGCCCTTTATGCATGGGCGCTCCTTTTGGCGTTCGTGGCTTTCTCTTCGTACCTGAAATGGCAGCTTTACCTGGCGCGCCTGTTTCTTCCGCTGTTCGTGGCTGCGGCCCCGATCGCCGGAGTGCTGGCGGATTCAGGTCTCCGCGTGTTCCCTCCGAAGCCGCGCGCCGTGTTACAGGCAGCCCTCTGCCTGTTCCTTCTCAGCGTGGCCCGGCTTCCGGCACTGGAGAATTGGGTTCGACCGCTTCGCGGAGAGCGAAATGTGTTTCGCGTCGCTCGCGACGATCAGTATTTCGCCGACATGACCGCGTGGAACAACCGCGGCTCCTACGAGCAGACGGTCGATGAGCTGGCACGCCGCCCCTGCCGGACGATCGGCATAGACAGTACGAATCTCTCGCTCGAGTATCCGTTGATGGCGTTGCTCGGCGAGCGCCGGCCGGACGCTCGGTTCTTGCATACAGGGGTCGCGAATGCCTCAAGCCAGTTCCCTCCCCCCGTCGCCCGAATCCCGTGCGCCGTGGTCTGTTTCGACTGCGCCGGAGACCTCAAACGCCAACAGTTGTACGGCGAATTTCCCCACCAAGACACGATTGGCCGCTTTTTGATTTTTCACGAGCCCTAGCGTCATCTCCCGCTGGAACTCAGAGAAAATGGTGCCATGGCAGCTCGTGGGGAGCGCAAGCCGTCGTATCCGGTGTTCCGTGTGGAAACCTGGGATCGTTTCCTCAAGCTCATCACCGGTCCAACCTATCTGAACTGGGCCTTTCGCGGCGAACGCGACGAGCGCTGGCCTCTCTACAGTTCGCTCTCCCGCTACTTGCGCGATTTCGGCGTGGACCGCCGGGCATGGGCGGAGCAGGAGAGCCGGATTCTGCGCATCTTCAAGCGCAAAGCGCACCAGTTTCTGGACAAGCCGCCCGATCCCGATGACGATTTCCAATGGCTCGCGCTCATGCAGCACTATGGCGCTCCCACGCGCCTGATCGATTTTTCATGGTCACCGTATGTCGCGGCCTTCTTCGCCCTGGAACGTACATTGGCCGACGGCGTGGTCTGGGCGATGAATCCCGCGCGCATTCACACCGGCCACTCTCCGGAGCGTACGCGTATGGATCCACGCCTGCGCGGCAATTTCCGCCGTTACTTCCTCAAGGGCCGGTATCGCATCATCTGGATGAACGAGCCGCAAACGATGAACAGCCGGCTGATCGCGCAGTCCGGAACCTTTGCGGTGCCGGGCGTGCTCGATTTGCCCGTGGAAGAGATTTTGGGCGACCGGAACCAAGAAAATATCCTGGCCAAAATCGTCCTCGCCAACCCGGTGCGCGAAGTCGGCATGCGCGAGCTTTACCGGATGAACATCACCCACGCCACCCTGTTTCCTGATCTGGAGGGGTTGGCGCAGTCTCTCGGCTATGAGCTCGAATTTCATTGGGCGTACGACCCTCGCACCATGCGCCCTTACCGGACGTAGCGACTGGGTGATATGCCCCAAGTTAAGGCCAGAGTTAAGCCAAAGTTAGGGCAAAGACACCGCGAGCGAAATCAGGCCGCGGCGCTCGTGTGATTTTCCGCCTATTTTTCAACATTTCTCAACGGCATGACCGTGGTCACCGACATGCAAATCCGTAGCCGGTAGAGTGGAGTGGCCATGAATTTCGATCAAGCCCCGATGCTGGTGATTTGGGAGGTGACCCAAGCCTGCGACCTGGCATGCGTGCACTGCCGGGCGTCGGCTCAGCCGCTCCGCCATCCCCAGGAGCTGACGACCGACCAGGGCTTCCGGCTGCTCGACCAGATTCGCTCGTTTGGTGAACCGTTGATGGTGTTCACCGGCGGCGATCCGCTCAAGCGGCCGGATCTCTACGACCTGATCCGCTACAGCGTCCGGATCGGGCTGCGCACCAACGTGACGCCGAGCGCCACGCCGCTGCTCACGCCTCAAGCGATCGAGGGCTTCAAAGAATCCGGCGTGTCGCGCCTGGCGATCAGCCTGGACGGCGCCGACGCGGCCACGCACGACGATTTCCGTGGGATTCCGGGCACCTTCGACCGGGCGTTGTTCGCTCTGCGGTTCGCGCGCGACATCGGCCTCGATACGCAGCTTCAGACCACCGTCACGCGACGCAACCAGGCCCGCCTGCCGGAAGTCGCCGCGATCGCCGAAGAAGTTCGCACCAAGATGTGGAGCCTGTTTTTCTTGATCGTGACCGGCCGCGCCGAACAAAACGATGACCTCGACGCGGCCGAATACGAACAGGTGTTCGGCTTCCTGTATGAGCTCTCGAAGACCGCGTCGTTCGGGGTCAAGACCACCGAAGCCATGCACTATCGGCGCTATGTGGCGCAGCGCATCAAACGCGAGCACGGCGTCACCGAAAACGAGAACGCCAACAGCGTCCGATGGCGCACCGCAGGGGTCAGTGACGGCAAGGGTTTCGTGTTCGTCTCGCACACCGGAGAAATCTTCCCCAGCGGCTTCCTGCCGGTGAGCGGCGGCAACGTGCTTCGAGACTCCCTCCCGGAGGTTTACCGCAACTCGCCGCTGTTTCGCAGTCTGCGCGATACCACCCAGCGCCAGGGCAAGTGCGGTCTCTGCGAGTATCAGAAAATCTGCGGTGGCTCCCGCTCTCGCGCCTACGCCTGCACCGGTGATTATCTGGCGGAAGATCCCCGATGCGTCTACCAGCCGCAAGGGACCGGGACCCTTTCCCTTCCCGCCTGAAAAATGCAAATACGAATGGATCGGCGGCGCGGGCGACCGGCGGCTGATCTCGCCTTTGCGAATTTCCTTTTATCTGGCTTGACCTACCGACGGATCATTCCGCTGTGTGAAACTCCTGTCTGCGAGCTGAGGGCGTCGACGCGCGGATCTTGGTGGATCGCGAACCCATTGTCCAGGGTGAGGCCGGCCCGAAACGCATTCGAATAAGCCACCCGGGCCATCGCCCCGACTGCCAGGATTCGCCAGAGGTTTGGTTTCCAAGTCGGCCTCGTGGGGGGCGGTCGAGAGCTTCGGAACACGAACGGATGGATCCGTGCCGGGCACGCGGCGCGCACAGCGCGCGCGAGTCCGCTTCATTTTACGAACCAGCGTAGCCTCAGGGCCGCCAACCAGGATGGTACCAGTATCTTTCGCCTCCTGTTCGCCCAAAATCTATATGTTGTGTGTGTCCCAATCTGTGTAGATCCGATTGGGGTGGAGTAACTCACACGCTATCAGGAACTTCCTGAAAAATCTCTTGCAAAGTGCAAGATCGCCATGCCACTATTGCTTGTGGCCAGATTTTGGCCGGAATGTGGTTAAAAAGTGGCAGTTTGGACCGAACAGCTCGACATGCTGGAGCCACCGCGCGGGATGTACCCGGCCCGGCTTGACGACAAAGGCCGCCTCAAGCTGCCGGCATCGTTCCAGGAGTTCTTTGCCGCGCTGCGCGAGAAGAAGCTATTTGTCACGAGTCTAGACCGCCGCATAGCTCAAATATACCCGATCGCGATGTGGCGGGAAAACGAAAAATTCTTTGACAGCTACCGTGAGGACCCCCGCATCGCTCGCAACGTGGCTTTCAATGCGGCCGACCTGGGAGCGGAATCGGAGATGGATGCCCAGGGACGCGTGTTGTTCTCGCCGGAGCTGCGGCGCGAACTCGGGATCGAGAACCAGGCGGTGAGAGTCTTCGCGTATCGCGGGCGGGTCGAAGTTCTGAGCGAGAAGCTGTACGAGGAACGCCGGCGCGAGGCGGCGCAAACGGCCGCCGAGGATGTGTCGAAGCTCGAAGCGGCAGGTTTGAACTGAGGCCGAACTTGATGAGGTATGCACGTCTCCGTAATGGCCGCCGAGGTGATGGAGTCTCTGGCGGTGCGCGCCGACGGTGTGTATCTGGACGCGACCACCGGCCTGGGCGGTCACACCGCGCTGATCGCCGAGCGGCTGACGAAGGGCCTGGTGATCGCCAACGATCGCGACGCGGAGTCGCTCGAGATGGCGCGGCACGCGACCGCCGAGTGGGCGGAGCGGATCCGCTTTCATCAAGGGACCTTCGGTTCGCTAGCTCGAGCGGTGCGGGAAGCCGGGTTCGACCAAGTCGACGGACTTGTGGCGGATTTGGGCGTGAGCCGCTATCAGCTGACCGAGCCGGGGAGAGGGTTTTCGTTTTCGTCGGACGGGCCGCTCGATATGCGCATGGATCGGTCCTCGGGCATGACGGCGGCCGATCTGGTCAATCAAACTGCCGAGAAGGCACTCGCCGATCTGATCTTTCAGTTGGGCGAAGAAAGGAGGGCGCGGAAGGTAGCCAGAGCTCTCGTCCGGGCGCGGCCCATACGGAGCACACTTCATTTGGCCAATGTCGTGGAGCGGGCCGTGCCACGGACGGGACGTTTGCACCCAGCCACAAAAACCTTCATGGCCTTGCGCATGGCGGTCAACGACGAGCCTGGAGAGCTGGACCGGTTGCTGGTCCTCCCTCCGGACCTGCTGGCCCACGGCGGGCGCATGGTGGTGATCAGTTTCATGTCGATCGACGACCGCAAGGTCAAGCAGCGATTCAGGGAACTCGGCCGGGAGGGGCGCGCGAGAGTTCTGACCAAACACCCGCTTCAGCCGACCGAAGAGGAAATTGCGAGGAACCCGGCTTCGCGCAGCGCGAAGCTGCGCGTTCTCGAGAGAATTTGACGGATTCATAACGCAATCATAAGGGAGCAACCATGGCGACGCTACCAGCATTTTTACGGAGAATGGACGTGCCGGTGAGAACCGAAACCGTGCCGCTACGAGCCGCCTTGCGCGCAGAACCCGATCCTTTTCTGCTGCGTGCCCTTCCGCACGAAGACGTATTCTTTTACTCGAAAAGAATCGATAACTCCCGCCTCGTTCGGGAGGCCGATCCGCAGGCGCGCGGGGCTTGCTGGTCGGCGATCGGCGCGGCTTCGGTCGCCTTGGTTCTGCTTACGAGCCTGTTGGCGCCGAGCGTGGCGGGAACTCTGGCGGGTTACAAACTGGAATCGCTGCGCGCGCAGGAGCAGAAACTGCTCACCGAGCGGCGCGTCCTGGAGCTTCAAGAAGCCGCGCTGCTGCGGCTGGACCGGCTGGAGAAGCTGGCCAGGGCGCAGAATCTGGTGGCGCCACGCTCGGAGCAGATCGTCCATCTGGAGCCGACTGGCGACGCCGCCGTGGCAATGATCCGGTAAGTAAGGGGATAAGCGGGAGCAAGTCAAGAGTCAAAGGTCAAAAGTCAAAAGGCAAGAGTAATCCGGTACCGTTCGCCTTCGGCTCAGCCTCTTTGAGCGCCGTAGCACCGTCACAGATCCGCGACGAGCGACCGAATCGCTTTTGAGTTCTGACCGTTGACTTTTTGCCTTTTGACTTTTTCTTTTTTCAGTTATGGTCGAGCGTCGTCTCACGATCCTGACGGCCGTGGTTGTTCTTTGGGGCGGCGCCATTTTCGGAAAGCTTCTTTCCCTGCAGGTTTTTCACCACACAGCGTACGCGAAACTGGCGCGCCAACGCCAGGAACTGGTGATCGACATTCCGGCGCCCCGAGGCTCCAT
>Ga0306920_100005885_pt1 | contig 15902 bp, 9 predicted proteins | sample flu12Cox44000170_FD_204666 | JGI IMG/M metagenome (GOLD analysis project Ga0306920, IMG submission 204666) | Lab enrichment of tropical soil microbial communities from Luquillo Experimental Forest, Puerto Rico - flux4day.12C.oxic.44.000.170 (v2)... | ecosystem: Environmental > Terrestrial >... | reverse complement strand
GCAACCGAGCGGCCAAGGCAGCGACAACTGGCTCCTCGGCGCCCTCCGTCGTCCTTTCCGGCTGGCTCGAAAATATGGTCGCCACAGCAAGACCTGATCGGCCAGCGAAGGTCTGTTGCCGGGGGAACCGGGAAAGCAGAAGCCGCGAAGTTGCAGGAATTAGCCGAGGCGGTGCGCAGGACCTAGCTTCGGAACGACCCAACCTCAACTCAAAGCGCTTGCCGAATCTCGGCACTTCTCATATAAATCTATGCTTGCCTCACGGAGGTTTCCCAGTGTCACGAATCCCTACATACATGATCGCCTTCCTCTGCTTTCCCGTAGCTCTTTTGGCCCAGCAACAATCGCCGCTCCCCGAACTTCCCGCGGACATTCCCAAAAATGCAGTCGTGCGCATGCTGCTCACGGATAAGACTCCCTCAGGCCAGGATGCAGTCTGGAAGTCCGCTGACGGTACGATTCACGAATTCTTCCAGTTTAACGATCGCGGCCGCGGTCCAAAGATTTACACGACCTACCGGCTCGACTCGCGTGGCCTGATTGTTTTCGAGGAATCCAAGGGCGTCGATTACATGAAGTCGCCTGTTGAGGAGCGGTTCTCTTTGGTCGCTGGCGAGGCCGCGTGGAAGAACAAGGCGGAGAACGAAAAGCAGTCCAACGCCTCCGGCAGATTCTTCATTGACCTGAACGGCGGCCCGGAATCACAAGCCATTCTTGCGCGCGCTCTTTTGTCCTGCGAGGGAGGAAAACTCCCGGTACTCCCTAGCGGCCAAGCTGCCATTCGCAAACTACAGTCCGTTCCCGTCGAGGCCTCCGGCCAGAAAAGCACCGCCACCCTCTACGAGATAAGCGGGCTCGGCTTCACTCCTAGCTACCTGTGGCTCGATGACAATCAGCAATTTCTTGCGGTAACCCACGGATGGGGCGCTTTAGTTCGTCAGGGCTTGGAATCCTCCGTTTCGCAATTGCGCGAGTCGCAGCGTCAAGCGGAAATTGCGCGCTCGAGCGAACTTGCGAAAGCCCTCAGCCACAAGCCTTCCGGTGACCTGGTGATTCGCAACGTCACCGTGTTTGACTCATCCACCGGCAAACTCCTTTCGAACCAGCGTGTCACCGTTCGCGGCGAGCGCATCGCTTCCCTTGAGACCGATGACGGGCGCCCTACTCCCGCCGGCTCGCAGGCTATCGACGGCCGCGGGAAGATGCTTCTTCCGGGCTTGTGGGACATGCACGCCCATATTTTCCCGGTATACGCGTTTCTCGATATAGCCGCCGGCGTCACTACCGTCCGTGACCTCGCGAACGCCATTGAAGAATTGGGCAAGTTGCGCCAGCAGATCCAGGAAGGAAAGCAGATCGGTCCGCGTGTGGTGCTCGCCGGCTTCATCGATGGCCCCGGCCCGTTCGAAGGTCCCGTCAAAATTCTCGCTGCCACTCCGGAGGAGGCCCGCCAGCAGGTCGATCGCTACGCTGACCTAGGCTACGTACAGATCAAAATCTACAGCTCGGTGAAGCCCGAACTGGTGCCCATCATCGCCGAGGAGGCTCACAAGCGCGGCTTGCGCGTGAGCGGCCACGTCCCTTCCGGAATGATCGCCGAACAATTCGTCCGCGACGGAGCCGACGAAATCCAGCACATGAATTTCATCTTTCTAAACTTCATGCCTGATGTGAAGGAAACGCGTACACCAGCACGTTTCACTGAGCCCGGCAAGCGTGGCGGCGATCTCGATCTGAATTCCCAACGGGTCAATGACTTCATGGCCTTTCTCAAGCAGCATCACACGGTCATCGATCCCACCATGGCCATCTGGGAAGCCACTTACCTTGACCGGCCCGGCCAGCCCAGCCGGACCGATGCCGCTATCTTTGATCGGCTGCCTGTTCAGGTGCAGCGCGATTCCCGGACGGCGGCGGAAGCGCTTGACGCCTCGGATCCCGCCACCGACAAACAGTACCGCGCCGCGTATGCCAACATGGTTCGCATGGTCAAAAAGCTGTACGACAGTGGTATTCAAATCGTCGCTGGGACCGATGAGAGCGACGGCTACGCCCTCGATCGTGAATTGGAGATTTACGCAGAAGCTGGAATTCCCGCACCTGAAGTTTTGCGCATCGCCACCATCGAAGCCGCTCAAGTGATGCACCTCGATAAGGACTTCGGCTCCGTCACCGCGGGTAAGTATGCCGACATGATACTCGTCAATGGCGACCCCACCAAACAAATGAGCGACATCCGCCACGTAGACACGGTTATCAAGAATGGCGTGGTTTATAAGCCTGCTGAACTCTACCCGGCGTTTGGCATCCGCCCCGAATAATCCCCCAAAAAATCCGCCCCAGGCGAATTGCTCCACAAAGGGCGGCCTCAATCTCCCACGTTGAGCCGACATTGCTCGCAAGTCGGAAGGGTTGGGTCTAGTACGAACCTCGGCGGCAACCACGACCTATTTCAGTTTGCGGCTCAATCCAGATTGCAAAATCCGGCTGAGCAAGCTGTCAAAAGTGCCAGTATTCTTGTGAACAAACCAAATGAAATCATGCAACAGGTCTGACTTCAGGTGAATGGTCCTTAGGCATTTCCAGCAAGAGAGGTTGCGGGGATGGGAGCCACAATCAGGCAACCTAATCTAAAGGCTCTACCTGAGGTTTATCAAGGCGGTGAACCAGAGGACTTCTCTTTGGTCTTAGGGGGGCCACTCTTCCAACTCCTTCGGAAGGCGCATCTCGAAGGCGACGCGCTGGAGTTGCTGAATCGGCGGCTAATAGCATCCATCCTGCTCACGTGGTTCCCACTGCTCATTCTGTCTACATTTGGTACAAAGATCGGAGGCGTTGGACGAATTTCGTTCTTCCGCGACATCGAAGTACACGTCCGATTCCTCGCAGCGCTCCCAATTCTCATCGCCGCGGAATTAGTTGTTCATTCGCGGATACGCCCTGTAGTACGCCGCTTCGTCGAATGGCGGATTGTGCTGCCCAAAGACATGCCTGCGTTTCACAAGGCGGTCAAGTCTGCTGTCAAGATTCGCAATTCATTGTCCGTCGAGCTTGCGCTTCTCGCCGCCGTTTATACGCTGGGGTTGTGGGTGTGGAATAGCCGGAGCGAACTCGGCCTGGTGACCTGGTTCGCACTACCGGGAGGCAGGTGGAACCTTACCCCGGCGGGTTACTGGTATGTGTTTGTGAGCCTCCCCATTTTTCAGTTCATTCTGCTGCGCTGGTATATGAGGCTCTTGATCTGGTTTCGGTTTCTCTGGCAAGTCAATCGGATCGAGCTGAATCTCGTACCGACCCATCCTGATCGTTGCGGAGGACTGAGTTTCCTAGGAAAGAGTTCCTACGCGTACGCTCCAATTCTCTTTGCACAGGGCGCGATTCTCGCCGGCATTGTAGCCGATCGCGTCCTTTATCGCGGTGAAAGCTTACAATCCTTCAAGTTTCAGATTGGCGGTTTTATCGTCTTCTTCGTTTTCGTCGTTCTTGGACCGCTGCTGATGTTCAGTATCCGGATGGCGCGCACAAGAAGAGAGGGACTGGCGGATTATGGTTTGTTTGCGCAGCGATACGTCGAAAGCTTCGATCAAAAATGGGTCCGCGCGTCATTTCCCTCCGGGGAACTGCTCGGTACGGGAGATATACAGTCCCTCGCTGATCTTGGAAATAGCTATGACATGGTCCGCGAAATGCGTGTTGTTCCTTTCGGACTACAGGATGTCTCACGTCTAGCTGTTGCAACCGCAGCTCCCCTATCGCCTCTTCTGCTTACGATTTTCTCGGTCGAAGAACTGATCAGCCGGATTATCAAGGTAGTGTTTTGAATGCTTGCGTGAACAAGCGGCTGCTCTTCGCCTGCTTCATTCTGGCGGTTTTTCACATCCCAGACGAAGCGTGCGCCCAATTCAACCATCCCCGCACTTACGACAATACTCCCGTAGGGATTAATCAGCTCGAGCTTAGCTATGCATACGCGCACGCCAACGCTTCGATAGATACTTCGCTCATTATCACGGGCGCGAGTTTTAACCTTAATCAGGGAACCATCGACTACACGCGCTACTTCGGCTTGCTTCACCGCCTAACATGGGCGGAGGCGGCTCTTCCGGTTGCCGGCCTCGGCGGCTCGATTACCGGCACGATCCAAGGCTCGACCACCGGCGTGGGCGACTCCAGCTACCAGCTGGCCATGTTGCTGAAGGGAGGTCCGGCGCTCACCGTGGCGCAGTTCGAAAACTATAAACCGACTACCTCTTTGGGTGTGAGCCTCGCCATCACCGCACCCACGGGCTTATACCACTCCAACAAGATTCTCAACTTGGGTTCCTACCGCTGGTCCTTCAAACCCGAAATCGCTCTGACGCATCCATTTGGACCCCAGCAGAAGTGGGAATTCGACGCGTACGTTAACGCCTCCTTTTACACAGACAACGCTTCTTATCGCGGGAGGGAAACCCTACGCCAACAGCCGCTACCCGGACTTGAAGGACACATCAGCTATTCCTTTAACGACAGCGTCTGGGCTTCTCTTGATACGCGCTATTCGTTTCGCGGCACGACCTTCCTCAACGGTGTCACTCAGAACAATGCACAACAGAACTTCATCTTGGGCAGTGGGTTGAATATAGCCCTTAATCCCCGAAACTCGCTGATTTTCGAATTCGCCAAGGCGCTCGTGCATGTCAATGGTCCGGACCTTGTCGGCTTCAGCGTGAGGTTCGACTACACGTGGGGCAAGGCCTACAGCCGCAATACAAAATAGGTACGCTAGTTATCGCGAGGTGAGCAAGCGAGTAGCCCTGGGATCCCAAGATGTGTCTCCCATACCTTACGTTATAGACAGAACCGCAGCGGAAATCATTGCAGTAAACCCTTCGACGTACCTCCGGACAAGGCGGTGCTATAGTACGCGGTTCGAGAAGAGTTTCAGCGTGGGGGTGCAACGTGAAGACAAGCGAGAAGATTGCGCTTACATCCTGGCTGCGGAAAAAGAAGGCGGCAACTTTGGGGTTCGTGGCCATGGTGGCCCTTGGCGCGACGGTGGCGGCAGAGGTTTGGCCCGCGCCCGAAAACGATGCAGCGGACGCGACGATGGCGGCAATCCGCCCGGAGGGAATTCGCGCGGGGATGCTATTCCTTGCGGATGATTTGCTGGAGGGACGCGGCACAGCAACGAGGGGACACGAGATCGCAGCAAAGTATATGGCGAGCCAGTTCGAGGAGATTGGTCTTCAGCCAGCGGGAGACAACGGAACGTATTTTCAGGAAGTGCCACTGCGCAAAGGGCAGGTAGACGGAACCAAAACAAGCTTGACACTGGTGCGCGACGGAAACCAAGAGAAGCTAGTTTTCCGTGAGAATTTCATCGCGCTTGCGGATGCGGGCCGCACGGAGACGAGTGTCGAAGCGCCGGTCGTATTCGTCGGCGATGGCGTAACCGCGCCAGAACTGGGCCACGACGACTACAAGGGCATCGACGCGAAAGGGAAAATTGTTGTGTTCGTGTTTGGAGCGCCGAATTTTGAGAGCACCCTGAAGGCGCACTACTCCTCTTTCGAGGTGAAGGCCGCGAATGCTGTGGCACATGGGGCCTCGGGTTCCATCCTGCTGGATGATCCTGTCCTCGAACAGGTCTATCCCTTCAAAGAAATGGTGCGCGACCTCGCTTTTCCGCAGTTTCGCTGGCTCGACAAGCAGGGGAAGCCCAATGATTATTGGCCGGAACTGAAGGGCCACGCCACGCTGAACTTGGAGGCAGCCAAGAGGTTTTTTGAGGGGACCGGTCACACGGCCGAGGACGTGTTCGGCGCGATCAAGACGGGCAAGCCGACTTCGTTCTCGACGCCGTGGACGGCGAAGATTCACAACGAATCCAAATTAGAGGACGTGAAGAGCCCGAATGTGGTGGCGAAGCTAGAGGGTAGCGACCCGGCGCTGAAGAACGAATTCGTAGTGTACAGCGCTCACCTGGATCACGTGGGAATTGGAGAACCGGAAAAAGGCGACAACATTTACAACGGGGCGCTGGACAACGCTTCGGGGTCGGCGATCTTGCTGGAACTGGCTCGCGCTTTCAGCCGAATGAATCCGAGGCCCCGGCGGTCGATCTTGTTTGTCTCGGTTACGGGAGAAGAAGCAGGGCTGCTGGGGTCTGATTATTTCGCGCACTATCCGACGGTTGCAAAGGAATCCGTGGTAGCAAATTTGAACATGGATGAAGACCTGATGCTTTGGCCGTTGGAGGACATCATTGCGTTTGGCGCGGAGCATTCGACTTTGCAAACTGTGATGGAAGCGGCGGCCAAACGCATGAATTTGAGCTTGAGCCCGGATCCCATGCCAGACGAAGTCGTGTTTATCCGAAGCGATCAATATTCGTTCGTGAAGCAAGGCGTCCCGTCGGTGTTTCCGGTCCCAGGATTCAAATCGAACGACCCAAAAATCAAACCCATGGAGATCTTCAAGAATTGGGAGGCGACGCGCTATCACCACCCAGGTGACGACATGAATCAGCCGGGGCTGCGATTTGACGAGGCAGCAAAGTACGCGCGGTTCATGTTTTTCTGCGGATATTTGGTGGCGAACGAGCCGCAGCGGCCCGCGTGGAAAAAAGGCGATTTCTTTGGAGGGCGTTACGGGAAGAAGTGACTGGCAGGCAGTCAGTCAGGTGGCGGGCGACGTGTTCGGGACCTGAACCGTCTTGAAAGAATGTGTGAGTATTCCCATCCCTGACAAACGGAGAGAGGCGCCCGGAGACTCCAAGCGCCTCTTTCACGGGGGGTAACCGCGGCGGATCTCGGTTACCAAACCTGCTCTCACCGAATCTCCAGGCTTTATTGCTCGGCCGGTGCCAACAGCGGCGCCAGGGTATTGGTGGTGGAGTCCGCCGCATGCCCGATATAGGGCAACCCAAAGGCGGCTTCAATGGTCTTCAACAGCGAATAGTGCGACTGAAAGCGCGAGTCCTCGACGCCACGCACTCCATAGTTCGTGATAGCGATGAGCACCACTTTGTCGTTGAAGTTCGCGGGAGCGTAGCAGTCGGCACCTGGCAGCAGCGAGCCGAGAGCGGTGTCCGTCCCGGTATCTGGATTGTAGTTCGGGCAGGTCAGCGGACCGTTTCCCTCGTCGAACACGATGAAGATAGCATTGCGGCCGCTCTGCCAACCGCGGCTGCCGAGGATCCCGTTGACCAGCCATCCGGTCTCATCGTCGCCGCGCTTGACGTCATTGTCGTCCGTATCATTCACGCCCCCGCAGGGCGCCAGCACATTACCGATCCCGTGCATGTCGCGGCATTGGTCGGGCACGATGTATGAGAAGGCGGGGAGGTTTCCGCTGCCAAGGTCGCTGAACAGTTGCTCGATCGGCACCTGCTTGGCGAACTGCGCGGGGTCGTCCTGAATTTCACCGACGTAAGGAAATGGGTTGTGCTTCACCGCATACAGTTTGGCGGTGTTGCTGTCCCCCGGCCAATTAGCGAGGTGCGTCCCCGATTCGGGGATGTTCTGCAGGTACGCCCGCCAGTCCTTGCCGGCCTTGACCAACTGGCCCGCAACCGACGGAAGATTAACCCTCCAGCGATGGATTGAGAGGTGTGCCGGCGGCGAGGGGTAGTCGGTCGAGACCGAGGCCGAGTCGTCGTCGCTGATGCCCACGGTGCTCCCGGCCGGATATGCGTGGCCGGTCGCGACCACGTCAGTCCCAATCCAATCGCCCGTGATCATCGCCACATAATTGGGAAGGCTCGGATGCCAAACCCCATTGTAGTTCGTTGCGACGCTGTATTTGTTCCAGAGCGCCGTGATGTTCGGCGCCTGAGGGTTGCCAATAATGCCGTTGCTGCCGAAACTCGTAAAGCTGTTGTGATTCTCGAGCACGATTACGAATACGTGATCGAGCCTCGGAACTCCGTCCTGCTGACCCTGATTATTCTGGGCCCACGCAGTAGATACACCTGCCGCGAGTGCTAGTGTGACTGCCAATGCGAACACATACCTTCTCATAGAAGCGCTCCTCCTTGTCGAGCTGCGCTTCTCTCATACGACTCCTGAATGATGGCGAGATGTCGGACGTATGAAGAGTCGGTGAAATGCTCTTGGTGGTTGGCATGGGGTCGCTGCCCACATACCGGCATTGCTGCAAGTGGTACGCGGATTCCGGAACGTCGCGGAATCGTAATGGCCCGTCTGTCTGTCGGCCAGCCGTGAACGCGGGCCTTCGCTCTTGGATCATGCGACAATGACTTGCAACCGAAATGGAGGCTGGACGATTTCGCTTTGGTCTGTTCGAATTCGACGCCGCAAGTCTTGAGCTGCGCCGTGAGGGCGTGCTCGTCCGCCTGCAGTCGCAGCCGGCTCAAGTGCTTGCGTTTCTCATCGAGCGCGGTGATGAAATCGTCTCGAGGGACGAACTGCGCAAGGCGGTCTGGGGCGATGAAACCTTCGTGGACTTCGAAGGTGGCTTAAACTTCTGCATCTCCCAGCTCCGCTCCGCTTTACAAGATGATTCGGCGCGGCCGGTATACATCCGAACTGTGCCGAGAAGCGGGTATCAGTTCATCGCTCCTGTTCAGCGCATCTCCATGCCGCGGCCGGAGCAACCGAAAATCGGCGATGTGAAGCGCCGGACCTTTCCCGCGCGGAAAGCGGCTCTCGCGTTGGCACTTGCGACTTTCGCGGTGCTCGCTTTCCTTGGCTATCGTTTCCGGTCCGCCCAAAACGCTAGCCGATCGCCCATCCTAGCCGTGCTGCGTTTCGACAACGAAACTGCCGATCCTCGCATCACGCAATTCAGCGATGCGCTGACCGACAATGTTGTGGAGCAATTGACCTCGCAGAGTCGAGGAGGTTATCGCGTCATAGGCAACGCGCAGATCCTCAGGCTTCCGCGCGAGCAGCGGGATCTAAGAGCTATCGCCTCCTCATTGCATGCCGGGTATGCGGTCCTAGGGCAGGTGCAGGCTTACGGCACCCAAGTCCGCATTCTCGCCCATCTGATCCGCCTGTCGGACCAGACACACATCTGGGTCGTGCGGATGGATCGCCCGCTAGGAGATTCGCTGAGCTTGGAATCCGAAGCTGCCAGTAAGATTGCCGCAGAATTCTCGGCGCGAATGTCGGCGGATCCAAGCCGAGCGGCCTCATTCCCGTCTGCAAGTCGTTGAATCCTCTCGTGGTTAGTGCCTAAGCTTTTTCTATGCTTCAGGAACTGCGAACTCACTTGCTTGTTCTCGTCTGCTTCGCCATTGTTTCGTGTGATTACTAAGGTGCTCGGGTGGCTGCAAGCTAGGGACGGAGCTTCGATGTTGAACCCCCTATCACGACGAAGTTTGCTCAGGATGGCCTCAATAGGCTTTCCCGTCGGCACAACAAAACTATCCGCAGCGCTGCTAGCGACTGAAACTTCGCTTCCGGAGAATGATCGCATGATCGTCAGTGACATCTTCCCGGCACATCCGCCAGAGCTTGTGCGCGACATGGTCACGGTCGCGCACTTTGATCTCGAACGAGTCAAAAAGTTGCTTGAGGCACGCCCGTCACTTGCGCGTGCCGCATGGGACTGGGGTTTCGGTGATTGGGAGACGGCCTTGGGGGCCGCCTCCCACATGGGTAACCGGGCGATCGCCGAATATCTGATCTCACAAGGTGCGCCACCAACGCTGTTTTCGGCCGCTATGCTCGGTCAACTTGAGACGGTGAAGGCTTTCTTGACCGCTGAGCCCGGCGTTCAACGCGTTCGCGGGCCTCACAGTATCAGTTTGCTTGCACACGCAAGAATCGGGGGGGAAACCGCACGTCCGGTATTTGATCTCTTGAAATCCTTGCCAGATGTCGACGCCGATCCTCCCGTTCCTCTCACAGACGACGAAACCGCGGCGCTCGTGGGGACGTATGTCTTTGGCGTGGGTGTAACCCAGCAGGTGGATTTGACAGCGGACCTCAAGATGTATGCCAACAGTAAGATGTATACGCACCCGCCTCAATTAAACTGGACACGAAAGGGCACCATGACGCGTCCGTTGTTCCATCTCGGAAACCGCAGTTTTTATCCGGCCGGGGCACCGCTAGTTCGAATCCGCTTCACGGAAGCCGCCGATGGGATGCTCATGAACATCAGCGATGGAGAACTAGCTTTGTCTGCGTTGCGGAAACAGGATCGCGCCAAGTCGCCACAAACTTGAGTCTACCTGCAAATGAAAGGGGGGAGAGCGGCGCCATCTCTCCCTTTCTAACAAAACCCGATCAAAAATCGAAACGCAAACCAAGCTGAATCCAGCGGGCGCCATCCGTGTCACGGTTCGTGGGGACGAGTTGCGTCGAGATCACTCCAAAACTTGCCTTTTGGCTGATGTTGAGTGTCGGGTCGACAAAGTTCGGATGGTTGAAGATGTTGAAAAAGTCAGCGGAAATACTCACCGAAACCCTTTCCGTGATGGCTGTCTTTTTCCCCATAGACATATCCAGATTCCAGAATGGAAGCCCGCGGAGGGGGTTGGAGCGGCCTGTGCGTCCGTCCGTGCTGATCTGAACGTTTCTGAATTCGCCAAACACGGTGCCCGGGTCTGCAAACAGATTCAGGCCAGTGCTGGCAGTACCAACTCCATTCGATCCGTTTACGCCATGATGTACTCCGTCACCAAATGTAGTCGGATTCACAAGCGGGATCTGGCCTACAGCAAACCCGAAAATGCTACCACCTCCCCAGACCTGGCTGCTTTCGGTCACGAAAAGTGGCAAGCCGCTGAACGTTGAAAAGATTCCCGAGTTGAACCAGCCCCCGAGGAGCCGGTTGCTCAGGTCCCCTCCCCCGAAACGGTGTCCCCTGCCAAGGGGCAGCTCATACAGGTACGAGGCATTGAAGACGTGCTTGCGGTCGAACAGTGAGGGCCCGTAATCCACATTGGGGAAGTAGCTGTTCGAATAGATGCCCGCCTGATTTTGGTTAGAAATGTTCTGGTCCAGGGTCTTTGAGAAAGTATAGCTGGCGTTCAATGTCAATCCTCGCGACGTTCGCTTGCGAAGCGTCGCGATGAGCCCGTTATAGTTAGATTGTCCAATGTACGTGCGCATGTGCAGATCGAATAGCTGCCGGTTCTGGAAAGTGGGCATGCCCAAACAAGCGCGCCGCCCATCCATCACCCCAAACAGCGAACTGACCAGCCCACTAGTGAACGTTGCCTGGGCGGCGTTCACTAGAAACTGCGTTGCTGAAGTTGCCGTGGAGGAGCCAGCACATGCTGAACCAATCAGACCAGCGAGCTGGTTCTCAAAGAAGGGTTGTGGCCCAGGCGTTTGTCCAGCACCCAATGCCGCCGCGACTGCATCGTAGGCTTGGGCAAAGGACTGCTTGGATGCCGGATCAACAAAGAAGTACGGAGCGGAGTTGAAATTCACCCCTTGTGGCAGCCGGTCCGACCATCTGCCTACCCATCCGACCTCCATGATCAAGTTGCCTGGAAACTCGCGCTGGACAGTCAAGTCAAACGCGTGGCTTCGACCGATCTTGGTTTCCGGGTCATCCTGGAAGCTGAACAGTTCACCGAAAGGTGTTCGCGGGACTATCGGCTGAGAAACCGCGGGCACTGTCGGTACTGGAAGATTACCGTCCACGCCGACTCGAAACGACGCCGCACCCGGATTGGTCGCCCCCGCCGACGCATTGCACCCGCTGGCTACGCCATTCACATTGCATAATGGCGCTCCAACGGTGATCGTTTGCGCAAAGCCGACACCGAGCATGGGGATAATCACGCTCTGTACGGTATTTGTTCGGTCATAAACGATGGAATAACCGCCACGAACCACAGTTTTGTGGTTCCCTGTCAGGCTGTGGAGGTGACCTGAACTAAAGTCAGGCGTCCAAGCTATCGCGACGCGCGGCGCCACGTCCCCGTAATCGACATTAAACACGGTTCGGCCAGCTGCCTTTACAGGCTCAAATCCCAGAGTCGGATTGTAGGTCTGCCCTTGCAGCGCTGCTGCCTCCTTCGCCGCAATGTAACCGGGACCCGTTAACGGCTGCAGCGTGCTGGCGTCCACGACCAGCGTCTGCCTGTTCAGCTTTTCCTTCGGCGCCGTCTGCCACCCGTAAGAAAGGCCATAACTGAGCGTCAAGTTAGGCTTAATGCGCCATACGTCCTGAGCGTAGTACTCAAAGGCGTTCAGTGTAGTGTCATTGATAAGGGGTGTTCCGAATGGCAGCGGATTCAAATTGCCATCTCGCGTAGTTAGAATGCCGATGTTATCCACGAGCCCCAATGTGGATGCATACAGACGATCCCACCGCTGCAGGTCCGCACTTTGCAAGCAGTTTGTGGTGACGCTAGCGGTGCACGTCGGTGGCCGCTCTGAAGCAGGAATAGAGGTTAGGAAGGTGCTTACATCCGCGTCTGCTAGCGCCTCAAGGGAAGCTAACGAACCGACCACTTTGTCGTTGCGTATGTGAAGGGTAGGAATGTGCCGAATGTTGACTCCAAACTGGAGCGTGTGTGCGGATTTGATCCAACTCACGTCATCTACATATTGGATGTTGCGGCCGGTGATGTTTTGAAATCTTGCCCGTTGCGTGTCTACTTCAATGGGAGCATCGACCAGGTTGGTTGCGGCTTGTCCTGGCGCGAGAGCAATCGGGCCGGCCGAAGAACTGGTGCCCACGATTTTCTCAAGCGCGGCAGTGGCGGAAGGCGCCAGGCGGTTAAAAGTTTCGCGATCTCGTACCCAGCCGAACCGGAACGTGTTTATCAAATGCGGCGTGATTTGGCCCGTTAACCCTGCGATCGCGGCATCGCGATCTGTCGGGGCCTTCGAAGTGGCTATGGGTGTAGAACCCCGGAGGTCGTACTGCGCCCCCTGTCCGCCGGACACCACCTTTGTCTGGTAATAGACGTAGCCGACGTTTAGGTGCCACTTTTTTGTGATTTCGTGATCGATACGCCCATCGTAGAAGTTCGTAGAAATGGGCGTAAGGGCCGTTCCACGAAAGCCCAGTGTATTCAGGCCATCCGCTCCCGCGACACTGGGGTCGCTACCTTGCGGATCAAGACCCCAAAGCGCAGCCACTGACGGGCTAATGCCAAGCCCGCGAGGATCACAAGCTGTGGTTCCGCTGCCACACAAAGTTGATGTTGCGAGGTTGTAAGAGACAATGTTCCCGGCAGCGTCCTTGAATTTCAACGTGCCAGCGCGCAGAGAACTAGTCGGCATGAGCCGAGTGAATAGCGATTGCGAAGGGAAGCGCCGGCCCTCGTAATCGAAGAAGAAAAAGGTCTTGTCGTGCAGAATCGGGCCTCCCAACTTTCCGCCGTAGCGATTGTCGTGGAACTTCGGCGTGGGCTTATTGAGCCGGTTCAGCTCCCATTCGTTGGCATTGAAGTAGGAATTCTGGTGAAACCAATAACCGGAACCATGGAATTGATTTGTGCCGGTCTTTGAAACTGCGGCGATCTGGCCGCCCGAAGCGCGGCCGAATGTGGCGTTGGGATTGTTGACGCCAACGCGATACTCCGCGATGGACTCGACTCCGAGAGGAATCGATGCGATGGTGGTCTGATCATTTCCGCCGATCACGTTGTCCGAAACGTCTATCCCGTCCAGAGTAAAGACATTTTGGTCATCGATCGCACCGGCGACACGCATCCCTACCCGGGGAAACGTATTGGTGCCAGGGGACACTCCTGGCTGCAAAGTAAGCAGAGCGGCTGCATTTCGGCGCAGCGTCGGAAGGTTCATCATGTCGGCACCCGAGACTTCATTGCCCACCTGAGCGTCCGTGGTTTGAAGCTCAGCTTGCGCGGTTGCCGATACTTCTACGATTTCCTTCCCACCGCTGATTTCTAATTTCAAGTCGTAGGTAAGAGTTTTGTTTACGTCCACGCTGATATTCGAGATTGCCCCGGTGGCGAAACCGGGCTTTGTAAACTTTAGGTTGTAGGTGCCAGGATTAACATTTGGAAAAACATACTGCCCCGATGAGTTAGTTTCGGTGGACCTGCTCTCGTTCGTCGCACTGCTGATAAGCTCAACGTGGACACCGGGCGCAACAGCACCCCCAGGGTCGGTTACGGTCCCCAGCACCGCGCCGGTAGCTGCCGTTTGGCACCATGCTGGCCTGGCAAAGGAAAGCGCGACCAAGAGAAGAAACCCGATAGCAAAATTCTTGACCATTTTCATGTGATGCCTCCGCCCAGTAAGGGAGCCGTCGTAATGGGATGAAGTTCTAACAGGCCTGCGCGCTGAAAACGCAAGGCCCGTGGGACACAAACGCACCGGTGCTCGCCTGCGGCGCAACTTAACGACGCTGCTTGAGACACACAGCTGAATTAGAGACAGGAATGAACCCGCAGCGGCGGCGAGACGGTGCTGTTGTTCCACTCGCTTACCCACTCGCATAAACTGTGGGTGTGCAAATACACCCGGACCGAAAGCGCTGTCAACTCAATTTTTCGAAAGGAAAGATCGGAAACGTTTGTTGCCTGGGCGAAAGCGTTGCGAAAACGCGTTTGCAGACCAGGTCAAGCCGCAAAACAACACAAGCGGCGCGACTTGAGTGGCGGTGGCTGCAAGGAAAAGGAAAAAGACAACGGGCAAGTGAAACGCCTGTTCCAAGTAGTCCGAAGTGGAGGAGAGATCCCGCCGCTCCGGCGAACCTCCCGCCTGGACGCCTTTGCAGGTCCAGTCATCAGTAGCTCCCCTAGTCCGCCGCCGCATATCGCTCCTTAAGGCGGTTTTGCACGTCAAAGCGTCCCGGCGGTGCAGTAGCGCGACGTGAAGCGAGCGGTCACCCCCCTAAGATCCTGATCCAAGAACGACATAGCCCGGTCGGCGATCGCGGGTGGCACGCCATAGAATGCCTGCGCAATTCCACCGGTAATGCAAGCTAGCGTGTCGCTGTCTCCTCCAAGCGATATTGCGTTTCGGATTGCGTCTTCGAAATCCGTTGATTCGAGGAAGCACACAATCGCCTCAGGAACCGTTCCTTGGCATGACTCGTTAAACCGGTAAGCGGGCCTGATCTCATCAACACTTCGGCCTACATCATAATGGAAGGTTTCGGCAGTGTATTGCTTGATGTCAGCCTTCGTGGTCCCAGTTCTCGCAAGAAAGATTGCCGCGGCCGTCGCTTGTGCTCCCTTGATCCCCTCGAGGTGATTGTGTGTCACGGCTGTATACCCAGCCGCCCGGACTAGCACTTCGTCTAGCGTGTCGAACGCAAACCCGACCGAACTGATTCGCATGGCGGCACCATTGCCCCAGCTGTTGTAAGGCTGGCTTTCCAGAGCTCGCGCCCACCCGTGAAATAAACCTCCGTAGCCTGCATCCGGATAACGCCGATAGTAGGCCCGCATCAATGAAGCGTAGTCGTTTCCGGTTAGGATCGATTCGGCTAATGCGACGGTTAGGACAGTATCGTCGGTGAAGCAGCAATCCGGACTGAACAGATCGAACTGCTTGCTCTTGATTCCCTCAGACTCGTAAACCGATCCGATAATGTCGCCCGCTATGGCACCTATCATCTGGATCCCCTGGATGTGATGGCCAACAAATCGAAAAGTCAAGATCGTGCGTATCTGCGACTGAACTCCAGACATTATGCCTTAGTTAATTCCCCCTCAAGAGGACTGGCGAACACTCGCGAGATTTCCATAGTCGGCTACCTAGTGCCTAGAAAAACGAGGTCAAGCATCGCAATATGCAAGCCTGGCGGTCTGCTGAGACCCTTACACTTCCCTGAAACAAACAGGGTGGGCCGTCGTTAAGTGAGAGAAGTGGGAGCTCTGGCAGGATGAATCCCCGTGTTCTCAGTTTCAAGTCGCCAGGTCGAAGACTTACACACTTCGCCCCTGCTAGCGAGTTGCGAGCATGGTTGATTCGCGCCGTGGTATTCGTCGCCCTTGCAGCCGTCTC